>Ga0302263_10000124_pt1 | contig 32001 bp, 31 predicted proteins | sample II_Fen_N1_4_FD_194564 | JGI IMG/M metagenome (GOLD analysis project Ga0302263, IMG submission 194564) | Peat permafrost microbial communities from Stordalen Mire near Abisko, Sweden - II_Fen_N1_4 | ecosystem: Environmental > Terrestrial > Soil > Wetlands > Permafrost | place: Sweden: Abisko... | reverse complement strand
GATGGCCGCGAACCAGAAGGAGCGCACCATCTGCGGCCAGAACTGGCTCAGTGCGTCCACGTAGTTCTGCCAGTGCAGGGCCGGTTGGAAGTCGCCCAGCTCGCCGCCCGGTACGGGCACGTACAGGGACATCGCCAGCAGCGCACCCACCGGCACGATGAACATCACGCCCAGGTAGAGCAGGCCGGGCGACAGCAGCCACCGGTAGGCACGCGACCGGTTCTCCCGGGGCAGGTCGACATGGACCGGGGCGGCGCCCCCCAGACCGGACAGGATCGTCACGGCACGTCCTCCAGGGCAGCGATGCCCTCGCCGGCGTCTTCCGCGCCGTCCAGGGCGAACGTGTACCGGGCGGACCAGGCCAGTCGGACGCTGGCACCGCGGGAGACGGTGGCCGAGCCGACGAGGTTCTGCGCGAAGACGCCGAACGTGCCGACCCCTGGCACCTCCACCTGGTACTGCGTGCTGACGCCGGTGAACGAGACGTCGGTGACCACTCCCGGGCCGAGCACGTTGTGCCCGGGAGGCGAGTCCTGGCCGTCGACGAGCATGGTGATCTTCTCCGGCCGCACCCCCAGCAGCACCGAACCCTGCGTGGTCGCCGCGCGGTCGGACCGGACCAGCACCCGGGTGCCGGCGACGTCGACACCGATCGCTCCGTCGGAGCGCGTCTCGACCACCGTGCCGCGGGCCAGGTTGGACTGACCGAGGAAGTTCGCGACGAACGTGGTGTGCGGCAGCTCGTACAGGTCCTCGGGCGCGCCCAGCTGCTCGATCCTGCCCTTGTTCATCACCGCGACCGTGTCGGCCATCGTCATGGCCTCCTCCTGGTCGTGCGTGACGTGCACGAAGGTCAGACCGACCTCGGTCTGGATCCGCTTGAGCTCGAGCTGCATCTGCCGGCGCAGCTTGAGGTCCAGGGCGCCGAGCGGCTCGTCCAGCAGCAGCAGCGCAGGCTGGTTGACGAGCGCGCGGGCCAGCGCGACGCGCTGCTGCTGGCCACCCGACAGCATCGCCGGGCGCCGCTCGCCGAGGTTCGCCAGCTCGACGAGCTCGAGCGCGTCCTTCACCTTCGTGTCGATGTCCTTGGTCCGCTTGCGGCGCAACCCGAACGCGATGTTCTCAGCGACGGTCAGGTGCGGGAACAGCGCATAGCTCTGGAACACCGTGTTGACCGGGCGCCGGTGCGCCGGCACCCCGGTGACGTCCTTCCCGTCGATGAGCACCGCGCCCGCCGACGGCTGCTCCAGGCCGGCGACCATCCGCAGGGTCGTCGTCTTGCCGCAGCCGGAGGGGCCGAGCAGGGCGAAGAACTTCCCCCGGGGGATCGTCAGGTCCACGGCGTCCACCGCGACGAACGTGCCGAACCGCTTGGTGACCGCCGCGAGCTCCAGCGCCGGCGAGGAGGAATCCACGCTCATGCTCCGATCGCGTCGAGGAACTGGCCGTTGTAGGAGTCCTCCTCGTCCGGCGTCAGCGTGCGGAACACGTGCGCGTTGGCCAGCGTCGACGCGGACGGGAAGATCAGCTCGTTGTCCACCAGGGACGGGTCGACGTCCTCCATCGCCTGCTGGGCGCCCTCGACCGGGGTGATGTAGTTCACCCAGGCCGCGACCTGCGCGGCGATCTTCGGGTCGTAGTAGAAGTCGATGAGCTTCTCGGCGTCGGTCAGCCGCGACGACGTCTTCGCCACCATGAGGTTGTCGCTCCACAGCGTGCCGCCGGCGTCGGGCAGCGCGAACTTGAACCGGTCGTCGTTCTCCAGGTTGAGCGCCATGATGTCGCCCGACCAGCCGATCACGGCGATCGCGTCTCCGGAGACGAGGTCCTGGGCGTAGGAGTTGCCGCGCACCTGGCGGATCTGCCCGGACGAGATCTGCGCCTTGAGCACGTCCAGCGCGTTGGCGAACTCGTTGTCGCCCCAGCCGGTGGACGGGTCGACGCCCTGCTCGAGCATGATCAGGCCGATGGTGTCGCGCATCTCCGAGAGCACCTCGACGCGCCCCTTGAGCGACGGGTCCCACAGGTCGGAGACGGATGCCAGGCCACCGGGGATCTTCGTGGTGTCCCAGGCCAGTCCGGCGAAGCCGGACTGCCACGTCAGCGAGTGGGTGCGCCCGGGGTCGAAGTCGACGTTCTCCAGGTTCGGCAGCAGGTTGGCGGTGTTCGGCATCGCCGCGCGGTCCCACTCGGTGGTGTAGCCCTCACGGATCCACCGCGCGGCCATCCAGTCGGTGAGCGTGACGATGTCGTAGCCGATGTCCTGGCCGTTGGCCAGCTGGCCCTTCACCTTGCCGTAGAACGAGTCGTTGTCCTCGATGTCCTCGCTGTACTGGACGTCGATGCCGCTGCTCGCGATGAACTGCTCGAGCGTGGGGTAGGACTTGCCGTCCTCGCTCTGGTCGAGGTACAGCGTCCAGTTGGCCCAGCGCAGCGGACCGGACGCACCGCCCGCCCCGCCGGTGCCGTTCGAGGTGGTGCCACCGGTGCCGCAGGCGGCCAGCACGGCCGCGGCGCCGGCGGCGCCCAGCACCCCCGTGAGGAAGTGGCGGCGTGAGACGTCGGCGGACTGCGCGCGGCGCACCTGGGCGATCAGCGCCCGGACGGCCGGGTCCTCGGGCGGGGGCTTACGGGACATGGACTTCCTCTCCTGCGCCGTGGCCGGTCACCTGCGGTGCGGCCAGTATGGCGTGTCTAGAAGGATTCCGTCGTGGCCATGGTGCTGAACAACGAAAACACTGCGCAACAGCTGCGTAACGAACGGGTTTCGTACGCTCCGGCGTCCGAGCTCGTCGGCCGGCCCGTCACTGCCCGATCACGTCCAGGAACTGCGCCACGAAGCGCTCGTCCTCGGCCGGCGTCAGGGTACGGAAGATGTGCGTCCGGGCGAGGGTCTCATCGGTGGGGAAGATCAGCTCGTTGTCGACCAGGCTCGGGTCGATCGCCTCCATCGCCTGCTGCGCACCTTGCACCGGGCTCACGTAGTTGACCCAGGCCGCCACCTCCGCCGCGACCTCCGGGTCGTAGTAGAAGTTGATGAGGTCCTCGGCCCCGGACAGCGCGGTGGACCCCGCCGGGACCATGAGGTTGTCGCTCCACAGCATCCCGCCGGAGTCCGGCAGAGCGAACCCGAACCGGCCGGGCTCGGCCGCGTTGAGCGAGAGGATGTCCCCGGACCAGCCGATCGCGGCGACGGCCGCGCCTGAGACGAGGTCGTCGGTGTAGGAGTTGCCCGCGACCTTGCGCAGCTGGCCGGACTCCAGCTGGGCACGCAGCACGTCGAGCGCCGCGACGAACTGCTCGTCCGACCACGCTCCGGCCGGGTCCACGCCCGCGTCGCCGAGCAGCAGACCCATCGTGTCCCGCATCTCCGAGAGCACGTCCACCCGGCCGGCCAGCCCGGGCGCCCACAGGTCGGACACCGTGTGCAGACCCTGGGGCAGAGCCCGGGTGTCCCACGCCAGTCCCGAGAAGCCCGACTGCCACGTCAGCGACCGGGTGCGGCCGATGTCGAAGTCGGTGCCGGCCAGGCTGGGCACGATGTTGTCCGCGTTGGGCATCCGGGTGCGGTCCAGCTCCGCCACCCAGCCCTCACGGATCCACCGGGCGGCCATCCAGTCCGTCAGCGTCACCACGTCGTACCCGATGTCGGTGCCGGCCGCGAGCGCGTCCGCCACGGACTGCGTGAACGACTGGTTGTCCTCGATCACCTCGCTGTAGGTGACGTCCTCGCCGGCGGCCGCCCCGAAGGTGGTCAGCGTGGGGTGGGTTCCGTCGTCGTCGGTGTCGAGGTACAGCGGCCAGCTGGCCCAGCGGAGCGTGCCCCGCGCGGGGGCCCCGGTGCCCGTCGACGCGCCCGCGCCAACGGTCGTCGCCGGGCCGGACGACCCGCCACAGGCGGCGAGCAGGGCGGCCGCGCCCGCGGCCCCGAGCACCCCGGTGAGGAACTCCCGGCGGCTGACACCGCCGCCCGCGGCCGGGCCGACCGGCCGACGCGCGGCGGCCGAGACGAGTGCACGGAGCCGAGGGTCGGCGGGGGCGGGCCGTCGGGGCATGCGGGAGAGCTCCTGTCGTCGGGTGTCCGGGCTGCGAGCGTGTCGGGTCAGTCGCCGAAAGCCGACATGACGTGCTTGATCCGGGTGTAGTCCTCGAACCCGTACATGGACAGGTCCTTGCCGTAGCCCGACTGCTTGAACCCGCCGTGCGGCATCTCGGCGACGAAGGGGATGTGGGTGTTGATCCAGACGACGCCGAAGTCCAAGGCCCGCGACACGCGCAGCGCGCGGCCGTGGTCTCGGGTCCACACCGAGCTGGCCAGACCGTAGCGCACGCCGTTGGCCAGCGTGATCGCTTCGTCCTCGTCGTCGAACGTCTGCACCGTCACCACCGGACCGAAGATCTCGTCCTGCACGGCCTCGTCGTCCTGGCGCAGGCCGTCCACCACGGTGGCCTCGACGAAGAAGCCCGGCCGGTCGAGCCGGGAGCCCCCCGCGACCACCTCGGCGTGGCGCGGCAGACGGTCCAGGAAGCCGAGCACCCGGTCGAGCTGGGCGGGGTTGTTCACCGGGCCGTAGGTGACCGCGGGGTCGTCCGGGCTGCCGGTGCGCTGACCGCCCGCGGCCTGTGCCAGCGCGGCGACGAAGTCGTCGTGCACCCGGCGCTGCACCAGCACGCGCGTCGCCGCGGTGCAGTCCTGGCCTGCGTTGTAGTAGCCGGCACCGGCGATCCCCTCGGCCGCCCGCGCGACGTCGGCGTCGTCGAACACCACCACGGGCGCCTTGCCGCCCAGCTCGAGGTGTACGCGCTTGAGGCCGTCGGCGGCGGCGGACGCCACCTGGGAGCCGGCCCGCACCGAGCCGGTGATGGCCACCATGTCCGGACGGCGGTGCCCGACCAGTGCGCGGCCGGTGTCCCGGTCGCCGCAGACGACGTTGAGCACGCCGGGGGGCAGCACCTGCGCGGCGACCTCCGCCAGCAGCACGGTCGACGCGGGAGTCGTGTCGGACGGCTTGAGCACCACGGTGTTGCCGGCCGCCAGGGCCGGTGCGATCTTCCAGATCGCCATCATCAGCGGGTAGTTCCAGGGCGTCACCTGCCCGACGACGCCGACCGGCTCGCGCCGCACCCACGACGTGTGGCCGGCGAGGTACTCCCCCGCCGACAGGCCGTCCAGCACGCGGGCGGCGCCGGCGAAGAACCGCAGCTGGTCCACGCAGGGCGGCACCTCGTCGGTGCGGGTCAGGTGCAGCGGCTTGCCGGTGTTGCGCGACTCGACCGCGACGAACTCCTCGGCGCGCGCCTCCACGGCGTCGGCGAGGCGGAGCAGCGCGAGCTGACGCTCCGCCGGCGTGGTGCGGCCCCACGTGGTGAAGGCCTCGGACGCGGCGGCGTACGCAGCGTCGACGTCCGCCTCGCCGGACAGCGGTGCACGGGCGTACTCCTCGCCGGTGCTGGGGTCGACCACCGAGGTGGTCCGGCCGCCCACAGCGGGAACCGGACGGCCGCCGACGACGTTGTGCAGCTCCTGCACGCCCACGGGTCGCTCCTCTGCTGGGAGGGTGCGGCGGTCGTACCCGGCCGCCCAGCACGAGCATGGCACGGAGCGATACCGCAGGGCGAGCACTCCGCAGTTTCGAAATCAGAAGTTCACATGGCGCCTCACCACTGATTCACTTGCGTCCCGGGCAGGACGTGAGGGACCATCGCGCCATGTCGCGTGCCCCTGGGACCCCCCGCCACACCCCCCTCGACGATGTGTCGAAGGCGATCATCGAGCAGCTCCAGGAGGACGGCCGCCGCTCGTACGCGGCCATCGGCAAGGCGATCGGCCTCTCCGAGGCCGCGGTGCGCCAGCGCGTGCAGCGCCTCGTCGACTCCGGCGTGGTGCAGATCGTCGCGGTCACCGACCCCCTCCAGGTGGGTTTCGCCCGGCAGGCCATGGTCGGGGTGCGCGCCGACGGGGACCTGGCCGCCCTGGCCGACGCGCTCGCCGCGCTGACCGCGGTGGACTACGTCGTCATCACCGCGGGCTCGTTCGACGTGCTCGTCGAGGTGGTCTGCGAGGACGACGACCATCTGCTCGAGGTGCTCAACACCCAGATCCGCACGCTGCCCGGCGTCCGCGCCACCGAGACCTTCGTCTACCTCAAGCTGCGCAAGCAGCTCTACAACTGGGGAACCAGATGAGCGGCACCACCCCGCGCGGCACCGACCGGTCCACGGCCGCCCGCGACCACCTGTGGGGGCACTTCACCGCGCAGGGCTCCTGGGGCGACGACGTCCCGACCCTGGTGCGCGGCGAGGGGCACCACATCTGGGACTCGCACGGCAAGAGGCTGTTCGACGGTCTGTCGGGACTCTTCGTCGTCCAGGTGGGGCATGGCCGTGCGGAGCTGGCCGAGGCCGCCCGCCGGCAGGCCGAGCAGCTGGCGTTCTTCCCCCTGTGGTCGTACGCCCACCCGCAGGCGATCGACCTCGCGGAGCGGCTGGCCGCGCACGCGCCTGGCGACCTCAACCGGGTGTTCTTCACCACCGGCGGTGGCGAGGCCGTGGAGACGGCGTGGAAGCTGGCCAAGCAGTACTGGAAGGCGGTGGGCCGACCGGGCAAGCACAAGGTGATCTCCCGAGCGATCGCCTACCACGGCACCACGCACGGCGCCCTGACCATCACGTCGCTGCCGGGCCTCCGGGCGCCGTTCGAGCCGCTGGTGCCGGGCGCGATCAAGGTGCCCAACACCGACGCCTACCGGGCGCCCGAGCACCTGCGCGACGACCCGACGGCCTTCGGCCTGTGGGCTGCCGAGCGGATCCGTGAGGCGATCGAGTTCGAGGGGCCGGAGACCGTCGCCGCCGTGTTCCTCGAGCCCGTGCAGAATGCAGGCGGCTGCTTCCCGCCGCCGCCGGGCTACTTCGCGCGGGTCCGCGAGATCTGCGACGAGTACGACGTGCTGCTCGTCTCGGACGAGGTGATCTGCGCCTTCGGCCGGATCGGCTCGATCTTCGCGTGCACCGACTACGACTACGTGCCGGACATGATCACCTGCGCCAAGGGCCTGACCAGCGGGTACTCCCCGCTCGGCGCCTGCGTGGTCTCCGACCGCGTGTACGAGCCGTTCGCCGGCAGCACGGTGTTCCAGCACGGGTTCACGTTCGGCGGGCACCCGGTCTCGTGCGCGGTGGCGATGGCCAACCTCGACGTGTTCGAGCGGGAGCACCTCACGGACCACGTCAAGGCGAACGCCCCGGTGTTCCGGGCCGCCCTGGAACGGCTGCTCGACCTGCCCATCGTGGGCGACGTGCGCGGCGCCGGGTACTTCTACGGGATCGAGCTGGTCAAGGACAAGGCCACCCGGGAGACGTTCACCGCGGCCGAGTCGGACCGCCTGCTGCGCGGCTTCCTCTCGCCGGCGCTGTGGGACGTCGGGCTGTACTGCCGCGCCGACGACCGCGGCGACCCCGTGGTGCAGCTCGCGCCACCGCTGACCATCGGGCCGCCCGAGTTCGACGAGATCGAGCACATGCTGCGCGACGTGCTCACCCGGGCGGGTGACCTGCTGTGACGGGCACGCGCGAGCTGTCGCTCTGGTGGGACCAGCTGGCCGACGAGCGGCCCGACGAGCTCGTCGCCCGCCCGCCGCTGGACGGTGACGATGCGGCGGACGTCGTCGTGGTCGGCGCCGGACTGACCGGGCTGTGGACCGCGTACTACCTGCTCGAGGCCGATCCCGCCCTCGACGTGCTCGTCGTCGAGCGCGAGGTGGCCGGCTTCGGGGCGTCGGGACGCAACGGCGGCTGGTGCTCCGCGCTGTTCCCGCAGTCCGCGTCCGCGCTCGCGGCTCGGCACGGCCGGGACGCGGCGCTGGCGATGCGCGCGGCGATGCGGGACACCGTCGTGGAGGTGGGCGGGGTGGCCGCCGCCGAGGGCATCGACTGCGGCTTCGCGTACGGCGGCACGGTGACGCTGGCCCGGAGCAAGCCCCAGCTGGAACGGATCGCCGCCGAGGCGGCCGATGCCGCCGCGTGGGGCGACGAGATCCACCTGCTCGACAAGGCCGCGACCGACGACCACGTGCGCGCGGCAGGGGCGCTCGGCGGTGCCTGGACGCCGGACTGCGCGCGGGTGCAGCCGGTGGCACTCGCCCGGGGTCTGGCGCGGGTGGTCGAGGCGCGCGGTGGCCGGATCGCGGAGGGCACCACGGCCCGGCGGCTGTCCCCGCGGGCGGTGGTGACCGACCGCGGCACCGTGCGAGCCAAGTTCGTCGTGCGCGCCACCGAGGCCTGGACCGCGCAGCTGCCCGGCTCGCACCGGGACGTGGTGCCCGTCTACTCGCTGATGATCGCCACCGAGCCGCTGCCCGCCGCCGTGTGGGAGCAGATCGGCCTGGACCGGGCGCAGACGTTCACCGACGGGCGCCACCTCGTCGTCTACGGCGTGCGGACCCCGGACGACAGGCTGGCCTTCGGTGGCCGCGGCGCGCCGTACCACCTGGGCTCGACCATCGACCCGGCGTTCGACCGCGTGGACCGGGTGTACGAGCACCTGCGCCGCGAGCTGGTCGGCCTTTTCCCGGTGCTCGCCGACACCGCGGTGACGCACACCTGGGGAGGGCCGCTGGGTGTCCCGCGGGACTGGCACGCCTCCGTCGGGCTCGACGCCGAGACCGGGATCGGCTGGGCCGGCGGCTACGTCGGCGACGGCGTCGCGACGACGAACCTCGCCGGCCGCACGCTCGCCGACCTCATCACGGGGGCGGACACACCGCTGGTCGCACTGCCGTGGGTGGGCCACCGCTCCCCCGCCTGGGAACCGGAGCCGCTGCGGTGGGCGGAGATCACCGCCGCGCGGTGGGCCACCACCATCGCCGACGGCAGCGAGGCGCGCACCGGGCGCTCGTCCCTGCTGGCCCGCATGATGGCGCCGCTGCTCGGGCACTGACCCTGGGGGGCCGGCGTCCGCGCCGCGCCTCCGGACCGCGGCGGCCGGCCGTCGTCGCGCGCGCTCAGACCTGCGACACCAGTTGGCCGGCGCGCGCCCGTGCCCAGCGCTCCGCGTCCAGCACCGCGCCGAGGTCCAGGTGCTGCGCCGAGGTCCCGGTGTGCTCGTCGAGCACCTGCTCCACCGTGGCGACCACGTCGAGGAAGCCGAGCCGGCCGCCGAGGAAGGCCTCGACCGCCACCTCGTTGGCCGCGTTGAGCACCGCGGGATGGGTCGCGGAGGCGGCGACGGCGGCCCGCGCCAGCCGCACCGCGCCGAAGGCGTCCTCGTCGAGCGGCTCGAAGGTCCACGTCGCCGCGGACGTCCAGTCGCAGGCCCGCACCACATCGTCCAGCCGCTCGGGCCAGGACAGGCCCAGCGCGATCGGCAGCCGCATGTCCGGCGGCGAGGCCTGGGCGATCGTCGAGCCGTCGACGAACTCGACCATCGAGTGCACGACGGACTGCGGGTGCACGACGACCGCGATGCGGTGCACCGGGACGTCGAACAGCAGGTGCGCCTCGATGAGCTCCAGGCCCTTGTTCATCATGGTCGCGGAGTTGACGGTGACCACCGGGCCCATCGACCACGTCGGGTGCGCCAGCGCCTGCGCGGGGGTGGCCGCCTTGCGCTCGTCGAGCGTGCTGCCCCGGAACGGACCGCCAGAGGCGGTGAGGACCAGCCGGCGGACCTCGCCGCGCGTGCCCGCGCGCAGGGCCTGGGCGATCGCCGAGTGCTCGGAGTCGACCGGCACCACCTGGTCCGGCCGCACCTGGGCGCCGCGCACCAGCGCGCCGCCGACGACCAGCGACTCCTTGTTCGCCAGCGCGAGGGTGGCGCCGCTGCGCAGCGCGGCCAACGTGGGCCCGAGGCCGACGGAACCGGTGATGCCGTTGAGCACGACGTCGGCGCCGGCGCCGGCCAGCGTCGTCGCGGCGTCCGGGCCGGCGAGCACCTGCACGTCCGCGCGGCCCGCCTCCGCCAGCGCCGCGCGCACGGCGAGGCCCGCGGCCTCGTCGGCCACCGCCACCGCCGGCACGTCGAAGGCCAGCACCTGGGCGACGATCAGGTCGACGTGCGCGCCGCCGGCCGACAGACCGGCCACGGTGAATCGGTCGCGATGGCGCGCGATGACGTCGAGCGCCTGGGTGCCGATGGATCCCGTCGAGCCGAGCAGCACGACGGACCGCGGCGCACCCGCGGCGGCAGGGCCGTTCACTCGACGCCGAGCAGCACCTCGACGGCTCGGCCGCAGAACGCGTCCACCGAGGACTCGTCGTACGCGTCCTTGCCCTTGCGGCGGCGGAAGGTCGCGGTCCGCACCTCCGCCGCGGTCAGCGGGGTGCCGCTGTCGAAGTAGGCGATGAGGCGCTTGCACAGCGCGTCCACGTCGGCCGGCTCGTAGCCCTGCGCGCGACCCTCAGGTGCGGCGAACCGGTCCCCGTCCGGGCGGCCGAGGCGGCCGTACAGCGTGCGGGCCTGCTCACCGAGCGTCGTCAGCCAGGCGTCCTGGCCGCGGCCGGCGACGAAGTCGGCCCGTGCCCGTGCGACGAAGGCCGCCTCGAGCCGGTCCAGGGCCGCGTCCACCGCGGCGGCGACGTACCCGCCGCGCACCATGTCGAACGATGCGGAGCGCACGTCCTTGCCGGACAGCGCGCCCGCCGGGGCCGACTCGTACATCGAGCGTGCGTGGGCGAAGAACTCGTCCACCTCGTCCGGGTCGTAGCCGCTGCGCAGGCCGCGCACCGTGCGGAACATGCCGTCGCTCACTGGTTCTCCTTGCTCGCACCCCTGCGGGCGACCCCGCCCTCCGGGGTGCTCACGCTTCCTCCTCGGCGGCCAGCTGGCCGCACGCGCCGTCGATCTCACTGCCCCGCGTGTCCCGGACAGTCGTCGGGATGCCGTGGCCCCGCAAGCGTGCCACGAACTCCGCCTCCACCGCGGGCTCGCTCGCCGTCCACCGCGAACCCGGCACGGGATTCATCGGGATCGGATTGCAGTGCACCCACCCACGGCCGCGTTCCAGCAGCTTCTCGGCGAGCAGGTCCGCACGCCAGGCGTGGTCGTTGACGTCGCGGATCAGCGCGTACTCGATCGACACCCGTCGCCCGGTGCGCTGCGAGTAGCGGTGCGCCGCGTCCAGGGTCTCGTCGACGGACCAGCGGGTGTTCACAGGCACCAGCTCACTGCGCAGCTCGTCGTCGGGCGCGTGCAGCGACAGCGCGAGGGTGAGCGGCAGGTCCTCGTCCGCCAGCCGGTCGATGGCCGGCACCAGGCCGACGGTCGACACCGTGATGTTGCGTGCCGACAGGCCCAGCCCGTCCGGGGTGGGCGCAACCATCCGGCGGATCGAGGCCAGCACCGCGGGATAGTTGGCCAGCGGCTCGCCCATGCCCATGAAGACGACGTTGCTCAGCCGGGTCGGTCCGCCGGGCAGCTCGCCGTCGGCCAGCGCGCGGGCGGCGAACCGCACCTGCTCGACGATCTCCCCGGTGGACAGGTTGCGCGTCAGGCCCAGCTGCCCGGTGGCGCAGAACGCGCAGGCCAGCCCGCAGCCGGCCTGGCTGGACACGCACAGGGTGGCGCGGTCGGGATAGCGCATGAGGACGGACTCCACCCGCGCCCCGTCGAACAGGTGCCACAGCGTCTTGACCGTGGTGCCCGCGTCGGCCGTCAGCGTGCGGGTGGCGCGCAGCAGGGGTGGGAAGAGTGCCCCGATGAGCCGCTCGCGGGACGCCGCGGGCAGATCGGTCATCGCCGCCGGGTCGACGGTGAGGTGCGTGAAGTAGTGCGTCGCGAGCTGCCGGGCCCGGAAGGCCGGCTCGCCGAGCGCGCTGACGGCGGCGCCGCGCTCGTCGGGACGCAGATCGACGAAGTGGCGCGGCGGCCTTCCCCGTGGCCCGCGCGGGGCAGGCGACAGGTCCAGGCGCACCGGGGTGCCGCTCATCCGACCGGCACCAGGACGGTGAGCACGAGGAACACGGCCGGCGCCGTGAAGAGCAGCGAGTCCAGCCGGTCCATCAGACCTCCGTGGCCCGGCAGCAGCCGGCCCATGTCCTTGAGCTCCAGGTCCCGCTTCAGCAGCGACTCGGACAGGTCGCCGAGGGTCGCCGTGACAACCGACGTCAGCCCCAGCACCACCCCGATCATCGGATCGGCGCCGAACGCCACCTGCGCCGCGATCACGCCGACGACGCAGGCGAGCACCACCGACCCCGCCAACCCTTCCCAGCTCTTCTTGGGGCTGACCGACGGCGCCATCGGGTGCCGACCGAGCAGCACACCGACGGTGTACCCGCCGGTGTCGCTCGCGACCGCCAGCAGGACGAACACCGACACCCGCGCCGGGCCGTCGGGCTCGGCGAGCATGAGCATGGCGAAGCCACCGAGGAACGGCAGGTACGCGGTGGCGAACGCCGCGGCGGCCGCGTCGCGCAACGCCGCGGGGCCGCTGCCGTCGAGCACCCGCCAGAGGACGGCGCCGCCGACGGTGAGCAGGAACGCGACGATCAGCGCCTCGGAGCCGGCGGTGTACGCCGAGACGAGGATGCCCGCCGACCCGACGATCAACGGCACCAGCGGCAGGTGGATGTCACGGCGCTTCAGCGCGGTGGACAGCTCCCACATCGCGCCGCAGATGAGCAGCACGGCGAAGGCGGCGAACGCCTCCTTGCGGATGAACAGCGACGCGCCGACGACCACCAGCAGACCAACGCCCACGGCGACCGCGACCGGCAGGTCGCGGCCCGGCGAGGGCGTGCGCGGGGCGGCGAGCTCGGTCATCAGACCTCGAGCAGCTCGCTCTCCTTGGCGGCGAGCAGGTGGTCGATGTGCTCGACGTGCTTCTTCGTCAGGCTCTCGAGCTCCTTCTCCGCGCGGGCGACGTCGTCCTCGCCGACGTCGCCGTCCTTGGCGAGCCGGTCGAGCGCGTCCTTGGCGTGGCGTCGGATGGCGCGCACCGAGACGCGCGCCTCCTCAGCCTTCGTCTTGGCCAGCCGGACGAAGTCCTTGCGACGCTCGGCGGTGAGCACCGGCAGCTGGATGCGGATCACGCCGCCGTCGTCGGTCGGGTTGACGCCGAGGTCGGAGTCGCGGATGGCCCGCTCGATCGCGTGCATCGACGACTTGTCGTAGGGGGCGATGAGCATGGTGCGCGCCTCGGGGACGTTGAACGATGCGAGCTGCTGCAGGGGGGTCGGGCTCCCGTAGTAGTCCACGACGATCTTGGTGAACATCGCCGCGCTGGCCCGGCCCGTGCGGATCGTCGAGAAGTCGTCCTTGGCGACCTCGACGGCCTTGTCCATCTTCTCCTCGGCCTCGAGGAGGGTCTCGTCGATCACGCCGAGCTCCTTCGTCCTGGTCGTCGGGGTACAGGTCCGTGCTGGTGGTCGGTGCTGCTGGTCGGCGCGGCCGCTCGCTGCGACGGGCCGCCGGCGTGGAGCCTGGCAGGTGTCAGCCCGCGGTGACCAGCGTCCCGATCCTCTCACCCTTGAGCGCCCTGGTGACGTTGCCGTGCTCCTCCAGGCCGAAGACGACCATCCGCACATCGTTGTCGCGGCACATCGACAGCGCGGTCGCGTCCATCACCTCCAGGCCCTGGACCAGGGCGTCCGTGTAGGTGACGTGCTCGAGCCGAACGGCGTCGGGATCGCGGCGGGGGTCGGCGGAGTAGACGGCGTCCACGCCGTTCTTGCCCATCAGCACCTCGTCGCAGCCGACCTCCAGCGCGCGCTGTACCGAGACCGTGTCGGTGGAGAAGTACGGCATGCCGGCGCCGGCGCCGAAGATGACGACGCGACCCTTCTCCAGGTGCCTGATGGCACGCAGCGGGATGTACGGCTCGGCCACCTGGCCCATGGTGATCGCGGTCTGCACCCGCGTGCTGACGCCAGCCTGCTCGAGGAAGTCCTGCAGCGCCAGACAGTTCATCACGGTGCCGAGCATGCCCATGTAGTCCGCGCGGGCCCGGTCCATGCCGTTCTGCGCCAGCTCCGCGCCACGGAAGAAGTTCCCGCCGCCGACGACGATGGCGACCTGGACGCCGTCCCGCACCGCGTCCGCGATCTCGCCGGAGATGCGACGCACCACACCGGCATCGAGCCCGACGGCCCCACCACCGAACGCCTCGCCCGAGAGCTTGAGCAGGACCCGACGGGGCCGAGGAGGCCGCTGCGGACTGGCGCTGGACGGCTCGGGGCTCACGGATCCTCCACGTTCGTCGGGGGCGCTGCTGGGGGTGGTGCCGGGAGGGCTGACGACGACCCCGGGGCGGTGCCCGAGGTCGTCGTCAGTCGCGAGTCAGGCTCCGACGCGGAAGCGCGCGTACCCGGTGACGGTGCCGCCGACCTCGGCGAGCACCTGCGCCACCGACTTCTTCGCGTCGCGGGCGAACGCCTGGTCGAGCAGCACGTTCTCCTTGTAGTACCCGACGAGACGACCCTCGACGATCTTCGGCAGCGCAGCCTCGGGCTTGCCCTCGTTGCGCGCCGTCTCCTCGGCGATCCGCCGCTCGTCGGCGACGACCTGCTCCGGCACCGAGTCCCGGTTGACGTACAGCGGCGAGTACGCAGCGATGTGCGTGGCGATGTCCCGGGCGACCGAGGCACCGGCCGCGTCGGTCGCGACGAGGACGCCCACCTGCGGGGGCAGGTCCTTGTTCACCTTGTGCAGGTAGACCTCGACGTGCTCGCCGGCCACCCGGGCCACGCGGCGCACGACGAGCTTCTCGCCGAGGGTCGCCGACGTCTCCGTGACGACCTCGCGCACCGGCGCACCGTCGCTGTCCGCCGCGAGCAACGCGTCCGCGTCCTCGGCACCCGAGGCGACGGCCGCGGCCAGCACACGGTCGGCCAGGGCGATGAACACCGGGCTCTTCGCGACGAAGTCCGTCTCCGAGTTCACCTCGACGAGCACGCCGACCTGACCGTCGGCCGTGGTCGCGACGTTCGCCGCGACGAGACCGTCGGAGGCCGCACGGCCCTCACGCTTGCCGACACCCTTGAGGCCCTTGACGCGGATGATCTCCAACGCCTTGTCGGCGTCGCCGTCCGCCTCCTCGAGCGCCTTCTTCACGTCGAGCATGCCGGCACCGGTCTTCTCGCGCAGCGCCTTGATGTCCGCCACCGAGTAGTTCGCCATCAGTCTTCCTGTCTGTCGTGTGGGGGTGTCGTCGGGGGTCCGTCAGCTCTCGGACGGGGTATCCGCCTCGGCCACCGGCTCGGCGTCGGCAACGGCCTCGGCCTCGGCCTCGACGACCGGCTCGGCGTCGGCGACGGGCTCGGCCTCAACAACCGGCTCGGCCTCAACAACCGGCTCGGCCTCAACAACCGGCTCGGCCTCAACAACCGGCTCGGCCTCAACAACCGGCTCGGCCTCAACGACCGGCTCGGCCTCGACGACCGGCTCGGCCTCAGCGACCGGCTCGGCGACGACCGGCTCAGCCGCAGCGACCGGCGCGACGTCGGCAACGACGGGCTCGACGACGACCTCGGCCGTCTCCTGCGCCACCTCGTCCGCGGCGATCGCCACCTCGGCCTGGGCCGCGGGGGTCACCTGGGCCCCGGCGAGATCGGCCTCGGCGCCAGCCAGCAGCTCACGCTCCCACTCGGCGAGCGGCTCGTTCGCTGCGATGGCGGCACCCTCGGTGCTGCCGGTGGTCGCGGCGTGGCGCTTGAGCAACCCGTCGGCGACGGCGTCCGCGACGACGCGGGTGAGCAGCTGCACGGCCCGGATCGCGTCGTCGTTGCCCGGGATCGGGTAGTCGACCAGGTCCGGGTCGCAGTTGGTGTCGAGGATCGCGATGACCGGGATACCCAGCTTGCGCGCCTCGTCGACCGCGAGGTGCTCCTTGTTGGTGTCGACGATCCACACCGCGGACGGCACCTTCGCCATGTCGCGGATGCCGCCGAGGGTACGCGCGAGCTTGTCCTTCTCGCGGCGCAGGACGAGCAGCTCCTTCTTCGTCAGCCCGGAGGCGGCGACGTCGTCGAAGTCGATCTGCTCGAGCTCCTTGAGGCGCTGCAGCCGCTTGTGCACGGTGGTGAAGTTGGTCAGCATGCCGCCCAGCCAACGCTGGTTGACGTAGGGCATGCCGACCCGCGAGGCCTGGTCGGCCACGGGCTCCTGGGCCTGCTTCTTCGTCCCGACGAACAGCACCGAGCCACCGTGCGCGACGGTCTGGCTGATGAAGTCGTACGCGGTGTCGATGTAGGTCAGCGACTGCTGCAGGTCGACGATGTAGATGCCGTTGCGCTCGGTGAAGATGAAGCGCTTCATCTTCGGGTTCCAGCGACGGGTCTGGTGCCCGAAGTGGACGCCGCTCTCGAGCAGCTGGCGCATGGTCACGACGGCCATGGCTGTACCTCCTGGCGCGCCGAGGCACGCACGTTCGTGCGGATCGTCGAGCGATCCGCGGTTCGGTTGGCGGCACCGACCGGCGGTCGGAGCCCCTGGTGCCAGCCACATCCGCGCCGGGCGAACCCGGACCACTGCGGAGGAGGCCCCGCCCTCGGTCGTCCGACCAGGAGCGGGAGATGGCACGCGAAGTCGACCGGCACAGGCCGGTCTCGAGAAGAGACTACCCGATCCGGCATGCGCTCCATGCGACCCCAGCCCGCGGCGTCGGCGCAGTGGGCCCGGGCACCGGGCCGTGCGCGGCGGTCCGCCGGGCGCCGGCGGACCGTGTGCGCATGACGGCGGCGCACGCACCCGGCACCGGCCGGACCAGGTGGGACACGTGGACCGGGCGGACCGGGCGGACAACGCGGGTCAGGCGGACGAGGCGGGCCAGACGGCGCCCACTCCGACGCCCCGACCTCCGGCTGAGCGCCGTGATCGTCGTTGTCGCGCTGGCGACGAGTGGTGGTGCACCCGGCGTGGTGATCAGGGCCGCCGAGGTTGCTGCCCCAGGCCTGGCCGCAGGTCTGACGGCGGGCCCGATCGGGGCGGGCGGCCTCGTCCAGCCGCCGACCCCCGCGGGCGGGCTCGTCCAGCCGCCCGTCGTCGGTGCCCCACTCGTCGTGCACCCGTTCCGAGCGCCGGCGCAGGCGTGGTCGGCGGGGCACCGGGGCGTCGACCTCGTGCTCGGCATCGGCGAGCCGGTGCTGGCACCGGCGGACGGGGAGGTGATCTTCGCAGGCACGGTGGTCGACCGCCGGATCGTGACGATCCGGCACCTGGACGGGCTGCGCACCAGCCTCGAGCCGGTGGACCCGCAGGTGGCGGTCGGCGACCAGGTCCGACGTGGCCAGCAGGTCGCCACGCTCGCAGCCACACCATCGCATTGCGCCCCGGCCGCATGCCTGCACTGGGGCGTGCGCGACGGATCGACCTACGTCGACCCGCTCTCGCTGCTGCGCGGCGGTGGGCCGGTGGTGCTGCTGCCGATGAGCACGGCGTCACCGCCGGACGCGGGTCAGACCCGCTCGGCCTCCATCAGGCGAGTGCGCAGCCGGACCATGGCCGCGGTGTGCATCTGCGAGATCCGCGACTCGGTCACACCGAGCATGCGGCCGATCTCCGCGAGCGTCATGCCCTCGTAGTAGTAGAGGACCACCACCATGCGCTCCCGCTCGGAGAGCTGCTCGATCGCCCGCGCGAGCAGGAATCGGGTCTCCTGCGCCTCGACGGAGCCGGCAGGGTCGATGCTGCGGTGGTCGCCGAGCGTGTCGCCGACGCTGACGCCACCGGCCCGGTCCTCGCCGCCGAGGAGCTCGTCCAGCGCGACGAGGTTGACCGTGGACAGCTGGGTGAAGACCGCACGGAGATCCGCGACGGGCATCTCGAGCGTGGTGGCGACCTCGTGCTCGGTCGGCGAGCGGTGCAGCGTCGCCTCCAGCTCGCCATAGGCACGGTCGACGGCGCGGGCCTTGGTCCGTACGGAGCGCGGCACCCAGTCCATCGCCCGCAGCTCATCGATGATCGCGCCCCGGATCCGCGACGAGGCGTACGACTCGAACTTCACCGCACGGTTCGGCTCGTACTTCTCGATCGCGTCGATCAGCCCGAACATGCCGTAGGACACGAGGTCGGCGTGCTCGACCATGCTCGGCAGGCGCATGCCGACCCGGCTGGCGACGGCCGTGACCAGCGGGATGTAGTGCATGATCAGCTGCTCGCGGGACCAGGCGGTCCCGGTGGTCTTGTACTCGAGCCAGCACGCGTCGAGGTCGAGCTCGACCTCGACAGTGGACGCACGGCGCTGCTGCGGGACGACTCCCGGCGGCGCCGTCGGCGTGCGACGCCCCGCCCGCAGAGCGGTCACGGGCACGGTGGGGCTCACCGTGCAGCCCTCGGCCTGCTGGGTCATCGTCGGCTCCGATCGGCGGTTCATGCGCGCGGGTGCGCAAGCTGGTAGGCCGAGCGCAGACGCTCGGCGGACACGTGGGTGTAGCGCTGGGTGGTGGTCAGGCTGGCGTGACCGAGCAGCTCCTGGACGGAGCGCAGGTCGGAGCCGCCCTCGAGCAGGTGCGTCGCGGCGGAGTGCCGCAGGGCGTGCGGGGCGACGTCGTCCACCCCGGCCGCTGCGGCGAGCGCGTGCACGGCCGCGCGCAGGCGCCGCTGGTCGACGCGCGCACCCCGCGCCCCGACGAAGAGGGCATCGTGCGCGTCGGGCCCGGCGAGCCGAGGCCGCGCCTCGTCCAACCAGCGTCGCATCGCGGCCTGGGCGGGCGCGCCGAACGGCACGACGCGCTCCTTGGCGCCCTTGCCCATCACGCGCAGCGTCCGCTCGTCCACGTCGACGTCGGCCTGGTCGGCCTCGCACAGCTCGCCGACGCGGACACCCGTCGCATAGAGGATCTCCGCGACCGCCCAGTCCCGGACGGCGATCGGGTCGCCCTGCGCAGCGTGGTCCCGGGCCAGGTCGAGCATCGTCGCGACGTCACGCGACGGCAGCACGGCGGGCAGCCGCGTGTGGACCCGCGCCGAGGCGAGTCGCGCCGTCGGGTCGATCGCCAGCCGGCTGGTGTGCGTCGCCCAGGCGAAGAACGTCCGCACCGCGGCCGTGCGACGCGCCATGGTGCTGCGCGACAGCTCGTTCAACGACATGTTCGCCAGCCAGGCCCGCAGCAGGTCCAGGTCGATCCGGTCCAGGGTGGCGCAGCCGCGGCCGCTCGCGAACGTCAACAGGTTCTCGACGTCGCCCAGGTAGGCGCGCACCGTGTGGTCCGACAACCCGCGCTGGGCCCGCAGGTGCAGCGAGAAGTCACCGGTCAGCAGCGCGCGGTCACGCGCTCCCTCGATGATCCTCATCCCGAACACCCTCCAACCGTGCCGGGTGTTGGCCGGCAGTTCAAGACGAACGTCCATGCAGGTCACGGGCTATATGGGCGAATGCGCCGCCAATGTCCGATTTCCGGGGCCGAATGACCGACCGCGCGCAGTATTTCACCCGCTTACCGCCAGACGGGTGACACCCTAACGGACGCATCCGTGCGTTCGTGACCGCCCTCGGGACGCCGGACCTCAGGCCCGCGAGGCCGGCCCCGGACGCCCGCGCACGGCCACCCAGCCGTCGGCCCGACGCTCCGCGAGGCCCTCGAGCTCCAGCAGGCCGAGGCACCCGCGCGCCTCGTCGAGCGTGGTGCCGGCGCGCGCGGCCACCTGCTCCACCGGCGCTGGGGCGCGAAGGCCCAGCGCGTCGTGCACGCGGGCACTCGTCTCGCCGAGCACCTCCCCGATCCCGTCGCGCGCCGCCGATCGGGCGCCTCCCGACGACGGGAGCCGGTCGGCCGGCGCGCCGCCAGGGACCAGCTCGAGCACTTCGTCGACATCGGTGACGCACACCGCGGCACCGTCCCGCAGCAGTCGGTGGCAGCCGGTCGACGCCGGTGACGTGACCGGCCCCGGTACCGCGCCCAACGGGCGCAGCAGCCCGACGGCATGGTGGGCGGTGTTGAGCGCGCCGGACCGCCACGCCGCCTCGACGACCACAGTGGCGGCCGCCCACGCGGCGATCAGGCGGTTGCGGAGCAGGAAACGGGACCGGGTGGGCAGCGCTCCCGGCGGCACCTCGCTCACCAGGGCGCCGCCGCGGGCCACCGCCTCCTCGAACACCCGGGAGTTGCCCGCCGGGTAGCTGCGGTCCACCCCGCCGGCCAGCACGACGACGGTGACCCCGGTGGCCAGCGCTCCGCGGTGGGCGGCCGCGTCGACGCCGTATGCGCCGCCGGAGACCACCAGCACACCGCGCCGCGCCAGACCCTCGGCCAGGTCGTACGCGACCCGTTCGCCGTACGCGGTGGCCGCCCGCGAGCCGACCACGGCGACGGCCGCACGGTCGGCCGACGGGTCGCCGCGCGCCCACAGCGCGAACGGAGCGGCGTCGCCGAGATCGTCGAGGCCGGCCGGCCAGCCCTCGTCGCCAGGCACGACGAGGGCACCGCCCAGCCGGCCCAAGGCTTCGAGGTGGGCGGCCGGGTCGAGTGCGGGCAACCGCGCCGACCATCGCGCGACGGCGCCCGACAGGCGCTGCCGATCGACCCCGTCCAGCGGGCCGCCCGCGACGTCGGCCAGCAGGCTCCAGTCCGCCGCGCCCTGCGCACAGCGACGGACCCACACCAGCGCCCGTGCGGCACCGACGAGGGCGACCAGCGCCCCCGCGACGCGGTCACCCGGTTCCACGAGGGCCGACCACGCCGCTCTCGCCAGCCGATCCTCCTCCGTCCCGGTCGACGTCACGCGCCCTGCCCCCGGGTCCGCATGTGCAGCGCCGCCCCCACGTCCGCGCGCGTCGGCGCCGCGCGACCTGCCAGGTCGGCGACGGTCCAGGCGACGCGCAGCACCCGGTCGACGCCACGCAGGCTCAACGTGCCGCGGTCGAGGGCACGGTCCAGGTCCACCATGAGCGCGCGGCCCGGACCGAGCCGGTCCCGCAACCAGGACCCCGAGACCTGGGCGTTGGTCCGCCAGCCGGTGCCGGTCAGCCGCAGCGCGGCCGCCGCCCGCGCGTCGCGCACCCTGCCGGCCACCTGCGCGGAGGCCTCCCCCGGCTTGTCGGACGCCCGCGCCGGCTCCACCACCACCTGGAGATCCAGGCGGTCCAGCAGCGGACCGGACAGCCGGCCGAAGTAGCGGCGTCGCTGCTCGCCGCGGCACGTGCAGTCCAGGCCCTTGCCCACCGACCGACCGCACGGGCAGGGGTTCGCCGCCAGCACCAGCTGGAACCGCGCGGGGTAGCGCGCCGTCCCCCCGGCCCGGTGCAGCACCACCTCCCCGTGCTCGAGTGGTTGGCGAAGCGTCTGCAGCACGGCCGTCGTGAACTCCGGAGCCTCGTCGAGGAACAGCACACCGCAGTGCGCACGGGACGCCGCCCCGGGACGGGGCACTCCCGAGCCACCGCCGACCACGCTCGCGGGCGTGGCGGTGTGGTGCGGGTTCTCGTAGGGGGGACGCCGCACCAGCCCGCCGGAGGGGTCGAACGAGCCGGCGAGGGAGTGCACAGCGGTGACCTCCACGGCCTCGGCCTCGTCCAGGTCCGGCAGCAGACCGGGCAGCCGGGACGCGAGCATCGTCTTGCCCGCACCCGGCGGTCCGACCATGAGCAGGTGGTGGCCGCCCGCGGCGGCGATCTCCAGGCAGTGGCGCGCCTCGTCCTGACCGATGACGTCGGCGAGGTCGGGCCCGACGCCTGGCACCTCGCGTGCCGGCAGCACGTCGCGCACCGGCTCCACCTCGGGCACGTCCACGTCGGCGCCGTAGCGCGCAGCCACCTGCGCCAGGCTGTCCACGCCGACCACCTCGGCGCCGGGCACCAGCCGGGCCTCGGCAAGGTTGCCCGAGGGCACGACCACGCGGCAGTGACCTGCCCGGACCGCCGCCGCCACCGCCGGCAGCACCCCGCGGACCGGCCGTAGCCGACCGTCCAGGCCGAGCTCGCCGACATGCACGCAGGAGGCCGCTGCCACCGGGTCGATCAGCTCGGCACCCGCGAGCGTCGCGACCGCGATGGCCAGGTCGAAGCCCGACCCGGACTTCGGCAGCGCTGCGGGCGACAGGTTGACCGTGATCCGGCGGTTCGGCCACGCCAGGCCCGTCGACGTCACGGCGGCGCGCACCCGGTCCCGTGCCTCGTTCAGCGCGGTGTCCGGCAGCCCGACCAGCGTGAACGCGGGCAACGACGGCGCCAGGTGTGCCTCGACCTCGACGACGTGGCCGGACAGTCCGAGCAGAGACACCGCGCGCGTGCGGCCCAGCACCACCTAGACCACCCCCACCAGGTGCTCCACCACGGCCGCGCCGCGCGCCGGCAACGTGATGGCGAGCACGTCGACCCGCACCGAGCACGGGTGCACCTCGTGCGCCGCCAGCCATAGCGCGGTCAGCTGCCGTAGCCGCGCGAGCTTGATCGCGGTCACGGCCTCCGCCGGCGAGCCGAAGCGCGCGGACCGCCGCGTCTTCACCTCGACCGCGACCAGCTCCGAGCCGTCGAGCGCGACGACGTCCAGCTCCCCGCGCGCGCAGCGCCAGTTGCGGTCGAGCACCTGCCAGCCGGCCGCACGCAGGTGCGCCACCGCCACGTCCTCGCCGTGCCTGCCGACGGCATCCTTGGCCCGCACGTGCACCACCTCCACCGGGCACGCTGCCCGATGCGGCACGCCGCCGGGGAGTACCGGTGCGAGGTGCGCACAAGCGGCGCGGTGCTACGGGCTGTGGGCGGCTCGCGCCGACGCCGAAGCGACGGCCGTCAGATCAGCGGGCGAAGCCCGCACTGCCCCCGAGGTCCAGCTCGGCCTTGGCCAGCTCCTCGACGTTGACGTCCTTGAACGTCACCACGCGGACGGACTTGACGAAGCGTGCGGACCGGTACACGTCCCAGACCCACGCGTCGGCCAGCGCCAGCTCGAAGTAGACCTCCCCCGCCGCCGACCGCACCTGCAGGTCCACCTGGTTCGCCAGGTAGAACCGGCGCTCGGTCTCGACCACGTACGAGAACAGTCCGACGACGTCGCGGTACTCGCGGTACAGCGCCAGCTCGGCATCGGTCTCGTAGTTCTCCAGGTCCTCGGCGCTCACAGCCCCATTGTCCCCTCGTCGCGGTCCGCCCGACGACCATCGTCGCCCGGCCCGGTCCAGCCCTCGGCCTCGGCATCGAGGCCGACGACGGCCCAGAGCGCGGCTCCTCGTTCCGGCAGCGGCACGGCTCCCGACGCCCCCGGCGCGCCGGCCACCTCGACAACGCAAGGACCGACGCCCGGCAGGCTCCACGACCGGCGGTGCAGCGGGCAGGGGCCGTGCGCGGCGAGCGCCGTGACGTGCTCGGGCGACGCGTAGCCCTTGTTCTGCTCCCAGTGGTACGCCGGGTGCGCCGCCGCCAGGGCCACCATCATCGTGTCGCGCTCGCACTTGGCCAGCACCGATGCCGCCGCGACGCTGGCACACGTGCGATCGGCCTTCACCCGCAGGCGCACCGCCGGAGCGGCGTACGGGCCCGCCGGAGCGGCGAAGAGGCCCGCCGCGGTCTCGTCGTCCGCCGCGAACAGGTCGGCCGGCGGCGTCAGCCAGTCGTGGCTGCCGTCGAGGAGCACCACGTCGACCGGGCCGACCGCAGCCGTGACCTGCGCCAGCGCACGGGTCCCCGCCCGGCGCAGGGCCACGATGATGCCCACGTCGTCGATCTCCGCGGCGCTCGCGTGCCCGACGGCCCGGGCCAGCCCCCACCGCGACAGAGCCGGCAGCAACGCCTGGCGGGCAGCCGGCGTCAGCAGCTTGGAGTCCGCCACCCCGCGCGGCGCGGATCGCGTCGTCGCGTCGACCACCACCACGCCGACGCTGACCGGACCTGCCAGCGACCCGCGCCCCACCTCGTCCATGCCCGCGACCAGCACCGCGCCCGCACGCAGCAGTGCACGCTCGTGGCGCAGATGGGGCACCGCCCGCGCGCCGGTGGCGACCGGCAGCGCGTGCGGCAGGGTCGCGGTGGTCATGCCGCGGCGGGCACGTCGGCGAAGGTCGCCGACGGGTTGTGCAGCACGCTCATCCGGTCCCACGGCGCGACGATGACGAAGGCGACGCCGACGACGTCCGCCAGCGGGACCGAGCCGCCGCCCGGGTTGCCCTGGTGGTAGCGGGAGTCGGCCGAGTGGTCGCGGTTGTCGCCCATCACCCACAGCGAGCCCTCGGGGACGACGACGTCGAACGTGATGCTGCTGGGCTGCGCACCGGGGGCCAGATAGGGCTCGTCGATCGCCACACCGTTGACCGTCACCGGCGACCCGCTACCCGCGCACGCCACACGGTCACCGGGCAGCCCGATGACGCGCTTGACGAGGTGCTCGCCCGCGTCGGACGGGCGCAGCCCGATGAAGGTCAGCACGTCGTCCACCACCCGCCGGCTGGCGCTCTCCACCGCGGGAGGAGCGAGCCAGCTGCCGGGGTCCTTGAACACGACGATGTCGCCGCGGTGCAGGTCGAGCAGGCCCGGCGCCAGCTTGCCGACCAGGAACCGGTCGTCCTCGACGAGCGTGTTGTGCATCGACTCCGACGGGATGAAGAACGCCTGGACCAGGAAGGTCTTTACGACGAAGGACAGCACCAGCGCGCTGACCAGGATGATCGCCGTCTCGCGCAGCCAGGCCGCCGGACCGGACCGCCGCGCGCGGGCGGCGGCACGACGGTCCCGACGATGCGGCGTGACGGCGTCCGCTCCGGTGGGGCCGGCAGGCTCGGCCGGCTCGTCCGGTGCGGGCCGCGCCACGGGTTCGGCCGCACCGGCCGTCGTCTCACGGTGAGCCTCGCCCGCAGCGGCGTGCGTGCCCCGGGGGGGCCAGGGGGGAAGGCTCGGCACGAGGGACTCGTCGAGGGGCCGATCGCTCACGGGCACAGCCTCGCACGCGGCGCTGTGCGATGGGGCCACGCGGCGCGCCCCCGAGGCCGCCCGGCCCGCACCGGAACGCACGACGGGCGGCCCCCGCAGGGACCGCCCGTCGTGAGAGTGCTGGTCAGGCCTTCTTGGCCGGAACCGTCTCGCGCTTCTCGCGGATCTTCGCCTTCTTGCCGCGCAGCGCGCGCAGGTAGTACAGCTTCGCGCGGCGCACGTCGCCGCGGGTGATCACCTCGACGGAGTCGACGGTGGGGGCGTGCACGGGGAACGTGCGCTCCACGCCGACGCCGAAGCTGATCTTGCGGACGGTGAACGTCTCCCGGACGCCGCTGCCCTGGCGGCCGATGACGACCCCCTGGAACGCCTGGATGCGGGAGCGGGTGCCCTCCACGACCTTGACGTTCACCTTGACGGTGTCGCCGGGGCGGATGTCGGGGACGTCGGTGCGCAGCGAGGCTGCGTCGAGCGGGTCGAGTGTCTGCATGTCGGTGTCGCTTTCCCGTCCTGCCGCAGGTCAGGAGCGTCGTCGGTGGCATCCTCGCCGACCGGCGGACCGGACGGGGCGGATGTCCCGGGGGACGAGGTGAGGTGGTGCGCCGGACGAGGTCCGAGCGACGGACGCATCTCCCCTGCGGCAGAGGACGGGCGACCGACACGCACCGAGGGACGATTCTGCCACACGGGCGCCGCCACGCCGACCCGGTGGCCCGACAGGACCGACCGGCTCGACCGGCTCGACCGGCTCAGGGCTCGGTGCGCTCCAGCCGGTCGTCCACCACACGCCAGCCCAGCGCGGACAGCGTCGCCAGGTCGCGTCGGTCGAGCGAGCTCACGTCCAGGCGGGCCAACAGGTCCGGTCGACGCTCGGCGGTCCGCTCCAGGGCCTGGTCGCGCCGCCAGCGCTGCACATGGGCGTGGTGCCCGGACATCAGCACCTCGGGCACCTCCAGGCCCGCCCAGGTGGCCGGCTTGGTGTAGACGGGATACTCCAGCAGCCCGTCGGACGAGTGCGACTCCTCCACCACGGACTGCGGGTTGCCCAGCACCCCCGGCAGCAGCCGGGCCACCGCCTCGACGACGACGAGCGCCGCGGCCTCGCCACCGGCCAGCACGTAGTCGCCCACCGACAGCTCGGTCACCGGGCCGCGGTCGCGGTAGTGCTCCACCACCCGGGCGTCGATGCCCTCGTACCGGCCGCACGCCAGCACCAGCGCGGGCTCCGTCGCCAGCGCCTCCGCCGTCCGCTGGGTGAACGGCTCCCCCGCCGGTGTCGGCACCACGAGGCGCGCACCCGGGGTCAGCACGTCGTCCAGCGCCCGGCCCCACACGTCCGGGCGCATCACCATGCCGGCGCCGCCGCCGAACGGGGTGTCGTCCACCGTGCGGTGCCGGTCCGGTGCCCAGTCGCGCAGGTCGTGCACCCGCAGGTCGAGCAGTCCCGCCGTGGCGGCCTTGCCCACCAACGACAGCGAGAGCGGCGCCAGGTACTCGGGGAAGATCGTGACGACGTCGATGCGCACGCCGGGTCCCCTCAGACGCCCGGGGCGTCCGGCCCGGGCGCCTCGACCGTCTCGTCCGCGTCGCCGACCGTCTCGTCGGACACGACGAGGTTCGCGGCGTCCGCGGCCAGCAGGCCGCCCGGCGGGTCGAGCACCACCCGGCCGCCGGCGACGTCCACCACCGGGACGATCGCGGCGACGAACGGCACGCGGGTCAGCGCGCCGTCCGGTTCGCGCACGAGCAGCAGGTCGTGGGCGGGCGACGGTTCGAGGCCGACGACCTCGCCGAGCAACCGGCCGTCCGCGACGTGCTCGGCCCGCAGGCCGACCAGCTCGTGCGGGTACCAGGCGTCGTCGTCGTGGGGGTCGTCGGCGGGGTCGACGACGAGCAGCACCCCGGTCAGGCCCTCGGCCGCGCTGCGGTCGGGCACGCCGGCGAAGGCGACGATCCACCGCTCACCGGCCTGCCGGACGTGCTCCACGGTGAGCGGGCCGGCGGCCGGGGGGTCCGTGCGCAGCACGGCGCCCGGCTCGAAACGGCCCTCGGGGTCGTCGGTGCGCACGTCGAGCGACACCTCGCCCCGTAGGCCGTGGGGCCGCCCGATGCGGGCGACGGTGAGCAGCACCGCGCCGGTCAGCGCCGGTCGACGTCGACGACGTCCACCCGCACCGCACCCTCACGGGACAGCGCGTTCACCACCGTGCGCAGTGCGCGCGCCGTCCGCCCGCCACGGCCGATGACCCGCCCGAGGTCGTCGGGGTGCACCCGGACCTCGAGCAGGTCGCCGCGGCGCAGCGTCGCCGCACGCACGTGCACGTCGTCCGGGTGGTCGACGATCCCCCGGACCAGGTGCTCGAGCGCCTCGGCGAGCATCAGGCCTGCTCGTCCTCGACCGCGGGAGCGGTCTCGGTCTCAGGCTCGGCGGCCTTCTTGGCGGCCTTCGCCGACGCGGTCGCCTTGGCCTTCTCGGCGTCGGCAGCGACGGCCTCGACGGCGGCGGTCGCGGCAACCTTGCCGGCCTTCGTCCGCAGCGTGCCCTCGGTGCCCGGCAGGCCCTTGAACTTCTGCCAGTCGCCGGTGATCTTGAGCAGCACCTCCACCTGGGCGGTGGGCTGCGCGCCCACGCCGAGCCAGTACAGCGCGCGCTCGGAGGTGATCTCGATGAGCGAGGGCTCCTCGGTGGGGTGGTACTTGCCGATCTCCTCGATCACGCGGCCGTCGCGGCGGCTGCGCGAGTCGGCGACGACGACGCGGTAGAACGGCGCGTGGATCTTGCCCAGGCGCTTGAGACGGATCTTGGTGGCCACGAGGGGATGTTCTCCTGATGTCTGCTGAGGTGGTCTCGCGGCGCAGCCCGTGGGGTTGGGCGCGCCGGTCCGACCGGGGACACGGCACGGCAGGTAGAGGGGCTGCACGCACCGGGTACAGCCCGTCATTGTGCCAGACGCACGCGCACGGTCCCAACCGCGCAGGCCGCGGCGTCAGCGGTGGGCGACGATCGCCCCGCGCAGCACGACCGCCCGCGGCGCCCTCAGGGTGCCGATCGTCCGGCGCGGGTCGTCGTCCAGCACGACGAGGTCCGCGCTCGCGCCCTCGGCGAGCCCCGGCACGCCGAGCCAGGCCCGGGTCCGCCAGGACGCCGCGGCGACCACCTCGGGCGCGGGGATGCCCGCCGCCACCAGCTCGGCGGCCTCCTCGGCCAGCCGGCCGTGCGCGATGGTGCCGCCCGCGTCGGTGCCGACGAGGATCCGCACGCCGGCGTCGTGCAGGTCCCGCACCTGCTGGTGGCGACGCGCGTGCAGCCGGCGCATCCGCGCGGCGAACACCGGGTAGCGGGTGGCCCGGTCGGCGATCGTGTCGAACTGGGCCACCTGCAGCAGCGTCGCGGTGACGGCGACGCCCGCCGCCGCGATCCGGTCGATCTGCGCCGCGTCCGCGCCCGTCGCGTGCTCCAGGCAGTCGATGCCCGCGTCGAGCAGCGCGTCGAGCGTCTCGCCGGCGAAGGTGTGGGCGGTCACGCGGGCGCCGGCGTCGTGGGCGACCGCGACCGCCCGCGCCACCGTGCCGGCGGGCCACAGCGGGGTGAGGTCGCCGGCGGTGCCCAGCTCGCGGTCGATCCAGTCCCCCACCAGCTTCACCCAGCCGTCGCCGCGGCTCGCCTCCTCGCCCACGGCGGCCGGCAGCTCGTCGGGCGACGACAGCTCGCGCCCGTAGTGCCGCAGGTACCTCCGGGTGCGGGGCCAGGTGCTGCCCGGCGCGGAGCAGCCGCGGCAGGTCGGCGCGGTCCTGGATCCATCGGGTGTCGCTCGGCGATCCGGCGTCGCGCACCAGCAGGACGCCGGAGTCCCGGTCGGTGATCGCCTGCCGCTCGGCCGTGGCGGCGTCCACGGCGCCCTGCGCCCCCAGGCCGATATGGCAGTGCACGTCGACCAGGCCCGGCAGCACCCAGCCCTCGACCTCGGTGACATCGCGCGCGCCCGCACCCGTCGGCCGGACGAACGTCACGCGATCGCCGACCACCCACGCCTCGCCCACCACGTGCTCGTCGTCGACGAGCACCGGACCGCGCAGGTGCAGGGTGCGCACGGCGTGGCTCAGCGGCCGCCGAACAGGTGGTCCAGGCCCGTCGGCAGGGTGATCTCGCCGGGGTCGGGTGCGGCCGGTGCGGCCGGCCGGGTGCGTCCGAGGCCGAAGGCCGATCCGGGCGCGGCCGGTGCGGCCTCCCCCGGACCGCGCGGCGCCACGCCACGCTCCTGCTCGGCGCGCTTGGCGGGGTTGCCGGACCGGCCCTTGACCTTGCGGGCCGGGGCGGCCGTCCGACCGCGAGCCTTCTTGCCCAGCGCGGGCAGGTTGCCCATGCCGGACATCCCCGGCATGCCGCCGCCGCCGCGCGCCATCTGCTTCATCATCTTCTGCGCGCCGTCGAACCGCTCGAGCAGCTGGTTGACGTCCGCCGGCGTGGTACCGGAGCCGGCCGCGATCCGCGCCCGGCGCGAGCCGTTGACGATCTTCGGCGTGCGGCGCTCGGCGAGCGTCATCGAGTGGATGATCGCCTCGATGCGGTCCACCTCGCGCTCGTCGAAGCTGTCCAGCGCCTCGCGCATCTGGCCCATGCCGGGCAGCATCCCGAGCATCTTCTTCAGCGGGCCCGCGGTGCGCAGCTGCTGCATCTGGGACAGGAAGTCCTCGAGCGTGAAGTCCTCGCCGGCGGCCAGCTTGCCGGCCATCGCCGCGGACTGCTCAGCGTCGAAGGCCTTCTCGGCCTGCTCGATCAGGGTGAGCACGTCGCCCATGTCGAGGATCCGGGAGGCCATGCGGTCGGGGTGGAACACCTCGAAGTCGGTGAGCTTCTCGCCGGTGGAGGCGAACATGATCGGTCGGCCGGTGACGCTCGCGATCGACAGCGCCGCGCCGCCGCGGGCGTCGCCGTCCAGCTTGGACAGCACCACCCCGGTGAACCCGACCCCGTCGAGGAAGGCCCGCGCGGTGGTCACCGCGTCCTGGCCGATCATCGCGTCGACCACGAACAGCGTCTCGTCGGGCTGCACGGCGTCGCGGATGTCCGCCGCCTGCGCCATCAGGCCGTCGTCGATGCCGAGCCGGCCGGCGGTGTCGACGATCACCACGTCGTGCTGGCGGGTGCGCGCGGTCGCCACGCCGTCCCGGGCCACCGCGACCGGGTCCGCGCCCGCGGGCAGCGCGTCGAGGTCGACGCCGGCCTGGTTGCCGGGGTGCGGTGCGAACACCGGCACGCCGGCACGCTCGCCCACCACCTGCAGCTGCGTGACCGCGTTGGGTCGCTGGAGGTCCGCGGCCACCAGCAGCGGCGTGTGCCCGGCGTCCTTGAGCCAGAGCGCCAGCTTGCCGGCCAGGGTCGTCTTGCCGGCGCCCTGAAGGCCGGCCAGCAGGATGACCGTCGGGGGCTGCTTGGCCAGCCGCAGCTGGCGCGTCTCGCCACCGAGGATCGCCACCAGCTCGTCGTTGACCACCTTGACGACCTGCTGCGCCGGGTTGAGCGCGCCGGACACCTCCGCGGACAGCGCCCGCTCGCGCACCGCGGCAGTGAACGCGCGGACCACCGGCACCGCGACGTCCGCGTCGAGCAGCGCCCGCCGGATCTCGCGGACGGTGGCGTCGATGTCCGCCTCGGAGAGCCGGCCGCGGGTGCGCAGGTTGCGGAAGGTCGCCGTCAGGCGGTCGGAGAGGGTGGCGAACACCGGGCCTCGCTCGCGGGGTGGGGCTGCTTACGGACGACCCAGGGTACCTGCCAGGGCGGCCCGGGCCCGGGCCACCAGGTCGTCGATGAGCGTCGCCCGCCAGGCGGTCCAGGCGGGCGGCCCGGCTGCCGAGGCGTCGGCCTCGGTCAGCACGCGCAGCAGCGTGAGCAGGTCCTCCCGGTGGTCCACCGCGTCCAGCAGCGTCGCCACTGTCGCGGGGTCGTCCAGGTCCTCCGTCGTCGCGAGGTCGGCGAGCGTCAGGTGCTGGCGGACCAGGCGGGTGACGTCCGCGGCGACGTCCTCACCGAAGCCCATCCGCACGACGATCGGGCCGGCCAGGCGGGCGCCCTCCACCGAGTGGTCCGCCGCCCCCGCGCGCTTGCCGATGTCGTGCAGGAGCGCGGCGAGCAGCAGGGTCTCGGACCCGGCCCCGGACCCGGTCCCTGCCCCGGCCGCGGCGCGCCGGTCCCGGCCCGCCCGGGCGACCGTCTCGATGAGGTGCCGGTCGACCGTGTGCCGGTGGATCGCGGACCGCTGCGGGCGGTTGCGCACCCCGGCCCACTCGGGGATCCACGTGGTGACCACCCCCGCCAGGTCCAGGGCCTCCCACACCGGCACCTGCGCCGCGCCGGACCCCAGCAGCGCGATCAGGTGCCCCCGGGCCGCCCGCGGCCACGGCGTCGGCAGCGCCGGTGTCGCACCGAGGCTCGCCACCGTCACCGGGGACAGCACCAGACCCGTGCGCGCCGCCGTGGCGGCGGCCCGCAGCGACAGCACCGGGTCGTCCGCGGGATGCGCGTCCACGGCGAGCACCAGCTCCCCGTCGTGCTCCACCAGTCCCTCGGCGATCGGCCGGAGCCGGGGTGGCTGCCGCTGGCCCCGGACCAGCAGGGGCCGGCGTGGGGGGCGTTGCAGGGCCTGCCGGGCGTTGCGCACGGTGGTGTCCAACGCGTACGAGATCACGCGACCGGCCTCGGCCACCGAGGCCAGCAGGTCGTCGCGGTCGGTGAAGCCCGTGCGCTCGGCGACCTCGTCCTGGTCGGCGGCGAGCAGCCGGTTGGTGTGCCGGCCGGTGACGAGCTGCACGGTGTCGCGCACGTCCAGCAGGTGCGTGTAGGCGCGGTCCACCGCGCCGTGCGGGCGGTCCGTCAGCCACGTCGCCGCCAGCGCCGACAGCACCACGGCGTCCCGGATCCCCCCGCGGGCCTCCTTGAGGTCGGGTTCGACGAGGTACGCCAGCTCGCCGTGCCGCTCCGCCCGCTGCCGCGTGGTGGACAGCAGCTCCGGGAGCCGCCGCCGCGCCGCGGCCCGCCAGTCCTCGAGGAGGGCGGACGTCGCACGGGCGACCATCACCGGGTCACCGGCGACGTGCCGCAGCTCGAGCAGGCCGACGGCGGCCGGCAGGTCCCGGGACGCCACCTGCCGGCACTGCGCCACCGAGCGCACCGAGTGGTCGAGGTCGAGGCCGGCGTCCCAGATCGGGTACCAGA
>Ga0302263_10000113_pt1 | contig 33555 bp, 26 predicted proteins | sample II_Fen_N1_4_FD_194564 | JGI IMG/M metagenome (GOLD analysis project Ga0302263, IMG submission 194564) | Peat permafrost microbial communities from Stordalen Mire near Abisko, Sweden - II_Fen_N1_4 | ecosystem: Environmental > Terrestrial > Soil > Wetlands > Permafrost | place: Sweden: Abisko... | reverse complement strand
CGTGCGCGCAGGACCGCCGGAAGGTCAGCGAGCCGTCCTGCTCCCACTTGATGGTGTGCAGCGCGTCCAGCACGCGGTCGGTGCCGTGCACCTGGACGACGAACTCCTGCCAGTACGCCTTCGCTTCGGGCGGCTTCTCGCCGTACGCCAGCGGCGCGTCCGGCTCGACCGGCTGATAGCGGCGGATCTTCAGGCAGACCTCGAACGACGGGACCTCGCCGAAGGCCTCGCGGCCCTGCGCGGGGGCGGTGGACGGGGTGGCGCGGGGCGCCCGCACGGTGGCTGTCATCAGTACTTGCGCTCCATCGGCTGGTAGCGGGTGACGACGACGGGCTTGGAGCCGAGGACCAGCTGGTAGTCGTCGAACACGGTGACCTGGTGGAACGGCCCGGTCTTGTCGCCGTCGGTCTGGGCAGGGTCGAGCGAGCGGGGGCGCCGGTAGGCCATGGTGTGGCGCATGTAGCCGGCGTCGTCGCGGGTGGGGAAGTCCTCGCGGAAGTGCCCGCCGCGCGACTCCTCCCGGTTCAGCGCGCCGATCACGACCGTCTCGGCGACGTCGAGCAGGAAGCCCAGCTCGACCGCCTCCAGCAGATCGGTGTTGAACAGCCGGGACGTGTCCTGCACGCCGACCGACGCGTAGCGCTCGCGGAGCACCCGCAGGTCCGCCAGGGCCTGGGCCAGCGACTCGGCGGTGCGGAACACCTGGGCGTTGACGTCCATGGTCACCTGCAGGTCGCGCCGGATGTCGGCCACCCGCTCGCCGCCGGTCCGGGTGCGGATGCCCTCCAGCTCCGCGACGACCGTGGCCGCCGGGTCGTCCGGCAGGTCGATGAACTCCGCGGTGGCCGCGTAGGCCGCCGCCGCCCGACCGGAGCGCTTGCCGAACACGTTGATGTCGAGCAGCGAGTTGGTGCCGAGCCGGTTGGAGCCGTGCACCGAGACGCACGCGCACTCACCCGCCGCGTACAGGCCACGGATGACGTCGGTGGAGTTGCGCAGCACCTCGCCCTCGACGTTCGTCGGGATGCCCCCCATGAGGTAGTGCGCCGTGGGGTAGACGGGGATCGGCTCGGTGTACGGCTCGATGCCCAGGTAGGTGCGAGCGAACTCGGTGATGTCCGGCAGCTTGGCGTCGATGTGCGCCGGCTCCAGGTGGGTCAGGTCGAGCAGCACGTAGTCCTTGTGCGGACCGGCGCCGCGGCCCTCCCGCACCTCGTTGGCGATCGAGCGGGCGACGATGTCGCGCGGCGCGAGGTCCTTGATCGTCGGCGCGTAGCGCTCCATGAAACGCTCGCCCTCGCCGTTGCGCAGGATGCCGCCCTCACCGCGGGCCGCCTCCGAGAGCAGGATGCCCAGGCCGGCCAGGCCCGTCGGGTGGAACTGGAAGAACTCCATGTCCTCCAGCGGGATGCCGCGCCGGTAGGCCAGGGCGAGGCCGTCGCCGGTGAGCGTGTGCGCGTTGGACGTCGTCTTGTAGATCTTGCCCGCGCCACCGGTGGCGAAGATGACGGCCTTGGCCTGGAACACGTGCGTCTCGCCGGAGGCCAGGTCGTACGCGACCACCCCGGAGGCGTGCACCTCCTCGCCGTCCGGCACGTGGCCGGCCGCCAGGTCGTGGTCCACCAGCAGGTCGAGCGCGTAGTACTCGTTGAAGAACTCGACGCCCTGCTTGACGCAGTTCTGGTAGAGCGTCTGCAGGATCATGTGACCGGTGCGGTCCGCGGCGTAGCAGGCCCGACGCACGGGCGCGTCACCGTGGTTGCGGGTGTGGCCGCCGAACCGGCGCTGGTCGATCTTGCCCTCGGGCGTGCGGTTGAACGGCAGACCCATCTTCTCCAGGTCGAGCACCGCGTCGATGGCCTCCTTGGCCATGATCTGCGCCGCGTCCTGGTCGACGAGGTAGTCGCCGCCCTTCACGGTGTCGAAGGTGTGCCACTCCCAGTTGTCCTCCTCGACGTTGGCCAGGGCGGCGCACATGCCGCCCTGGGCCGCGCCGGTGTGCGACCGGGTGGGGTAGAGCTTGGTGATGACGGCGGTGCGGGCGCGGCTCGAGGCCTCGAGGGCCGCCCGCATCCCGGCGCCGCCGGCGCCGACGATGACCACGTCGTACTGGTGGGTCTGCATCTTCTGTGTCCCTCGAACGTGGTCAGGCCGTGCAGAACGACGGCAGCAGGTCGGCCGGGGAGCCCGGCGGGCAGGGGTCGAAGGTGAAGATCACCAGGGTGCCGAGCACCACGACGACGAGGAACGCGAACAGCAGCAGGCCCTTGAGCACGTGCCGCGTGGTGTCCCGCTCGGCGTAGTCGTTGATGACGGTCCGCACCCCGTTGGCGCCGTGGATCATCGCGAGCCACAGCATGAGCAGGTCCCAGACCTGCCAGAACGGCGAGGCCCACTTGCCGGCGACGAACCCGAAGTCGATCGCGTGGATGCCCTCGCCCGCCCACAGGTTGACGAACAGGTGCCCGAAGATCAGCACGATGAGCACGACGCCCGAGGCGCGCATGAAGATCCAGCCCGCCAGCTCGGTGTTGCCCCGCGTGCTGCCGCGACGGCGCCCGGCGTGGGGCGCTCGCGGCTCGGCGATCGTCGTCATCAGTTCCCACCCCCGAACACGTGCATGAGGTGACGCGGCAGGAAGCCGGCCATGGTCAGCGCCCAGAGGCCGATGACGGCCCAGAGCATGACCCGCTGGTACTTCGGCCCCTTGGCCCAGAAGTCGATGAGGATGATCCGCAGACCGTTGAACGCGTGGAACACGATCGCGGCGACCAGGCCGGCCTCACCCAGGCCCATGATCGGGTTCTTGTACGTGCCGATCACGTCGTTGTAGTCCCCGGGGGACACCCGCACCAGTGCGGTGTCGAGCACGTGCACGAGAAGGAAGAAGAAGATCGCGACGCCGGTGATCCGGTGCGCGACCCACGACCACATGCCTTCGCGCCCGCGGTAGAGCGTTCCGGCCGGCGCGGTGGGCGCTGTAGGCACTGTGACGGCCTCCTGGCGATGAGTGACGGACGGGACGCGCACGTCCCGGATCCACTGTACTGACCGTGTGGGAATGGGCCGATCCCGATGGTCCCACGACTTCGCGTGCCCGGCCGGGCCGGTCGTTCACCGCTGCGACCGGCACCGCTGCGACCGGCACCGCTGCGACCGGCACCGCCGCGACCGGCACCGCCGCGACCCGCCCCAGTACCCTGCGGGCATGACCGACGACGCCGTCACCCCCGCCCCGACCACCGCCGCACCCGTCGGTCCGATCCCGGGGTTCCACGCGGTGGTGCCCGCCGGCGGCGCGGGGACCCGGCTGTGGCCGCTGTCGCGGGCCGGGCGGCCCAAGTTCCTGCTCGACCTGACGGGCTCGGGCCGCACGCTGCTGCAGGCCACCGTCGACCGGCTGACCCCGCTGACCGGACCGGGCAACGTGCTCGTCGTCACGGGCCGCGCCCACGCCGAGGCCGTCGGCGCCCAGCTGCCGGAGCTGGCGGGTCACGGTGCGGACCGGGTGCTGGCCGAGCCGTCGCCACGGGACTCGATGGCGGCGATCGGCCTGGCGGCCGCCGTGCTCGTCGAGCGGCACGGGCCGGACGTCGTGCTCGGCTCGTTCGCCGCCGACCACGTGATCACCGGCCAGGAGCTGTTCGAGCGCGCGGTGCGGGAGGGGGTCGCGGCCGCCCGCGCCGGGTACGTCGTGACCATCGGCATCACCGCGACCGAACCGTCCACCGCCTTCGGCTACGTGCAGGCCGGCGCGCCGTTGGGCCTGCCCGACGCGCCGAACGTGCGGCACGTCGTCGGCTTCACCGAGAAGCCCGACGCGGCCACCGCCGCGGCCTACCTGGCCACCGGGGACCACCGCTGGAACGCCGGGATGTTCATCGTCGGGGCCCAGGTGCTGCTCGACCACCTGGCCGCCCAGCTGCCGCCGCTCGCGGCCGGCGTGCGCGCCATCGCCGCTGCGTGGGACACCCCCGCCCGCGACGAGGTGCTGGCGGCCACCTGGCCCGGTCTGACGAAGATCGCCATCGACCACGCCATCGCCGAGCCGGTGGCGGCGGCGGGTGGCGTCGCGGTGGTGCCGGGTGAGTTCGGCTGGGACGACATCGGCGACTTCGCCGCGCTCGCGGGCGTGCTCGCCGGCGCCGGCACGCGCACGCTCGGCGACGACGAGGTGGTACTGCGGGTGGGCGCCGACGACGCGCTGGTGGTGACCGGCGGGCGCACCGTCGCCGTCGTCGGGCTGAGCGGCGCCGTGGTGGTGGACACCCCGGACGCGGTGCTCGTCACCACCCGGGAGCACGCGCAGCAGGTCAAGTCGGCCGTCGACGGCTGGCGGGCCCGCGGCCGCGACGACCTGCTCTAGCCCGTCGACCTGCTCCAGCCCGTCGACGTCGAGACGCGGGATACCCTCGGGGGGTGCCTGCCGAGCCCGTCGTCCCACGCGGGCTGCCGCGGGTGCCCGCCGGGCAGCCCACGGTGCCCGCCGTCACCACCCTGACCCCCGTGCCCACCGATCCCGACGTGGTGGCGCTGCACGAGATCGTCGGGCGGCTGCGGGCGGACCTGGTCGCGATCCGCCGCGACCTGCACGCGCACCCCGAGCTGGCGCGCACCGAGGAGCGCACCACCCGCGTGATCGCGGACCGGCTCGCGGCCGCTGGTCTGCAGCCCCGGTTGCTGCCCGGGGCCGGGCTGCTGTGCGACCTCGGCCCCGCGCACCCCGGCTCGCGCCGCATCGCACTGCGGGCCGACCTCGACGCGCTGCCGGTGGCCGACGCGTGCGGCGAACCCTGGACCTCCACGGTGCGGGGCGTGTCGCACGCCTGCGGGCACGACCTGCACGCGGCGGCGGTGCTCGGCGCCGGGCTCGCCCTGGCCGAGCTCCATGCCGCCGGACGCCTCGACGTGGACGTGCGCCTGCTGTTCCAGCCGGCGGAGGAGGTGCAGCCCGGCGGCTCGATCGACGTGATGGCCGCCGGCGGCCTGGACGGCGTGGAGCAGATCTTCGCGCTGCACGCCGACCCCAAGCTCGACGTCGGGCGGGTCGGCACCCGGATCGGGCCCATCACGTCGGCGTCCGACGAGGTCCACGTCACGATCCGCGGCGCCGGCGGCCACACGTCCCGCCCGCACCTGACCGGGGATGTCGTCTTCGCGCTGGGACAGGTGATCACCGGCGTGCCCGCCGTGCTGGGCCGCCGCCTCGACCCGCGGTCCGGCGTCAATCTCACGTGGGGTGCGGTGCGGGCGGGATCGGCGCCCAACGCGATCCCGTCGTCCGGCTCGGTGCACGGCACGCTGCGCGCCCTGGACGTGCGGGCCTGGGAGCGGGCCGCCGAGGTGTTCACCACCGCGGTGCGCGAGGTCGTCGCCCCCTACGACGTCGAGGTCGACGTGCACCGCCAGCGGGGCGTGCCGCCGGTGGTGAACGAGGAGGCGAGCACCGGCGTGCTCGAGGCGGCTGCGCGCGACGTGCTCGGCCCGGAGTCCGTCGTGCTCACCGAGCAGTCCCTGGGCGGGGAGGACTTCGCCTGGTACCTGACGAAGGTGCCGGGCGCGTTGGCCCGGCTCGGCACCCGCACCCCCGGTGGACGCACCTACGACATCCACCAGGGCGAGCTGCGGGTGGACGAGCGCGCGATCGAGGCCGGCGCGCTGGTGCTGGCGCGTGCCGCCGTGCTCGCCGGGCGACACCGCGGCTGACGCCCGACGACGGGGGTCCGTCCGAGGGATGGGCGTCGGCGTCCAGCAGGCGGACCCAGGTACCAATGCGGTAACGGATCGCCGTTCCGTACCGTCCGGTAACGCCGGCGTAACACCTGCCCTCGTTATGGTCGTCCAGATCGATGCCGGACGGCCCCGCCCGGCGACGGCTCAACGGAGCGCCGTCGCCCGGGCGGACCCTTGCCCTCCGGCGACGCGACGAGAAGCAGGAGACGTGCGTGAAGAGAATCATCCAGGTGACGGCCGTGGTCGGTGCGCTCACCATGACGTTGGCGGCGTGCGGTTCGGCTCCCGAGCCCGCCAGCACCACGACCGACGCGGCGAGCACCCCGACGGCTGCTGCGATCGACTTCAAGGCGTGCATCGTCTCTGACGCCGGTGGCTTCGACGACAAGAGCTTCAACCAGCTCAGCTACGAAGGCACGAAGAAGGCCGCGACCGAGCTCGGTGCGGAGTTCGTCGGGGTCGAGTCCGACTCCGAGACGGACTTCCAGCCCAACCTCGAGTCCCTCGTCAACGAGAAGTGCAACCTCATCGTCGCCGTCGGCTTCGCGCTCTCGGCCGCGACCGTCGAGTCGGCCACCGCCAACCCGGACATCGAGTACGTGCTCATCGACGACGCCGCGGACAACAACTTCGACGGCACCAAGGACGCGGAGAACGTCAAGCCGCTGCTCTACGACACGGCGCAGGCCGCGTTCCTGGCCGGGTACCTGTCGGCGGGCTACTCGCAGGCCGGCAAGGTCGGCACCTTCGGTGGCCAGCCTTACCCGACCGTGACGATCTTCATGGACGGCTTCAAGCAGGGTGTCGAGTACTACAACACCCAGAAGGGCAAGTCCGTCCAGGTCATCGGCTACACCAGTGGCGAGGACGGCCTGTTCACCGGTGGCTTCGAGGCGAACGACACCGCCAAGGGCATCGCCGCCCAGGTGATCGACCAGGGTGCCGACGTGCTGCTTCCCGTGGGTGGCCCGATCTACCAGTCGGCGATCGCCGCGATCCAGGACTCCGGCCGTGACATCGCCCTCATCGGCGTGGACGCCGACCTCTTCGAGACCGACACCAGCACGGACAACATCGTGCTCACCTCGATCCAGAAGAAGATGGACGTCTCGGCGTACGACGCCGTGATGGCCGCGGGCAAGGGCAGCTTCGACCCGAACGCGTACGTCGGCACGCTCGACAACGGCGGCGTCGGCCTGGCCCCGCTGCACAACTTCGAGAGCAAGGTGGACCCGGCCCTGTGGACCGAGGTCCAGGCGCTGCAGCAGGACATCATCGACGGCAAGGTGAAGGTCACCTCCTACCTCGCCAAGTAGGTCCCTGTTCCCGGGGAGGTCGCCAGACCTGGCGGCCTCCCCGGGAGCGTGTCAGTGTGCGGACAACGTCGTCATGCCCTCAGGATGCGAGACATGAAGCTCGAGTTGCGCGGCATCACCAAGCGGTTCGGCGCTCTGGTGGCCAACGATCACATCGACCTCACCGTGCAGCCTGGAGAGATCCACTGCCTGCTCGGTGAGAACGGCGCCGGCAAGTCGACGCTGATGAACGTCCTGTACGGCCTGTACACGGCCGACGAGGGAGAGGTGCTGCTGCACGACGTCGACCAGCACTTCGCCGGGCCCGGCGACGCGATGGCCGCCGGCATCGGCATGGTGCACCAGCACTTCATGCTCATCCCCGTGTTCACGGTCGCCGAGAACGTCATGCTCGGCAACGAGCAGACGCTGCCGGGGGGGCGGCTCGACCTCGAGGCCGCGCGCGTGCGCGTGCGCGAGATCGCCGCCCGGTTCGGCTTCCGGGTGGACCCCGACGCGCTCGTCGAGGACCTGCCGGTCGGCGTCCAGCAGCGGGTGGAGATCATCAAGGCGTTGTCGCGTGAGGCGCGGGTGCTCGTCTTCGACGAGCCGACCGCGGTGCTGACGCCGCAGGAGACCGACGAGCTGATGACGATCATGCGCCAGCTGCGCGACGACGGTGCGGCCATCGTGTTCATCACGCACAAGCTCCGCGAGGTGCGCGAGGTGGCCGACCGGATCACCGTCGTGCGCCGCGGCCGGGTGGTCGGCGAGGCCCGACCGGGGTCGTCGGACGCCGAGCTGGCCTCCCTCATGGTGGGCCGGGCGGTCGAGCTCACCGTGCACAAGGACGCGCCCGTCTACAGCGAGGCGCTGCTCGAGGTCACCGACCTGCAGGTGACCGACCCGTCCGGCATGGTGCTGGTGGACAAGGTCTCGTTCACGGTGCGTGGCGGCGAGGTGCTGGTGGTTGCCGGGGTGCAGGGCAACGGCCAGACCGAGCTGGCGGAGGCGCTGGCCGGGCTGCGCAAGGAGGTGTCGGGCAGCGTGCGGCTCGGCGGCACGGAGCTGCTCGGCCGCTCGGTGCGCGACGTGCTCGACGCGGGCGTCGGTTACGTGCCGGAGGACCGCAGCACGGACGGCCTGGTCGGGGACTTCACCGTCGCGGAGAACCTGGTGCTCGACCGGATCAGCGGGCCGCCGTTCGTCCGACGCGGGGCGTTGCGCCTCGGCGCGATCGACGACTTCGCCCGGACCGCCGTCCAGGACTTCGACATCCGCACCCAGGGCATCGCCGAGAAGGTGGGCCGGCTGTCCGGAGGCAACCAGCAGAAGGTCGTCGTGGCGCGCGAGCTGTCCCGTGACCTGCAGCTGCTGGTCGCGGCGCAGCCGACCCGAGGCGTCGACGTGGGCTCCATCGAGTTCATCCACAAGCGGGTGGTGGCGGCCCGGGACACGGGCGTGCCGGTGGTGGTGGTGTCCACCGAGCTGGACGAGGCGGTCGCGCTGGGCGACCGGATCCTCGTGATGTACCGCGGTCGGGCGGTGGGCATCGTGCCCGCGACGACGCCGCGCGACCAGCTCGGACTGATGATGGCCGGCATCGTGCCGGAAGGGACGGTGGCGGCATGAGCGCAGATCCGCAGGCGGCGGTGCCGGCGGGGCCCGGTCCGGCGGCGAGGTCGGCCGCTGAGCCGGCCCCGGCGCCGAGCCGGTGGCGGGACGCGATCACCCGGATCGTGTCCGGCAGCTGGGCGGTGTCGCTCGGCGCGGTGGTGCTCGCGGTCCTCGCGGGGTCGATCATGATCGCCGCGACCGACGACGGGGTCCGGGCGGCCTCGGCCTACTTCTTCTCCCGCCCGGGGGACACGTTCGCCGCCATCGGCACCGCGGTCGGCGGCGCCTACGCCGCGTTGTTCCGCGGCGCGGTGTGGGACTTCCGCGCCGACGACTTCGGCACCGCGATCCGGCCGTTGACGAACTCCCTGACCATGGCCACCCCGCTGATCGCCGCAGGCCTGGGCGTGGCACTGACGTTCCGGGCCGGCATGTTCAACATCGGTGGTCGGGGTCAGATGCTCGTCGCCGCCGGTGCCGCCGGCTGGGTCGGCTTCGGCGTCCAGATGCCGTGGCCGCTGCACATGCTGCTCGCGATGACGGCCGGCATCGCCGCCGGTGCGCTGTGGGCGGGCATCGCCGGCCTGCTCAAGGCGTACACCGGTGCGCACGAGGTGATCGTCACGATCATGCTCAACTACGTCGCGTTCTACCTGATCTCCTACCTGCTGTCGACGCCCGGCCTGCTGCAGGCCCCGGGGTCGGCCAACCCGAAGACGCCGCCCATGAAGCCCAGCGCGATCATGCCCGACCTGCTCGGCCCCAAGTACAACCTGCACCTCGGGTTCGTGTTCGCGCTGATCGCCGTGGTGCTGGTGTGGTGGCTGCTCAACCGGTCGCGGCTGGGCTTCGAGTTCCGCGCGATCGGGGAGAACCCCGCCGCGGCACGGGTGGCCGGCATCAACGTGCCGCGGGTCACCGTGTACGCGATGCTCGTCGCCGGTGGGCTGGTCGCGCTGGCGGGCACCACACAGGTGCTCGGCACGGTGACCACGGGGTTCAGCTACGACATCGACTCCGGGATCGGCTTCGACGCGATCACGGTGGCGCTGCTCGGACGCTCGTCGCCGTTCGGCGTGCTCGGAGCGGCCATCCTGTTCGGTGCGTTCAAGGCGGGCGGCTCGACGATGCAGGCCGCCGAGGGCATCCCGATCGAGATCGTGCTCGTCGTGCAGTCCCTCATCGTGCTGTTCATCGCGGCCCCGCCGCTGGTGCGCGCCGTGTTCCGGCTGCCGCAGCCCGGCACCACCGGACGACGACGCCGCAACAAGCCGGATGCCCCTGTCACGACCGACGGCTCGCAGGCTGCGGGGGTGACGGCATGACCGCGGTGGCGCAGGCACCCGTGCCCGTCGTCGACGAGCAGCGCCGCGTCGTCGTCGTCAGCCGCAAGACCCCGATCGCGCTCGGCATCCTCACCGCGCTGCTCGCCCTGCTGCTGGCGATGGCGCCGCGGGAAGGCGACGTGCACTTCCGGTTCTCCGAGCCGACCGACGCGGTGCGCGTGCCGAGCGTGGCGCTGCCCGGCATGGTGACGGCGTGGATCTGCCTTGCCCTGATGGTCGTGCTGCTCGCGGCCGCGGTGGCGATGGTGGCGAACCGTCGGCAGGTGCCGCTGTGGCTTCCGGTGATCTATGCGCTGGCCTTCTTCGTGGCGTTCCTCAGCTGGTCGGGCGCAGGCAGCGACCGGGACTTCCCGGTGCAGCGACTGATCGGCGGCTCGGTGCTGCTGGCGGTGCCGCTGGTGTTCGGTGCGCTCGGCGGCGTGATCGGCGAGCGCGCGGGCGTGGTGAACATCGCCATCGAGAGCCAGCTGCTGGCGGGTGCGTTCTGCGCCGCCGTCGCGGCGTCGCTGACCAACAGCCCGTACATCGGCGTCGTCGCGGCGATCGCCGCCGGCGTGCTCGTCGCCCTGGTGCTCGGCGTGTTCGCCATCACCTACAAGGTCGACCAGGTGATCGTCGGCGTGGTGCTCAACGTCCTCGTCATCGGCCTGACCAGCTTCCTGTACTCGCAGGTGCTGGTGCCGAGCGCCGAGTCGCTCAACACGACGACCCGGTTCACCAAGCTCGCGATCCCGCTGCTGGGCGACATCCCGGTGATCGGCCCGGCGCTGTTCCAGCAGACGATCCTCGTCTACCTCATGTACCTGACGGTGCCGGCGGTGTGGTTCGCCATGTACCGCACGCGCTGGGGCCTGCGGCTGCGGGCCGTGGGCGAGCACCCGCAGGCCGCGGACACCGTGGGCATCAAGGTCGAGCGCACCCGCTACCGGGCCATCATCATCGCCGGCGGCATCGCCGGGGTCGGTGGTGCGTTCTACACCGTGGTCTCGGTGTCGTCGTTCGGCAAGGAGATGACCGCCGGTGCCGGGTTCATCGCCCTGGCCGCGGTGATCTTCGGCAAGTGGGACCCGGTGCGGGTCGCGCTGGCCGCCCTGCTGTTCGGGGCCGCGTCCAACCTGCAGGGCGCCCTGTCCGTGGTGGGCGCCCCGGTGCCCAGCCAGTTCATGCTCATGCTGCCGTACGTCGTGACGATCCTGGCGGTGGCCGGCTTCGTCGGCCGGTCCCGGGCCCCGGCCGCGGACGGCACGCCGTACATCAAGGAGTGAGGATGGCCGACGTCGACTGGGATGGGCTGCGCGCCGCGGCCACGCAGGTGATGGGGCGCGCGTACGTGCCCTACTCGCGCTTCCCGGTGGGGGCCGCCGCGCTGGTCGACGACGGCCGCGTTGTGGTGGGCTGCAACGTGGAGAACGCGTCGTACGGCGTCACGCTGTGCGCCGAGTGCTCGCTGGTCTCCGCCCTCGTCGTGTCCGGTGGTGGGCGGCTGGTCGCCTTCACCTGCGTGGACGGCGCGGGCCGGGTGCTGGCGCCGTGCGGACGGTGCCGGCAGCTGCTCTACGAGCACGGCGGCCCGGGCCTGCTGGTCGAGACCGTGTCCGGCGTGCGGCCGATGCGTGAGGTGCTGCCGGACGCCTTCGGTCCCGACGACCTCGTCGAGCGCGGGACGGTGACGCCGTGAGCGGCGCGCCGACGGCGGTCGGCGCCGAGCCGTTCGACGCCGTCGACGTCATCGTCACCAAGCGGGACGGCGGCGCCCTGTCCGACGCCCAGGTCGACTGGGTGGTGGACGCCTACACGCGGGGCGTGGTGGCCGACGAGCAGATGGCGTCGTTGGCGATGGCGATCCTGCTCAACGGCATGACGCCGGACGAGATCGCGCGGTGGACCGCCGCGATGATCGCCACCGGGGAACGCCTGGACTTCTCCGGCCTGTCCCGCCCGACCGCCGACAAGCACTCCACCGGCGGCGTCGGGGACAAGATCACCCTCCCGCTGGCTCCCCTGGTGGCGGTGTTCGGGGTGGCGGTGCCGCAGCTGTCCGGCCGCGGTCTGGGGCACACCGGCGGCACGCTCGACAAGCTGGAGTCGATCCCCGGCTGGCGCGCCGCGCTGACCAACGCGGAGATGCTGCGCCAGCTGGACGAGGTCGGCGCCGTGATCTGCGCGGCCGGGTCGGGCCTGGCGCCCGCCGACCGCAAGCTGTACGCGCTGCGCGACGTCACCGGCACGGTGGAGTCGATCCCGCTGATCGCCAGCTCGATCATGAGCAAGAAGATCGCCGAGGGCACCGGCGCGCTGGTGCTCGACGTCAAGGTGGGCTCCGGGGCGTTCATGAAGGACATCGGGCGGGCGCGCGAGCTCGCGACGACGATGGTGCGCCTGGGGACCGACGCGGGCGTGCGCACGGTGGCTCTGCTCACGGACATGTCGACGCCGCTGGGACTGACCTCGGGCAATGCGCTGGAGGTGCGCGAGTCGGTGGAGGTGCTGGCGGGCGGCGGTCCGCCGGACGTGGTGGAGCTGACGGTGGCGCTGGCACGCGAGATGCTCGCGGCGGCCGGCCGTGGCGACGAGGACCCGGCACCGGCGCTGGCCGACGGCCGCGCGATGGACGCCTGGCGGGCCATGATCCGCGCCCAGGGTGGCGACCCGGCGGCCACGCTGCCGGTGGCACGCGAGCAGCACCAGGTGCTGGCCACGGCCGACGGCGTGCTCACCGAGGTGGACGCGATGGCGGTCGGCGTCGCCGCGTGGCGGCTCGGTGCCGGCCGCGCCCGCAAGGAGGACCCCGTCCAGGCGGGTGCCGGGGTCGAGCTGCACGCCCGGCCGGGGGACCGGGTGCGTGCCGGTCAGCCGCTGGCCACGCTGCACACCGACACCCCGGAGCGGTTCGCCCGGGCGCTCGACGCACTGACCAGCACGTTCGTGGTCGGCGACGGACCGGCGGCCACCCGCCCACTGATCCTGGACCGGATCGCCTGAGTCCGCGCCGCCCGGCGCGACCTGCGGCGCCGGCCTCGTCGTCGGACGGCCGCACCCCGGCGTCACCGACCATCGTCGAGCGCGCCCGATGGTGCTCGGGTGCGCCACAAACGAAGGGCGCGCTCGACGAGGATCGGGCGCGCTCGGCTCGGGGACGGGCATCCGCGTGCTGGGCACCAACCGTCCGCGCGTCGGCGGGGGTGGCGGTGCCGGGCGCACCGGGGCAAGGATGGGGACCAGGCAGCGCAGCCTGACGAGCGCCGAGGAGGAGCGATGAGCACCGTGCCCGGACCGCAGTCGTGGCAGGACGCCGGCCTGGTGCCGGTCGATCCCGACGAGCCCCGCCGGCTGGTGGACGAGGTCGGTGAATCGGCGCCGCCGACGGACCCGGAGGAGTACGCGCCGGGCTTCGCGCGCGACGACCTCGAGGGCGAGGCGGACGAGGCGGACGTCCTGGAGCAGGACACCGAGGTCCCGCTCGACGACGAGCCGGACGGCGACTGACGGGGCGTGGCGACGACTACGGTGGGCGCATGACGACGCGGGACGCGGAGCAGCCGGGGGAAGCCCCCGACGGATCCGCCCCGGACGTCCCGCCCGCACCCGGTCCGGGTGAGCGGGACGTCCAGGCCGGCGCGGCCCAGCTCGTCGCGACGTTGCCCAAGGTGCTGCTGCACGACCACCTGGACGGCGGGCTCCGGCCGGCGACGGTCGTCGAGCTGGCCGATGAGGTAGGTCACCCGCTGCCGGCCACGGATCCCGCCGAGCTCGGCGCGTGGTTCGTGCGGGCCGCCGGCGCCGGCTCGCTGGACCGCTACCTGGAGACGTTCGCGCACACGGTCGCCGTGATGCAGACCGCGCCGGCGCTGCGCCGGGTGGCCGCCGAGGCGATCGAGGACCTGGCCGCCGACGGTGTCGTGCTCGCCGAGGTGCGGTTCGCGCCCGAGCTGCACACCACGGCGGGCCTGACGATGGCGCAGGTGGTCGACGCCGTGCTGGAGGGCTTCGCCGAGGGCGTGCAGCGGGCCGCGGCGGCCGGCCGGACCATCCGCGCCGGGGCGATCCTGTCGGCGATGCGGCAGGCCGGCTCGTCGCGCGAGGTGGCCGAGCTGGCGCTGGCCACCCGCGACCGCGGCGTCGTCGGGTTCGACATCGCCGGCCCCGAGGCCGCCTTCCCCCCGGCGCTGCACGCGGAGGCGTTCGCGCTGGTGCGGGAGGCCTTGTTCCCGGTGACCGTGCACGCGGGCGAGGACGGCGCTCTGGAGTCCATCGCCCAGGCCGTGCAGGTGGCCGGTGCGCTGCGGCTGGGCCACGGCGTGCGGATCGTCGACGACCTGCACGACGACCTCGGCGGCCCCGACGGCGACCTGGGCAGCGTCCGGCTCGGTCCGCTGGCGCACTGGGTGCGTGACCGGCGGATCGCCCTGGAGACGTGCCCGTCGTCGAACATCCAGACCGGGGCCGCGCGGGACGTGGCCACCCACCCTGTGACGCGGCTGCTGCGGCTCGGGTTCGCCGTCACGGTGAACACCGACAACCGGCTGCAGTCGGGCACCACCCTCGGCCGCGAGATGTCCCTGCTGGTCAGCCAGGCCGGCTGGACCCTCGAGGATCTGCGGCGGGTCACCACGACCGCCGCGCACCACGCGTTCGTCCACCAGGACGAGCGAACCGCACTCATCGACGAGATCATCACCCCCGGGTTCGCCCGGGTTGGTGGCGGGAGGCAGCGCGCATGAACCACAACTTCACCCTGGACGGCTCCCACCGTCCGCTGGACGCCGCCGGACTGGCGAGCTTCGTGGACCACACCCTGCTCGCCCCCGAGGCGACCCGGGCTCAGGTCGACGCCGCCGTCGCCGAGGCGGCGCGGCTGCACGCCTACGCGGTGTGCGTGTCCCCGTCATTCCTGCCGCTCACGGTGCCTCTGGCCGCCGACGGCAGCCCGGCGCTCAAGGTGGCCGCGGTGATCGGGTTCCCGTCCGGCGCCCACCACAGCGAGATCAAGGCGGCCGAGGCCGCGCGGGCCGTGGCGGACGGCGCCGACGAGCTCGACATGGTGATCAACCTCGCGGCGGCCAAGGAGCGCCGGTTCGACGACGTGCAGGCGGACATCGCCGCGGTGCGCGCCGCCGCCCCCCGGCCGACCGTGCTCAAGGTGATCCTCGAGACCGCGGCGCTCTCGGACCACGAGATCATCGAGTCCTGCCGGGCCGCGGCCGCCGCGGGCGCCGACTACGTCAAGACGTCGACGGGCTTCCACCCGGCCGGCGGTGCGACGCTGCGCGCCGTGGGCATCCTCGCCGGCACGGTCGGTGGGCGGCTGGGCATCAAGGCCTCCGGTGGCATCCGCACCGCGGCCGACGCGATCGCCATGATCAACGCCGGCGCCACCCGGCTCGGGCTGTCCGCGACCGCGGCCGTGCTCGCCGGGCTCGACGTCAAGGAGTCCTGACCCGCACGCCGGCGGGGCGCCGGCCGGCGGCGCGGTCCGCCGCGCTGCTACGGGCCGAGTGCGGCGGCGATCTCGCCCGCCAGGGAGTCCAGCCGTGCCCGGGCGCGTCGGCGGGCCGCCGTCACCTCGTCGTGCGAGGCGTCCTCGTCGAGCGCCTCGATCACCTCGAGGTAGCACTTGACCTTGGGCTCGGTGCCGCTGGGCCGCACGACGACACGGGAGTCGTCGGCGGTGAGCAGCCGGATGCCCTCGGTGGGCGGCAGGCCGCCGCGCTCCGCGTCGGTGCCGGCGGCCAGGTCGTGCACCGCGGTCACGGGGGACCCGCCCAGCAGGCTGGGCGGCGCGGCGCGCAGCCGCCCGACCGCGGCCTCGATGCCGGCCGTGTCGTCGAACCGGGCGGCCAGCTGCGAGCTGAGGTACAGGCCGTAGCGGCGGGCGAGGTCGTCCAGCGCGTCGAGGAGGGTGCGACCACCCGCCGCGAGGTCGGCGGCCAGGCGGGCGACGAGCAGGGCCGCCGAGATGCCGTCCTTGTCCCGCACCAGGTGCGGCGCGACGCAGTAGCCGAGGGCTTCCTCGTACCCGAAGACGAGCCCGTCGGTGCGCGCGATCCACTTGAAGCCGGTGAGCGTCGCGGCGAACGCGAGGCCGTGGTCGGCGGCGATCCGCGACAGCAGGCGCGAGGAGACGATCGACGCGGCCATGGTGGCCGGCGCCGCCGGGTCCGCCACCGCGCCCGCCCCGGCCCAGTGCGCGGCGGCGTCCGCGCCGAGCAGGGCGCCGGTCTCGTCGCCGTGCAGGGCCCGCCAGCCCTCGGCGGCGGCGGTGCCCGGTCCGTGGGCGGTGCGGCCGCGGGGGTCGAGGACGGCGACCGCGCACCGGTCCGCGTCGGGGTCCAGGGCGAGCACCAGGTCCGCGCCCTGATCGTGCGCGAGGCCGAGCGCCAGGTCGAGCGCGCCGGGCTCCTCGGGGTTGGGGAACGCCACCGTGGGGAAGTCCGGGTCCGGCTGTGCCTGCTCCGCGACGAGCGTCACCTGCGTGAACCCGCACTCTGCCAGCACCCGACGGGCCAGCTCACCCCCGACGCCGTGCATGGGCGTCAGCACGATGCGCAGCGCGCCGGCGCGCGCCCGGGCGGACTCGTCGTCCGGCACCAGGGCGCGGACGCCGGCGACGTACGCGTCGACCACGGACTCGTCCAGCACCGTCCAGCCGCCGGCGGCCCGCGGCACGCCGGCCACGGCCGGCACGGCGGCGATCCGGTCGGCGATGGCGACGTCGGTCGGGGGCACGATCTGCGCGCCCTGGCCGGGGCCGGTGACCACCCGTCCACCGAGGTACACCTTGTAGCCGTTGTCCGCCGCGGGGTTGTGCGAGGCGGTGACCATCACGCCCGCATCCGCGCCGAGGTGGCGGACGGCGAATGCCAGCACGGGCGTCGGCAGCGGCCGGGGCAAGGCGAGCACCTCGAGCCCGGCGGCCGTCAGGACGGCTGCCGTGTCCTGGGCGAAGTCGGCGGACCGGTGGCGGGCGTCGTAGCCGACGACGACGCGCGGCGGGCGGCGCGGCGCACCGTCGCGCTCGTCGCGCGGTGCGTGCTGCTTGTCGGGCAGTGCGCCGTCGTCGGGCAGCGAGTCGAGCAGGAAGGCGCCCAGCCCGGCGGCCGCGCGGATGACCACCGCGCGGTTCATCCGGTTCGGTCCGCCGCCCAGCGCACCGCGCAGTCCCGCGGTGCCGAACTGGAGCAGCCCGGCGAACCGGTCGGCCAGCTCCTGGCGCGCGGCGGTGCGCTCGAAGGCGGCGAAGGCGGCGGGGGCGGCGAGGGCTGCCGCCGGGTCGGTCCCGTCGTCACCGGCCGGGACCTGCGCGACGGCCAGCAGGTCACGCAGCTCGTCCGCGGTGCGGGGGTCGGGGTCGTCGTCGATCCAGGCCCGGACCTCGTCGGCGAGGCGGTCCCAGGCGTGCGCGCTGCTCATGTCGTCACAGTATCGACAGGCGTCGGTCGCTCTCCTGCCGAGCGGCAGCTCCCGGAACCGGCCCGCACCCCGCGCCGGAACGTGACGGCGACCGGCACCGGCGCACCCTGGCGCCGGTGGCCCGGCGGAGCAGCCGGTCAGAGGCGGCGGATCACCTGCGCGAGCAGCGCGCTGATCCGCGGACCGGCCTCCGCGCCGGCCGCGAGCACCTCGCCGTGCGACAGCGCGTCGGGGCCGACGCCGGCGGCGTGGTTGGTCACCAGGGACAGCCCGAGCACCTCGAGGCCGACGTGCCGGGCAGCGATCGCCTCGAGCGCCGTGGACATCCCGACCAGGTGTCCGCCGATCCGGCCGGCCATCGCCACCTCGGCCGGGGTCTCGTAGTGCGGGCCACGGAACTGCACGTAGACGCCCTCGTCGAGAGAGGGGTCCACCGACCGGACGAGCGCGCGCAGCCGGCCGGAGTACAGGTCGGTGAGGTCGACGAAGGTGGCGCCCTCCAGCGGGGACGTCGCGGTGAGGTTGATGTGGTCGCGGATGAGCACCGGCGTGCCGGGGGTCCAGCGCAGGTCGAGGCCGCCGCACCCGTTGGTCAGCACGAGGACGTGGGCGCCCGCGGCCGCGGCCGTGCGGACGCCGTGCACGACGCGACGAACCCCGCGGCCCTCGTACAGGTGGGTGCGCGAACCGAGGACGAGGGCGTGGCGCTCGCTGCCGTCCGGTGCGGCGTAGCGCACCGAGCGCAGCGTCCCGGTGTGCCCGACGACGGCCGGGGCGGTGAACCCGGGCACCTCGTGGCTGGGGATCTCGGTGACGGTCTCGCCCAGCAGGTCGGCCGCGCCGCCCCAGCCGGATCCGAGCACCAGGGCGACGTCGTGCCGCGGGACGCCGGTGCGCTCTGCGATCACGGCGGCCGCGGCGCGGGCCACCGCGAGCGGGTCGACGGCGGGGTCGTCCAGGGCGGCGGGGTCGTCCAGGGCGGGATCAGGCAGGGCTGCGGGGTCGTCGAGCGGGTCGGCCATGCCGGTGAGCGTAGTCGCGGGGTGTCCCGCCGGCACCGCGCACCACCAGGACCACTGGACCCTCGTCGGACGCACCTCCGGGGTGGAAGGCTGGTCCCATGAGCATCCTCATCGTCCGCGAGTCCCTGTTCGGCAACACGGCGGCGCTGGCGCGCGCCATCGGCGACGGGCTGCTGGCGGCTGGCGCCACCGACGTCCGGGTGGTCGGTCCCGAGGAGGCCCCGACGACCCTCGACGACGACGTCCAGCTGTTGCTGGTCGGCGGCCCCACCCACGCGTTCTCCATGACGCGGGCCAGCAGCCGTGCCGACGCGGTGCGCCAGGGGGCCACCGGTCCGGCGACGCTGGGGATCCGGGAGTGGATCGGTTCGGTGGCGCCGCGCGCCGACCTGCCGGTGGTGACGTTCGACACCCGCGTCCAGGTGCGCCTGATCCCGGGCTCGGCGGCGAAGAGCGCGGTGGGCGCGCTACGGCGGGCCGGTTTCCGCAAGGTCGAGCAGGGCGAGACGTTCTGGGTTCAGGGCGCGCCGGGGCCGGTCCGCGACGGCGAGCTGGACCGCGCCCGCGCGTGGGGCGAGACGCTCGCCCAGCGGGTGACGGGCGCCTGAGCCTCGGCGGCCCCAAGACGGCTCGGTCGCCGTTTCGGACCGCGAGCCGCCCGAGGACGTCTCCCGCAGGGTGTCGGGCTCCGCGCCGGGCTCCGGACCGGGTTACGCGCCGAGCTCCGGACCGGGCTGCTCCCCGACGATCTCGCAGATCGCAGTGCCGGCACTGACCGAGGCGCCGACATCGGCGAGCAGCGCCGTCACCGTGCCGGCCCGGTGGGCCAGCAGCGGCTGCTCCATCTTCATCGCCTCGAGCACCACGACCAGGTCGCCCTCGGCCACCGTGGCGCCCTCGGCGACGGCCACCTTGACGATGGTGCCCTGCATGGGCGACGTCAGCGTGGTGCCCGACCCGCCGCCCGGGCGGGCCGCGCCCGCGGGCCGACGCACCGCGCGGCGGGGCGCGAGGGCCCGTCCGAGGCCGCGGCCGAGCCCGAGTCCTGCCGGCAGCACCACCTCGAGCCGCTTGCCGCCCACCTCGACGACGACGCGCTCGACTCCGGCGTCGGAGCCGTCGTCGTCGCCGTTGCCGGCGCCGGACGAGCCCGCCGGAGCCGACTCCGTCAGGCCGGGCAGCCGCGCCGCGAACTCCGTCTCGATCCACCGCGTGTGCACCGAGAACGGCCGGTCCGGGTCGCCGGGCGCGAAGGCCTCGTCGGCCACCACCGCGCGGTGGAACGGCAGCACGGTCGGCAGACCGGCGATCTCGAACTCGGACAGGGCCCGGCGGGACCGCTCGAGCGCCTGCCGGCGGGTCGCACCAGTGACGATGAGCTTCGCGAGCAGCGAGTCGAACGCGCCGGACACGCTGTCGCCTTCGGTGACGCCGCTGTCGACGCGCACCCCGGGCCCCGACGGCAGCCGCCACGTGGTGATCCGCCCGGGGGCGGGCAGGAAGCCGGCTGCCGGGTCCTCGCCGTTGATCCGGAACTCGATCGCGTGCCCGCGGGTGGTCACGTGGTCGTAGCCGAGGGCCTCGCCGGCGGCGATCCGCAGCTGCTCACGGACCAGGTCGATGCCGGTGACCTCCTCGGTGACCGGGTGCTCCACCTGGAGCCGGGTGTTGACCTCGAGGAACGAGACGGTGCCGTCCTGGCCCACCAGGAACTCGCACGTGCCGGCGCCGACGTAGTGCGCCTCGCGCAGGATCGCCACCGACGCGCGGACCAGCTCGCGCTCCTGGTCGGCCGTGAGGAACGGTGCGGGGGCCTCCTCGACCAGCTTCTGGTGCCGGCGCTGCAGCGAGCAGTCCCGGGTGGAGACGACGACCACGCCGCCGTGCGCGTCGGCCAGGCACTGCGTCTCCACGTGCCGCGGCCGGTCGAGGTAGCGCTCGACGAAGCACTCGCCGCGACCGAAGGCCGCGGTGGCCTCACGCACTGCGGAGTCGTACGCCTCGTCGATCTCGTCGGCCGTGCGGGCCACCTTCAGCCCTCGCCCGCCACCGCCGAACGCCGCCTTGATCGCCACCGGCAGCCCGTGCTCGGCGGCGAAGGCGTGCACCTCGTGCGCACCGACCACCGGGTCGGCCGTGCCGGGCACCAGGGGGGCGCCGGCTCGCTGCGCGAGGTGCCGGGCGCTCACCTTGTCGCCGAGCGCGGCGATCGCCTCGGGCGGCGGACCGATCCACACCAGCCCGGCCGCGATCACGGCGCGGGCGAAGTCGGCGTTCTCGGCGAGGAAGCCGTAGCCGGGGTGCACCGCGTCGGCGCCGGACCGGCGGGCGACGTCCAGCAGCTTGGCGACGTCGAGGTACGTCTCGGCGGCGCGGGCGCCGTCCAGCGCGTAGGCCTCGTCGGCCAGCCGCACGTGCAGCGACTCCCGGTCGGGGTCCGCATAGACCGCCACCGACGCGATCCCGGCGTCCCGGCATGCCCGCTCCACGCGGACGGCGATCTCGCCCCGGTTCGCGACGAGGACCTTGGTGAGCACGGGCACGGCTCACCGTAACGTGACACCCCCGGCGGACCGGACCGCGCCGACCCGGGCCGCCACAAGATTGGTCGAACCCCCCTATCGGCGCCCGTACCGGTTGTGGGGTCCCGACGACGACGTGGCGCGCTGCCTCCGGAACGCCCGTCGGCCCGCGTCTGCGGTCCCCGGGTCAGGCCCGGGTCCACAGGTCGACGATGCCGATGCCGAGCTCGGCGAGCAGGCGGCGCAGCAGCGGCAGGCTGAGCCCGACGACGGTGTGGTAGTCGCCCTCGATCCGCTCGACGAAGGGCCCGCCGAGGCCGTCGACGGTGAACGCGCCGGCGACGCGCAGCGGTTCGCCGGTGCCGACGTAGGCGGCGATCTCGTCGTCGGTGACCTGCGCGAACTGCACGGTCGTCGACGCGGTGGCCCCGACGGCCGGCGCCGGGCCGTCGGTGTGCGACGCGCGGGCGTCGATCAGCCAGTGACCGGTGTGCAGCACCGCGGTGCGGCCGCGCATGTCCCGCCAGCGGGCCGTGGCGTCGTCGGCGTCGGTCGGCTTGCCCAGCACCTGGCCGTCCAGCTCGAGCATCGAGTCGCAGCCCAGCACGACGAGCCCGTGCTCGGTGCGACGCGCCGCGACGTCCTGCGCCTTGGCGCGGGCGAGCAGCAGCACGGCCTGCGCCGGGGTCGGCGGCTCGGGTCCGGTGGCGGCGCCCGCCAGCAGCGCCTCCTCGTCCACCTCGGACACGTCCACCAGGGGATCGATGCCGGCGGCCTGCAGCGTCGAACGCCGGGCCGGGGACGCCGAGGCGAGCAGGAGGCGGGTCACGGCGGAAAGCCTACGGGCGGGTGCGCCCGGGATCGCGGGGGAGGCCTGGAACGTGGCCGCGCCGACGACCCGCACGGGCAGGGCACAATGGGCCGACGACGAAGGAGGAGCCGTGGACGAGACGACCGAACCCGGCCGGGCCGCGCCGGACGAGGCCCTCGGCGAGGCGTTCGACGACGATGCGCTCGACGGCGAGGCGTTCGACGACGACGACCTGGCCGCCGCGCTCGACGACCCGAACCTCGAGCGACCGTCGACGCCGGCATGGCGGGCGCGCACGGCGATCGAGATGGTCGTCTCGGGTCTGCTCGGGCTGTACGCGTCGTTCACGCTGTCGATCGAGGCGTGGAGGCTGGCCGCCGAGCCGGACATCGTCTTCGGCTGCGACATCAACGCGTGGATCAGCTGCGGCACGGTGGCGCGTTCGTGGCAGGCCCAGCTGCTCGGCTTCCCGAACGCGTTCCTGGGCATCTTCTTCGAGGCCGTCGTGCTGACGGTGTCGTTCGCACTGCTGGGCCGCGGCATCCTGCCGCGGTGGTTCCTGCGGGGTGCGTGGGCGCTGTACACGGTGGGCCTGTTCTTCGCGCTGTGGCTGTTCTCCCAGTCGTACTTCGTCATCAAGGTGCTGTGCCCCTGGTGCCTGCTCATCGCCGCGACGACGACGCTCGTGTGGGCGGGCCTGACCCGCATCAACATCCGCGACCAGAACATCCCGCTGCCGCGCTCGATCGCCCCGGCGATGCGCCGGTTCATCGTCGCCGGGAACGACTGGTTCGTCGTCGCGGCGTTCCTCGCGGTGCTCGCGGCGATGATCGTCCTGAAGTACGGCCCCCTGATGCTCGCCGCCTGACGCGGGCGGGCTACGTCGCCGCCTGACGCGGGCGGGCTACGTGGTGAGGGCCTGGGTGAGCACGTCCAGGGGGAGCGCGCCCAGGCGCAGGGCCCGGGCGTGGAAGGCGCGCAGGTCGAACGCCTCGCCCCGTGCCACCGCCGCGCCGCGGGCCGCGTCCCGGGCCTGCTCCCAGAGCCGCTGCCCGACCTTGTACGAGGGCGCCTGCCCCGGCCAGCCGAGGTAGCGCAGCCACTCGAAGCGCACGAACGGCTCGGCCTGGTGCAGGTGCGCGGACAGCAGCCGCCAACCCGAGTCCGCGTCCCAGGTGCCGCCGCCCCAGCGCTGCGGCGCGGTCAGGCCGAGGTGCACGCCAAGATCGAACACGACGCGCGCGGCGCGCATCACCTGACCGTCGAGCATGCCGAGCCGCACCCCCGGGTCGTCGAGGAAGCCGAGGTCGGCCATCAGGCGCTCGGCGTACAGCGCCCAGCCCTCGCCGTGGCCCGACGTCCAGGACATCAGGCGGCGCCAGTCGTTGAGGTCGGCGCGGTTCAGCACGGCGGTGCCCACCTGCAGGTGATGGCCGGGGACGCCCTCGTGGTAGACCGTCGTCGTCTCGCGCCAGGTGGTGAAGGTGGTGACGTCCGGTGGCACGGACCACCACATCCGGCCCGGGCGGGACAGGTCGTCCGACGGGCCGGTGTAGTAGATGCCGCCGGTGGCGGTCGGGGCGATGCGGCACTCCAAGCGGTGCAGCGGTGCCGGGATGTCGAAGTGCACACCGTCCAGCGCGGCGATGGCCGCGTCCGAGGTGCGCTGCATCCACTCCTGCAGCTCGGCCGTGCCGTGCAGCCGGCGGGCGGGGTCGCCGTCGAGCACGGCGACGGCCGCGGCGACGTCCGCGCCGTTGCCGGCGACGACGCGGGCCAGCGCCGCCTGCTCCGCGGTGACCCGCTCGAGCTCGTCCAGCCCCCACGCGTACGTCTCGTCGAGGTCGACGCTCGCGCCGAGGAACGCGCGGGACAGCAGCGCGTAGCGCTCGCGGCCGACGGCGTCCTGCTCGGGCGCGAGCGGCGCGAGCTCGCGGAGCACGGCGGCCAGCCGGCCGTAGGCGGCGGCGGCGCCCTGGGCCTCCTGCCCCAGGTCGTGCCGCAGCGCGTCGTTGGTCGCCTCGGGCGCGTCGGCGACGAAGGAGGCGAAGAACGACGAGGCCGGGTCGGCCAGCTCGTCGGCCTGCCGTACGCCCTCGACCACCTGCCGCCGCGCCGGGAGGTGGCCCCGCGCGGCCGCCGCGCGCAGCGACTCGATGTAGCCCTCCATCGCGGCGGGCAGCGCGTGCAACCGCTCGGCGACGACGGCCCAGTCCTGCACCGTGTCGGTGGCCATCAGGTCGAACACGTCACGGAGGCCCTGCAGCGGGGAGGCGATGTTGTTCAGGGTGCGTTCGTTCTCGCCTGCCTCGTGCAGCGCGAGGTCGGTGCCCAGCGTGTGCGTCATCGCCGCCACCGTCACCTCGTCGACCGGGTCGGCCGGGGGCGTCGCGGCGACCTGCGCGAGGGTGGCCCGGAGCAGGTCCGCCCGGGCGGCGTGGCCGGCGGGGGACAGGTCGGTCATCTCATCGTCGTGCCCGCCGATGCCCAGCTCGGTGGCCAGGATCGGGTCGAGGGCGGCGTAGCGGGCGACGAAGTCGTCGGCGATCGCGTCGACGGCGGTGCGGGGGCGGGCGGGCGTCTCGGTCACCCTGCCGAGACTACCGAGGCCCGGAACGACGAGCGCGGGAGCGTGCCGGGCGTGTGCGCGTGCCGGGCGCGTGCGCGTCCCGGGCGCGGCTAAGGGTGCAGGCTCCAGCGCCAGGAGTCGGGGCCGGGAGGCGGCGGCAGCGGCCGCGCGGCGGGCCGGGCCAGCACGCGGCGGCGGTCCGTCCACGCCGCGGGGGCCGGGTCCTCGGGGTGCCCGGACGCCACGACGAGGCCCGCGACCAGGGCGGCCAGCTCGTGCTCGTCGGGGGCGCCGCGCACCACCCGCACGTGCGCGGCGTCGGTCGGTGCGCTCATGCGTCCTCCTCGGGCTGCGAACCGTCCTCGTCGTCCTCGTCGCCTTCGTCGTCTTCGTCGTCTTCGTCGTCCTCGTCGTCCTCGAAGCCCACCGCGGACCCGCGGGCCGCGCCCCACTCGACCACCTCGAAGCCGGCCTCGGCCAGGCGTGCCGCGATCTGCGCGCCGCCGCCGTCGACGAGGTCCAGCACCGAGTCCAGGGTGAGGTCGCTCGCGGCCTCCGGCGGCCCGACGAGGAAGCCGAGGTGGAAGGAGTCGACCGTGGTGCCGGCGGCGTGGTCGTCGTGCTCGTCGTCGTCCCAGGTCATCCCCGTGAGGTCGGCGTGCAGGCCGAGCCGGGAGTGCAGCAGGTCGTACAGCTGCGCGTTGAGCGAGCCGGTGCGGGCCTCGAGCGCGAGCACCCGCGGGTCCTCGTCGGCCTCCGCGGCGCCGAACTCGGCGCGCACGCCCACGGCGGTGTCCACGTAGCTGTGCAGGGTCTGCGCCAGCGCGTCCACCACGGCGTGCAGGTCCGCCGGGTCGATCCGGGGCAGCGGGGCCGAGCCGTGCTGCAGGTCGTCGTGCTCGCTCACAGCGGGATGTTCCCATGCTTCTTGGCGGGCAGGGTGGCCCGCTTGGTGCGCAGCACCCGCAGGGCGCGGGTGATCTGCGCGCGGGTGTCGGACGGGGCGATGACCGCGTCCACGTAGCCGCGGTCGGCCGCGTCCCAGGGGTTCACCACGGTCTGCTCGTACTCGGCGGTGAGCCGCCGGCGCTCGGCCTCGACGTCGCCGCCGGCGGCGGCCACCGCCGTCAACGTGCCGCGGTGCAGGATGTTCACCGCACCGCCGGACCCCATCACGGCGATCTGCGCGGTGGGCCAGGCGAGGTTGACGTCGGCGCCGAGCTGCTTGGAGCCCATGACGATGTACGCGCCGCCGTAGGCCTTGCGCGTGATGACGGTGACCAGCGGCACGGTGGCCTCGGCGTAGGCGTAGATCAGCTTGGCGCCGCGACGGATGATGCCGTTCCACTCCTGGTCGGTGCCCGGCAGGAAGCCCGGCACGTCGACGAAGGTGAGCACCGGCACGTTGAACGCGTCACAGGTGCGCACGAACCGGGCGGCCTTCTCGGCGGCGTCGATGTCCAGCGTGCCGGCCATGGCCATCGGCTGGTTGGCCACGATGCCCACCGGGTGCCCCTCCACGTGCCCGAACCCCACCACCACGTTCGGCGCGAACAGCGACTGCACCTCGAGCAGGGCGCCCTCGTCGAGCACCGCCTCGACGACGGTGCGGATGTCGTAGGGCTGGGAGTCGGAGTCCGGCACCAGCGTGTCCAGCGCCAGGTCGGTCGCCGTGGGGTCGAGATCGCCCGTCGCCGGGTAGGTCGGCGGGTCCGAGAGGTTGTTCGCCGGCAGGTAGGACAGCAGCGCGCGGGCGTAGTCCAGCGCGTCGTCCTCGTCGGAGGCGAGGTAGTGCGCCACACCGGACCGGGCGTTGTGCGTGGTGGCCCCGCCGAGCTCCTCGAAGCCGACGTCCTCGCCGGTCACCGCCCGGATGACGTCCGGACCGGTGATGAACATGTGCGAGGTGCGGTCGGCCATGATGATGAAGTCGGTGAGCGCGGGGGAGTACACCGCGCCGCCCGCGGACGGCCCGAGGATGACGCTGATCTGCGGGATCACCCCGCTGGCGGCGACGTTGCGGCGGAAGATCTCGGCGAACTGGGTGAGGCCCGCGACGCCCTCCTGGATGCGTGCCCCGCCACCGTCGAGGATGCCGACCAGCGGCACCCCGGTGCGCAGCGCCAGGTCCATCACCTTGGTGATCTTCTGGCCGTGCACCTCGCCCAGGCTGCCGCCGAACACGGTGAAGTCCTGGGAGTAGACGGCGACCGGCCGACCGTCGACCGTGCCGTGCCCGGCCACTACGCCGTCACCCGGGATGCGCCGGGCGTCCAGGCCGAAGTTCGTCGACCGGTGCCGGACGAACGCGTCCAGCTCGACGAAAGACCCGGGGTCGAGCAGGGTCTCGACGCGCTCGCGGGCGGTCTTCTTGCCGCGCGGGTGCTGCTTGTCGGCGGCGGCGACCTCGGCGCGGGCCATCGACGCGTGGCGTGCGTCCAGGTCGGCGAGCTTGCCGGCGGTGCCGGCGGGCGGGTCCGCCGGGCGCGCGGCGTCAGCCGGGGCCGGAGCGCCTGGGCGCGCGGCGTCAGCCGGAGCCGGAGCGGCCGGGTCGGTCTGCGTCACGGTTCGAGGCTAGTTGTCGACTCCCGCCAGGGGGGTGCCGACGTGGACCGCGCTGCCGGGCATTCGTCGTCGGAACCCCACAACGGCGCGGGGACGCCTTCGGCGCCCGACGGACGTGTCCCCCCGGGTGCGGGGCGCGATGATGGCCCGATGACCCACCGCCGTACCTACTCCTCGGACGAGCTCCGGGCCCTGCTGCTGGTGCCCGACGGTCCGCTGCAGCGGCTCGAGGTGGTGGCCAGCGTCCCCTCGACGAACACGGCGGTCGCCGCCGACCTGCGGGCCGACCCTGCCAGCTGGCCTTCGCCCGGCCTGCTGGTGGCCGAGGACCAGACGGCGGGCCGCGGGCGGGCCGGACGCACCTGGGTGACACCGCCCGGCGAGGCCCTGACCTGCACATTCGTCATGCGGCCGACGGTCGGCCGGGAGGCGTACGGCTGGTTCCCGCTGCTGGCCGGGCTCGGCCTGGTCCGCGCGTTGCGCGCGACGGCCGGCGTGCCCGCGGCGCTGAAGTGGCCCAACGACGTGCTGCTGGACGCCGGGCCGGACGCACCCGTGGTGCCGGGCTGGGGCACGTCGCGCAAGGTGGCGGGCATCCTCGTCGAGGTGGTGCCCGACGCGCCGACGGAGGCGCCGGTCGTGCTCGTCGGCATCGGGGTGAACGTCTCGCAGCGCGCCGACGAGCTGCCGGTGCCGTCCGCCACGTCCCTGGCGGCCGCGGGTGCGCGCCACGTGGACCGGGAGGGCGTGCTGGTCGCGCTGGTCACCGCGCTGGCGCAGGTGGCCGACCGGTTCGCGGCCGCCGGTGGCGACGCGGTGATCTCCGGGCTGGCCGACGAGGTGGCGTCGGTGTGCCTGACGCTGGGGGAGCGGGTGGTGGTGGACATGCCCGGTGGGCGCGCGGTGACGGGCACGGCGGTCCGGATCGACCGGTCCGGTGCGCTCGTCGTGCGCCAGGACGACGGCACGGAGGTCACGGTCCTGGCCGGCGACGTCACCCACGTCCGGGCGCCCGCTCCCGACGGGCGGTAGCGGTCGGGACGGGCGGTAGCAGTCAGGACGGGTCGGCGGGAGCCGGCTCGACGGCGACGGGCTCCAGCAGCTCCGGTCCGTCGTTCGCGACGGAGTTGACCCCGGTGGACACCGGGACGGCGACCAGGTGGGGCGGCTCGGCTGTCAGCAGCACGCGCGCCTCGTCGGCGCCGACGGCCGGGTCGAGCCAGCGGTCCCAGTCCTGGCGTCTCAGGGCGAGCGGCTGCCGGTCGTGGACGCGGGCCAGGGCCGGGGTTGCCGGCCGAGTGATGATCGTGGCGGACACCAGCCACCGCTCGGGGTCGTCGTCGTCCTTCGTCGGGTCCTTCCAGAACTCGTACAGGCCGGCGAGCGCGAGCACGTCGTCGTCGGCGGGGTGGATGTAGAACGGCTGCTTGCGCGCCACCGCCCGCCCGCGCGCGACGGGCGTGCCCGTCGCCTCGCGTGACGGCTCCGGTGGCCGTTGCCACTCGTAGTACCCGTCGGCCGGCAGCAGCGCCCGCCGGGTGGCGAACGGTCGCGCGAACGCGGGCTTGTCCGGCACCGACTCCACGCGGGCGTTGATCATCCGGTTGCCCACCGAGGGGTCCTTCGCCCAGGACGGCACCAGGCCCCACCGGGCGACCCGCAGCTGCCGGACGATCTGGCCGGTCTCGCGGTCCGCGCGCTCGACGACCATCCGGACGCCGTCGGTCGGCGCGATGTTCCAAGAGGCGGGCAGCAGCCGCACGTCGTCGGCGACGGCCGCGACGGCGAACTCGTCGGCGAGGGCCTGGTCCTCCCGGAAGGACGCGTATCGACCGCACATGGGGCCACTGTGCCATCGCCCTCGGACGTCGGCCGGACGGCGGCCGAACGGCGGTCTCTCGGCCCGGACCGCCGGCACCGGCGGCCGATCCGTCACGCCTGTGACCTGCGGCGACGGGACATCTGCGACGGCGCCGGACAATCCGTGCGAGTCGTGTGGATGAAGTCCGCGCGGGTGGGTGGTTGCCCCTCACGGATGCCCCTGCGGGTACCCCCACCTGCCCTAAGGTAGCCGCCGACCGTGTCATGGTCGGCCGTCCAGGTTCTGTTGAGGGACGAGGCGCCGGCGTCAGCGCAGCACCCCGGGAGAAGCATGTTCCGCCGCCTCGCCGCCACCGTGGCCGCCGCCGCACTCGTCGTCGTCGGCCTGGCCGCACCCGCCACCGCGGCCGGCAGCGGCGACCTGCTGCCGACAGCGGCGACGTGCGCCGCCGGCGGCGGCTGCCGGCCCGCGATCGAGTGGCGCACCGGCTTCTACGGCCCCACGATGGCGACCGGAATCCCGCGGCGCACCCTCTTCTCCGTGTACGCGGTGGCGGGCGAACAGATCCTGCTCGGGTCGTCGTCGCTGCCGGCCACCAATGCCGGGTCGTCCGACATCGTGGTGTGGAACCCGGGCGTCGTGACGGACCGGAACGCCGCCACCCTGCCTGCGGCGCAGTTCTCCTGCGTCGCGCAGCGCGCCATCTCCGGCAACGGCACCCGCGGCTTCATTGCGACCCGGGCCGAGGAGGTCGCCGGCGCCGAGTCCGTCAACGGCGCCGCCAACACGGCCGGCTACCGGCCCTGCTACTACACGGCGCCCAGCACCGGCCTGTACAACGTGGCCTTCTACGGCACGGACGGCGCCAGCTCCGACCTGGAGACGAGCACCGACGGCGTGATCGCCCCGGCCGGCGCGTTCGCGCTCTACCGAACCTCCGTGGCCGCGTGGGACGTCACGGTGCGCCCGGCGTCGCTCGCCTCGACCGCCGACGAGGCCGGCCGCCTGTTCACCTACGTCTTCGCCGGCTACACGGGCGACAACCCCCGCCCGGTGGACATGGTCGTCTACCTGACGACTCTCGACGGGTTCCGCTACCGGGTGGACACCGACGGGTTCGACCCCAACGGGTTCGTGTTCTACGGCAACCAGGTCGGGTTCCTCGACGCCGACGGGAGCCCGCTCAACCACGACATCGTGCCGGTGGCCGGCTCGGCCAACCAGCAGGTGATGCGCTCCCTGGCGGGCGGCGTGCAGATCGCCCCCGCGCAGTACCCCGTCTCGCTCGAGCCGCTGGCCGCGGTCACGCTGAACGCACTCGGCATCACGACCACCCCCACCAACCCGACCGTCACGGCGGCGTCCTACACCGGCCGCATCACCAGCACCGGCAGCTACCAGGGGCAGGGCGGCGACTTCGCCTTCACCACGGGGACCGGCGGCACGTACGAGATCGTCGTCTCGCGCGACGGCGTCAACTACGACCCGGGCCTCGCCGCCAACCGGGCGCTGCGAGGCGTCGTCTCCGCGGCGGGCACCTACACCGTGCCATGGGACGGGCTGGACAACGCCGACGACCCCTTCCCCGTGGGCGACGACTTCAGCTACACCGTGACGTTGCGGTCCGGCGAGTACCACGCACCGATGATCGACGTCGAGAGCTCCGTGAAGGGCGGCCCGGCGATCACCCTGGAGAACCCGCCGAACGGCATCTGTCCCTTCACGGGCGCGGCGAGCAACGGCAACAACTGCACGCGGGCGTTCTACGACGACCGCGCGTACGTCAGCGCCAACGGCACCCAGATCGGCGACGCGGTCAGCGGCCAGCTGTGCTCGACCCTGGTGCGCGACTCCGGCATGCCGCTGACGACGTTCGCCAACTACCAGGCGGGCTACGACAGCGCCGGGACGGGACGCGCCTTCGGCACGTCGATCAAGACGAACGTCAACAAGGCGTGCGACGCGGTCACCCCCTCGACCCTCGGCGATGCCCGGGGCCTCGACCTGTGGACGTACTTCCCGTCGGCGCTGCTGACCCGGACGCTGGACGTGCTGCCCGTGCCCGCAGCGCCCGTCGCCGACGACGATGCCTACACCACCCCGGCGAACACCACCCTCACGGTCGGCGCCGGCTCCGGCGTGCTGAACGGCGACACCGGCACCGCGCTCACCGTGACCGCGCACACCACCCCCGCCCAGGGCACAGTCACCGTCGCCGCGGACGGCGCGTTGCAGTACGTCCCCGCCACCGGGTTCTCCGGCACGGTGACCTTCGACTACACGGTGACCGACGACGCCGGCCAGTCCGACACCGGCACGGTCACCCTCACGGTCACGCCGACCGGCGTCGCCGACTCCGGCGCGGTCGCCACGGGCGGCGTGCTCACGGTGCCGGCGGCCTCGGGGCTGCTGTCCAACGACGTGGGCACCTCGCTCACCATCACGTCGTCCACCCAGCCGGGCCACGGCACGGTCACCGTCGGCGCCGACGGCCGGTACACCTACACGCCGACCGTGGGCTACTCGGGTGCGGACACCTTCACCTACACCGCGCGCGACGCCGCGGGCCAGACGTACACCCGCAGCGTCGCGCTGACCGTCACCCCGACCGCCGCCGACGACGCCGCGACCACCCCGGTGAACACGCCGGTCAGCCCCGCGGGCGGCGTGCTGGCCAACGACCACGGCTCGCTGACGGTCACCGCGCACACGGCGCCGGCGCACGGCGCCGTCACGATCGACGCCGTCACCGGGCTCTACACCTACACGCCCGTGGCGGAGTTCTCCGGGCAGGATGCGTTCACCTACACCGTGTCCGACGGGGTCAGCGCCCCGGTGACCAGGACCGTCACCGTCACGGTGACCCCGACGGCTGCCAACGACGCCGCGACGACCCCGGCGAACACCGCCCTCACCCCGGCGGGCGGCCTGCTGGCCAACGACCACGGGTCGTTGACGATCACGGGCCACACCGCGCCGGCCCATGGGGCCCTGACCGTCAGCGCCGCGACCGGCGCCTACACCTACACCCCGGCCGACGACTGGTCCGGCGTGGACACGTTCACCTACACCGTCAGCGACGGCGTCTCGGCGCCCCTGACGCGCACCGTCACCGTGACGGTGACGCCGGTCGGCGCGGACGACGCCGCCAGCACCGGGGTCGACGACCCGCTGACCTCGGCGGAGACGACGTCCGTGCTCGCGAACGACCTCGGCGCCCTCGCGGTGACCTCCAGCACCGCGGCGTCGCACGGCACGGCGACCGTGGCCGCGGACGGGTCGTGGACGTACACCCCGACGAGCGGCTGGTCGGGCAGGGACACGTTCACCTACACGGCGCGGGACGCCGCGGGCCAGGCCGTGACGCAGGCCGTCACCGTGGTCGTCGTGCCGACCGCGGCGAACGACTCGGGCTCGACGACGGTGGGCACGCCGCTCGTCGTGCCCGCGTCCTCGGGCGTCCTGGCGAACGACTCCGGTCAGCTGGCCGCGGCCATCGTGGCCGGCCCGGCGCACGGCACGGTCGCGGTCGTCGCGACCGGTGCCTACCTCTACACCCCGGCGGCCGGGTTCTCCGGCTCGGACTCGTTCACCTACACCGCGACCGACGGCACCACGTGGCTGACCAGGACGGTCACGCTGCTGGTGACCCCGACCGCGCTGGACGACGCCGGCAGCACGGACGTCGACCAGCAGCTGACGGTCGACGCGGCGCACGGCGTGCTGGCCAACGACGCGGGCGCGCTGACGGTGACCTCGTCCACCCAGCCCGCCCACGGGTCGGCGACGGTGGCCGGCGACGGCTCCTTCACCTACACCCCGCCCGCGGGCTGGTCCGGCGTGACCACCCTGCAGTACACGGCGACCGACGGCGTCTCCACGCTGACCCGCACGCTGACGATCACCGTGCTGCCCGCGGCGGCCGACGACTCCGGCACCACCCCGGTGGACGTCACCCTCACCGTCCCGGCCCCCGGCGCGCTCGGCAACGACGACGGCGCTCTGACCGTCGCGTCCAGCACGGACCCCGCGCACGGCGCGGCGAGCGTCGACGCGGACGGCGCATGGAGCTACACCCCGGACACCGACTGGTCGGGCACCGACACCTTCACCTACACCGCGACCGACGGCCGCACCGACGTGACGGCGACGGTCACCGTCGTCGTCACGCCCACCGTCGCGGACGACGCGGCGACCACCGCGGTCGGTACGCCGGTCGTGCTGACCGGGCCGACGCGCGTGCTGGCCAACGACCATGGCGCCCTCACGCTGACCGCGGTGTCCCAGCCGGCGGCCGGCACCGGCTCGGCCGCCCTGGGCTCGGGCGGCGACGTGACGTACGCACCGCCGGCCGGCTGGTCGGGCGTGGCCACGTTCACCTACACCGCGGGCGACGGCACGTCGTCCGTGACGTCCACCGTCACCGTGACGGTCCTGCCGGACGGCGCCGACGACACCGGCGCTGTGGCGGTCGGCGGCACCCTGACCGTGCCGGCCGCGTCCGGCGTGCTGGCCAACGACCACGGCGACCTGGCGGTCACCGGCCACACCGCCCCCGGGCACGGCACCCTGGCGATCGCGGCGGGCGGCTCGTACGTCTACCAGCCCGATGCCGGGTTCTCCGGCGAGGACTCCGTCACGTACACCGCGACGGACGGCGACGGCCAGCAGGTGGTCCGCACCCTGACCCTCACGGTCACCCCGACCGCGGCGGACGACGCCGCGACGACGGGCGTGGGGGTCCCGGTGGACATCGCCGTGCTCGGCAACGACCTCGGCACGCTGCACGTCACCGCCACCGGACCGGCGGCGCACGGCGGGGTCGTCGTCCACCCGGACGGCA
>Ga0302263_10000108_pt1 | contig 34612 bp, 32 predicted proteins | sample II_Fen_N1_4_FD_194564 | JGI IMG/M metagenome (GOLD analysis project Ga0302263, IMG submission 194564) | Peat permafrost microbial communities from Stordalen Mire near Abisko, Sweden - II_Fen_N1_4 | ecosystem: Environmental > Terrestrial > Soil > Wetlands > Permafrost | place: Sweden: Abisko... | reverse complement strand
CCTTTCATGCTGGTGAGCTTGCGAGGCGCCTTCGGCTGGAGCATCTTCGGGATGATCTGGGGACTGGCAGTGATCGGCATCGCCGCCGACGTCTTTTTCACCGGGCGCTTCAAGACGCTTTCCACCGTCCTCTACCTGCTGATGGGATGGCTCATCGTGATCGCCCTGCGTCCCCTTTCCCACGTGCTTCCCACGGCGGGGTTGGCCCTGCTTTTTGCCGGCGGCGCCGCCTATTCGCTGGGGGCGGCCTTCTACCTCTTCGACAAGCGCCTTCCCTTCGGACACATGGTGTGGCACCTCTTCGTGCTAGGCGGCAGCGTCTGCCACTACCTCTCGGTAGTGCTGGGCGTGCTGGACTAAGTCGGCAAGATTCCGGCCAGCCGCAGTGCTTTAACGGGAAGCGAACTCACCAGCACCTGCGGCAATTCCTCGCGCAGGAACCAAGCCATGCCTTGCGGTGCCGTTCCTGAAGCCCGCAAGCTCGCCACCCTCCAGACGATGCGGTGGCAGGTGATGGCGTGGCGCACCGTTCCGTCCAGAAGTCTGGGCAATTCCTCGGCAAGGCCGCGCAAACTTTCGGGAAGCCGCAGCGCACCGTCCTCGGTGACAGGAAGTGTCCAAAGCCCCGACAGCAACTCCCCGGGACCAGCCCGACGCAGCAGCACGCCATTCGCCCCTTCCAGCACCAAGGCAGTCTGGCGGATCTCCACGATTTCAGCGCGAGCGCGGGGCCACGGGTAGAGCTCCGCTTCCTCACGTGCACCAGCCAAGCACACATTTCCAAGCGGGCAAACTTCACAGCGGGGCGAGCGCGGAGTGCAGACCACGGCGCCGAGTTCCATGGAGGCTTCGTTCACGAGGCCCGGATTCCCGGCAGAGACCCAGGCTTCGGCCGCCCGAGCGAGGCGTCGGCGTCCGTCCCCGGCGCGCAGGTTTCCGGATAGGGCATGGACGCGTGCCAGCACTCGCTCCAGATTGCCGTCGAGCGCCGCCACTTGCTCCCCGAAGCAAAGGCTCGCCACCGCCGCTGCCGTATAGGGCCCAACGCCGGGAAGTTTTAACAGGCCGGCAAAATCGCGCGGCCAGCCAGATTCTGTCACCTGCCTCGCCAGCCGATGCAGGGCACGGGCACGGGCGTAATAGCCAAGGCCCGCCCACATCGCAAGGACATCAGATTCTTCGGCCGCCGCCAAGGAGGCGACATTGGGAAATCGCCGCAGCCACTCTGCAAAGCGCGGCACCACCACTTCCAGGCGTGTCTGCTGGCTCATCACCTCGCTGACCAGGGTGCGCCAAGGATCGCGCCCCCCCGCCGGACGGTCACGCCAGGGAAGCGCCCGCGCAGCCTTGGCAAACCACGCCGCAAGTTCCGGCGGCGCCGGACGGAAATCGTCTTCGCCCATCATTGGGGCAATCTACCAAGAGCCGCCTCCACCGCCGCCGTCAGGAACTATTCATTGACGGATGCGTTGGTTCTCGCTGCTTCTTGCCTTCGCCGTCTGCGCCCAGGCGGATTGGAAACTCGGCCTCTGGTGGGAGCTCGCCCCCGGTCGCGACTCCGTAGCCGCCAAAGAGTTTGCCCAAAAATTGTCTGCGGACTTCGATCGGCGTCTGAAGGCCTCGGGAGGACGCGGAGCCGTACTTTCCCGGCTGGTGCTGGTGGAATCTGGGCGCCTCCCCCTGGCCGGCAGCGACCCCGTGGAACACCCCGACCTGCGCGACTCTGTCATAGACCTAGAATGGGGCGTTCCGGCAAGTCGCCCCCTTCCCGCGCCGCACGAGATCGAAGAGACCTGGCTGCGCGCCCTGGGCTGCCCCGACCCATCCACCTTCGCCGTGGGGTGGGATCTCTTCCTGCTGCAGGAAAGCGGAAAGCCGCTCCTTGGAACGCCGCAATTCCCATTGCTCCACGGACTTTGGGCCCACGAGCCATCCTGGAAGCTTGTCGACAGCGCCGTGGACACATTCTGTCTGCGTCTTGCCGAGGCCGACACGCTCCCACACGGACCGCGCCTGACGCGCAAGGAGACGGCTCTAGCACGCCTCGTGGACTTCCTTCCGGAGACGTTGACAGTTTCTGTTCGCGATGCCATTGGGCACCCCGTCCAGGCGCACGTCTTTCTGTGGCACGGGCGTCCCGATGCGCGGCGCCCCTACGCCAGCCTCTTCGATGGCCCCTTTGACACCCTGGAGACCGATTCCTCCGGCCTTCTGCGCCTTTCGCGTGAGCGCTGGTTCGGAGCCGCGCCGCGCCACGGCCGTGAGGGCTCGAATCTGCAAGCGCTGGTGCGCACCTCTGCCGGAGGCAGATCCACCTCCTGGCGATGGATCGAGCCGCGCGATCTGGTCCTGGACAGCGGCCACCTCGCGCTCGTCTTGCCGGCCGGAGAGAGCCAAGCCTGGGCGCTTGCCAGCCGCGCCTATCCGACCGGCGAGCTCATCGCTGCCCAATCCGACACCGGTGCCGTCTGGGTCGGCATCTCCCTGCTTTCCCGCTCGGACGTCGTGCTGCGCGTGCTGGAACCCGATGGCCGCGAACTGTTTCGCTCGCGCGCCTTCAACTTGGCTCCCGGCGCCTGGGAGAGGCGCCTACCACTGCACCTCTCCAACGGCTCGGCCTACGACCTGCGCCTGGACACTCCGATCTCGCGCCGCCTAGTGCGCTTCGTGGCCGGCGCCAGCGCCTCGGCCCGCTGACGAGCGGTCTATATTCGCAAGCCATGGATCTAGATCTCCTGCGCACTTTCGTGGTCGTGTGCGACGAGGGCAGTCTCACCCGCGCCGCCTCCAAGCTCTTTCGCACCCAGCCGGCCATCACCCAGCAGATCCAGAACCTCGAGCGGGAATTCGGATACCCCCTGCTGGAGCGCACCGCCCGCGGTGTGCATCCGACTCCGCAAGGGAAGACCTTGCGCACCCGCGCCGGACGGCTCTTCCGGGAATGGGACGGCGTGGTGGACGAGATGCGCGACCTTTCCGAGGGCGTCCGCGGAGACTTGCGCATCGCCTGTAGCGACACCGTGGCGCGCTACTTCTTGCCCCGCATCCTCTCAGAATTCGTGCGTCGCCACCCCGGCGTCAAGCTGGGGCTGCGCAACGCTTCCTCTCCAGAGATTGCCCGCCTAGTCGAAGACGGCGAGTGCGAGGTCGGCTTCGTACTTTTGCCGCTGCCGCAGAGCAAGCTCACACTGCGCCCGGTGCTTGCCTACACGCACGTGGCTGCCTATCCTCCCGACCGCGAAGTTCCAGCCACTCCTATCGCCGCTCAGGAACTCGGACACGAGCGGTTGGTGCTGCTGCCGCGTGAGACGCGCACCCGCCGCCATATAGAAGAAGGCTTCCAGCGCCAAGGCATCTTCCCTGAAGAGGTCCTGGAAGTCGGCAACGTCTCGGTCCAGAAAGCCCTGGTCCGCTCAGGCTTAGGTGTGGGCATCCTTCCCGACTACGCCCTGGACCCCGACGACGACCTGCATTGCCGCCCCATCGCCGACTCGCACCAGCGAACCATCGCCGCGGCCACCTCCCGCGACACAGCTCCCTTCGGGGCCGCCCGGGAATTTCTGGGAATGCTTCCTCAACTGGAATCGAGTCCGACCTAACCCACAAGGCGGGCACAAAAAAACCGCCCCAAATTTCTTCGGGACGGTCAAATTTCAGGACAAAGGCCTTAGTTCGCGGCGGAGTCTTCGCCGTCGAGCTTGACGTCGTCGAGATTGGGCTTGGCCTTGGGCAGCATGCGGCGGCCATGACGGATGGGCTGCTCAGGAGCTTCCTGCGCCAGGCTCACAGCGGCCAGGGCGTCCACCGAAGAGGCATGGGATTCGGCGACCGGAGCGGGAGCCGTGCCCACGGCAGTCAGAGGACGGCGTCCACCCACGGCAGGGCGGGACTCAGCGACAGGAGCCACGACAGCGGCGGGAGCCGATTCAGCGGCAGCCACGACAGGCTCGGCGGCAGGGGTGCGCTCAGGACGATCCGAACGCTCGGGACGGTCGCCGCGATTCTCGCGATTGCCACGCTCGGGACGGTCGCCACGATTGCCACGCTCATTGCGGTCGCCGCGATTGCCACGGTCACCACGCTCAGGACGGTCACCGCGATTGCCACGGTCACCACGCTCGTTGCGGTCGCCACGATTCTCGCGATTGCCACGCTCAGGACGGTCGCCACGATTCTCGCGAGCCTCAGGACGAGCCTCGGGGCGGGCGCTGTCGCGATTCTCGGGACGCTGCAAGGTCTTGAGGCGGGCCTTGAGTTCGGGAAGATCCTGGGCACGCTTGATGGTGGGAAGCCGGACTTCCTTCAGCACTTCTTCCAGGCGCTTGTACACCAGGAAGAGGAGGCCGAGAACGGCCACGAGGACGGCTAGGATTGCATAGGACATGTGAACCTCAGGATTCTGATTCTTCTTGTTGGGAACGCTCTTTCCCATGACGGGACGCCGAGCGCAAAAGGGCGAGGTAAGGCTCCAAGGAACTTCCATTCCATTTCGACAAGGAAGAAACGTCAAAAGACAGCACATCCCCGCGAGGAGAATTGCGGCGTCTCAACCAACCGATCGCGGTCAGATCTTCCACAGCCCTTTCCACATCGCGGGCAGAGCGGCTCAAGGAGCGGCAAAGTCCATCGAATTCCATGCGGAAACCGGGGTTGCGCAAACAGAAGGCGAAGAGTTCCTGATGGACTGGCGTGCGAACGATGACCGGAAGCAGTACGCTGGGATCCACCGTCACGCCTTGACCTGAGCCTTTTGCAAAAGGCGTTCCAGGCGCTCATCCAATTCCATGCAACGGATCGCCACGGCACTCAAGTGCGCGGCGAAAACGAGTAAGGGGGCTGCAACCAGCAGCACCAGGAGCCATACCATTCCATTTAAGATAGCTATTTGCACTCCCGATTGCGTCCAAGAACAACGCGTTCCACAAGAACGGAAGCCACAAAACATCTAACGCCATATATCTGATCTTTATGGTGGCTCCGATTTTCTGAAATGGTTAAGCTTGCTTTGTAAGCTTTTTGTGACGTTTCCCCAAAACTCTGGAATCTTGCTGTCACCAATGACGTCTAAGGTTCGTCCCCGGAGTATAGATGCCCATCCATTCCAGCACAGGAACGAGTCAGCACCGAAATCCGCAAGCCGCTGCGGAAGAAGCCGTGCATCGCGCCCTGAACGGCCTGGAAGGGCGAGCGCAGTTTCTGCTGCTGTTTGCGGGCATCGGATACGATCAGGCAAACATTGCCCACCACGCCTGGGAAGCGGTCGGTCGGCTGCCCATGGCCGGCTGCGGTGCCGAAGGCGGCATCGGCAAGGGCTGGAGCGAAGAGTCCCCCTTCTGGGTCAGCGCCATGGTCTTCTCGGGCGAAGGCATCTCCTTCCGAACCGGCGTGACCGAAGGCCTGAGCGAAGCCTCCCAAGCGGCCGGCAAGCAGATTCGCGAAACGGCCTTTGTCGGTGGGGAACGCGCCGTCTTTCTCTTTTCAGACGGCATTAGCGTGAATGTCACGGAATTCCTGCGCGGCCTGGGAACAACCAAAGCGCCTCTTCTTGGGGGCCTAGCCAGCGACGATTGGCTCAAAGAGGGGAAGACCTGGCAGTACTGCGACGGCAAGGCCTTCCATGACGCTGCCACTTGGTTCTCGGTCGCCGGCAATGTCCATGTCGCTTGGGTTAGCCAACATGGCTGCCGCCCCTTTGGGAAGGATTCCCACATCACGCGGGTCAGCGGCACCCAGATCCTGGAAATCGACAACAAGCCCGCCATGGACTATCTCGCCGACCTGACCTACTTGGAAGACAACGAAGCGGGGACGCTCCCCAGCGTCAACATCGCTCTAATCTACCAGCCTCCTGCGACCACGGAACCGAGAGCCCTCCATTTCGTTCTCCCGGAAGTCCATCGCAACGGCACTTTGCCCCGAACCCAGGTGGAACTTCCCGTCGGAACGCGCATCTGGCTAGCGCGACGCGATCCGGATGCCATCCGCAAAGGCTTGCCGGCGCTGATCCAGACCCTGACGAACCGGCTGTCGGGCCGGACGCCCAAAGCCCTTCTGCAGATTGATTGCGCCGGACGCGGACGCGTCATGTTCACCCAGGAGCAGATCCTGGACAACATGCGTTCCATCCAGCAAGCAGTTCCCGGAGATCCCCCCTGGAGCGGGTTCTATTCTTACGGAGAGCTTGTTCCCGATCAAGGAGGCAACGCCTGCACTCACTACACCACCCTTCTTGCGACCCTGAGCGACCCATGACTGACCTGGATCCGAGAATCGGCAACGAAGCCGTGGTAGAGGAAAATCGCCGCCTGCAGCGGGAAGTCCGGCATTTGGTCCGCGTCGAGCAGCAGCTTCATTCTGCCCACGCCAAGATCGATCGCCAGATCGACGAACAGCATCATCTACTGGAAACCGCCCAGGTCATGGCCGATACCCAGGACATCGCGGAGCTTGCTCATCAAGCCGCCGCGTTCTGCGTCTACGGGATCGGATGGGCGCGTGGCTTTCTTTTCCGGACGCGCACAGGCTCGCCCTTGGCCGAGGTCTGCGGCTTCGAAGGCGAACTGGATCGCCGAGACTTTGATCGTTTGCTGACACCAGAGATCTCCGCAGAGCTGTTCCAGGAGATCCCCACACCGCAGCTGCTCGGATCAAGGCTGGAGCTCGGCAATTTCGCAATTTCACAGATCCTGGAAGATGCGGAGACCTGCTATTGGCTGGTTGGCGGCAATCCGCCAGGCGCATCGCGTCACTTCCGTGCCGTGGACGATGCCCAAGCCCGGACCAGCCTCTCGCAGCTCAAGGCACTTTTGGCAACCAACCTGCGGCGCGTCCTTGCCTGGCAAGCCCTCCGCGACGCGCACGTGCAACTGGAGGAACGCGTGCGCGAACGCACCCGCCAACTGGAAGGCGCCCTGGAAACGGCCAAGAAATCCCAGCAAGAGAAGAGTTCGCTCTTTGCCGGCATGAGCCACGAGATTCGCACTCCCCTCAACGGCATCCTGGGCATGGCCGGCTTGCTGCAGGAAACCAAGCTCGATCCCGAACAGGCCGACCTGCTGCGGATGCTGCGCCAGAGCTCCGAAGGCCTGATGGCCATCATCAACAGCTCCCTGGACGCCGCCCGCATCGAGGCCGGCGCCGTAGAGGCCTCGCAAGAGGCGTTTCGCCCCTGCGACGAGGCCTTGCACGCCCTGGAAGCCCTCTCTCCCGCGGCGCAAACCAAGGGAATTGCGCTGATCCTGGAATGCAACCCTTCCCTAGCCGGATCGTGGCAGGGGGATCCCGTTCATTTCCGACAGATCCTGACAAATTTGGCCGGCAACGCCGTGAAGTTCACCCAGCAAGGAAGCGTGCGCGTGAGCCTCGACTTCTTGTCCCATGAAGACTCCGAGCAGCTTTCTCTAGAAATCTGCGACAGCGGAATCGGCATGAGCCCCGAGGAGATCCAGCGCATCTTCGAGCCGTGGGCCCAAGCCAACGCCTCCACCTCGCGGCGCTTCGGCGGTAGCGGCCTGGGGCTTTCCATCACGCGCAAGCTGGTGGAGCTTCTGGGAGGCACGCTCACGGTGACCTCCATCCCCAATGCAGGAACCTGCTTCACCTGCCGCATCCCCGCACAACGCATCCCAGAAAACCGACAGCTCTCAGGACGCCGCATCTTGTTCGGATCGGCGCACCCGGAGCACTCCGACCTGCAGGATCTGACGCGCGTCGCCCAGTTCCAGGAATTTCTGTCCCGCTTGGTTGGCGACGAGCGATGGGACGCCGCCATCCTCGATGCCGAACTGCTCCCGAGCGACTTCCACCTTCCGCGCGAAGCCGTCCATTGCCCCGTCTTTCTGCTTTCGTCGCAGCAGGACCTGACGCGCTCCCGCCACGACCGCGAGCAGGGCATCGAGGGCCGCATCTTCGCTCCGCTGAGCGTTGCGGATCTAGATCAGCGTCTTTCCAAGCGCACGGTGCTTCCGGAATTTCAGGAACGGCCGCGCATTCTGCTGGCAGAAGACAACGCCGTCAACGCCCGCATCACGCAGCGCCTCCTGGAACGCCAAGGCTGCGAGATCGAACTCGTGGTCGATGGCATTCAGGCTTTGGCCGCCTTGGCCGAGAAGCGCTTCGACCTGGTGCTGATGGACATCCAAATGCCGGAACTGGACGGCCTGGAAGCGACCCGGCGCCTGCGCCAAAACCCCGGCAGCAACGATGGCGTTCCCGTGGTGGCCCTGACCGCTTGTGCCTTTGAAGAAGACCGCGAGCGCTGCCTAAGCGCCGGCATGAACGACTACATCTCAAAGCCCGTGGCGTCGGCAGAGCTCTCCCGCATCATCCATCACTGGGTGCGCAGCTAAGACCTACTCGGGATCGCTCCAGCGCCCCTGCTCCTTGATGAGCTCCACCAAGGCATCTGGCGCCTGTGCTTCGGGAACCCCCTTGCGCACGCAGTCGCGCCCCACATAAAGGCTCACCGTTCCCGGGGCTCCGCCCACGTAGCCGAAGTCGGCGTCGGCCATCTCGCCAGGGCCGTTCACGATGCAGCCCATGATGGCGATCGAGACGTCCTTGAGATGCCCGGTGCGGGCGCGGATGCGGGCCGAAGTTTCGACCAGGTCAAAAAGTGTCCGGCCGCAGCTCGGGCACGAGACAAACGAGGCCTTGCTTTGGCGCGCGCCAGCAGCCTGGAGCACGTCGTAGGCGAGATCCACGCATTCGTCCACCGGCTTGCCGGAGAGCGCCACCAGATCTCCATAGCCATCGCACAAGAGACTTCCCAGCACCGCTGCCATGCGCAGTTCGTCTTCCTCGTCGCCGTTCAACTTCCAGCGCAGCGCCAGGAGGGGACGGCGACTTCCATTGGACAGGCGCGCCGCCAGCCGGCGCACGCCCCACGGCCCTTGGGTTTCAAGCGAAGAAGCCACCACCGAGGCTGAGCCGACGCTTGCCAGCTGCTCCTCGGTCCACTCCACAGCCCGCTCCTTGCGCTCAGGCAGGAAAGTGTCGGCTCCGACACGCACCGGAGATCCGGAACCGGCCGAGACGCCGCCGATCTGGACCGGAGCCGTCTCGCGGCGCGCATACTTCAGAGGGTCGCAAGCCTCTACCAGACCGTCGTCCGTCTCGGCGAGACGGGTGCCGCCAAAGCCTGTCGCAATGGACACGTCCTCGGCAAAGGGGCGGATGCAAGCGCGCACCAGCGTACGCCCTGGGGCAATCTCCTCCACCGGATCTTCCGTCAGCGAAACGCGGATGGTGTCGCCCAGGCCGTCCAAGAGCAGTGCTCCGATGCCCACAGCAGACTTAAGACGTCCATCGCGGCCTTCACCGGCCTCGGTCACGCCCAAGTGGAGAGGGTAGGCCTTGTGGCCACCTTCAGCCAAGCGCTGCACCAACATGCGGTAACACTGGATCACGACCTTGGGGTTGGAAGCCTTCATGGAAAAGACGACCTGGTCAAAATTCTCGGCTTCGCATACCGCGAGATATTCCAAGGCCGAAACCACCATGCCTTCCGGGGTGTCCCCGTAGCGCGCCAGGATGCGGTCGGAAAGGCTGCCGTGGTTGGTGCCGATGCGCAGCGCCACGCCGCGGCTCTTGGCTTCGCGCACCAGCGGAGCAAACTTGTCGGCAATCTTCTGCAGACCGCGATCGTAATCGCTCTCGGTGAAATCTTTGCGAAAGCCATAGGCGGTCTTGGCGTCCACGAAGTTGCCAGGATTGATGCGAACCTTCTCCACCCACTTGATGGCCTCGAAGGCAGCGGCCGGCTGGAAATGAATGTCAGCGCACAGCGGTACGGTGACTCCCTGGGATCGAACTCCAGCAACAATCTTCTCAAGGCAAGCGGCATCCGTCTGCGTCGGCGTAGTGATGCGCACCAGATCGCAGCCGGCCTTGGCCAACCGCACCGTCTGGGCGATGGTGGCCGCCACGTCCTTGGTGGAGGTGGTGGTCATCGACTGCACCAAGATGGGGTGGCGCGCACCAATGAGAGCCGAACCAATGCGCACCTCGTGAGTCACGCGTCGGAATCCTGCAAAGCGACCGAGTTCTTTCATGAGGCGCAAAATACAGCAAAAAGGGGAGCTCGATGGCTCCCCGATATTTTCAAACACAGATCCTCAATCCTACTTAGCGGACTTCTGCGCCTCCAGCCGAGCCTTAGCATCGGTAATGGCCTTCTCGATGGCGGCGCGGCGAGCCTCGTTCTTCTTGTCGAGATCTTCGATCTTCGCCTGCACTTTGGCCTTATCAGCATCGTTCAGTTGGGCAAGGAAGACATCGCGGCGGATCTTGGCGTCAACCTTCAGGGTGTCGATCTTGGCCTTCAAAGCTACGGCATTGTTCTTCAGGACTGTCTGCAGCGAATCGCGGACGTGCTCGATGCGTGCACGATTCTGGTCCAGAACGACCTTCACGGAATCGGGCATGTGGGCGGCCCAATTCGTGTCGGGCTTCGTGGGAAGGCTCGCCCTGAGGGCGGCGAGCTTCACCGAATCCGTTCTGGCCATGGCCTTCAATGCTGAAGCCTCGGCGGCAAGCTTGGACGCCTCGACCGAATCGCTGCGGCCATACTTCGCCAGCACGCTATCGATCCCGCGACGTGTCCCGGCAGCGGTGTCGTGCTTGTTGTAAATAGCCAGAATCTCATGCGAAGCCGTGTCGTGCTTGATATAGATGTCCGGGACACCCTTTGGAGCGACAGTGTCAGCGGTACCGGCAAAGGCACTTACGCCAGCAAAGAGGGTGAAAATGGCGATCATGTTCTTCATGGCATTCCCTTTCTTTCACATTGGACTCGAAGGTGGTGGGCTCGGCTGCAGGCATTCCCGTGAACGCCGATCTGCCCATTGTTAATGGAACTTTCGTGCCAAGATGAAACGAGAAGCTCGCAACCGATTCTGACAGCACCGCCCACTTTTTGGCCCCTCTTAGAAGGGACAGATGGGGCACCGAGCCACAATTTTCTCGCCTGTAAGCGAGAAAATTGCGACAGGCTATTCGCGATGCTTGTAGTTCTCGGGGCGGATTTCCAAGCGTTCAATCATGCGGATCAGCACCTTGCGGTCCACGTCGAGAATCCGGCTGGTCAAACTGACGTTTCCCTGAGATTTTTCCAGGGCCCGTTCGATGCAGCGGCGCTCGACGCGTTCGCGAACATCATGAAGGGTTCCCTCGATTTCGCTGCCCGAGAGCAGCGAAGATATTTCCAGTTCCTCGCCATCACCCAGCCCCAGGTCCTCGGGCACAATGCGCTCCTGGGACGAGAGCAACACGGCCTTCTGGATGCGATTTTCTAGCTCCCGCACGTTTCCGGGCCAACGATGAGAGAGAATGGCCTTCTCGGCGGCACGCCCCAGTTCCTTCGGGCCGACCCCATACTGGGCCGCATAGAGCTTCATGTAGTGGCGCGCCAGGAGCACCGGATCGCGATCGCGCTCACGAAGCGGAGGCAGCTTCACCTGAATCACGTTGACGCGAAAGAACAGGTCGGCGCGAAAACGTCCGGCATCCACCTCCTGCTGCAGGTCGCGATTGGTGGCCGAGACCAGGCGAAAGTCGACAGGAATGGGAACCGTTCCGCCCACGCGCACCAGCTCTCCCTGCTGAAGGACCCGCAGCAGCTTCACCTGAAGTCCCAAGGGAAGCTCTCCCAGCTCGTCCAGGAAGAGCGTGCCACCGCCAGCAGACTCTACCAGGCCGACATGCGTAGCAGCAGCGCCGGTGAAGGCCCCCTTCTCGTAACCGAAGAATTCCGATTCCATCAGATTCTCGGGGATGGCTCCACAGTTCACGGCCACGAACGCGCCGTCCCGGCGCGGGGAACTTTTGTGAACAAAACGGGCAAGCATCTCCTTGCCGGTACCGGTTTCTCCTACGATCAGCACAGGGACCTGCGCCCCTGCAACTCGAGAGGCCTCCAGGAATGTGCGCGTCATCGCTTCGCACTCAAAGACCGCCCCGAGCGAAGGCAGAAGTTCGGCGTGAATTTTCTGGAGCCGAGCAATGGCCATGACCTGGCTTTCCTCGCGCAGCGAGCGCGCCAGGAGCTCCGCGAAGAAGGCGCGCCAATCCTCGAACTCCTCGCGCTCCTCCTCGGTGAAGCCTGGATGTCCCGATAGCCGATCGACGTAGAGAAAGCCGTCGCCTCCATTTTCAAAGGGCAGCGGACCGCACAGCACGGAGCGGATGTCGTTGAGCAGGATACTTTCCTGGGTCGGAAGCTCCTGAAGATCGGAATGGGAAAAAAGCACCGTGCCACCGCGTCGCTCGGCCTCGGCTAGCGCGCTTCCCGAGAAGCGATTGCGGGTCGCCCCTTCGGGATAGGTCACAAGCGACCTGGGAGCCTCCTCCTGACGTGCGAAGATGAGCTGAGCCCCGTCGCAGCGCAGACGCACCGCAACCTCCCGCAGCAGCATGGGCAGCAGGCGATCGCGATCGCTCTCCCCTACCATGCGTGTGAACACATCCACCACCAGTCGCGCTCCATCCGCAACGGACTGCCCTTCCCGGTGCGTACCCTCCAGCACCTCGCCGGCGATGCGCACCGCAGGCTCCACCCCGCTTTCAGAAAGGCGAAAGTGCGCCGCGCCCAAGCAGAACTCATCGCCTTCGTGGATCTCGACCTGATCAGCACAGGGCTTGCCGTTGACCAGAACCGGATGCGCCGAGTCTAGAGCGCGCAATTGCCAAGCGCCCATCTGGAAGACCAAGTAGGCGTGGTGCGGCAGCACTCCTTCAGCTTCGACGCGAACGGTGTTGCGCGCATCGCTTCCCAGCGAGGCCATTCGCCGTTCCAAGGCAATGCCTTGGGTATCGGGGAGATCCAGTCGCGTCAGCAGGTGGCTCATTTCATTCTTTCGGCTGCAGTGTGGAGGCTCACGACCTGATAGGCAGTGGCCTTGACGCGGCCCTGCCAGAGGAATCGCCCGCGTCTGCGCAATTGGACAAGATGATGGCCGGCATCCAAGGGGTAATGTCCCGGCCGCGCTGCCGCCACCGGAGCACCGTCCACCAGCACCGTGCAACGGCACTCCTCAGGCACCAGGAGCGAAGCCGGGAGCGCCGGTGGAAGGCCTTCGGAAAAGCCCGGCCCATCCGGCCTAAATTGACCTTCGGAACGCTTGCTCCCCAGCAGTTCAGGCGCCAGCGAAAGAGAAAGCCCGGGCCGCGCCGTCCCGATCACCGCACGATGGCTGCCGGCGAAATAGCCGAAAAGTCCCGCCGCGGCGACGAGGCATCCTCCCAGAACCCAAGGCAGGCGATGACGACTCACTTTCCCGAGATCGATGCGCCCCAGCGTCTCCATGGCTGGCCAGTGGTCCGGATCCCATTCCAAGGACTCGGAGACCAGCCGAAAGGCCGTCTGTGCCTGTCCCCGTCGCAGATGTTCCTGTCCCGACTCCAGGCAGGCGCGCGACATTTCTCTGCGGAAGGGAGGATCTGCAAGTTCAGAAAGAATCTGGCGCGCCGCCGCCTCGTCAACGGGAATCGCCTCGATTCGCTCCGTCCATGCCTCGGCATCCGGCCAGCGCGCCTGCGGATCAGAAGCCATGCCGCGCCCCAGAAGATCCCGCCATGCAGAAGTCAGTCCCAGCGCAGAGATTCCCCGGTCCACTTCATGGGCCGCGGAAAGGCGTCGCCCCAAAAGGCATTCCCCGAGCACCAGCGCCAAGGCCCACAGATCACCGTCCGCAGGGTGGGCGCCGTCCTGAATTGCTTCCGGCGGCATGTAGGCAGGTGTCCCGCACCGAGCCGCGGCCGAGCCCAGGGGCTGTGAGAATCCCAGGTCGAGGATCCGGACGTCCCCGTCCTGGAGCACTAGGATGTTGGAAGGCTTCAGATCTCCGTGCGCCAAGCCCCGACGATGAATTTCCGCCAACGCCCTGGCCAGCGCACGTCCCAACAACCAGGTCGCGGCTTCGGGAAGCGCCCCGCCCTGCAGCAGCTTTTCTAGGGAGATTCCCTGCAGCCATTCCATGGCAACGAAGGTGCGTCCATGCCAGTGGAAGGCATCGTAAACCGCAGGAAAAGCCGGGGCATCCAGCGCAGCTTGTCGACGCGCCTCCTCGGGGTCACGCGTCCCGGGCAGGATCTTGAGCGCAACATCCCGCTCCAAGGCTTCCTGACGCGCCCGCCAGACTTCCCCCCAGGCTCCCTTTCCTAGCAGTACGGGATCGCCATAGCCGGAAGGAAGACGCGGAAGGTTCATGACCCCAGCCTCCGCTCCGCCTGCACCAGCCACCACAGGGAATTCTCGTCGTGAGGATCGACCTTAAGGGCGCGCAGCCACCATTGGTGCGCCTGGGGAATATCACCTTCCTGCCATTCCAGGAGTCCCAGGTTGTAAAGGGACGGGACATCCGTAGAATCGATGGCGACGTTCTGCAGGAACAGCTCCCGAGCCATGCGAGGATGGTTACCGCGATATTCTAGGATGCCGGCAAGATTGCGCGCCGGAAGTTGCCGCGGATCGGCGCGCAGCAGTTCCTTCAGCCGCCCCAAGGCCGCGGCAGTGTCCCCTTTCTGAACCAAGCTCCTCGCCCACAGATAATTGGCGCGCGACCAGCTGCTGCGCAGCGTGGTGTCGGAAGAAAAGCCCTGGGCAATCTCTAGCTCCCGAACGGCTTCCTCCCAAGCCGAAGGCTCGTCGCGCTGGGAAAGCGCCTGGGACTCGGCGCGCTGCACCAGGGCACGCGCCATTCCCACGCGGGCCGCCGGATCGGCCGGGTCGTCGTCCAGGATCTGTGAGAAGAGCTTCTGGGCGCGCGGCCAATCTCCCAGCTCCAGACAACGCACGGCCGCCGACTCGCGATCGCGACGGCATCCGCAAAGGAGAAGCCCCGCAGCCAGCAAAAGAGTCAAGGCACGACGCATCAAAAGGAAACGCTCCATGCAAGAGAAAATGCACGAGAATCCCAGGCGTTTTCGTCGGAATCCTTGTTCTCAATGGTACTCCAATTCTGCTCGAAGTTCCAACTTGCCGTCAAGGTTCCGCTGCGCCCGAGATCCAACGTCGCGCCCAGCGTGCCCGAGCAGTCGAGATCCTCCCGGCGCCGCACGAAGAACTCGAAGGGCAGCACGCGACGATCGATGTCGTTGCCCTGGGAGGTGTGCGGCTCCATCAGATACCATTTGCCCGTCTCGCGATCATGCCAGAGCGTGATCTCGTCACTCGCAGAATTCTTCCCGAGCATGGCGATGCTCCAACGCGTCCTCTCGAACCAGATCTTCCAGGAAATCCCGCCCGTAATGAAAAGAGATGCCCTCGCGATCGGGCTCCAGGAGAGGGAGGCATCCAGGCTCGGGCCACCGCTAGAAGAAGGGGAAATCTCCGCGAAGGGAACGTTCGCAGAGCGCGTGGGAATGCCGTAGATGCCCCGAAAGCCTGGCGTCCAGGAATTTCCAGAGGTGTCATAGACAGAAAGCCAGGAGGGCAGCCCCTTCAGTTCGCGCAGGTAGAGCACGGTGTCGCGCATGCCCGAAACGTCGGCAATCTTTGCCACCGAGTCCATGGAGCGGCTTTCGGGCCCCAAGAAAGCGGAAAGTCCCAAGGATCCCGAAAACGAGAACCCATGCGGGAAAAGATGGCGCCCGGAAAAAGCAATTCCCCCTTGGGAATAGCGTACGGTCGGCTCGCCCACCAGCGAAACGGAAGCCGAGCGGCTGCCCGAGGCGGATACCCTCCAGTAACCGTCGTTCATGTAGCGGGTCCAACTGGCCGAAAGGCCCGCATCGTTGCGCATGCCGTCGGGAAAGTAGGCCGTACGCGACAGGCTCGCAGAAAGGCCCAGAAGACCGGCACGAAAGCCTTGGGCCCAAGAGAGACGTGTCCCTCCAGCCCATTGCGTGAGCGTATCCGCGCCCGCATCGAGGTTCAGGCGCCCCCAAGGTTCGATGCGCAGGCTGCCCGATTCCCCGCGCCAGGTCCAGGCTGCGCCTGCCGAATGGGTCTTGACGCGTCCGTACACTCGCACCGTGTCGAGATTTCCCGAGACGGCCGCAGGCGGCGTTCCCCGTGTGATCTCGCTCGCAAGCTCTTGGATCCTGGAACGCACCGGATCGTAATGGACGCGGCTATCCTCCATCTCGAAGGAATACCAGCCGCTCCAGTTCGGAAGAACCATCTGCCGCCGGGTCGGCCTCAGGAAAGTTTCCGTCTGGCGCGCTTCCTTGTCCATGCCGAGAGCGCGAAAGAAGCGCAACCGCTGAGCCAGGAAGAGTTCGTGATCGCCCGGAAAGTGTCGTTCCATCGCGTAGTTCAGCCCAAGCGCGCTCTCGAAATGTCCGTCGGCAAAAAACTCGTCGCCTTCCAGCAGACGCAGCCCCCGGTCTTCCCCGTAACGCCGCATGCCCTCCTCGAGAAGTCGTGCCGCAGCTCCGTGGCGACCGGTGACAGAAAGCGCAAAGGCAGCATCACGCAGAAAGGCGTTCGTGGAGGAATCCTCCCCAGCCTGCAGCGCAATGGAATCAGTAGGCACGCAGGCGAAGGTGTCGCAAGTAGAATCCCCTCTCGTCACCGCAGGAGCAAAGAAGCGACCATCCCAGCTCGCAGCGCGAACGGCAAAGATTCCTGAGAGCAAGGCAAACACGACACCAAGGAGCCCCAAGCGCGCGTCACCGCACTACGAAGAAGGTAGCGCTTCCCGTGCGTCGTGCGCCTCCATCGCCCTGCCAGGAGGCGCGCACCACGTAGTGGCCGCTCGGCATGCCGTCCAGGGAGCGGATGGCCGATCCCTGGACATCGATTCCCAGTCGTCCCCACGTCCGACCACGGGTATCGAGGATCCATCCCGCCGCCCCTGCCGGCCCGTGGATCACGAGTTTCGTCCCGTCTTGGCGCGCCGAGAACCGCACGGAGGCGGAGCGGACGGCACTTACTCCCACATTCCATGTGCGAGAAACCTGGATGCTGTCCAGGTCTCGCATATAGCTTGCGTAATTTTGCGACACCGTAGCAGTGTCTCCCGCCAAATACACCTCCCAGCCATAGGTGCCATAAGCAAAGTAACGCTGCTGCCACGCCTCGGACGTGTCGCAAAGGGAACCCGAAACCTGGACGCTGTTCAGATAGGTTGCCGGAAGATTATCCTGGCTGTAGTTCGTCCAGGAGTAGACAGATCCTCCGCAGGCATTGAACTCGATGTTGATCTTCTGGGCATAGGACATCTCGTAGGGCCAATTTGCGACCGAGTCGCTATCAGCGCTAAGTCCTTCATACAAGAAGACGCCAGCATGGACATGCTGCGCCGTGTCCTTGGGAACCCACGCGTAATGCCAAATTTGTCCAGAGGAATCGGCGCTGCTCACGGTGTCCCAGCCACTTGGAAGACTAATGGAAAGTCCCACTCCCGGAAGCGTCACCCGACTGGATGCCTCTGAAGTGGAACCAAGGGCTGCAATCAGTAGCGGCAGCACGGCAAATGGTCTTCTCATGGGGAACTCCTTTCGGGAAAGGAACGAAACAGGACTACTTGTCCCGAAAGTTCTTAGGACCCTGGGATGGATTGGAATGCTCCTCGATCTGGCGAATCTTCTGACGCAGGCGTTCCCGCTCGCTTTCCGGCAGCGACTGCAGAAAACGTTCGCGCTCCAGCTTGGCGTCCTTCTTGGCGGCCTCGCTCTGGCGACGCTCGTGCATGGAAGAGGAATTATTGCCTCGCAAGCTCTGCAATCGTTCACGCACATCAGAAGGAAGTTCGGAAGCGTAATCCTTCCAAGCTGTGTCCGCCTTGGCGCACCATGCCACCCCCACCGTTGCCAAGACCAATGCCGCGATCAGGATTGTACCAAAGCGTTTCATAGGCATCTCGATTGTATGAAGTCCTCTTCACGGAATCGCAATCTTCGAGCCATTATATCCCTGAGCGCATCAGCTTCTCAAGAGCCCAAAGTTCGCTCCTTTTTTTGGGGCAATCCGGGACACTTCCAAAACGTCAGTCCCTTTTTGCCCCAATCTCTGCCTTGGCCGCATTCCAAAGTTCGTCCAATTCCGCAAGACTTCGTCCATCCAAGGGTTTACCCTGCTTGCTTGCCTGCGCCTCCATGTTCCGGTAGCGCGTCTCGAACTTTCGTGAAGCCGCCAAGAGCGCCTCTTCGGCACCAATCCCCAGCTTGCGCCCGAGGTTCACGCAGGTAAACAGCAAATCGCCAAATTCATCCTCAATGGCGTGGCGATCCCCTTGGCCAATCGCTTCCCGCAGTTCGCCTTCCTCTTCGGCGAGCTTTTCCCATACCGGGGCAGCATCTGGCCAGTCGAAGCCGTCCTTGGCCGCCCGCGATTGCAGCTTGGCCGCTCGCATCAGGGCCGGGAAGCTCGGTGGGATGCCATCCATGCGGCTCTTGCGATCTTCCTTGCCCTTTTCACCGTTCTTGATGGTTTCCCAGTTGCGCACCACGTCGGCGGAATCCTTCACGTCCACAGATCCGAAGACATGCGGATGGCGGCGAATAAGCTTGGCGCACAACTCGTGGATCACCACATCGAGATCGAAGCGCCCTTGCTCGCTTGCCATCTGCGCATGGAAAACCACCTGCAAGAGCACGTCGCCAAGTTCTTCGGTCATGCCGTGGTCGTCGCGCAGATCCACGGCCTCCAGGAACTCGTGCGCCTCTTCCAAAAGGCACCCTTTGATGCTCTCGTGGGTCTGCTCCTTGTCCCAAGGACAACCGTCAGGAGCCCGCAGACGCGCCATGATCTTGCGCAACTGCTCAAATGAGTAGTATCTTTCTTCCATAACCTTTCAAAGGTAGCGCCAATGCCCAAACCTGCTTTGCTTTCTGAACACAGCCAGACGCCCAGCGCTGCCTCCGAGGCCTCGCAAGAGCTTTGGCTTGCCCTGAGCCGCGTCTCCGGACTCGGCCCGGTCCGCACCACGACGCTGCTGGAGCGCTTCGGATCTCCTGACGGGGTCTTTGGCGCCAGTGCCCAAGCGCTTTTTGACGACACTCTCGCCATGCCCGAGAACGTGGTGCGGGAAATCCTGAAAGGTCCCGATTTGGCCTGGGCCGAAGTCCAGCAGGAGAAATGCCTGCGCTTTGGCGGGCGCGTGCTCAACTTCGGAGATCCGGCCTATCCGGCACGCCTGCGCACCATCAGCTCGCCCCCGCCGGTGCTCTTCTGCAAAGGGCCGCTTGGCTATGACCATTTTCGTCCCGTAGGCGTCGTGGGCACCCGCCATCCGACCGAACTCGGGCGCTATGCTTGCGGAAGTTTTGTGCGAGAGTGGGCATCTCAAGGCATCCGCATCATCTCAGGGCTCGCCATGGGCATCGACGAAACATCCCACCGCGCCGCCTTGGAAATCGGAGGCGAAACCGTTGCGGTGCTGGGCAACGGACTCGACCAATTTGGAGAAAATTCCCGCACCGACCTTTTCGAGCAGATCGCCGAAGCAGGCCTCTTGGTCTCGGAGTTTCCGATGGGCCTGGTGCCTTCGCCACAGACCTTCCCGCGGCGCAACCGCATCATTTCTGGGCTTGCACGAGCGGTGGTGGTGGCCGAAGCCGGGCTCAAGAGCGGAGCCCTCATCACAGCCCGTGAAAGTCTCGATCAGAACCGCGAGCTCCTAGCCATGCCCGGACTGGCTGGTTGGACAAAATTTTCAGGCTGCCATCGATTGCTGCGGCAAGGAGCCACCTTGTGCGCCGACCCTCAAGACCTTCACGAGGCTTGCGGCTGGCGCAGCAACGTCTCGCTCACTCTTCCCAACGAAGTCGGTACCGCCCATCCCGTCGTGGCCTTGCTCCGCTGCGAGCCGTTGGGCATCGAAGAACTGGCTCTGCGTCTCGGACGCCCGGTCACGTGGCTCTTGGCCGAAACGGCTCGCCTGGAAATCCAGGGGCTGATCCGCAAGCTTCCCGGTGGCATTTTCGCTCCGCTTTGATTCAATCCTTTTCCGCATCTTGCTTCGTCCATCGCAAAGCGGTAGTCTTGAAAAACCATGGATACTCAAGCTCTGATCGATCCTGCTGCCCTGGAAAAGCTTTCCAAATACGGCCCCCCCGGCTTTATTGAAAAGCTCGTCGTCATGTTTGAGCAGAATGCCCATAAGCAGGTGGATCAGATCCACGTGGCTTTGGATGCGAATGATGGCGCCCAGGCATCCTTTGCTGCACACGCCATGAAATCAAGCGCCGGCCAAGTGGGAGCCCTCGAAGCGCATCGCATCCTGTCCCGCATCGAAGCCCACAGCAAGGAAGGGCGGCTCGACGAAGCTCGCCAGTCGCTTGCCGGCCTCGACGACATCCTGCCCAGCTCCATCGAGCAGTTGCGCAAGTTGGCGGGAATCTCCGGAGCCTGAAGTCTTTTTGTATCGTTAAAAGCGGGGCCCCAACAGCGGAGAGAGCTTGAGAGTTTTGATCGCCGAAGATGACCGCACCAGCGCACTCTTACTAGAACACGCCGTAACCCGTGCTGGCCACGAGGCATTGGTCGTCCAAGATGGCCAAGAAGCCTTGTCTCGCCTGAAGTCCGGGGAGTTCGACGCCGTCCTCACCGATTGGATGATGCCTCGCATGGATGGCATCGAACTGATCCGGAAAGCCCGGGAAGACGTGGCAGAGCCGCCCATCTTCCTGGTCGTAACGGCCCTCGCCTCCGCCGAAGCGCGCCAGCACGCCTTGCGCGCCGGAGCTGACGACTACATCGCCAAGCCGTTTTCCGCTCGCGACGTGATCGAACGCTTGGTGAACTGCTACGACCGCCATCGCCAACCGGAGCCAACTCGGCCTCGCTTCGAGCCTGCCGCTAATTTAGCGGCGCTGCCGCCGCGCGTCGGCGTGTGCATTGCCGCCAGCACAGGCGGTCCCGAGGCCTTGAAGGAAGTCATCGGATCGCTCGGAAGTCTGCCAGAGGCAAGCATCTACATCGTGCAGCATGGCCCAGCATGGATGTTGGAGACCTTCGCAACTCGTCTTCAGGAAGACGCCGGCATGCCGGTCTATCTCGCCAAGGACGGCATGATGAGCCAACCGGGCGCCATCTATATCGCTCCTGGCGACCGCCACATGACCGTGGCCCCAGAAACCTTCGCCCTGCAGCTCAACGACGAGGCACCCGAAAACTACATGCGTCCGGCTGCCGATCCGCTGTTCCGCAGCGTGGCCACGGCCTTCGGCCCCTACGGCGTTGCCGTGGTGCTCACCGGCATGGGCCGCGACGGCACCCTCGGAGCAGCAACCATCGCCGCCGCCGGCGGCGTGGTGTTGGCTCAGGACCCGCGCACCGCCGTGGCATCATCCATGCCGCAGACGGTGGTCAACATCGGAGCCGTTCGCGAAGTGGTCGCCCTGAAACTTTTGGGCACCTCCTTGCGCACTCATATCCTGACTTTGGCTCAGAAACTGGCGCGCTAGCCCTTCCCAGACGGACCGCTTTGTGGTACACTGCCTTCATGCAGGCTGATGTGCCCACTGTGCCCCTCTCCGAGTCGAATCGGCGAAAGTATCAGGAGATCCTGGAAGACGTCGGGCAGATTCCCACGCTCCCCACCATCGTGATGCGAGCCATGGAGATCCTCAACGACGACCATGCCCGCGCCGAGGATTTGGGACGTTTGTTGGCGCGCGATCCGGCCCTTTCTGTAAAGGTGCTGCGGTTGGCAAACTCCGCCTTCTACGGCATTCCGCGCACCATCAGTTCCATCAATCAGGCCGTCATCATCCTGGGCTTCGATACTCTGCGTTCCCTGGTGCTATCGGCAACGGTCTTCCGGCTTTTCGACGGTCGCCAAGCCAACATCGATCACGGACGCTACTGGAAGCATTCGGTAGTGGCGGCCATGGCCACCCGACGGCTCGCCCGCCATGTGGCGCGCTTTCACAGCGTCAATCCGGAATCGGCTTTCATGACGGGACTGCTCCACAAGATCGGCATCTTGATCTTCGACATGATCGCCCCCGAAGCGCATGCCTCGCTGTTTGCGCAACTGAAGGAAAGCACCAGTACGCTTGCCGAACTTGAAACAAGCCTCCTGGGCATCCACTATGCCCAATTGGGAGGCATGCTCGCCGAACGCTGGGAACTCCCCGAAGAGTTGCAGCGCCCTATCATGAACCACCTGCAGCCGTCCGCCGATCCCGAATGGGCCGTCTCGGCGTCACTGGTGCATGTCGGGGCCATCCTGGCCGAGCGCAGCGGAACCGCCCTGGTGGACTCCGTGGCAGCCTTTCCTTTGGACCCCATGGCCCTAGAGATCTTAGCCTTGACGGAAAAGGATCTCGACAATCTTCTGGTAGAACTAACCCCGGAAATCGAAAGCGCTAGCGGCTTTTTCGAACTCGTGCAAGGTTGACGCCGATGAACGACAGACTTCCTTCAGTGGACTTCCACGCCCAGCACGGCGCCTTTGGCGCCTATGGCAGCTTCACGCTCGGAAAGCACGGCGCCACCGGCGGCTTTACCGTCCACGACGGACGCCGCCCCGGAAATGACGACGTCTACGTGGGTATCCTGCACGAGGACGGTCACCTCAAGCTGCTCCCCTTCTTCAAGGCCGCTGGCCGCGACACCCAGGCATTTGCCATTCGGGAAAATGAACCGGAGCTGCGCGTCGAATCGATTTCCCCCGAAGACATCGTTCGCCGCATGGGATTCGGCACCGATCGCTGGGAAGCCCCAGGGCTCGCTTTTGAGCTGGACACTCCCCTGTGGCCGGTGCCAGATCCAGCGCAGGGAGAAGCTGAGCCTTTTGCCACCGCTTGCCTGCCTGCCGTGACCGGGCGCCTGCAGGTAGACAACAGCCTCGGCACCAAGCCCGTGCTGGCGGTATTCGGACTCTGCGGCGAGGAGCAAGGCCTCACCATGCTTAATGAGGCGGGGATGTGTGCCATCTTGCGCCAAGAGCGCGAAGGCATGGCCGTCCCGGAATGTCCGGGGCTCACCCCCTTCGCTGGATTTGCCCTGGAGAAATGCTTCGGCAAAGACTTGCTGGTCCGTCCGCCGCACCTTCTCGGGGCCTGTACGGGATTTTCCGTGCGCGTGGAGGCGGGACAGAAATTGGATTTGCCGCTGGCTCTGGGGTGGCATGTGGCCGGCCTTGCAAGCGCGGGAATATCCTCTCGCTATGCCTACCTGAAACACCACACCAGCCTTCCTGCGGTGTTGCGCACGGCCTTGGACCAAGAGCCCGAGCGGCATCGGCGCAGCCAAGAGATGGACGCCGAACTGGAACACCAAGAGTCCTCTCCCGAACGGCGCTTCCTGCTTTCCCACGCCGTCCGCGCCTACTTCGCCTGCAGCGAGCTGCTGCGCTCCGAACCCACCGGAGAGCTCCTCTACGTCGTGAACGAGGGCGAATATTGCATGATGAACACCCTCGATCTTTCGATCGATCAGGCGTTCTTTGAGCAAGCGTTCTTCCCCTGGACCACCGAACAGATTCTCGAGCAGTTCGCAGACCGCTACGCCTATCGCGACCGCGTCAATCTCCTTGGCGCCACCTCGTGCGACGGCGGCGTCTCCTTCACCCACGACATGGGGGTGCGCAACGTCTTTTCGCCCGCCGGCACCTCCAGCTACGAAGTCTCCGGCAAGGATCGCTGCTTTTCCTTCATGACCTGCGAAGAGCTCTGCAACTGGCTCTTGCTCTTTTGCCTGCACACCCGCGCCGGCAATGCGCGCCAGGATTGGGCACGCGAGCACTTGGCCTTGCTGAAGGAATGCCAGGAAAGCCTGCTCTTGCGCGAACACCCCGATCCGTCCCTTCGGCGCGGACGCTTCGAGACCGACTCCTCCCGCTGCGGCCTCGGCGCCGAGATCACCACCTACGACAGCCTGGACGCATCCCTCGCCCATGCCCGCGGCAGCGTCTATCTCTCGCTCAAGGCCTGGGCCTGCCACGTGGGCCTTGCTCGGCTTTTGGCCAACTTGGGAGAGATCCCGGCAAGCCATTTGTCAGAAACTGCCGCACTTCGCTTTGCCGATGCCGTGGCGAGTCTCCCCGAGATCTTCGAGGGCTGTCTGCCGGCCAACTTCGAGGCAAGCCAGAGCACCGTGTTGCCCGCGATCGAGCCCCTCATCTACCCTTGGTGGTGGGAGGACCGCGACGCCGTCGCCGAGACGGGCCGTTTTTCCAGCTTAGTCCACCGCTTGCAGAGACACGCCGTGGCCGCGCTTCGTCCCGGAATTTGTCTTTCTCCCGAAGGCGCCTGGCGCCTCTCCTCGAGCAGCTCCATGACCTGGATGAGCAAAACCTTCCTCTGCCAAGCCGTGACGGAACAGGTCTTCGGACTGAGCTGCGACACTCAGGCCGACGCCCTCCACGCCCGCTGGCAGCGCGAAGGCATGGGCATCTGGGGATTTGTCGACCAGATCGTGGACGGCCACGACGTCGGCTCGCGCCTCTACCCCCGCGGCGTCACCGCCTGGTTGTGGCTTACAGAGGAAAAAATCCCCGTTCGCGCAAAAGCCTGACCACCCGCGGGCTGGAAGTCGTTTTATTGAGAGTGTAGAGGTGGATGCCTTCGCAACCCTCGCGCAAAAGCTGTTCTGAGAGATCCGCAGCCAGCTCAATGCCAGCCGTCACCATGGCTTCGGGATCGTCCTGGAGCGGCGTAAGGCGATCGATCACCGCCTGTGGCACGCTGGCGCCGCAACCTTGTGAAAAACGCACGATGCTTTCCAGGTTGGTGATGGGCATGATCCCAGCGATGAGCGGAAGGGTCACCCCAGCCGCACGCGCCCGGTCGCGAAAGCGCAGCCAAGCATCGGCAGCGAAGAACATCTGCGAGAAGCCGAGCGAAGCCCCATTTTCCTGCTTCAGCTTCAGGAACTCAAGATCCTTTTCCGCCGAAACAGCCTGCGGGTGGACCTCGGGATAGTAGGCGCAAGCGATGCGGAAGCTGCGACGGCGGGCGATGTGAGCCACCAGTTCCGAGGCATGGGCGAAGCCTTCCGGATGAGGACGGAAATCACTTTGTCCCTTCGGAGGATCCCCGCGCAAGGCCAGCACAGTGTTGACTCCGGCATCTTCTAGCTGCTCCAAAACCGCATCGATCTCGCCCTGGGAGTGCCCGACGCAGGTGAGGTGGGCCATCGGAACCAATCCAAAGTCCTGGCGAATTTCGGAACACAGCTCCACCGTCTTGGCGCGCGTGCTGCCTCCCGCACCGTAGGTCACCGAGACGAAATCGGGGCGGTCCTTGCGGCTGTCGGCAAGCGTTTCGCGCAACGTGCTCCAACCGTCCTCGGTCTTTGGGGGGAAAAACTCAAAGGAAAGCGTCGGGCGCTGGCGAGTCGGGACTGGAAAGCTCATACGCATCAATATATCAAGATTCGTTGATATAAAGCAACTCAAACATCGGGAAGATCTCCCTTTTGAAGCTTGCGATAGAGGGTTTTGGGGTCGATCCCTAGGATAGAACAGGCGCGAGTGCGATGACCACCGGTATGTTCGAGCACCTTGGCGATGTAGCGCCGCTCGATATCCTCCAAGGTGGTCCACTCCTCGGCTGGCCCCGAAAGGCTCTGCGAGGCGATCAGGAACGAAAAGTCCTCGGCCTCTAGGGTGTCACCATCAGTGAAGGCCACCACGCGCTCCATGGCGTTTCCGAGTTCGCGCACGTTGCCGGGCCACGGATAATCCAAAAGCAGCTGCTGGGCCTCCTGAGTGAGCCGCTTGACGGGAAAGCCCGCCTTCTGGCAGTGGCTTTCCAGGAAGCGCACGCACAGCGGCAAAATATCCGCGCGGCGGTCGCGCAGCGGCGGAAGTTCGATGGGAATGACGCACAGGCGCCAGTAGAGATCTTCGCGGAAGCGCCCTTGGCGGACCTCTTCGCGCAGGTCGCGGTTGGTGGCCGCCACGATGCGCGCCTTGAGCATGAGCTGCTGGTTCGAACCGACGCGACGGAAATTGCCATCCTGCAGCACGCGCAGCAGCTTTGCCTGGATGGCGATGGGCATCTCGCCGATCTCGTCCAGGAAAAGCGTCCCCTCGCCGGCCGTCTCGAAGAGGCCCTGGCGGGTCCGGGCGGCACCGGTGAAGGCGCCTTCTTCATGTCCAAAGAGCTCGCTCTCCATGAGTTGCTCAGGAATAGCGCTGCAGTTGATGGGCACGAAAGGATGCTCGCGGCGATGCGAAAGCGTATGCAGAGCTTGGGCCACCCGCTCCTTGCCGGCGCCCGACTCTCCCGTCACCAAGACCGTCCCCGAGAGCTGCGCCAAGCGCGGGATCTGCTGGTAGATCTTCTGCATCTTGGGGTCGTGACTCTGGAGATCGGCCCCCGAGGCCTGCGAGGCACGCAGGCGCGTGAGCTCCTCGCGCAGCCGCACGTCTTCCAGGGCGCGGCGCACCCACAGGAGCAGGTCCACAGCGTTGATGGGCTTCGTGAGGTAATGGAACGCCCCTTCGCGCACCGCCTCCTCGGCTCCCTGCACCGAACCGAAGGCCGTGAGCAAAAGTACCGGCACACCCACCTTCTCATCGCGCAGCGTCCGCACCAAGTCAAGCCCGGTGAGCTTGGGCATGTTGAGGTCGGAAAGCAGCACGCGGCAGCCGTGCGCCCGCGCCCGCTCCAGGGCTTCGACAGGATCTGTCAGAGCCTCAGCGACGATACCCTCGGAGCAAAGCAGCTCCGCCAGGGCGCTGCCCATCTCGGGCTCGTCGTCCACCACTAGGAGGTCAATCGTGCTGGATTGCCGTCGTTCCATCCCACCTCCTCAGTTCTACGTCAAAGCGCGCGCCGCCAAGGTCTGCCGATGCGTCCACCCGCAGATCGCCACCCATGCGTCGTAGCAAGTCCAGGACCACCGTGAGTCCCAAGCCGGACCCCTCGCCCTGCTTCTTGGTGGTGAAGAAGGGGTCGAAGATAGCGTTGCGCCGCTCCTCGGGAATGCCGGGACCATTGTCCTCGACCCGCACCCGCACGAATTTTCCTTCGGCGCGAGCCGTGAGGCGCACCAAGCCGCCTTCGTGGTCAATCGCCTGCAAGGCGTTGATCACGAGATTCAGGAAGACCTGCTGCAGGCCGTTGCCGTTGCCGGAGGCCGCCGGAAGCTCCTCCGGCGCGTCGATCTGGAGGCGCGAACTCTTGCGCTGCGCCATCGGGGAGAGCAGGCTCTCCACCGTAGACAGAATCTGTCGCACATCCACGGCGCTCTCGGGCATGGGCTTGGCGCGCGCGAAGTCCAGCAACTGGCGGATAAGCCCCGTCACGCGCTCCAGCTGCGAAAGCAGGATGTCGACGGTCTTGGTCTCCTCGGAGCCCTCCTCGAAACGCCGCCGCAAAAGTTGCAGACGCATGGAGAGCACCCCGAGAGGCGTTCCGATCTCGTGGGCCAGCCCCGACATAAGCACGCCTGCGGTAGCAAGCTTTTCGGCGCGCACCAACTGTTCGTCCTTGCGCCGCATCTCGCGCAAGTGGTCCAGATCGCGCGTCAGGCGCTCAAGCGAAGCTTCGCGCCGCAGCAGGAGCCAGGAGAGGAGTCCCCACAGAAGGCCCACGAAGAGCAAAATCCACAGCGAACGCCACAGTTGCCCCAGCAGCACACGATCCATTTCAGTGCGCGGCCCGTAGAGCACCAGCGTCCAGTGCAGGTCGCCCCAGGCACGGATGCGCCGGGCGTGCACCACCGCACCGCGCTTGAAGGGATTCCCCGGCCCTGGCGCCCAGGCAGCATTGAGCCCTCGCGGCTGCTCGAGCAGCCGGTCGAGGATCTCGTCAGGCAGCAACTGGCCGTAGGTGGGATTGGCCCGCGAAGTGTCCTGGCCAAAGAGCGGAAACCACAATCCGTCCTGGTTCACCACCGCCAGCGAAAAGCCCTGGTTGAGCATGTAGGGAAGCAGCGCCTGGCGAATGCCCTGCTCGCTGGCCACGAATTCCAGATCTTGTCTGACGTTGAGGCTCTTGAAGCGCACCGAAAGTACCGGCTCGGAATCGCCCGAGGCAGTGGCGCGGCTCCAGCCCAAATCGGAAATAGCAAGGTCGCGGCTGAAGTGGAAGAATTCCCGCGCCAGATGCGCATCCTGCTCCTGGCGTCGCGTCCAGAGGATGTGCTGAGGCTCGGTGCGATGAGTGATGACCAACTGCCACGCCAGCGAATCGGAGGAGAGCAGCCCGTAGGCGCGGTCGCGTCCGGCCGTGCCCGGCTGAAAGCTCCGCACCACGTGCGCCATCAACGAGGTCTGGCGGATCTCGCGGTCCATCTCCTGGTGCAGCGCCTGCTCGATCTCGGCAAGCAGGCGATCCTGGCGGGCCAAGGTGGATTCCAGCAGCGTGGCCTTCTGCTGATAGTAGAAGATGAACACCACGCCAACCGCCAGGCAAGCAGAAACCGCCATGCCGAGCCAAGTGAAAAGGCGCGCCGAACGGCGTCCCAGCAGCCGCTGGGAATTCTGGCGCCACCAACGCACCATGATCCGCCGCATTCCGCGGCGGCGGCGGGGCCTAGTTCCGGCCTTGACCGGCGCGGCGTCGTCCTTCAGGCCGGAGCGCCTTCCAGCACCACCGGCTTCTCGCCTTCGGCCGTCTGGGCTGCCCGGAAATCAAGCAGCGTCTGAGCAATCGCCGGCTCGCTAGCGGCAAGGATTTGGGCGGCGAAGATGGCCGCATTGGCGGCTCCGGCAGAACCGATGGCGAAGGTCGCCACGGGGATGCCCTTGGGCATCTGGACGATCGAGAGGAGCGAGTCGAGCCCACCCAAAGATTTAGTCTGCATCGGCACGCCGAGCACCGGAAGCGGAGTGTGGCCGGCCACCACGCCTGCGAGGTGGGCAGCTCCACCGGCACCGGCGATAATCACCCTAAGGCCCGCATCCTTGGCACCCTTGGCGTAAGCGGCCACCAGTTCGGGGGTGCGGTGCGCGCTCATCACCTTCACTTCGCAGGGAATGCCGAGCTTTGTCAGCATGTCGGTGGCGCCCTTCATCACGTCCCAATCGCTCTTCGATCCCATGATCACGCCCACCAGGGGCTTCTGCTGGCTCATTAGTTCCTCCAAAGAAATGTCAGGAACCTCAAAATAGCCATCCACGCCTTCCTCATCATTCCAAGGCTTAGGTAGATTGACATGTCCGCGCCCCTGACGTACGGGGCGCATCAACCCAGAAGGAGAAAAGCCATGTCCGAATTGACCATCACGCTGCCCGACGGAACGCAAAAGAGCTTTCCCACCGGCACCACCGGTCTCGACGTGGCGACCTCCATCTCGCCGCGCCTGGCCGACGCCGCCATCGCCGTGCTGGTGGACGGCAGACCCTTCGACCTGAAGCGCGCGCTTCCCGGCGACTGCTCACTGCGCATCCTCACCACTCGCGATCCCGAATCCCTCGAGATCGTGCGCCACTCCAGCGCCCACCTGATGGCCCAGGCACTGACAGAACTCTACCCCGGACTGAAGCTCGCCATCGGGCCGGTGATCGAGAACGGCTTCTACTACGACATCGACTCCGAGCACAAGTTCACTCCCGAGGACTTTCCCGCCATCGAAAAGAAGATGGCCGAACTCGCCTCCCAGAAGATCGCCGTCGAGCGCTCCGACGTGAACCGCCTGGAGGCCATCGAGAAGTGGGGCGCCCAAGGCGAGCCCTACAAGGTGGAGATGATGAAGGAGTGGTCTGACGAGACCGTGAGCGTCTACACCCAGGGAAATTTCTTTGACCTCTGCCGCGGCCCCCACGTGCCGCACACGGGTTTTCTGAAACACGTGAAGCTCGTGTCGGTGGCCGGTGCTTACTGGCGCGGCGACGAAAAGCGGCCGATGCTGCAGCGCCTCTACGCCACCGCCTTCCACGACAAGAAGTCGCTCGACGAGCACTTCAAGAACCTCGAAGAGGCTAAGAAGCGCGACCACCGGGTACTTGGGCGCAAGCTGGAGCTCTTCCACATGCAGGAAGACAATCCCGGCATGGTGTTCTGGCATCCCAACGGCTGGACCATCTACCGCGCCCTGCAGAACTACGTGCGCGGCAAGATCGAGGCCAACGGCTACCGCGAGGTCAACACCCCGAGCGTCATGAGCAAGACGCTGTGGGAGAAGTCTGGCCACTGGGACAAATACCAGGAGAACATGTTCGTGACCGAGAGCGAGAAGCGCACCTTCTCGATCAAGCCCATGAACTGCCCGGGCCACATCCAGATCTTCAACCAGGGCCTGCGTTCCTACCGCGATCTGCCCCTGCGCATCGCCGAGTTCGGTTCTTGCGTTCGCAACGAGCCCTCGGGGACGCTCCACGGCATCATGCGCGTGCGCGGCTTCGTGCAGGACGATGCCCACATTTTCTGCACCGAGGCGCAGATTCCCTCGGAAGTTGCCAATTTCTGTCATCTGCTCAAGGAGATGTACGCCGACTTCGGCTTCAACGAGGTGCTGGTCAAGTTCTCCACCCGCCCGGAAAAGCGCGTGGGCTCGGACGAGGTGTGGGACAAGGCCGAAGCGGCTCTGGCCGAGGCCTGCAAGCAGGCAAAGCTCGACTACACCTTGAATCCCGGCGAAGGCGCCTTCTACGGCCCCAAGCTCGAGTTTACCCTCAAGGACTGCCTGGGACGCCACTGGCAGTGCGGCACCATCCAGGTGGACTTCAACATGCCGGTGCGGCTGGGTGCCGAGTACGTGGGCGAGGACGGCCAAAAGCATCCGCCAGTGATGCTCCACCGCGCCATCCTCGGATCGCTGGAGCGCTTCATCGGCATCCTGATCGAGAACTACGCCGGCGACTTCCCCACTTGGCTTGCACCGCAGCAGGCGCTGGTGATCCCGGTTTCGGAGAAGTACCTGGACTACGCCAAGAGCGTGACCGAGCGTCTGCGCAAGGCCGGCATTCGCGCCCAGACCGACGAGCAGAACGAAAAGCTCGGCTACAAGATCCGCCTGGGCGAGACCAAGAAGCTCCCCTACCTCCTGGTGGTGGGCGAAAAGGAAGCTCAGGAAGACAAGGTGGCCGTGCGCAAGCGCAAGGAAGGCGACCAGGGCTCGATGACGGTGGCAGAGTTCGCCACCAAGATCAAGGCCGAGATCGAAACCCGCGCCTAATCGCCGCCTGGGCGGGCAAGCTAGATTGACGTCTCTATGCCGTTCGACCTGAACCAAATCCTGGGGGCTGTGTTCCATCAGCCCTTGCCCGTCCAGATTGCCCTGATCGCCGTCGCCACCATCGTCCAAGAAGACGTGACGGCTTTGGCGCTGGGCGCCATGCTCGCGGCCAACCACGCCGAACTTCCTCCGGTGGTCATCGGCCTCTTCGCGGGCGCCTTCGTGGCCAACCTCGTCTTCTGGGGAGCCGGCCGCGCCCTGGGACCTGCGGCGTTCCAATTGCCCATGCTGCGCAAGGCCAACGCCAATGGCACCGTGGACAAGGCCAAGCGGCAGTTCGAGCGCTCCAGCCTCGTCGCGCTCCTGGTCTCGCGCTTCATTCCCGGCACCCGGGTGCCCGTGTGCGCCATCGCCGGCGTGCTGCAGATGTCGCTGCCGCGCTTTGCTCTCTATTCAGGAATGGCCGTGGTTCCCTGGATCGTGCTCATGCTCTGGATTCCCGATCGGCTGCGGTGGCTGGCGGAATCAGGACTGCTCTGGTGGTTCCTTCCGGTGGCCGCAGCCGCCGGCATCTGGTACTGGTGGAAAGGACGGAAAAAGTCATGAGACTTTCGATGTTGACCCCGCTTCTGGCGGTGCTGGGCAGTTGCTCCATGTTGCCCGTCTCGTTCCAGCAGGTCTTGCCGGCCACCGGACGCGACTATGGCCGCGCCATTCCACCGGGTGCCGGGCTCCCACCGCACGCTGGCCACCTGCAGGACAGTCTGCGCTCGCGGCTGGAATGGCTGGCGCCGCGACTAGCCGAAAACACTCCTTACATCGAACGCCTAGCCTTTGAACCAAACGGCGATTCCATTGCATTGGGCGTGCAACTGACCGACGCCAACGGCTGGAACTCGCACCTTCATAGCCCCTCAGAACTGGCCTGCCTGGAATGGGGACGCTGGAAGACGCGCCTCGAGACGCACGTGCGCTCCGACGTCACCGAAGCTGGCCTGGCCGACTGGCCGGTGCGCCTGCGCATTGCCTACCGCTTCCACGACAGCCAGCGTGGCCGCGCCGACTGGAAATGGGACACGCTGCAGGTGCGCCTAGGCGACACGACATTCTGCCGTCCTCGGTAAACCATTTCATTTAGAGGCCCAATACGGCCTCAAGAAGCGCCGAAACTTTTTGCATCACATCGAAAGATGCAGGCTTGGCTCCAGGGACTCGCGCCACAGCACGGACGCGCCAGTCCACAGAGCGCACATGCGACACGAGCACAGCTCCTTTGATCGGCCCAGTCTCTACCGGAACTTCAAAAGGAAAACCTTTCACCTTTGATGTGACGGGAGCAATCATCATAAAGCCGATTCGATTGAAGGTCTTGGGGCTCAACACCAAACAAGGACGTCGCTTCTGCTGCTCATGACCAAGAGCGGGATCTAACGAGCACCAGACAAAATCACCTCGTTCAAACGTCGTCATCAAGGCGTTCCGCACCCAATGTTCCAAATTCCACCGCATCCGGCATATTTTCCGGAGTAACCTGGGCGCAAAGCTCTTCGAGATCCAACCGAGGACGGGCCGGCAAAATCGATATTCCAGAGCCGTCGGGCAGAGGAACAAGTTCGACATCCTGTCCTATGGAAAAGCCGGCTCGGCGCATCAAGTCGCGCGAGAGGCGCACACCTGCTCCTGTTCCCCATGCCGAAATCCTTATCATACCACCCCCTCAGATATTCAATGTATATGATATACATCAAATATCCAAAGAGAGCCTTTACATTTGGCTACCGCTGGATCCCTCTTTATCGGGAAAGCGGAAACACCCCGGCGCGGGCGCGCTGAAGCAGGAACAGGTCCGCGAGCACCAGGGCCGCCATAGCCTCCACAATGGGCACGGCGCGCCCGACCACGCAGGGGTCGTGACGTCCGCGAGCGGCCAAGGTAGCAGCGTGGCCGTCTTTGTCCACCGTGTCCTGCGACTTCGCAATGGTGGCGGTGGGTTTGAAGGCAAGCCGCGCCGAGATGGGCGCCCCCACCGTGATGCCGCCCTGGACGCCGCCGGAATCGTTCTTGGCAAGCCGAGGGCCGTCCGCTCCGGGAAGCCAAGGATCGTTGTGTTGCGAGCCGCGAAGCCGCGTGCCGGCAAAGCCAGAGCCGATTTCGAAGCCCTTGCAGGCGGGAATCGAGAGCATGGCCTGCCCCAAAAGCGCCTCGGTGCGGTCAAAGACCGGCTCTCCGAGGCCCGCGGGGGGATTTCTCACGTAGAGCCGCACCACACCGCCCACCGAATCGCCGTCGCCCCGGGCCGCCTGGATGGCCGCTTCCATGCGGGATGAGGCCTCAGGGTCGGGGCAGCGCACTAGACTTTTTTCGATCATCTCAGAGGTGACCGTATCGGGATCGACCACAGCCTCGATCGTCTCCACAGCTTCCACCCAGGAGAGGATCTCGCACCCTTGAGCTGACAATATTTGTCGCGCCAAGGCTCCGGCAGCTACCCGGCCGATGCTCTCGCGCACGCTGGAGCGCCCGCCGCCGCGGTGGTCGCGAAAGCCGTACTTGAGGTCGTAGGCGAGGTCAGCGTGGCTTGGGCGGTAGAGCCTCTCCATCTCGGAATAGTCGCCCGAGCGCTGGTCGGCGTTGCGCACCAGCATGGCAAGCGGAGTCCCGGTGGCCTTTCCCTCGAAGATCCCAGAGAGGATCTCCACCTGATCGGCTTCCTTGCGCTGGGTGGTCAGCTTGTTCTGGCCCGGACGCCGGCGGTCCAGTTCGCGCTGGATGGACTCAAGGTCCACAGGAAGTCCGTAGGGAAGACCGTCCACCACCACTCCCACGGCCGCGCCGTGGCTCTCGCCGAAGGTGGAGACGCGAAGAATGCGACCGAAATGATTGCCCATAATGCGGACAAAGATAACGTTCGCCACCGGACGGCCTTTTCGCTGTTCCTATCTTTGCGCGTTTACAGGGCTTATCGTTGGAGTGAGGCAAGTCGAATGCGCAAGATCAAGAAGGCCAAACAGACGAAATTCATCGTCGTCACCGGAGGCGTTTTGTCGGGGCTGGGCAAAGGAATCGCGTCCGCCTCCATTGGGCGCCTGCTCTGCTCGCGGCTCAAAATCGTCCCCGTGAAGTGCGACGGTTACCTGAACACCGATCCGGGCACCATGAACCCCATCGAGCACGGCGAAGTTTTCGTGCTGGACGACGGCGGCGAAGTGGACATGGACTTCGGCCACTACGAGCGCTTCCTGGGCGTCCAGGGAAAGAGCGGCTGGAACCTGACCATGGGCAAGGTCTTCCAGGAGATCCTGGTGCGCGAGAGGAACGGCGACTATCTCGGCAAGACCGTGCAGTTCATTCCGCACGCCACCGACGTCATCAAGGACCACATCTACGAAGTGGCTCGCGAGGAGGATGCCGACATCGCCCTGATCGAGGTGGGCGGCACCGTCGGCGACCTTGAGAACACCTTCTACATCGAAGCCGTGCGCCAGATGCGTCACGAAATGGGCACCGAGAACATGCTCTTCGTGCACCTGACCTACGTGCCGGTGCCCTCGGGCGTCAACGAGCAGAAGAGCAAGCCCACCCAGCAGTCGGTGAAGCTCCTCAACGAGATGGGCGTCTACCCCGATGTCATCATCGCTCGCTGTCCCG
>Ga0302263_10000107_pt1 | contig 34650 bp, 31 predicted proteins | sample II_Fen_N1_4_FD_194564 | JGI IMG/M metagenome (GOLD analysis project Ga0302263, IMG submission 194564) | Peat permafrost microbial communities from Stordalen Mire near Abisko, Sweden - II_Fen_N1_4 | ecosystem: Environmental > Terrestrial > Soil > Wetlands > Permafrost | place: Sweden: Abisko... | reverse complement strand
GTCGTCGGCGGCGAGCTTGTCGAACAGGTCGGTGACCTCGGCCGCCTCGGCCCCGCGGTCGGCTCCGCCGTCGTCGGGGTCGGCATCCTCCGGTCCGAGGGGCTGGTCGAGCCGGAACACCGACCACATCGTGTAGCGCACCATCTCGTTGATCTCGCGCGTCCGGGAAGCGTTGCTCTGCTCGCTCATGGGGTCGATTCTGCCTCTCGTATCGATGCGGCTGCCCGGCGGGCCGACCCGATCACGGCCGGGATGCCGACCCCGTCGTACGCGGCCCCGCAGACCGCCAGCCCCGGCACGGCGTCGACGGCCGCACGGATCCGCTCCACCCGGTCGAGGTGACCCACGGCGTACTGCGGCAGCGCGCCGCCCCACCGCTGGACGTGGGCGTCGACCGGACGGAGCTGTTGGCCGGTGGCCAGCGACACGTCGGCGACCACGTGTGCGACCAGCTCGTCGTCCGGCGCCTGGAGCGATGCCTCCTCGCGGTGTCGCCCGATCGAGGCGCGCAGCAGGCGCAGGTCGGAAGCGGCACCGACCCAGCCCCACTTGTTGAACGAGTACGTCGACGCCTTGATCCGCCGGCCGTCCACGGACGGCACCAGGAAACCGGACGAGTCGCCGACGTCGAGCGCAGGTACGGCGAGGGTGACCACCGCCATCGAGGCGTACTCGACGGCACCCAGCTCCTCGGACGCGGCCGGGGCCACATCGGCGAGCAGCCGCGCGGCCGGCGGGCCGGGAGCGGCGAGCACGACGCGGGCGGTGTCGAGGGTCTGCGGCGCGTAGGTCGACCCGACGGTCAGCCGGAAGCCTGTGGCCGTGCGCTCCAGCCGACGTACGGTCGCGGAGGTGCGGACCTCGACCCCGGCGGTCTCCGCCAGCGCTAGGGGTAGCCGACCCAGACCGCCGACGAGACCGGCGAACATCGGAGGGGGCGACGGAGGAGGCGGCGGCAGGGCTGCCACGGCCGCGAGCAGCGAGCCGTGCTCGCGGACCATCGCGACGACCTGCGGCGCGGTCGCCCGTGCCGAGAGGAATGACGCGTGGCCGGCGTACACACCACCCAGCATCGGCTCCGCCAGCCGGTCGACGACCTCGTGGCCGAGCCGCGAGCCGAGCAGCTCGGCGACCGACACGTCCTGCTCGCCCAAGGGAAGCACCGTCTCGTGCCGCGCCCGGGCGAGGCCGTCGTCGGAGAGCACGCCGGTGGTGGCCAGCGCGTCGAGGTCGAGGGGTACGCCGAGCATCGTGCGCGGGAGCGGCCGGAGAGCGCCCCGGGTCCAGATCTGGGTCGACCCGGTGGCCGGATGGACCACGTCCAGCCCGAGCTCGGTCACCAGCCCGACGGCCTCGGGCCGTCGTGCCAGCATCGACTCGGCTCCGACGTCGATCTCGACGCCACCGACCGTGCCGAGGCGCAGCTTGCCACCGACGAGCGGTGAGCTCTCCAGGACCAGGACCGACATCCCCGACCGACTCAGCTCGCGAGCGGCCGTGAGTCCGGCGACGCCGGCACCGATCACCACTACGTCGGGTCTCGCGTCGGTCACGCCCGCCACTCTGCCATCCGGTCCCAGGCGCCGCCGAGGGGCGTTGGTCCCCGGTCCGGGAGGGTCCTCCGCCCTATGCTGGGCCGGTGCCCAGCGCGCCGTTCGTCGTACCGCCGCTGCTGCTCATCGCGACCCTCGTCGTCAGCGCCGTCGCCAAGCTCCGTGACCCCCGCGACACCTCGTCGGTGTTCCTCCAGCTCGGACTGCCGCGGCTCCTGCTCCGCCTGCGTGTGCCGCGACTGCTGCCCTACGGCGAGCTCGTCCTGGCCGCGTTCCTCCTGCTCGCCTCCGGCGTCTGGTACGTCGTCGCGACGACCGCGACGCTGTTGCTGTTCGCCGCGTACTTCCTGGTGATCCTCCGCGCAGTGCGACTGCCCTACCCGGTCAGCTGCAGCTGCTTCGGGCGGCTCGGGCTGGGGGAGGTCACCGGGTGGACGCTCACCCGTAACGGGGTCCTGCTGGCGCTGGCCCTGGCCACCTGGGTCGACTCCTGGCGCGGCGAGGGCGTCGCGCAGCGGCTGGGCGAGCTCGGTGGCTGGGCCTGGGCGCTGGCCGGCGTCGCCGTGGTCGCCGCCGCCCTGGCGTTCGTCGTCCGCGCGAGGACTCGTACGACGCGACCCGACGCCTTCGGCGACTCGCCCACCTACCGTCCGGCCCCCGCTCCTCACGGCATGCTGCACGGACCCGACGGGCCGGTCCCCGTGCGGGACCTGACCGACGTCGCCGCGCGGCTCCTGGTCTTCGGCGACCCGGAGCGCGACCACGTCCTGGTGGACCGGGCGTCGTCGTGGGCCGCACGGCTCGCGCCCGTCCGGGTGCACGTCGTCGCCGAGCAGCGGTCGGCGGCCGCGGACGAGCTGGGCGACCTCGTGCTGGTCGACCCCGGAGGCGTCTTCCGGAGCCGACTGCGGGTCGCCTTGCCAGGGGCGGTGCTGCTCGGGACCGACCGCATGCTGGCCGGCGGACCGGTCGCCGGCGACGACGAGATCGCAGACCTGGTCGAGGCCGTGGCGGCCGAGCTGGGAGTGGCCGGGCCGCCGGCGTAGGGAACCGGCGACCGCGCGGCCCCGTCCGACCGGCATGACCATCACACGTCCGCGCCTCGCCGCCCTCGTCGCCGTCCTCGGCCTCACCGCCCTCACCGGCTGCAGCGGAGCCACCGACAGCGCCTCTGTCTCGAACGGGCCCGCGGCCGCGGGCGGCAGTCTCAGCGACCGGGCTGCCGCCGCCCCGAAGGCGGCGGCGGCCCAGAGCTACCAAGCAGGCGGCTCCGCCGACCAGGGCACGGTCGTCGAGCAGAAGGCCGTCATCAAGAAGGGCGACATCTCCCTCCGTACGCCGGACCCCCAGCAGGTCCGCGACCGCGTCGACCAGCTGCTCACCCGCCTCCATGGCTCCCTAGACGACGAGCAGACCGTCTATGACACCTCCGGCCGGATCCGCGAGACCCAGCTCGTGCTGCGCGTCCCGGTGGCCACCTTCAGCGGCGCCATGGACGCCCTCGAGCACCTCGGCACCGTGGTGCACTCCAACAGCAGCGGCACGGACGTGACCACCCAGGTCATCGACGTCCAGCAACGCCTGAGGACCCTGCGGATCAGCCTGCGCGACCTCAACTCGTTCCAGCGCCGCGCCACGACCATCGACCAGCTGCTGCGCTTCGAGAACGCCATCACCCAGCGTCGCGGCGAGTACCAGTCACTCAAGGCCCAGCGCGACCACCTCGTCAACCAGACCAGCATGTCCACGATCGACCTGGACGTCTCCGTCCCGTCGCGGGTCGCCCCCGCCACGCACCACGACCATGCCGGGTTCCTGACCGGCCTGCGGCACGGCTGGGCGGCGCTGACCGACACCGTCGTGGTCGGGCTGACCGCCCTGGGTGCGGCGCTTCCCTTCGCCCTCCTGCTGGCCGTCGTCGGCCTGCCCCTGTGGTGGTGGGCACGGCGCCACGGGCGGGCCGGACCGGCGACCCCGGCCGAGGCGGCGTCCGCCGAGTGAGCGCCGAGGCTCAGTAGCCCTGCACGAACTCGGTGAGCCGAGCCAGCTGGTCGGGGTCCGTCGACGGGATGACTCCGTGGCCGAGGTTGAAGATGTGGCCCTTGGCCGCGCGGCCGGCCTCGATGATCTCCGCCGCCCGCGCGGTCATCACGTCCGTCGGGGCGAAGACCAGGGTCGGGTCGAGGTTGCCCTGCACGGCACGGTCACCGACCTTCGGGATCGCCTCGGCCAGCGGCGTACGCCAGTCGACGCCGACGACGTCGGCGCCGGCGTCGCCCATCAGCCCGAGCAGGCTGCCGGTCCCGACCCCGAAGTGGATCCGGGGTACGCCGAGCTCACCGGCCGCGGTGAGCACTCGCGCGGAGTGCGGCATCACGGAAGCCCGGTAGTCGGCCGGGGTCAGCGCGCCGGCCCACGAGTCGAACAGCTGGATCGCGGACGCGCCGGCCTCGACCTGGACGCGGAGGTACGCCGCCGAGATGCCGGCGATCTTGCGCATCAGGGCGTCCCACACGTCGGGTGCGCCGAACATCATGGCCTTGGTCTTCGCATGCTCCTTCGAGGGGCCGCCCTCGACGAGGTACGACGCCACCGTGAACGGCGCGCCGGCGAAACCGATCAGCGGCGTCTCCCCCAGCTCGGCGACCAGGGCGCGGATGGCAGTGGTCGTGAAGGGCACGTGCTCGGGCGTCAGGTCGGGGATCCCCGCGACGTCCTCGAGCGTCCGCACGGGCTGGGCGACCACGGGGCCGACGCCGGGCTTGATGTCGAGATCGACACCGACGGCCTTCAGCGGCAGCACGATGTCGGAGAAGAAGATCGCGGCGTCGACGCCGTAGCGCCGGACCGGCTGCAGGGTGATCTCCGCGGTGAGCTCGGGGTTCATGCACGACTCGAGCATCCCGACGCCCTCGCGCAGCTTTAGGTACTCCGGTAGGGAGCGCCCGGCCTGCCGCATGAACCACACCGGGGTGTGGTCGACCGGCTCGCCCCGGGTGGCCCGGAGGAACGCGCTGTCGTGCGGGGTGCTCATGTCCGAATCGTCCCAGGTCACCCGGCGTGTTCGCACATCGCCACTGGACGGCCGACCTACTGTGAGGTCATGGTCGTCGGTCCCGAGGCGCGCCCCGGAGCGGGTGCGCCGCCGAGCCCTCCTGAGTTCCAGGAGGCGGTACGCGGCATGAGCGAGGCCCGGATGCGGCCCGAGGTGCTCTGTGAGCCGATGCCGGCGCCGCAGCGGATCGCGCCGTACGCCGCCGCGCTGAGCGCCGACGTCACCGTCGACGGCATCGACGTGAGCACCGGCCGCCTGATCCTGCTCCATGACCCGGCAGGCAACGACGCGTGGGACGGCACGTTCCGCTGCGTCGGTTACGCCCGCGCCGAGATCGACCTCGAGATGATCACCGACCCCGCCCTGGCCGACGTCGGCTGGTCCTGGCTCACCGAGGCTCTCGCCGCGCACGGCGCGACGTACGCCTCGGCGTCGGGCACGGTGACCCGCGTCGCCACCGACAGCTTCGGCGCGATGGCCGACGACTCGGGCAGCGCGCAGATCGAGATCCGCGCCTCCTGGACCCCACAGGTGGTCGACGGCCACCTGGACATCGAGAACCACGTCGAGGCGTGGGGCGAGCTGCTGTGCACGGCGGCAGGTCTGCCGCCGGTGCCGGAGGGCGTGACCGCCATGCCCAGTCGTCGTGGCCGGCGTGGAGCCGGTCACTGACGATGACGCCCGACTCCACCACCCCACCTCCCGCAGCGTTCGACCGCGAGGTGACGTCGCCCGACGCCCCGGCCGACGTCGTACCCGACGCAGCGCCACCGGCCCCGCTGCTCTCGCTACGAGACGGCCTGCCTCCGCTCACCGAGACCCCGCCCGGCCTGGTCGACGCCTGCCGCGCCCTGGCGGCAGCCAGCGGTCCGGTGGCCATCGACGCCGAGCGCGCGTCGGGCTACCGCTACTCCTCGCGCGCCTACCTGATCCAGCTGCGGCGCGAGGGGGCTGGGACGTTCCTGGTCGACCCGATCGGCTTCGACTCCCTCGACCCCCTCCAGGAGGCCCTGGCCGGCACCGAGTGGATCCTGCACGCCGCCACCCAGGACCTCGCCTGTCTGGCCGAGGTCGGACTGGTCCCGTCGGCGCTCTTCGACACCGAGCTCGCCGGACGGCTGCTGGGCTATCCGCGGGTCGGCCTGGCCACGCTGGTCGAGACCCTGCTGGGCTACTCGATGAAGAAGGAGCACTCCGCAGCCGACTGGTCGACCAGGCCGCTGCCCGGTCCGTGGCTGGAGTACGCCGCCCTCGACGTCGAGGTGCTCGTCGAGCTGCGTGACGTCCTGGCGGCCGAGCTGGTGGCGGCCGGCAAGGACGAGTGGGCGCGTCAGGAGTTCGACGCACTGCGGAGCTTCACGCCGGCGACCCGCTCGGAGCCGTGGCGCCGCACGTCCGGGCTCCACCGGGTCCGCGGACGCCGCCTGCTGGGCGCCGTCCGCGAGCTGTGGGAGACCCGCGACGAGCTCGCCCAGGAGCGCGACGTCTCGCCCGGCCGGATCATCGGCGACAACGCGATCGTCGCGGCCGCGATGGCGATGCCGACCACCCGGTCGGAGCTGCTCAGCACGCGTGGTTTCCACGGGCGCGGCGCCCAGCGCTACTCCGACCGGTGGCTCGAGGCCCTGGAGCGGGCCAGCACGATGCCCGAGGACGAGCTGCCGGTACGGGCGCCACGCACGGACGGTCCGCCCACGCCGCGCGCCTGGGCCGAGCGCGACCCGGTCGCAGCCGAGCGGCTCACCCTCGCCCGCGACGCCGTCACGACCCTGTCCGACGAGCTCGGGGTGCCGGCCGAGAACCTCGTCTCACCCGACACCGTCCGCCGCGTGATGTGGACGCCCCCCGCACCCGAGGCGGCAGCGGTCGCCGATCGCCTGACCTCGTACGGCGCCCGCGCCTGGCAGGTGGAGCTGGTCACGCCGCTGCTGGTGGACGCAATCGCCGCGGCCGGGCCGGCCGACCAGCCCGAGGACCTGTCCGTCGACGGGCCGACGGACCTACCCGCGGATCAGCCCGAGGGCTGACTCGACCCGCTCGGCGATCCGCTCGGCGACCCGCTCGGCTCGACGCGCAGCACCTTGCGCGACGCCTGGTCGATCTCCCGGGTCCGGGGCGGCACCTGCGAGGCTCTGCCGTGCAGCATCTGCTCCAGGGTCGGCTCCGTTGCTGCGTCGAGGGCGTCCCACTGCCCGATCAGGGGCGGGAACTGCATGCTCTTGACGCTGAAGGTGAACACCGACGCGTGCTGCGGCAGCCGACCCGGCTGCTGGAAGTCGTCGGAGAGCGCCACGGCCTGGTTCGCGGGCTGCAGGTAGCCCTGGGACGCGACGTACCCGAGCGCCTCGGCAGAGCTGGCATAGACCAGGAAGTCGGCGGCCGTGCCGGCGTCGGAGGCCTGGCTCGAGACGCAGAGGCCGGTCAGGTCGCCGACGGTCGCCGGGGTGCCGAGGTCGGGCATCGGCATCACGTCGAACTCGAAGCCGAGCCGGTTGCGCAGCTCGGGCACGATGTGACGGGAGTCCTCCAGCATCGCCAGGCGGCCGCTCTCGAACCACTGCAGCGGGGTCCGCTCGGCCAGCTGTGCGGGGGTCAGGCTGATGCCCGGCCGGTGCAGCACCCGGACGGTCCGGATCAGCGCCTGCTGGCTGGCGTCGCTCGACAAGGTCAGCGTGGTCGGCGGGGTCGCGACCTCGAAGACCTGGCCACCTCCGGAGAGCACGAACGGTGCGACGCCTCCGAGGGTCGGGTCGAGGTAGGCCCCGGCCGCGTGCGGATGCCGGCTGACGGCCCAGCGGGCGGTCGCCGCGAACTGGTCGAGCGACCAGCCCTGGCCCGCCACGGGCGGGTCGTCGGAGACCTGACCGAGCTTCACGAGTCGCTTGTTGTAGTAGATGACCGACGGCTCGACCCCGTAGGGAAGGCAGTCGAGCCGGTTGTCGAGACCGAAGGAGGTCAGTGTGCTCCGTGGGTAGTCGTCACCGAAGTCGACGCCGCGGTCGTCGAGCAGCTGGTCGATCGGCTGGATCACCTGCTGCTGGTTCAGCCAGAGGAGGTCGCGGCGCGAGGCGAGGAAGACGTCGGGCGGCTTCCTGCCGGCCCGCAGGTCGGCCCGCAGGTCGGCCATCATGGCGGTCTCGTTCGGCCACGACCGTATCTCGACCGTCACCCGGTGGTTCAACGGCGCGAAGAGGGAGGCCATCTGGCGGTAGGCGTCGACCTCGTCGCGTGGGCCGACCACTCCGAAGGTGAGCGTCTGGCGGGGCAGGTGGGTCGGGGCGGACGTCGGCGAGCTCGTGGGAGGGCTGGACGGGGTCGCGCCCGAGGACGACGACGAGTCGCAGGCCGCCAGCAGGACACAGCCGGCGAGGAGCACGGCCGCAGCGAGCCCGGACACCGCTCGACTGCTGCGCCCGACTCGCCTCTGCACGGCCGAAACCCTAGCCGCATCAGCAAGAATGACGTGCGCCGGACCGGGAGCGCCTCACGGCGCGTGGCCGCTCGTAGCGGCTGAATGTGGGACCCGGGGCTGCCGCGGCCCGGCGCACTCGACCAGTGTAACGGGCGAAGGTGTCCACACATTCCGAACGCCGCCGACGGGTGTCATCGAGCCAGCCGGTCTAGGCCAGTGGGTGCCTGCTCGCGACCGTCAGGATCGCCGAGCGACCTACGCCAGCTGACCGGCCAGCTCGAGGCGCGCCGCCCGGTCCAGCTGCTCGGCCACGGACTGGATCCGCGCCGCCGCGAGCGCGTCGGTGTCGGTGAGGAGAGCACGGCCGGTCGCGACCACACGCGCGAAGGCAGCCGCCCGCAGGAGTACGTCGGCGAAGTCGCCGACGGCGATCCCGCGCAGCACCTGGTCGACCATGTCGCGCAGCTCATCGGGGCCGGGCGGGTCGGCCACCCCCGCGACCACGTCGTCGACGGTGGCCCGGCGGCGTCCGGCGTCGAACTCACGCGCGACCCCCACCGGGTCGGCGTACACCCAGGAGCGCAGCAGGTAGAGCCGCCACAGGCAGCCCGCGACCGACTCGGCCGGCCGGTCAGCCCAGGCCTGGGCGATGACCTCGATGCCCTCGGTGTCGGCGAGGTGGAGGACCCGCTCGGCGACCTGGTCGTCGCCGGAGGCCCGGGCACCGCGCACCAGCAGCTCCGCGGCGCGGTCGGCGGCCTCGGCAAGCAGCACCGGGTCGTCGCCCGACTCGAGCCCGCTGAAGAAACGGTCGCCCGGCGTGAGCGGGCGGTGGTGCGGGCGCTGGGTCACGCGTTCCACGGTAGTCGGCGCAGACGGCAGCCGCGGACGAACCGCGGTCAGGGGGTGAGGAGGGCTCGGATCCGCTGGTCGCTGACCGGACCGTCGGTCCCGAGCCGCTGCGCCCACAGGGAGACGCGGTACTCCTCCAGCATCCAACGCGCGCGGCGCAGCCGCTCCCCGGGCGGACGGCCCTCGGGCAAGGCCGCGAGCCGGTGGAGGACGGGCTCCTCGATGCTGGTGACCTGGTCCATCAGCTGCCGGTCGCGGAGTACGTCCTCCTCGAGCCGCTCGCGCCGGCGCCGGATCGCCAGGAGGTACGTCGGGAACCGGCGCAGCCGGTCGGCCCCGGCGTCCCCCAGGAAGCCGCGCGCGACCAGCCGGGAGAGCTGCTCGCGCATGTCTTGCAGCGCGGGCAGAGTCGCCAGCTCCGCCCGGCCGCTCAGCATCCGATCGGTCTCGCGCCAGTCGGAGAGGATCCGCAGCACGTCGGTCAGCACGGCCTCGGTGCGCGCCGTGAGCGCGTCAGCGCCGGCTGCCACCAACGCGGCGTACTCCTCCGGGGTGCGGACGGGTGGTCGGCCGTCGACGACGTCGGCCAGGACCGCCGCCCGCAGATCGTCGAGCAGCTCGGCGACCGTCGGGTACGGCGATCCGGCCAGGCCGAGCCGGGCGGTGGTGTCGAGGCCAGCCGTCGGGTCACCGGTCGGGAGCTCGAGCAGCAGGAGCCGCCGTACGCCGAGCCGGTGTCGCGACTCTGCCTCCTCCTGGGAGCCGAAGACCCCGAGGCCGACGGTGGTGCCCTCGTCGGTGACCGCTGGGAAGGCCTGCACCTCGTGCCCTGCTCGCGTCTGCAGGATCTCGTCCGGCAGCTCGCCGAACGTCCAGGCGGTCTGACCGGTCGCGCCCAGCCCGCTGTCGTCGGCCACTGCGGCCAGGGCCTCGTCGAACCGGCTGCGCAACGGGGCCTTCAACGCCTCGAGGTCCTTGCCGCGCGCCTGCTCGTCTCCCGTCTCGCCGACGACGCGGTACGTCGGCTGGAGGTGGGGCGGCACCTTGGACCAGTCCCACGCCTCGCGCGGGACCACCACCCCGGTCGTCGACCGGGCCCACCGCTCGAGCGCGTCGAGCAGCGGCTCGTCGCCGGCCGGGGTGGCGGCCAGGAAGTCACGGGCCTTGTCGGGGGCCGGCACGAAGCTGACCCGGAGGTTCTTCGGCAGGCTCCGGATCAGGCTGGTGACCAGCTCGTGCCGGACGCCGGGGACGTTCCATGAGAAGTCGTCGGCGGCGACGCGGTTCAAGGTGGCGACCTGCACGTCGATGGTCAGCCCGTCGTCGACCGCACCCGGCTCGAAGTGGTAGCTGATCGGGAAGGTCAGCCCTTCGCCCTGCCAGGCCTCGGGGAAGTCCTCGACCCGTACCTCCTCGGCCGTGTCGTGGGTGAGCATGGCCGGGTCGAAGGTGAGCAGGTCGGGGTGCGTACGCCGCTCCTGCTTCCACCACTGGTCGAAGTGGGCGCCGCTGACGACGTCAGGCCCGACCCGGGCGTCGTAGAAGTCGAAGAGCGTGTGCTCGTCGACGACGATGTCACGCCGGCGAGCCCGGTGCTCGAGCTCCTCGGCCTCCTCGAGCAGCCGCTGGTTCTCCCCGAGGAAGCGGTGCCGGCCGGACCACTCGCCGTACACGAGGGCGTGCCGGATGAAGAGCTCACGGCTCAGCTCGCGGTCGATCCTGCCGAACGCGACGGGCCGGTCCGTGGCCAGCGGGACGCCGTACAGCGTGACGCGCTCGTAGGCCATCACCGAGGCACGCCTGCGCGACCAGTGCGGCTCGCTGTAGGTGCGCTTGACCAGGTGAGCACCGATCCGCTCGGCCCACTCGGGCTTGATCGCGGCGTTCTGCCGGGCCCAGAGCCGGCCGGTCTCGACCAGCTCGCCGGCCATCACGTACGTCGGGTTCTTCCCGCGCAGGGCACTGCCCGGGAAGATCGCGAACCGGGCTCCCCGTGCCCCGAGGTACTCGCGCGGCCCCCGTGGCTTCTGCCCCGGTGCGGACCGCTCGCGCTCCTCGAGCACACCGACATGGGAGAGCAGCCCGGCCAGGAGCGCCTGGTGGATCCCGTCGGCGTCGTAAGGCGCGCCCTCGCTGTCTGCCTCGTCGGTCGCACGGCGTCGAGACCAGGCGGGCTCCTTGCCGAGCTCGACCTTCAGCTCCTTGCACACCTGGCGGAGCTGGGACTCGAAGTCCTGCCACTCGCGGACCCGTAGGTAGTTGAGGTACTCGCGCCGGCACATCCGGCGGAAGGCACTGGACGACAGGTCGCGCTGCCGGCTGCGCAGGTGTCGCCAGAGGTTGAGCCAGGTCAGGAGGTCGGAGGTCGGGTCCTTGAAGCGGGCGTGGAGCTGGTCGGCCTGGGCCTGCTCCTCCAGCGGCCGCTCGCGCGGGTCCTGCAGGGAGAGGGCGGCGGCGATGACGAGGATCTCGCGGACGCAGCCGAGCCGCTCCGCCTCGAGGATCATCCGCCCCAGCCGTGGGTCGATGGGCAGACGTGCCAGCCGTCGCCCGACCTTGGTGAGGTCGCCGCGTCGTCGCTGACCGCCGGCTGGGGTCGTCCCGCCGGTCGAGCCCGTCGAGACCAGCGCCCCGAGCTCCTCGAGCAGCTGGACACCGGCGGCGACGTTGCGGCGGTCGGGCGGCTCCACGAACGGGAAGCGGGCGACGTCGCCCAGCCCGAGCGAGGTCATCTGCAAGATCACCGACGCCAGGTTGGTGCGCAGGATCTCGGGATCGGTGAAGGCGGGTCGAGCCTCGAAGTCGTCCTCGGCGTAGAGGCGGATCGCCACGCCCGCCTCGACGCGGCCGCACCGGCCCGACCGCTGCTGCGCCGAGGCTTGGCTGATCGCCTCGATCGGGAGCCGCTGCACCTTGGTCTTCAGCGAGTAGCGCGAGATCCGCGCCAGCCCAGTGTCCACGACGTACCGGATGCCGGGGACGGTGAGGGAGGTCTCGGCGACGTTCGTCGCGAGCACGACGCGGCGGACCGTCGCCGGATGTGAGGAGAAGACCCGGTGCTGCTCGGCGGCGGAGAGTCGGGAGTAGAGGGGGACGATCTCGAGGGTGCGACCGCGCTCGACCCGCTCGAGGTCGGCCAGGGCGTCGGCGGTGTCGCGGATCTCGCGCTCGCCGGGCAGGAAGACCAGGACGTCACCCGGTCCTTCCGCCGACAGCTCGCGGACGGCGTCGATGATCGCCTCGGTCTGGTCACGGACCACCGCCTCACCCTCCTCGTCGGTCTGGGGCAGGTCGACGAGTGGGCGGTAGCGGATGTCGACCGGGTAGGTCCGCCCGGAGACCTCGATGATCGGCGCCGGCTTTCCGTCGCGGCCGGAGAAATGCCGGGCGAACCGCTCGGGGTCGATGGTCGCGGAGGTGATCACGAGCTTCAGGTCGGGGCGGCGCGGGAGCAGCTGCTTGAGGTAGCCCAGCAGGAAGTCGATGTTGAGGCTCCGCTCGTGGGCCTCGTCGATGATGATCGTGTCGTAGCGCCGCAGCTGCCGGTCACGCTGCAGCTCGGCGAGCAGGATGCCGTCCGTCATCACCTTGATCCGGGTGCCCGGCGAGGTCCGGTCGGTGAAGCGCACCTGGTACCCCACCTCGTCGCCCAGCGAGATCCTCAGCTCGGAGGCCAGGCGCTCGGCGACCGACCTGGCAGCGATCCGGCGGGGCTGCGTGTGCCCCACCATCCCCCCTCGCCCGCCCGCGCCGCGGCCGAGCTCGAGGCAGATCTTGGGCAGCTGGGTGGTCTTCCCGGAGCCGGTCTCGCCCGCCACCACGACGACCTGGTGGTCGCGGATGGCCGCCGCGATGTCGTCACGCCGCTGGCTGATCGGCAGCTCGGGCGGGAAGGAGATGTCCACAACGCGGGTGATTCTTCCCCACCACCCTCCGCCCCTCCCACCGAGTTGCCGGGGGGAGACGGAAAACGCGGAACAATCCCCCGGATCACCCGGGCGGGTCGCCGAGTTGTTCCGCGCTTTCCGCCGAGTACGCCGCTCCCCGCGCGGGGTTGGCAGGTTGTCGGCAGGTAACGGACACCACGACCCCAGGGCCTTCACAGGGAAGACACAGGGCCCCCGCGGATGGTGAAGCCATGACACACATCAAGCGCAGCCGGCGCCTCCAGGCCGGCCTGGCCGGACTCAGCGTCGTCAGTGCTCTCGGCGCTGCCGTGGGTCTCGGCCTGACCACCCAGACCAGCAGCGCGACCACGGCGAGCCAGACCAACGGCGGCTCCTCCAGCTCGACGAACACCGGCTCCCACGCCGGCGGCGAGGGCAACGACGACAGCACGAAGTCGAGCACCACCTCCTCGAACCAGTCGTCCTCGAACCAGTCGAGCCCGGTCACGCAGCCGAACAACACCACCCCGCAAGCGACCACGAGCGGCTCCTGACATGACCGCGCACCTGGACACGACGTACCGCTTCGACCTGTGGAGCACGACGGGGACGGTGGTCGTCACCGACCCGGCCGCGCTCGCGTCGGTCGTCGAGATCGTCCGGGCCGGGCTGGACGACGTGGAGCGCGCCTGCTCGCGCTTCCGTCCGGACTCCGAGATCTCGGGACTCACCCCGGGCCGGAACCGGCTCTCGCCGATGCTGGCCGACCTGGTCGGCACGGCCCTGGATGCGGCCGAGGCGAGCGCCGGACTCGTCGACCCCACCGTCGGCGCCGTCGTCCAGCAGCTCGGCTACGACCGCAGCATCGAGCTGCTGCCGGCCGACGGCGCTCCCGTCAGCCTGGTCCACCAGGTGCCGGGCTGGCGGCAGGTGCACCTCTACGGCGACAAGCTCGAGCTGCCGCGCGGAGTCCAGCTCGACCTGGGCGCGACGGCGAAGGCCCGCGCGGCCGACCTGATGGCACGGCGCGCGGCCGACACGGTCGGCGTGGGCGTGCTCGTGGAGCTCGGCGGCGACGTCGCCACGGCCGGCCCCGGACCTGCGGGCGGCTGGCAGGTCCTGGTCCAGGACACCGCGGACGACCCCGCAGGCCAGGTCACGCTCCAGCCCGGCTGGGCCGTGGCGACCTCTTCGACGGTACGACGGGCCTGGCGCCGTGGCGGCGTCCGCCTGCACCACATCGTCGACCCCCGAACTGCGGCCCCGGCCGCGCCCGTGTGGCGCAGCGCGACCGTGGCCGCACCTACGTGCACCGAAGCCAACACCGCCTCGACGGCCGCGGTGATCCTCGGCCACGACGCCAGCCGCTGGCTCTCGGAGCGTGGCTTGACAGCTCGGCTGGTCGACCAGCGTCAGCGCGTGGTCCGCGTCGGCGACTGGCCCCGCGAGATGGCGGCCTGACATGAGCGCCGCCTTCTGGGCCCTGGGCCGCGGCACCGGCGTGGTCGCCCTCGTGATGTTCACGATCACGCTGGTCCTCGGCATCGTCGCCCGCTCCGGCCGACCGGTCCCGTGGCTGGGCCGCTTCGGCACCAGCGACCTGCACCGCACGGCCGCCCTCACGGGTACCGGGCTGGTGGCCGCGCACGTCGCCACCTTGTACTTCGACCCGTATGCGCAGCTCCGGCTGGTGGACTTCGTGTTCCCCTTCCTCGGCGCCTACAAGCCGCTGTGGCTCGGCCTGGGCACGCTCGCGCTCGACCTGCTGGCCGTCGTCACCGTGGTCTCGCTGCTGCGGCACCGGGTCGGCCCGCGCGTGTTCAAGGCCGTGCACTGGGCGACGTACGCCCTCTGGCCGGTGGCCCTGATGCACGCCCTCGGCAACGGCACCAACGGCGGCTCCACCTGGTTCCGCGCTCTGGCTGTGGTCTGCATCAGCGCCGTCGTCACCGCGGTCGGCTGGCGGCTCACCCCGTCGTACGCCCATCGCGGCTGGAGCCGCCACCCGAGGAGAGCCGCATGAGCACCCCCACGATCCGGACCACGACCCGCCGCCTGCTCGACGCTCCCGACCATCGCGGCTCGCTGCCCAGGCTCGGCCTCGCCCAGCTCCTCGAGGCCGTGACCGCCAGTGGTCTCACCGGCCGGGGCGGCGCCGGCTTCCCGACGGCGATCAAGGTCCGCTCGGTGGCCGCGGGCGCCCGGAAGCCGGTCGTCGTCGGCAACGGCATGGAAGGCGAGCCGCTCAGCCACAAGGACGCCGTGCTGCTGACCCGCAGCCCGCACCTCGTGCTCGACGGTCTCGAGACCCTGGCCCGGGCGATGCACGCCAAGCGGGCGATCCTCGCGCTCGGCCCCGAGATCGACCCCGCCGCCGCCCTGATCGCCGCGCACGGGCGGAAGGTGGAGGTGGTCCAGCTCGAGGGTGGATTCATCGCGGGTCAGGAGACCGCGCTCGTCAACCAGCTCGACGGCCGGCCGGCCCTGCCGCGTGACCCCTTCACGCGGGTCACCGAGTCCGGTGTGGGGGGACGCCCGACGCTGGTCCTCAACGCCGAGACCCTGGCCCAGGTGGCCCTGGTGGCGCGGAACGGCGCCTCGTGGTTCCGCTCCGCGGGCACGGCCGACGACCCTGGCACCTCGCTGTTCACGGTGACCGGTGCGGTCAGCCGCCCCGGCGTCGTCGAGGCCGACCGGGGCAGCGCCCTGCGCGACGTCCTGGCGGCGGCGCAGCCCCTCCATCCGACCGCCGTCCTCGTCGGGGGCTACCACGGCGCCTGGGTGCCGGAGTCGAGCCTCGACGTGCGGCTCACGCGGTCGGACCTCGCGCCGTTCAACGCCTCCGTCGGGGCCGGGGTGCTGCACGTGCTCGATGACAGCACCTGCCCCCTCGGCTTCGCAGCGGAGGTCGTGGACTACCTCGCGCAGGAGTCCGCCCGGCAGTGCGGTCCGTGCCTGAACGGGCTCCCCCATCTCGCGAAGAACCTCCATCGCCTCGCAGCCGGCGTCCGCGATCCCCAGCTGCCCATCGAGATCGCCCGGATGAGTGCCCAGATCACGGGGCGAGGTGCCTGTGCCCACCCGGACGGCAGCGCTCGGTTCGTCGCGTCGACGCTCGACGTGTTCCGCGACCACGTGTCCGCCCACCTCGCGGGCTGGTGCCCCAGCCGGATCCGGAGGGTGTCGTGAAGACGCGCCTGCACGTCGACTGGACCCGCTGCGACGGCCACGGCAGCTGTGCCGAGCTCCTGCCGCGTCTCCTCGACGTGGACGACTTCGGTTTCCCGGTGTCGCGCTCGGGCGAGCGTGACCCGGTCGTTCCGGCGCGCGACGACGACGCCGCTCGGCACGCCGTCCGTAACTGTCCGCTGATGGCGCTGCGGCTGTACGACGCCGCGAGCTGAGCTCAGCGCATCGCGCTCGGAGGACCGGTCCCCGGTCCGCCCGCACCTCGACACCTCCCGACGTACCAGCCATGGCCGTCGGGTGGAACGACGGCTCGGGCCGGGAGGTGGGGTCGCTGACTCCGGCTCGTGGGTCAGGGGGTGGTCTGGCCCTGTCCGAAGTTCTGCTGGCCGGGCTGCCCGGGCGCGCCTTGCGGGCCGCCCCGGAAGCCCTGGCCGCCCTGGCCGCCGGTGAAACCGCCCGGACCACCACGACCGAACCGGTCGTCGCCGCCGTTGGTGCGCTCACCGAGGAGGAAGCCGGAGAGCCCGCCGATGATCAGCGCGGCCAGGGCCACCGCGATCACCGCGCGCATGCCGAGGACGCGGTCCACGAAGCGCGGCTGCGCCGGCGGGGGCTGCGCGCCGACAGCCGGCGCCACCGGGTCGAGAGTGCTGGTCTGGTCGGAGTCGCTCATGTCGCGAGTGTGGGAGCGACCCCTGTGGTGACGCTGTGCGGAAGCTCGGAGAACGTGGTGTACTCCGGACAGCATTCCCACAGGAAACTCACAGACCGGCTCACCAGACTGCTGCCATGGAGCTCACCCGACTCGACGGATCACCCCTTCGCGTCCTGGTCGTCGATGACGAGCAGAACATCGCCGAGCTGATCAGCATGGCCCTCCGCTACGAGGGTTTCGAGGTGGCCGCCGCCCACAGCGGCACCAAGGCCGTCGCGACCGCGAAGTCCTTCGACCCCGACGCCGTCGTGCTCGACATGATGCTTCCGGACTTCGACGGGCTCGAGGTGCTACGCCGGATGCGCTCCGCCGATCCCGACGTACCCGTCCTCTTCCTCACCGCCCGCGACGCCGTCGAGGACCGCGTCGCGGGGCTCACTGCCGGTGGCGACGACTACGTGACCAAGCCGTTCTCCCTCGAGGAGCTCGTCGCGCGGCTGCGCGGCCTGATGCGGCGCGCCGGTGCGCGCCGAGCGCAGTCGTCGGCCCTGCTGACCGTGGGTGACCTCGAGCTCGACGAGGACAGCCACGAGGTACGCCGTGCCGGTGAGGAGATCCTGCTGACCGCCACGGAGTTCGAGCTGCTCCGTTTCCTCATGCGCAACCCCAAGCGGGTCCTGTCGAAGGCCCAGATCCTCGACCGGGTCTGGAACTACGACTTCGGCGGCCAGGCCAACGTCGTCGAGCTCTACATCTCCTACCTGCGCAAGAAGATCGACGCCGGCCACGAGCCGATGATCCACACCATGCGTGGCGCGGGATACGTGCTGAAGCCGGCCGGCTGAGGCGGCGATGAAGCGCTTCGCGTCGCTGACGTCGCGCCTGGTCGCCACCACGGTCCTGCTGGTGGCCGTCGTGGCCCTTCTGATCGCCACGGCCGCCACGCTCGCGCTGCACTCCTACCTGACCAACCGCCTCGACCATGACGTCCAAGCGTCGCTGCAACAGGCCGTCCAGCAGCACGGGGGCGGTGGCCCGCTCGGTGAGCCGGGCGATGGAGACTCGGACAACCGGCCCTTCGACGGACCCCGGATCGACATCCTGATCGGGTTCTCATCCTCCCGCGGCACCAGCGCCGTGATCCGCACGGACGACGGCTATCAGGCCATGAACGCGTCGACGGTCGCCGAGCTCGCCGCTCTCCCCGCAGACCGGTCGGGACACGACGTACATATCGACGGGTACGGCGAGTACCGCGTGGCCGCCCAACAGGTTGCCGATGGGGTGGTCATCGTCGGGCTGCCGTCCTCCTCGGTCGACGGCCCCGTCTCGCAGCTCATCCTCTGGGAGGTCCTGGTCGGTGTCCTCGGCATTGCAGCCGCCGCGGGCGCCGGCCTCGTCCTGGTACGCCGCCAGCTGCGGCCCCTCCGCGAGGTGGCCGAGACGGCCCACACCGTCGCCGAGCTCCCGCTGGCGACCGGTGACATCGAGCTCGCCGAGCGCGTACCGGACCGGTTGACCGACGAGAACACCGAGGTCGGCCAGGTCGGCTCCGCCCTGAACACGCTGCTGGCACATGTGGAGTCGTCGCTGACGGCGCGCCACGAGAGCGAGCAGCAGGTGCGCCAGTTCGTGGCGGACGCCTCCCACGAGCTGCGGACGCCGTTGACCACGATCGCGGGCTACACCGAGCTGGCGCGTCGCCGTCCCGACGACACCGCCACCCTGCAGACCGCACTCGGCAAGGTGGAGGAGGAGTCGGCCCGGATGACCTCGATGGTCGAGGACCTCCTGCTGCTGGCTCGGCTGGACTCCGGACGGCCGCTGGAGCGACACCCCGTCGACCTGTCGCGACTGCTGGTCGAGGCGGTCTCGGACGCACGCGTCGTGGACCCCGCTCACCGCTGGCAGCTCGACCTGCCGGAGGAGTCGATCGAAGTCAACGGCGACGTCCAGCGCTTGCACCAGGTGGTGACCAACCTGCTCACCAACGCCCGGAAGTACACCCCCGCCGGGACCACGATCACCGTCTCTGCGAAGCCGGGCGGGTTCTCCGTGCACGACGACGGCCCCGGGTTCCCGCCCGGGCTGGCCGACCATGCTTTCGAGCGGTTCGCCCGCGGCGACGCGGCCCGGACCCGCGGCGACGCCGGCGGTGCCGGCCTCGGCCTCGCGCTGGTCCAGGCCATCGTGACCGCCCACGGCGGCAAGGTCGGCCTGCGCTCCCGCCCCGGCTCCACCGAGGTCACCGTCTCCCTCCCCTCCTGACCTGTGCACGACCGGGATAGTCCGTGACGAAATGCAGGTCAACCGGCCCGAACAACCTGCAGATCGTCACGGACTATCCCCGTCTGTCCACAGCGCCTGCTCGAGTAAGGGAACCCTCACAGACCGGGCACAGGCGGGTTAGAGGGGCTTGAAAGACCGAGGAGCGAGGGTGACGGCATGACTTCGGAGACGACCTCGTCCGCATTGTCACTCGACTCCCTCACCGGCGAGTCCCCGGTCACCGAACGTCCCCGGCCGGCCTTGCCGTTGGCCGGTCGGGGCCGACGGCCGACGGGCGCCCCGCTCTCACGGCTGCCCGTGCCGCCCGACCGGCTGGCGCTCGCCGGTCTGCTCCTCGCCACCGCCGTGCTCTACCTGTGGGGGCTGGGTGCGTCCGGCTGGGCGAACTCGTTCTACTCCGCCGCCGCGCAGGCCGGCTCGGAGTCGTGGAAGGCGTTCTTCTTCGGCTCGTCCGACGCCGCCAGCTCGATCACCGTCGACAAGACGCCGCTCGCCCTCTGGCCGATGGGGCTCTCCGTCCGGATCTTCGGGCTCTCGTCGTGGAGCATCCTCGTACCGCAGGCGCTCGAGGGTGTGGCGGCCGTCGGGCTGCTCTACGCCACGGTCCGGCGTACGACGGGCTCCGCGGGCGCGGGCCTGCTCGCCGGCGCCGTGATGGCACTGACGCCGGTCGCCGTGCTGATGTTCCGCTTCAACAACCCCGACGCGATGCTCGTCCTGCTGCTCGTCGGATCGGCGTACGCCACTCTGCGTGCGGTCGAGTCCTCGGTGTCGGGCGCGACCAGCGCCAGCCGCCGCGCGGCCCGCTGGCTAGCGTTCGCCGGCGCCCTCGTCGGGCTCGCGTTCCTGGCGAAGATGCTGCAGTCCTTCCTGGTGACCCCGGCACTGGTCGCGGTCTACGCGCTGTACGCCGGCGTGACCTGGCGTCGCAAGGTGCTTCACCTGCTGGGCGCTGCGGCCGGGATGTTCCTCGCGGCCACCTGGTGGATCGCCATCGTGATGGCCTGGCCGGCCGCGTCGCGTCCCTACATCGGCGGCTCGCAGCACAACTCGATCCTCGAGCTCACCCTCGGCTACAACGGCTTCGGCCGGCTCGACGGCTCCGAGACCGGCTCGGTCGGCGGCGGTCACACCACCGGCGGCCAGTGGGGCGCGACCGGGCTCCTCCGGATGTTCGGCTCCGAGGTCGGGACCCAGGTCGGGTGGCTGATCCCGGCCTCGCTGGTCCTCGGCGTCGCCGGGCTCTGGTTCGCCCGCGGCCGCGGCGGGCTGGCGGCACGCTCCGGGCTCACCCTCTGGCTCGGCTGGCTGCTCGTCACCGGTCTCACCTTCAGCTTCATGGCCGGCATCTTCCACCCGTACTACACCGTGGCTCTGGCGCCCGCGATCGGCGCCCTGGTCGGGACCGGGGCGCTCGTGCTGTGGCGGCACCGCGACTCCCTGGTCGCTACCGGGCTGCTCGGTCTCACCACCGCCCTCACCGCCGCGCTCTCCTTCGAGCTCCTGGCGCGCGACGCGTCGTGGCACCCGTGGCTGCGCTGGGCCGTGCTCGTGGTCGGCTTCGCCGGTGCCGCACTGATCGTCGGGGTGCATCACCTGCCGAGAAGCATCGGCGGCGCGGTCGCGGCCGTCGCGCTGGTCGCCGGACTGGCCGGCCCCGCGGCGTACTCGGTGGCGACGGCGGCCACCCCGCACACCGGCTCGATCCCGAGTGCCGGGCCCTCGTCCGCCGGCGGGTTCGGCCCGGGCGGCGGGCTCGGCGGCTTCGGCGGCGGTCGGCCCCCGACCGGGATCACGAACGGCGTCACAGCCCCTGGCGGACCGCCCGGTGGTACGACGGGTGGCACCGCTGGCGGCGCCAGCGTCGGTGGTCTCCTCGACGGCAGCACCTCCAGCGCGGCCCTGAACACGCTGCTGGAGACCGACGCGTCGTCGTACACCTGGGTGGCCGCGGCCGTCGGCTCCAACAGCGCGGCCGGCTACCAGCTCGCCACGCAGCAGCCGGTGATGGCGATCGGCGGGTTCAACGGCTCCGACCCGAGCCCGACGCTCGCGCAGTTCCAGCAGTGGGTCGCCCAGGGGAGGATCCACTACTTCATCACCCAGGGCAGCGGTGGCTTCGGCGGCGGCCTGAGTGCCAGCGGCAGCACCTCCTCCCAGATCAGTACCTGGGTCGAGGACACCTTCACGGCCCAGACCGTCGACGGCGTCACCGTCTACGACCTCACCACCGGCTGACGCCGGGATAGTCCCCGATCAGATGGTCGCGATTCTGGAGAAATCCCAGCCATCTGATCGGGGACTATCCCTCCAGAGCCGCCCGCCACACCGACCGGGGAGCGGCTACCGTCACCCTCATGGCCGCACCGTCCCTCCCGTCGTACGTCGACCACCTGATCGTCGGGTCCGGTTTCGCCGGCCTGTGCGCAGCCATCAAGCTCGCCGAGGCCGGCGAGACGAGCTACCTCGTCATCGAGAAGGCCGACGATGTCGGGGGCACCTGGCGCGACAACACCTACCCCGGCGCGTGCTGCGACATCCCCAGCCAGCTCTACTCCTTCTCCTTCGCCCGCAACCCCGACTGGTCGTCGTCGTACTCCCCGCAGCCCGAGATCCAGGCCTACCTGCGACGGGTCGCCCAGGAGTACGGCGTCACCGCGCGCACCGTCTTCGGCACGGAGCTCGAGCACGCCGCGTGGGACGACGCGACGCAGCGCTGGCAGGTCCGTACGTCGTCCGGCGAGGTCACCGCCCGTACCCTCGTCTCGGCAGCCGGCGGCCTCTCGGCGCCGCGCCTTCCCGAGATCGACGGCATCGAGAGCTTCGGCGGGGCGCTGTTCCACTCCGCCCAGTGGGACCACTCCATCGACCTCACCGGCAAGCGCGTCGCGGTCATCGGTACCGGCGCCTCCGCGATCCAGATCATCCCCGAGGTGCAGCAGATCGCCGCCCATCTCGACGTCTACCAGCGCACCGCCCCGTGGGTGATCCCACGCGACGACCGCACCTACCCGAAGGCCGAGCGGGCCGCCCTGCGCCACCTTCCCGCTCTTGCCCGGCTCTACCGGACCGGCATCTACTGGGCGCACGAGGGCTACGTCCCGGCGTTCACCTGGCAGCCGCGCCTGGCCGCGCCGGCCCAGAAGGCCGCGATGGCCAACATCCACCGGGGCATCAAGGACCCGGAGCTCCGGGCGAAGGTGACGCCCACCTTCCGGATCGGGTGCAAGCGGATCCTGCGCTCCAACTCCTACTACCCCGCCCTCGCCGCCGAGAACGTCGACCTCGTGACCGACCCGATCACCCGCCTCACCCCCACCTCGATCGCGACGGCCGACGGTCGGGAGCACCCGGTCGACGTGATCGTGGTGGCGACCGGCTTCTGGACCACCGAGCTCCCGATCGCCGAGCGCATCGTCGGCCGCGAGGGCCGCAGCCTCGCGGACACCTGGGCCGACGGCGGGATGGCGGCGTACAAGGGCACGACCGTCCACGGCTTCCCCAACCTGTTCCTGCTGGTGGGTCCCAACACCGTCCAGGGCCACACCAGCATGGTGTTCATCATCGAGTCGCAGGTCGCCTACCTCCGCGACGCGGTCGCCACCCTGCGCAGCCATCGGTACGCCGCGGTCGAGCCGCGCGCGGACGCCCAGCGCCGTTGGAACGCCGACCTGCAGCGCCGGATGAAGCGGACGGTCTGGAACACCGGCGGCTGCACGTCGTGGTATCTCGACGCCGAGGGCCGCAACACCACGCTCTGGCCCCGCACGACGTACACCTTCCGTCGCCTGCTCGCCCGCTTCGACCCCGAGGCGTACGAAGCCTCCCCGGCGGTTGCGGTCAGCGACGCGTCAGAAGGGGTGGGGGCATGAAGACCCTCGATGACAAGGTCGTCGTGATCACCGGTGCGGCGTCCGGCATCGGCCGCGCGCTCGCCGTCGACGTCGCCCGCCGTGGCGCGCTGGTCGCCGTCTCCGACGTGGACGAGCCCGGCCTCGCTGAGACCGTCGACCTCGTCAAGGCGGCGGGTGCGCGCGAGGTCCGTAGCGACCGCCTCGACGTCGCCGACCGCGCCGCGATGACGGCGTACGCCGCCGCCGTCGCCGAGCAGCTCGGCCGGGTCAACGTGGTCGTCAACAACGCCGGGGTGGCGCTGGCCGGCGACGTCGAGGACCTCGACTACGACGACATGGACTGGATCATCGGTATCAACTTCTGGGGCGTCGTCCACGGCACCAAGGCGTTCCTGCCCCACCTGATCGCCTCGGGCGACGGCCACGTCGTGAACCTGTCGTCGCTCTTCGGCCTGATCTCCGTCCCCGGCCAGTCGATGTACAACGCCTCGAAGTACGCCGTCCGGGGCTTCACCGAGGCGCTCCGCGAGGAGATGCTGGTGGCCGGCCATCGGGTCGGCGTCACGGCCGTGCACCCCGGCGGGATCAAGACCGCGATCGCCCGCAACGGCCGCTACTCCGCCCGCGAGGACGCTGCCGAGTCGGCGGCGATCTTCGACGAGAAGCTGGCCAAGATGCCTCCCGAGCGCGCGGCGGAGATCATCGTGACCAAGGGCGTCCTCGGCGGCCGGGCCAGGGTCCTCGTCGGCCTCGACGCCCACGCTCTGCACCACTTCGCCCGCCTGACCGGCTCTCGCTACCAGGACGTCGTCGCCACCGTCGCCAAGCGCACGAAACCGCCCAAGCACTGACTGGCAGGATCAGGTCCATGGCGTTCGAGCTCGGCGACCCCGTTCGGATCGAGATGAGCAAGTGGGGCGACCGGCCACACTGGCACATCCCCGGCCGTTGGCTGGGCAGCGACGAGCAGGGCGACTGGGTCGGGATCGCGGCCGGCACGCGGATGGTCCGACCTGGCCTCGAGGTCGTGTCCCGGAACGACCAGGTCGGGCTGGTCCCCCACGCCGACCACCCGGAGCCCGAGCGCTGGTGGGTGGCGACCTTCCACGGTCCGGGCGGCGCGCTGCCCGTCTCGGTGTACGTCGACATCACCACCCCGCCGCGCTGGGACGGCACGACCCTGCGCACGGTTGATCTCGACCTCGACGTGGTCCGCGAGAGCGAGGGTCGGATCTACGTCGACGACGAGGACGAGTTCGCCGAGCACCGGGTGACGCTGGCGTACCCGGCCGAGGTCGCCTCGGGGGCCGAGTGGTCGTGCGCCCACGTACGGGCCGCCGTGGCGGCCGGCCGACCGCCGTACGACGGGAGCCACCGGCCCTGGCTGGACCTTCTCAACGAGCTCCCGCCCACCTGACCCGCCGGGCTCAGAACCCCAGGCCAGGACGCATGCTCGGCTGACCGACCGCCCGTCCGAGGCGCGGATAGCCCAGCACGTCCTCGGTCGTGGCCAGCAGCGAGTAGATGTTCTGGTCACTGGTGTCGCGGCTGCCCGGCCTGACGTAGGCCGACAGCACGTAGGTCGGGATCCGGCACGACGCCTGCGTGGTGTAGACCTTCGGGTCGGTGCAGTCGACCCCCTTGGTGGCGTTGCCGCTGCCCTCGTCCCAGGTGATGAACACGAGCGTGCGACCGGCTCGATAGCTCGGGCTGGCCAGGATCTGAGGGACGATCTGCCCCAGCCACGCGTCGCCGGTCTTGATCGCCTGCGCCTTCGGCTGGCTGCATCCCGCGATCCAGTGCATGTTGTGGCAGTCGTCCGGCGTGATCCAGACATAGCTCGGGAGGACCTGCGCGGCCAGGTCGTTGCCCAGCGCGGGCACCAGCGGGACGTCATACGTGGCACAGGTGTTGGTCGGGGTACGCAGGTCGGAGTACCAGTGGGCCGGGTCGTGGTAGGCGTTGTAGGGCTCGGCACTGGTGCTGCAGACGCGCGGCATCGACTCCTCGTACGCCTTCCACGAGTCGCCGGCGACCTGCGCCTGGTGGAAGACGTTGTCGTTGTTCGTCATCGCCCCGGCGCTGGTCGTCACGCCACTGGTCGCGGCCGCGTAGTTGGGGTCGGAGAAGTGGGTCGCCGCGTGCATGAAGCCCTCGCGCCCGCACGCCGACTTGACGCTGGTCAAGTACGGCGCCGTGGTCGCCGTGAGCTGGGACGGACTGATGTTCTCGTCCATGATCACGACCACGTGCTGGTACGTCGGCGGGTGCAGGGCGTCGTACGCGAGGAAGCCGCACGGGGCCTGCACCGCGCGCGACAGAGGGTCCGTCGCGCCGCGACCACTGAGGTGTGCCGACGCGGCGGCAGGCAGCGCGGCGACCAGGCCCAGGGCTGCCGCGACCATGGTGACCCGTACGCGCCGGTGACTGGCGTCGACTTCCACGGCTCCCCCTGACCCGTCGGATCGGTCGCGTGGAGCCTAACGTCCGACGGGCCCGCGACCGGTCCCCCAAAGTGACGAAGTTGCCGATCGGGCGCTCAGCGGACGAAGGCGAACAACCGCTCCGGAAGAGGCCCCTCGGACCGCTCGCGAAGCCGGCCGACACCGAGCCGCCACGGCTCCCGCTCCGGGCGCAGATCGTCGACCGTCTCGAAGCCCGTCGCCGCAGCACAGGTTGAGCAGCCGTACGGGCCCGTCGGCCTCGTCGAGGAGCCGGGGTCGTCGTAGTCGCGGTGCCCGGCCTGCCAGTCCTGTCGCTCGGTGCTCATCGCGCGTAGCCCCCTTCGGGCGCCACCATCTCCAGCCGTACGCCGAGCAGCCGGACCGGGCGGTCGTGCTCGACCCGGTCGAGCATCGAGACCGCGGCGTCCGCGAGAACGCTCGGGTCGTTGGTCGGCGCCGGGAGGGTCAGCGAGCGGCTCACCGTGATGAACGGCCGGTAGCGCACCTTGAGGCCCACGCGCGCCGCCGGACGACCCTCACGGTCGATGTCGTCGACGACCCGGGCAGTCAGGGCGCGCACCTCGTCGGGCACGACGTCCCACATGAGGTCGGTCTGGTAGGTCTCCTCGCGGCCGTGGGCGCGTGGCACCCACGGGCTCGCGTCGACGGGGCTGCTGTCGGCGCCGCGGCCGAGCCGGTGGTACCACGGCCCCATCGTCGGCCCGATCGCATCGGCCAGCACCCGGGCGTCGGACTCCGCCAGCTCGCGCACGGTGTGGATCCCCAGCGCGGCCAGTCGCTTGCCGATCTTGGAGCCGATCCCCCACAGGGCAGTCGTCGGCCGGTCGCCCATCACGTCGAACCACTCGGCCTCGGTGAGGAACCCGATGCCGGAGCCGTCGCCCTCACCGGTCTTGCCGAACGCCGTCGCGATCTTGGCCCGGAGCTTGTTGTCGCCGATGCCCACGCCGCAGTGGAGGTCGGTCGCCGTGAGCACGGCGTCGCGGATGAGCTGGGCGAAGACCCGCGGGTCGCCCAGCTCGCCGTGGCCCTCACCCGGCCCCAGGAAGGCCTCGTCCCAGCCGAGCACCTCGACGATCACCGGGGCGCCGCCCCACTCCAGCCCGCGCAGCGTCTCCATCACCCGTGCCGAGGCTTCGTCGTACGCCGCCCGGTCGACGGGCAGGAACACGGCGTCGGGGATCTTCCGCGCCGCGATCCGTAGTGGCATGCCGGAGCCCACGCCGTGCTCGCGGGCGGCGTACGAGGCGGTGGCCACCACCCCGCGCTCACGCGGGTCGCCGCGGCCGCCGACCACGACCGGCAGCCCGGCCAGCTCGGGCCGGCGCAGCATCTCCACCGCGGCGATGAACTGGTCGAGGTCGACGTGGAGGACCCAGCTCACCCGGGGTCCCCGGGAGGTTGTTCGACGGAGGAGCGGAGCGGGGGAGCCGAAGAACGTCCTGGGGTGGTCATCGGTCGCGCCTCACCGGGGGCAGGGCGTCGGTGGCCTCGAGGGTGTCCATCCCGGTGAGCATCAACAGGTCCACTACCACCGACCTGATCTGCGCGAGGATCACCTCGGCGGACAGGTCGTCGGTGCGCTCGAGCTCACCCGACCCATGACCCACCGCCAGGAGCGCGGGCTGCGCTCCGCTCGCGATCCGGTCGGCGACCAGCTCGGTCGCGACCACCTCCACGGCCGTGGCGAGCTCGGCGGTCAGGATCGCGTAGGAGTGGGGTACCGGATGCCGCAGGTACGCCGAGACCGCCGTCCGCCGGACCAGGACCCGGGTGCTGCGCAGCGCCCGGTCGAGCGGCTCGACCAGGTCGGCCATCTTGCGCAACCCGGGGCCGTGCCGGATCCGGAACGGTGACGACGCCACCACCGACAGCCCCTCGTCGGCGGCGTCCTGGAGCTCGCGGATCAGGTGGTCGGTCGCCCGGGCCTCGGCCAGCAACGACATCGCCGGGTCGACGTCTCCGGTCACCATCACCTCGCTGGCAGCCTGGAGGAGGTCTCGGATCTTGCGCACCACCTGGGCGGCCTGCTGGCGCGGTCGTCGCAGCGGTGCGGCGGGTACGACGGTCGCGGCGACGAGCGCGACGCCGCCGCCGATCAGCGCGTCGGTCCACCTGGTCCAGCCCTGGTTGGGGTCGGGCAGCAGGGTGGTGACCACGATCGACTGCACGGCGGCCTGGATGACGAACACCTGCCCGCTGTCGAGCAGGATCGCGGTGGTCATGGCCAGCCCGACGATCAGCGTGATCTGCCAGGCGCCGGTGCCGATGACCCGGACCAGCAGGTCGGCCCCGAACACCCCGAGGGCCACCCCGACCGTCACCTCGGCCACCCTCCGCAGCCGCTGCCCGTACGACGTACCGAGCGAGACCACGGCCGCCACCGGCGCGAAGAACGGCGCCGGATGGCCGACGACCTCCTGGGCGAACCACCACGCGACGCCCGCGGCGATCGCGCACTGGGCGATCGCCCAACGCTTGGCGCGCCACCGGTCGACCCGGACGCCGACCGAGGTGCGACCCCGGTCCAGGGCGACCTCGAACGGACTCGCCACCATGACGCCGATACTCCCACGACGTACCGACGGCGGGCCTCGCCCTTGTCCGCCACCGGGTCAACGGCAAGGATCGCTCCCATGGTGCACCCACTCGATCCCACCGCCGCAGGCTTCCTGATGGCGGAGAACCGGCGGATGCCGATGCATGTGGGCGGGCTGCAGCTCTTCACCAAGCCCGAGGGTGCGGGGCGCAACTACGTCCGCGACCTCTACACGCACCTCATCGAGAGCGAGGACATCGCGCCACTCTTCCTCAAGCATCCCTACCGGTCGATCAAGACGGCCGGCCAGTGGGTGTGGGTCGACGACGACCAGTTCGACATCGAGTACCACGTCCGCCACAGCGCCCTGCCGAAGCCGGGTCGGGTCCGTGAGCTGCTCGAGCTGTGCTCCCGCCTGCATTCCAGCCGCCTCGCGACGGAGCGCCCGCTGTGGGAGTGGCACCTGATCGAGGGCCTGCGCGACGGGCGGGTCGCGATGTACTGCAAGCTCCACCACGCGCTGGTCGACGGCGTCTCCGCGATGCGGCTGCTCCAGAGCATCCTGTCAAGCGACCCCGACCGGAGGGACATGCCAGCGCCCTGGGAGCGCCGCCCGTCGGCCAAGCCCCGCGAGAAGACCGAGACCAGCCTGGCCGACCTGCCGCAGCAGGCGATGCAGTCGGCGCTCGCGATCGGCGCCGAGGCGGCCGGGCTGCCGGGCGCGCTGGTCAAGACCCTGAACCGCTCCGTGCGCAACGAGACCTCCGCCCTCGCGCTCTACGCGCCGCGGACGATCCTCAACCAGCCGATCACCGCCGCCCGGCGCTTCGCCGCCCAGGACTGGCCGCTCGAGCGGCTCCGTGCCATCGGCAAGGCGACCGGCACCACGATGAACGACGTGGTGCTCGCGATGTGCAGCGGCGCGATGCGGACCTACCTCGTCGAGCTCGACGCCCTGCCCGAGCACACGCTGGTGTCGATGGTCCCGGTCGGTCTGAAGGCCAAGGAGTCCCACGTGGCCTCGGCGTCCGGCGGCAATGCCGTGGGGGCGGTGATGGTGAAGCTCGGCACGGACCTCGCCGACCCCGCCGACCGGCTGCAGGCAGTCCACGACTCGATGGCCGACGGCAAGCGTGCGCTCGCCCAGATGACGCCGATGCAGATCCTGGCGATGAGCGCGCTCGGCCAGGCCCCGGCCATCCTCGGCCCGATGCTGAAGATGAGCGGCCTGGTGAAGCCGCCGTACAACCTGATCATCAGCAACGTCCCCGGCCCGCGCACCACCCAGTACTTCAACGGCATGAAGCTGGAGGGCACCTATCCGCTGTCGATCCCGATCGACGGCATGGCGCTCAACATCACCTGCAACTCCTACGCGGACCAGATGGCGTTCGGCCTGACCGGCTGCCGCCGGACCGTCCCTCACCTCCAGCGTCTCCTGCTCCACCTCGACTCCGAGCTGGACGCCCTGGAGCAGGCCGCCGGGGTCGCCTGAACGTGCTGGCGGTCAGGAGTACAGCTGCGTGATGATCGCGTCGAAGGCGCGGTCGGGGAGGACGCGACGGGCACCCATGATCGTGCCCGCCCCGCGGCCGACGGGGTAGCGCGGCTTCGGCCGGCCGGTGGTGGCCGCCTTGACGATCTTCTTCGCGACGGTGTCGGGGCCGCTGGACGTCATCGGCTGGTCGGCCTTCTCCATGCGCGCGCGGACCTTCTCCGCCTGGTCCTCGTACGCCGTACCGCGGCTGACGTCGACCAGGCTCTCGCGGGAGATGGTGTTCCACTCGGTCCGGATCGGGCCGGGCTCGATGATCACGACCCGGATGCCGTACGGCGCGAGCTCGAGGCGCAGGCTGTCGCTGAACCCCTCCACGGCGAACTTCGTCGCGTGGTACCAGGCGCCCAGCGGCTCGTAGAACTTGCCGCCGATGCTGCTGACGTTGATGATCCGGCCGGACCCCTGGGTCCGCATGTGGGGCGTGACGAGCTGGGTGAGCCGCGCCAGGCCGAAGACGTTGACCTCGAACTGGCGACGCGCCTCGTCGATCGGGACGTCCTCGACCGAGCCGTAGGAGCCGTAGCCGGCGTTGTTGACGAGCACGTCGAGCCGGCCTTGCTCGGCGATGATCCGCTCGATCCCGGCCACCATCGAGGCGTCGTCGGTGACGTCCATCGCGAAAGTCGTGACACCGGCGGTGGCCAGCGTCTCCATCCGCTCGACGCGTCGCGCCACGGCGTACGTCGTGAACCCGGCGTCGCGCAGCTGCAGCGCCGTCTGCTCCCCGATCCCGCTCGATCCGCCGGTCACCAGTGCCACACGTGTCGTCATGCGCCCATCATGGCGGACGTCGGCGCAGGCCCCGGACCCGCTGTTTCCCATGCCGGGTCACACTGGGAGCCGACGACACCGGCAGAGGAGACGTGCCATGGCCATGACGAGGCAATGGAGCGACCTGAGCCCGGGGGCGCGACGTCTGATCGTGGTCCTGGGGAGCTTCGAGGCGCTCCTCAAGGTGGTGGCCCTGGTGGACCTGGCGCGGCGGCCGGCCGCCGAGGTCCGGGGCAAGAAGTGGATCTGGGCGTTGTCGATCATCCTCACCAACTCGGTGGGAGCCGTCCCGGCGGCCTACCTCGTGCGCGGCCGTCGGCCCGCCGACTGACCCCCGCTGGGACCGACCGCCCGACGCGACGGCGCCACCCGTCCCGGCCCCTGATGTCGGGCGTCGGGCGTCGGGCGTCGGGCCTCCGACGACGAAAACGCGGAACAAATCGGCCCGGATGACGTCTGACGGGCGATTTGTTCCGCGTTTTCCGGAGGGGGCGGACCGTACGACGTCAGACGTCGAAGCGGTCGAGGTCCATGACCTTGGCCCAGGCAGCGACGAAGTCGCGGACGAACTTCTCGCCCGCGTCGTCGCTGGCGTAGACCTCGGCCAGGGCCCGCAGCTCGGAGTTCGAGCCGAAGACCAGGTCGACCCGGCTGCCGGTCCAGGTCACCGCACCCGAGGCGTCGCGCGCCTCGAACGTCTCGGCATCCTCCGACGTGGGGTGCCACGTCGTACCGAGGTCGAGCAGGTTGACGAAGAAGTCGTTCGTCAGCGTGCCGGGCCGGTCGGTCAGGACCCCGAGCGAGGTCCGCTGGTGGTTGGCGCCGAGCACGCGCAGGCCACCGACGAGCACGGTCATCTCGGGTGCGGTCAGCGTCAGCAGGTTGGCGCGGTCGACCAGGAGGTACTCCGCGGGGAGATGCTGACCCTTGCCGAGGTAGTTCCGGAACCCGTCGACGCTCGGCTCGAGCGCGGCGAAGGACTCGACATCGGTCTGCTCCTGCGTCGCGTCCGTACGGCCCGCGGTGAACGGCACCTGGATGTCGTACCCGGCCTCGGCGGCGGCCTTCTCGACCGCCGCGTTGCCGGCCAGCACGATCAGGTCGGCGACCGAGACCCGCTTGTCGCCGTCCTGCTCGTTGAAGGTGTCCGCGATCCCCTGGAGGGTCCGGAGCACCGTGGCGAGCCGGTCGGGGTCGTTGGCCTCCCAGCCGCTCTGCGGCTCCAGGCGGACCCGGGCCCCGTTGGCACCGCCGCGCTTGTCACTGCCGCGGAACGTCGACGCCGACGCCCACGCCGTCGAGACCAGCTCGGAGATGTCGAGTCCGGAGTCGAGGACCTGCTGCTTGAGCGAGGCGATGTCGTCGGCGCCGACCAAGGCATGGTCGACGGCCGGCAGCGGGTCCTGCCAGAGCAGCACCTCGGTGGGGACCTCGGGACCGAGGTAGCGCTGGATCGGACCCATGTCGCGGTGCGTGAGCTTGAACCACGCCCGAGCGAACGCATCCGCGAACTCCTCGGGGTTGTCGTGGAACCGCTTCGAGATCTCGCCGTAGACCGGGTCGAACCGGAGGGCGAGGTCGGTGGTCAGCATCCGCGGCTCACGGTGCTGCGAGGCGTCGTGCGCCATCGGCACCATGTCGGCGCCCGCGCCGTTCTTCGGCCGCCACTGGTTGGCACCGGCCGGCGACTGGGTCAGCTCCCAGTCATAGGCGAACAGGATGTGGAAGAACTCGTTGTCCCAACGGGTCGGGTGATAGGTCCAGGTGACCTCCAGCCCGGAGGTGATCGCGTCGTCACCGCTTCCGGTGCCGAACGTGTTCTTCCAGCCCAGGCCCATCTGCTCGAGCGGGCCACCCTCGGGCTCGGGACCGACGTACTCGTTGGGGTCGGCGGCGCCGTGGGTCTTGCCGAAGGTGTGGCCTCCGGCGATCAGGGCGACCGTCTCCTCGTCGTTCATCGCCATCCGGCGGAACGTCTCGCGGATGTCACGAGCGGCCGCGATCGGGTCGGGGTTGCCGTTGGGGCCTTCGGGGTTGACGTAGATCAGACCCATCTGGACCGCGGCGAGCGGGTTCTCCAGGTCGCGGTCACCGGAGTAGCGCTGGTCGCCGAGCCAGGTCTGCTCGGGGCCCCAGTACACGTCCTCGTCGGCCTCCCAGACGTCCTCGCGACCACCGCCGAACCCGAAGGTCGAGAAGCCCATCGACTCCAGGGCGACGTTGCCGGTCAGCACCATGAGGTCGGCCCAGGAGAGCTTCTTGCCGTACTTCTTCTTCACCGGCCACAGCAGCCGGCGCGCCTTGTCGAGATTGCCGTTGTCGGGCCAGCTGTTGAGGGGCGCGAAGCGCTGCTGACCGCCGCCGGCGCCGCCGCGGCCGTCACTGATGCGGTAGGTCCCCGCGCTGTGCCATGCCATCCGGATCATCAGCGGGCCGTAGTTGCCGAAGTCGGCCGGCCACCAGTCCTGCGAGGTGGTCAGCACCTGCTCGATGTCGCGCTTGACGGCCGCGAGGTCGAGCGAGGCGAACTCGGCGGCGTAGTCGAAGCCCTCGCCCATCGGGTCGGTCTCGGCCGGGTTCTTGGCCAGGATCTTCAGGTTGAGCCGGGTCGGCCACCAGCGCTGGTTGCTGTTGCCGCCCTCGACCGGGTACGCCGACCGCTCGTGTGCGACCGGGCATCCCCCGGCATCCTCGGTGCTGACAGGTCCGTCAGCGGACTCGACGTTCATGTCTCCGACAGCGGCGTCGTGCTCGTGGGCCATGGGTGAACCTTTCGATCTCAGGTGGTCAGGACGGGTCTGGGCAGGAACAGGAGGGGCACCGGCCCCAGTAGGTGACCTCGGCCTCGTCGATCACGAAGCCCTGGTCGTCGGCGGCCGTCAGGCACGGCACCTCGCCGACGGCGCAGTCCACGTCGACGACGGCGCCGCAGGAACGGCAGACGAGGTGGTGGTGGTTGTCGCCGACGCGGGCCTCGTAGCGGGCCACGGACCCGGCAGGCTGGATCCGGCGCACCAGGCCGGCGTCGGTGAGCACGCGCAACGAGTCGTAGACGGCCTGGTGGGAGACGCCCGGGAGCGTGCCACGCACGGCGCCGATGATGGAGTCGGTGTCGGCGTGCGGACGGGCATGGACCGACGTCAGGACCTCCGAGCGAGGCTTGGTCACCCGCAGCCCGGCACCGCGCAGGAGCTGCGGTACGTCGGGGCTCGGCACCCTTTGATCCTGGCCCGCTTTCTTGAACGAGTCAAGAATTCTGGGCGGTGACAAATGCCTCGACGAAGCCGCCTCCGACCACGTCGGCGACCGCCCGCAGCCGCAGCCTGGTGACCTCGCTGACGCGGGTGTAGCCGGCCAGGTCGGCGTTGGAGCCGGGGCGGACGGGCTCGGGTGCGTTGACCGAGAGGCAGGTACGCCGGCCCCCGTCGACGATGTTGTGCAGCGCGACCGCGTGTCCCGTCGTACCACTGCCAGCGAAGGGGTCGAGCACACGGGCATCGTCCGGCATCGTCTCCAGGACGCGCTGCAGCAGTCCCGTCGGCTTGGGTGACTCGAAGAGGTGCCCCACCAGTGCCTTGAGCTCCGCGACCGCGGTGTCGGTGGAGCCGATCTCGGAGGCGAGCCAGATCGTGCGCAGCTTCTTACGACGGCCCTCGTGCAGCCAGTCCTTCTGGAAGATGTCCGCACGACGACCCAGGGCACCGCCGACCCAGCGGCAGACCAGGTCGTCGGGCCGCTCGTCGATCAGGGCCACCGACCAGCGCCAGACCGCGGGCGAGCCGTCGCCGAAGACCGGCTTGATCTCCGTCGCGCCGGCGAAGGGCTCGGTGGCGACCCGACCGGTCTCGGGCGACCCGTAGACCGCGAAGTGCATGGTCGGCGCCGTGACCGGGTTGAACTTCTTGTTGGTGTTGCGCAGGGGAAGCCGGCGGTAGCGGCGACCGTCGTCCTCGGTGAGCGGGAAGTCACGTGGGTCGACGGTCGACGGGCTCGACGGGTCGAGCGCGCAGGCGGTCGTCGCGCGGGCGTAGACCAGCAGGTACTCGTGCGAGGTCGCGAAACCGCCACCGAGCTGACGGCCCTTCGGGTTCAGGTTGACCACGATCTGGGCCACGAAGCAGTCCTCGCCGAAGACGTCGTCCAGGAGCAGCCGCAGCCGGGCGACCTCGTGGTCATCGATGCTGACGAAGACCGCGCCGCGCTCGGTCATCACCGTGCGCACGGCCTCGAGCCGCGGCCGCATCATCTCCACCCAGGCGCGGTGTCGGTCGGCGCGCGGACCGGGCACCTTGTCACGGTAGGCGAACGGGTTCCCGGTGTTGTACGGCGGGTCGAGGTACACCACGTCGTAGCGCTCGCCGGACGCCGCGAGCCATGGCAGGACGTCGAGGTTGTCGCCCTCGACGAACGTGTTCCACGGCTGCACCCGCTCACGCTAACCGCGGACCCTCCCTCAGAGCGTGAGGCAGGCCCGAGCGAGGACGTTTCGACCCGGCATCGCCGGGGCGGAACGGCCGGAGCGAGCGGCGAAGCGAGCTTGCTCGCGAGCCCCACCCCCGACCCGGCATCGC
>Ga0302263_10000104_pt1 | contig 35118 bp, 32 predicted proteins | sample II_Fen_N1_4_FD_194564 | JGI IMG/M metagenome (GOLD analysis project Ga0302263, IMG submission 194564) | Peat permafrost microbial communities from Stordalen Mire near Abisko, Sweden - II_Fen_N1_4 | ecosystem: Environmental > Terrestrial > Soil > Wetlands > Permafrost | place: Sweden: Abisko... | reverse complement strand
ATACGCGCGGCGGTGCAAGTTCCAATTACCTCGGTTATTCGGAGTTTCTGGAAGAAGTGCGCGGCAAGCGGATCAAAAGCGCCACCATCGCGGAAGGCCAGGGCGGCACCGAGATCATTGCCACCACCACGGATGACAAAAAAATCCGCACGACCGCCACTTACCTCGACCGGGGTTTGGTCGGCGACCTGATCGCCAACGACGTCAAATTTGACGTGAAGCAGCGCGAAGAAGGTTCGTTGCTGATGACGCTGCTGGTCAGTTGGGGGCCGATGCTGCTGTTGATTGGTGTCTGGGTGTATTTCATGCGCCAGATGCAGGGCGGCGGCAAGGGCGGCGCGTTCAGTTTTGGCAAATCCAAGGCGCGCATGCTCGATGAGGCGACCAATACCGTGACGTTTGCCGATGTGGCCGGTTGCGACGAGGCCAAGGAAGAAGTCAAGGAAGTCGTCGATTTCCTGAAAGACCCGGCCAAGTTCCAGAAGCTCGGCGGGCGCATTCCGCGCGGCCTGCTGCTGGTCGGCCCTCCAGGCACGGGTAAAACCTTGCTGGCCAAAGGTATTGCGGGCGAAGCCAAGGTGCCTTTCTTCTCGATCTCAGGCTCTGATTTCGTCGAAATGTTTGTTGGCGTTGGCGCGGCCCGTGTCCGCGACATGTTTGACAACGCCAAGAAAAATGCACCCTGCATCATTTTCATTGACGAAATCGACGCCGTGGGTCGCCAGCGTGGTGCCGGTGTCGGCGGCGGCAATGACGAGCGCGAACAGACGCTGAACCAGATGCTGGTCGAAATGGACGGCTTTGAAACCAATGTCGGCGTGATCGTGGTGGCTGCCACCAACCGGCCCGACATTCTGGATGCGGCGCTGCTGCGTCCTGGCCGTTTTGACCGTCAGGTGTATGTGACGCTGCCCGATATCCGGGGCCGCGAGCAGATTTTGAATGTGCATATGCGCAAGGTGCCGCTCGGCCAGGATGTGAACGCCAGCATCATTGCACGCGGCACGCCTGGCATGTCGGGTGCCGATCTGGCCAATTTGTGCAACGAAGCGGCTTTGATGGCAGCGCGGCGCAACGCCCGCACTGTCGAAATGCAAGACTTTGAAAAAGCCAAAGACAAAATCCTCATGGGGCCAGAGCGCAAAAGCATGGTCATGCCCGAGGAAGAGCGTCGCAACACGGCTTACCACGAGTCCGGCCACGCCTTGATTGGCAAGATGCTGCCCAAGTGCGATCCAGTGCATAAAGTCACCATCATTCCGCGTGGCCGCGCGCTGGGCGTGACCATGAGCCTGCCCGCGCAAGACCGCTACAGCTACGACCGCGAGTACATGCTCAGCCAGATCAGCATGCTGTTTGGCGGGCGGATTGCCGAAGAAGTCTTCATGAACCAAATGACCACTGGCGCCAGCAACGACTTTGAACGTGCCACGGCGCTGGCTCGTGACATGGTGACGCGCTACGGCATGACCGAAGCCCTCGGCCCTATGGTGTATGCCGAAAATGAAGGCGAAGTTTTCCTAGGCCGCTCGGTGACCAAGACGAATCACATGAGCGAATCGACGCTGCAAAAGGTGGATGTCGAAGTGCGCCGCATCATTGACCAGCAGTACGACTTGGCGCGCAAGCTGATCGAGGACAACAAGGACAAGATGCACGCGATGGCCAAGGCGCTGCTCGAATGGGAAACCATTGATGTCGAGCAAATGGACGACATCATGGCCGGGCGCGAGCCGCGTCCACCCAAAGACTGGACACCGCGCAACTCCTCCGTGGGCGGCGGTGGCGGCCCCAGCGGTGGCAGTCCTGCTGTGGTGGTTGAGCCCGCTCCCGCGCCGACAGTCGGCTGAAAGTTCCCACACCCGTCTTTGACGCTAGTTAGTAATGTTTAAAAAACCGGGGCTAGTCCCCGGTTTTTTCTTTGCTTCCCCGCTTTGTGCAAGCCCTTCGGTTGAATTGAAAAAAGGCTTTTTTGTGATCTGGCAAACCGCACGCTTTGAGATTGATCTCGCCCAGCCCCGCGTCATGGGCATTGTGAATGTCACCCCGGACTCCTTTTCGGATGGTGGTCGGCACTTCACGCTGGGCGGTGGATTTTCAGGCGTGCTCGCGCATTGCGAGCGCCTGATTCGGGACGGGGCAGACCTGCTGGACATCGGTGGTGAATCGACCCGACCCGGTGCGCCGCCGGTGCCGCTGGCGCAAGAGCTGGCGCGGGTGCTGCCTGTGGTGCGCGAAGCCATCAAACTCGGCGTGCCAGTTTCCATTGACACTTACAAACCCGAAGTGATGCAGGCGGCGCTGGACGAAGGTGCGGACATCATCAACGACATCTGGGCGCTGCGCCAGCTCGGCGCCGTGCAGGCGGTGGCCAGCCACCCCAGTTGTGGCGTGTGCCTGATGCACATGCACCGCGAGCCCGCCACCATGCAGACCGAGCCGATGACGGGCGATGTCGTGCCGCAGGTGCTGGCCTTTTTGACGCAGGCCGCCGAAGTGCTGCAGGCCGCTGGTGTTGCTAGGGGCCGCATTGTGCTCGACACCGGCGTCGGCTTTGGCAAAACCGTGGCGCAGAATTTTGCGCTGCTGGCGCGCCAGCGCGAGTTTCTAGCGACGGGCTACCCGTTGCTGGCTGCGTGGTCGCGCAAGTCCTCGCTGGCGGCGGTGTGCGCCGAAGGCGATGCGCCGTTGGACATCGACGGGCGTATGTTGCCTAGCGTGGTGGCGGCCCTGCTGGCCGTCGAGCGCGGCGCCCGGATTGTCCGTGTGCATGATGTGCGCGAAACCGTTCAGGCACTCAAGGTTTGGTCGGCGGCCCGCTAGAGTTACCGGACTTGTGATGGGTCAAGTGGCCTGCAAAAATGCCTCAGCAATGGGCTTGGGTCCGAACGGAGCAGGCTCCTAAAATAAACACGACAGTTTTCTAGGATAAATCACCATGACAAGACAATACTTTGGCACCGATGGCATTCGTGGCACGGTCGGCCAGTCGCCCATCACCCCGGACTTTGTGCTGCGCCTGGCCCATGCCGTGGGCCGCGTTCTGCGCCGGACCGAAGCGCGCCCCACGGTGCTGATCGGCAAGGACACGCGCATTTCCGGCTACATGCTGGAAAGCGCGCTGGAGTCGGGTTTTAATTCGGCGGGCGTCGATGTGGTGCTGCTCGGGCCGCTGCCCACGCCCGGTGTGGCCTATCTGACGCGTGCCCAGCGTGCCAGTCTGGGCGTGGTCATCAGTGCCAGCCACAACCCGTTTGCCGACAACGGCATCAAGTTTTTCAGCGCGCAGGGCACCAAGCTCAACGACGAATGGGAACTGGCCGTTGAGGCCGCGCTGCAAGAGCCACCAGTCTGGGCCGATTCGGCGTCTTTGGGCAAGACGCGTCGGCTGGAAGATGCGGCTGGGCGCTATATCGAATTTTGCAAGAGCACTTTTGCCCACGACTTGACGCTCAAAGGGCTCAAAATCGTCGTCGATGGAGCCCACGGCGCGGCCTACCAGATTGCGCCTATGGTGTTTCACGAGTTGGGCGCTGAAGTTATTTCGATTGGCTGCGCGCCCGATGGCCTGAACATCAACCACGAAGTCGGCGCCACCCACCCGCAGGCGCTGGTGGCGGCGGTCAAGGCGCACAAAGCCGATTACGGCATTGCCCTGGACGGGGACGCCGACCGGCTGCAAATGGTCGATGCGCAAGGGCGGCTGTTCAACGGCGACGAAGTGCTTTACCTGATGGTCAGCGAGCGGCTGGCGTGCGGCGAAAAGGTGCCCGGCGCCGTCGGCACCTTGATGACCAACATGGCCGTCGAAGTGGCGCTGAAAGCCAGGGGCGTCGAGTTTGTCCGCGCCAAGGTGGGCGACCGCTACGTGCTCGAAGAGCTGGACAAACGTGGCTGGCTGCTGGGCGGCGAAGGCTCGGGCCACCTGCTCGCGCTGGACAAACACACCACTGGCGACGGCCTGATCAGCGCGCTGCAAGTGCTGCAGGCCTGCGTGCGCAGCGGGCAGACGCTGGCCCAGTTGCTGAGCGACGTGGTGCTGTTCCCGCAGACCCTTGTCAATGTACGGCTCCAGCCGGGGCAGGACTGGACGCTCAGCGCCGCGCTGGCGGCCCAGAGCAAGGCGGTCGAAACCGAGCTGGGCAACAGCGGGCGCTTGTTGATTCGCGCCAGCGGCACCGAGCCGCTGCTGCGGGTGATGGTCGAGGCGCGCGATGCGGCTCAAGCCAAGGCCTGCGCTGAGCGCGTGGCCAATACCGTGCGTTTGTAAATCAAGCGCCGGGTTCGCTTTGTTTCAGAGAGTCGGCGCCCGGTGCGCCAGACGCATTTAAAGCGCCAAAAAATCCCGTATCACCAGCAGCGTCTCATCGGGTGCCTCGCTCATCTGGTGATGGCCGACGGGAACGCTGCTGATTTGCCGGAATTTCCCCGTGCTGCGGGCGATGGTGAGAAGTCCCCGCGCTGCGCTATGCGGCGTCATCTGGTCATGCTCTCCGAACAGGAATAGCACCGGGCAAGTGATTTGCCCGATGGCCGCTTCGCCGTTGGCATAGCGGTCGCAGGCCTGAAAGCCCCGGTGAAACAGGTTGACTTCCCGGTTGCTCGCCAGCACGCGCCGCCCGAGCGCCATGCTCGCGCCATACACCCAGGTGCCGGGGCCGAGCGACGAGGGCGGCGGCGCCAGCGTGCTGCGCGAAAACACATTAACCAGTTTCAGCGCCTTCATCGGCTCATTCAGCGACGCCTCCAGCAGCGCGGGCGAGACTTTCATCGGAAAAGCCGTGCCGACCAGCACCAGATGGCTGACGCGCTCTTTCAGTTTTGAAGCGGCTTCCAGCGCAATCAGCGAACCCCAGCTATGGCCGACCAGCGCAGCTTTTTCAACGCCCGCCGCATCGAGCAGCGCGGCGATAAAGTCCGCCGCTTCCTCGACGGAAGAGGGCGCTTCGCCGCCGCTGCGGCAGTGGCCGGGCAGATCGACGGCCAGCACGTTCCAGCCGTGGTGCGCCAGATGGCGGCTTTGCAGCGCCCAAACGCTGTGGTCATTCAAAACGCCGTGAATCATCACAACCGTCGGCTGGGCGGGATCAAACGTCTTGCCGCCGGTGTAAGCATAGGTTTTCGCGCCGTTGACGAGGAGTTCCATCAGACACCAGCCTTTTCTGCGGTTTTTAAGGCGCGCTTGAGGTCGTCGATCAAATCGTCCGGGTCTTCCAGACCGATGGACAGGCGAATCGTGCCCTGCGTGATGCCAGCGCCCGCCAGCGCTTCGTCGCTCATGCGGAAATGCGTGGTGCTGGCCGGGTGAATCACCAGGCTGCGGCAGTCGCCGACATTGGCCAGATGGCTAAATACCTTGAGCGCCTCGACAAAGGCCTTGCCCTGCTCGCGGCTGCCCTTCAAGTCAAAGCTGAATACCGAACCGGCACCACGCGGCAGCAGCTTTTGCGCCAGTGCGTGGCTGGGGTGCGACGCGAGCATCGGGTGGCCGACCCGCGCCACCAGCGGCTGGCTGGCCAGAAAATTCACGATTTTTTCGGTGTTGCTAACGTGGCGCGCCATGCGCAGCGGCAGCGTTTCCATGCCTTGCAAAATCAGCCACGCCGTGTGCGGGCTCATGCAGGCGCCAAAGTCGCGCAGCCCCTCGCGGCGGGCGCGCAGCAGGAACGCGCCGACGCTGCTTTCCTCGCTGAACACCATGTTGTGAAAGCCGTCGTAGCTTTGCGTCAGCTCGGCAAATTTGCCCGAGGCGTCCCAGTCGAAAGAGCCGCCATCGACGACCAAGCCGCCGATCACCGTGCCGTGGCCGCTCAAAAATTTGGTCGCCGAGTGGTAGATCAGGTCCGCGCCGTGGTCGAACGGCTTGATCAGCCAGGGCGAAGTCAGCGTCGAATCGACCAGCAGCGGCACGCCCGCCTCGTGCGCGATGTTGGACACGGCAGGAATGTCCAGCACTTCCAGCCCCGGATTGCCGACGGTTTCGCCGAAAAACAATTTGGTGTTGGGCCGCACGGCGGCGCGCCAGCCGTCCAGATCGCCGGGCTGAACGAAGGTGGTGTCGATGCCGAAGCGGCGCAGCGTGTAATGCAGCAGGTTGTGGCTGCCGCCGTAGAGCGCGGTGCTGGCCACGATGTGCGCGCCCGCGCCCATCAGCGTAGCAATGCTCAAATGCAGCGCCGCTTGTCCGCTGGCCGTGGCAATCGCGCCAATGCCGCCTTCGAGCGCGGCGATGCGCTGCTCCAGCACCGCGTTGGTCGGGTTGCTGATGCGTGAATAGACGTGACCGGCGCGCTCCAGATTAAAGAGGCTGGCAGCGTGCTCGCTGGACTCGAAGACAAATGAAGTCGTCAGGTGAATCGGCACGGCGCGTGCGCCGGTCGCTGGGTCGGGCGCAGCGCCTGCGTGCAGCGCCAAGGTGTCGAAACCGGGGTCGGAATAGCCGGGCATGGGTGTGTCTCCAGGACGAAAAAAGAAAATCTTTGGGACCAGCGGGCGGGGCGCGTCCGCAGGGCACCGAGCCGATCAGCGGCGCGGGTCAAAAACAGGCGCTGGTACGGGAAAATCGTTACGGCCCGCAGGCAATTGTGGGCTATATTTGCAGCCGATTTGAACAACACGCTGGCAGACCGCTCTGCCAGCGCCAACGAGGAAAAATTAATGAAGGTTTTAGACATCCTGCGGGTAAAAGGCAACACGCTTTATACCGTTCAGCCCGATGAGCCGCTGGCGATGGCCGCCCAGATCATGGCTGAAAAAGACATTGGCTCGCTGGTCGTCATGGAGCATGGCGATCTGGTCGGCATGCTGACGTTCCGCGAGGTGCTAGCCTGCATCGTCAAAAATGGCGGCGAAATCGGCCGCACGCTGGTGCGCAAGGCGATGGATGACCATCCGCTAACCTGCACCTCCGAGACCGAGATGGACGAGGTGCGCCGCATGATGCTGGACCGCCACGCCCGCTACATGCCGGTGATGAACCAGAAAATGCTGATGGGCGTGATCAGCTTTTACGACGTGGCCAAGGCCGTCGTGGACAGCCAGAACTTTGAAAACAAGATGCTCAAGGCTTACATCCGCGACTGGCCTGCCGAGCAGGGTGAAGCCACGCAGGGCTGATGAGGCCAGCGGGCCGTCATTTGTGATGGCGGCCCGCCGAGCCCGGTGTGCTCTGGGATAATCATTGCCATGAGCGGCAATACTTTTGGAAATCTTTTCGCAGTCACCAACTTTGGTGAATCCCACGGCCCGGCCATTGGCTGCGTGATTGACGGCTGCCCGCCGGGCCTGTCACTCACCGAAGCCGATATTCAGGGCGATCTGGACCGGCGCAGGCCGGGCACCAGCCGCCACGTCACCCAGCGCAGCGAGCCCGATGCGGTGGAAATCCTCTCCGGCGTTTATGAAGGCAAAACCACCGGAACGCCGATTTGTCTCCTGATCAAAAACACCGATCAGCGCAGCAAGGACTACGGCAACATTCTCGACACCTTCCGCCCCGGCCATGCCGATTACACCTATCTGCACAAATACGGCCTGCGCGACCCACGCGGCGGCGGGCGCTCGTCGGCGCGGCTGACCGCACCTATGGTGGCGGCGGGCGCTGTCGCCAAAAAGTGGCTGTTTGAAAAATACGGCACCACGTTTCGTGGCTGCATGACGCAGGTCGGCGAGGTGCAAATTCCGTTTGAGTCCTGGGAACACGTTCCCAACAACCCGTTTTTTGCGCCGGTCGCCGATGTGTCGGCGCTGGAAGACTACATGGACGCGCTGCGCAAGGCGGGCGACTCCTGCGGTGCGCGCCTGCGGGTGACGGCGTCGGGCGTGCCCGTGGGGCTGGGCCAGCCGCTGTTTGACAAGCTGGACGCCGATATTGCGTTTGCCATGATGGGCATCAACGCGGTCAAGGGCGTGGAAATCGGCGCAGGATTTTCCAGCGTCGCGCAGCGCGGCACGGTTCACGGCGACGCGCTGACGCCTGATGGTTTTGCCTCGAATCACTCCGGCGGCGTGCTGGGCGGCATCAGCACCGGGCAGGATCTGGAAGTTTCCATTGCCATCAAACCGACCAGCTCCATCATCACGCCGCGCCCATCGATTGACGCGGCGGGCAAGCCGGTTGAAGTGGTCACCAAGGGCCGCCACGACCCCTGCGTCGGTATCCGCGCCACGCCGATTGCCGAGGCCATGCTGGCCCTCGTCGTGATGGAGCACGCGCTGCGCCAGCGTGCTCAATGCGCCGACGTGAAGGTCAGCACGCCCGACATCATGCGCCGCCGGGACTGAGGGCGGCACCCGCCGCCAGCGTCAGCGGCGCGGTTTTCAAACCCTTACCACTGAATCGGCGAGTTACCTGCAAAGGGCTCTACGCCGCTTGGCTTTTGGCTATGATTTCTTCAAGCGATTCTTGTGTGGAGAGTGTCGTTTGATTCGGTTATCGGCTCGCTCGGGGAGTTGTCATGAAATTTCATTTTTTTGAGAAGCATTCGGAGATTTACCTTCGTAAATCCCGTGAGTATCTGGAGGAGGCCAACTTGGCGCGCGTGGAGCATCAAGCTGCTGCCGAGCACCATGCGGCCTTGGCCAAGATGTACACGGAGCGCATTTCCCGAATTGAGGGCGAGATTGACCATGCCGTGCGGCCTCGCTCTTTCGCAGTCAGGGAGCCGGTTGCCGAGGAGGCTGAGCGCCCCAAGCCCGAGGGCTTGGTGGTGTATCCGGCACGCGCTGCACGGCTCTGAAGCCGGGCTGTGAGGTTGGTTTTAGGCTTGTATCTTTTCCGGTGCGTGGGCGGTGCTGTCGTTTGGCAACTCGCCGCCCAGTGCTTCAAGCAGGTCTGGAATCAAGGCTGACAGCTCGCCGGTCACGATGGCGGCATCGGCGTCAAAGCCATCATCGTCCTTACCGTTTTCCTGAACGCCGTCGAGCACCACATCCAGCAGCTTGATTTTTTTCACCTGCGCCATGTCGGTCAGCGTGAATGACACCCGCTCGTTCCAGGTCATGGCCAGTTGGGTGGGCACTTTTCCGGCGGCGATATGCTGGCCTACTTCGTCGATTTCCAGCGTGTGGCGCGAGTAGCGCACCGCTGATTTCTGGTCGTCGGGGGTTTTGAGTTCGCAGTCGCGGTCCACGCTGAAGTTGCGCGGTGCTTCGCGGCTTTGCAGCCAGTGGGCCATTGCCGTGCCTGCGGCCATCTGGGTTTGCACGGGCCGGGCCATCAGGCCGGGACGCGAGCCGGGCACGGCGCCCAGCGCCTCGATCAGCTGGCTGACCACCTTGTCGGCGCCGCTCAGGCTGCCCGAATCGACGACCAGAAACTTGCTGACCGGATCAATCCACAGCGTGGTCGAGGAGCGTTTCGTGAAGGCGCGCGGCAGCAGTGTCTGGATGGCTTCTTCCTTGAACTCTTTTTTGACCTTGGCGCTGGCGCGTTCGCGGCCAGTTTCCTGCTTGTATTTTTCCACCATCGCATCGACTGCATCTTTGACGGCAGAAGCGGGCAGCGGGCGGCGCTCGACGCACAGGCGCAGGATGACGCTGGCGCCCACGGCCTCGGCCAGCACCGTGCTTTTGTTGCCGCGTGGCGGCACCCAGCCGCTGGACTCGGCCTGCGTGGCGCCGCAGGGCATGAACTGGGCCGCTTGCAGCGCATCTTCCAGCGCCTCCAGCGGAGGCAGCACAAAATCAAAGGCGATGCGGAAAAAAGACGCGGATTTAAACATGGATTTTTGGGGTTGGGAGGCCGGTGAAAATGGCGGGCAAGGGCGTGGAACAGCAAGTGCCTGTTCAGGGGTTCAAATTTTAAGTTAGGCCCGGATGCTGCGGCTGCATGGGTCAGACCTTGCACCCGTGTCAGTTGATGTCCATCACATGATGTCCATCACATGAATGCCAAAACTGCCCTTGCGGCGGTCCTCGAAATAACATTCCAGTGTTTTTCGCACTGTCTTGAAGGCGATTTCGTCCCACGGAATTTGCGCTTCGGTGAATAGCTGCGCCTCTATCGTTTCATGGCCGGGATTGAATTCGGCGCTCAACAGCTGGGCGCGGTAATACAGATGTACCTGCCCGGCGCACACCACATTCATCACCGAAAAAAGACCCTGGATTTCAAACTGCGCGCCTGCTTCCTCATCGGTTTCGCGGGCCGCCCCCTGCGCTGTGGTTTCGCCGAGCTCCATGAAACCAGCCGGCAGCGTCCATTTGCCCCGGCAGGGCTCGATGTTGCGCTTGCACAGCAGCACCTGCGCGCCGTCGTCGCCCCACACTGGCACGGTGCCTACGACGTTGAGCGGGTTTTCATAATGCACCAAGGAGCAGGCGGTGCAGACCGCCCGCTCCTTGGTGTCGCCATCATCGGGCAGGCGATAGACAACGGTGGTGCCGCAGACGCGGCAGTAGTTCAGTGGAGTGCGGTGCATTAAATAAGTGTAGCGCGGCTTAGGTGGCAAGCCCTCTGGTGTGCTTGTCGATCAGGTTGCGGGCGGTCTGCAGCAGTTTGTAGCCGTCGTGGCCGCGTTTGAGCATCTCTTCCGTCCACTCGACTTCAACCAGTCGGGACATGCGGCGAAATTCCTGCGCTTCTTCCAAGCCTACGGTGAAGATGTTGTTGCCACGGTCGCTGGCTGCCTTGCGCCCGGTCGGATCGTTGCCCTGTTCGGTTTTTCCCAGCCAGCCGGATGCGGCCTGACCGGAGTTGTTGTCGATGATTTTTTTCAGGTCGTGTGGCAGGGCGTTGTATTTGGCCTTGTTCATCGCCATCAGCAAGGTGCTGGTGTAGAGCGCGCCGCCTGAAGGGGAAAATTCGGCGCTGTATTTTGTCAGTTCAGGCACTTTGATCGAAGGCGCTACTTCCCAGGGAATGACGCAGCCGTTGATGTTGCCTTTGCTCAGTGCTTCGGTAATTTCTGGCAGCGGCATGTTCACGGGCGTGGCACCGAGAAAGCTCAGGACTTTGGCCACTTGGCGGTTTGGTGCGCGCACTTTGAGGCCTTTCATATCGGCCACTGATTTGACTGGCTTGTCCACGGTGTGGATCACGCCGGGGCCATGCACCTGCAAGGCCAGCATTTGCACTTCCTTGAATTCGTCCGGCGCCATCGTTTGCATGTAATCCCAGCAGGCTTTGGAGGTGGCTTCGGCATTGCTCATCATGAAGGGCAGTTCAAACACTTCAATGCGCGCAAAGCGTCCGGGGGTGTAGCCCGGCACGGTCCACACCACATCAACGGTGCCTTCTTTGACCTGGTCATAAAGCTGCCCTGGCTTGCCGCCCAATCGCATGGACGGGTGGGCGTCGAACTTGATGCGGCCAGCGGATTCTTTTTCGACTTTTTCCATCCAAGGCTTATGCATGGTCAGCCAGATTTGCGACTCTGGCGAGACGAAAGTGTGAAATTTCAAAGTAACGCCCTGCTGGGAAAATCCTGACAGGGCAGGCATGCCGAGAGCCACGGCTGCGCCGGTTTTGAGAAGCGTGCGACGTTGAATCATTGTTTTTACCCTATAAACGAGATGGTGATAATTTGTAATCGAGCCGATCCCGTTTGGACATCCGTAATTGCCCTAGGCGCGCCGCTTTTTCCTGGCCAGCGGACGCTTCACAACAAAATCCAGTCAACCGCCGCCTGCCAGCGATGACAGCGCCGTTATGCCGATTTGGTGAGCAGTTGGAAATGCTCGACGCTCGGCGGGGCGGCAAAAAATGGCCCAACAATCGCGCGCCATTCGGCAAAAGCCGGGGATTCGCGAAAGTCAACCGTGTGGTTTTCCAGCGTTTCCCAGAAAATCTGCAGGATATAACGCTCGGGGTTTTCAATGCCTTTGTTGACCTTGTAGCCCTGAAAGCCCTTGGCTTTGGCAATCACGGTGCTGACGCCGCGCGCGATGGCCTCGTCAAAAGCGGCCTGTTGGCCGGGTTGAATGCGGATGTCGGCGAGTTCGAGAATCATCAGAGTTCCTGTGTGTAAGGGGAAAAGAAAGGCGCTAACTCTAACCAAAAATGCAGGTGTCATTTCGGTTTATGCTTTTGCGCATGAAGCATCACAACTATTTCTGCTCTTGCGCCTGTCCCAATAAGGAGGCTGCAACATGAACACCGCGCTGCATCCCGACTGGCTGATTCCCGATTGGCCTGCGCCAGCGGCGGTGCGGGCGGTGTTTACCAGCCGGGCTGGCGGGGTGTCGATGCAGCCTTATGACAGTCTGAATCTGGGCAACCATGTGGGCGATGTGCCCGAAGCGGTGGTGGCCAATCGCACTCTGCTGGCACGGGCCATTGGCACGCATGGCGTTTTTCTTAACCAGGTGCATGGCAGCGCGGTGCTGGCGCTGGATGCAGCCACGCCCGATGGCCTGCCCGCTGATGCCTGCGTGACGGCGCAGCCAAGGATCGCCTGCACCATCATGGTGGCCGATTGCCTGCCGGTGTTGCTGGCGACGCAGGATGGCCGCGCGGTTGCTGCGGCCCACGCGGGTTGGCGTGGGCTGGCGGGCGTTGGCGGTGGTTGTGGGCAGGGTGTTTTGGAGGCAACTCATGCGTCATTGCGGGCGCTGGCCGAGCCTGGACTGGGCGCAGATCAAATCCTCGCTTGGCTCGGCCCCTGCATAGGCCCGTCTGCCTTTGAAGTCGGCCCCGAAGTCAAGGCTGCATTTGAAGCCGAGAAGTCGCAGGCGGGGCGTTTTTTTGTGCCAGCCGGGGCTGGCAAGTACCTGGCCAATTTGCCTGCGCTGGCCCGTTTGCGGCTGCAGGCGTTGGGCATTCGCCAGATTTACGGTAACGATGGCAGTCTGCCTTGGTGTACGGTCAGCAACCCGTCACGGTTTTTTTCCCACCGGCGCGATGCTGGGGTTCATGGCAACGGTCTGGGCACTACCGGCCGCATGGCCGCCTGTATCTGGCTCGATGGATGAGGCGGTTTCCAGGTGTGCATCATGAGGCGTGCCTGCGAGATAGGCGGCACGAGCTTCAGCATCTCGTTTTTTAATGGCTTTGCTGCGTGCTGGCGCACCCATCAGATAGACCACCAGCGACACCGGCACCGCACCGTACAGTACAAAGGTTATCAGCGCCCCCAGAACGCTTCCGTTGCTGTTGCTGGCTTCTGCCACACTCATCATCAGAACGACATATATCCAAGCTATAACGATCAAGTACATAAAAATTCTCGGCTTTGTCAGATTTTAAGAAGCGAATCCGACGATACTGGAAACGCCGTGTAGAACTCATCAAGAGCCGTCGCAATCGAGGAGACAATTGTGAATTTTGAACCGAATTTGGCCCAGGCGGCCCAACAGATGCAAGAAACCCTGAGTGCAGGCTTACAGCAGATCATGGGGAGTCTGGGAACTGGTCAGATCGGTGGATTTCCTAAAATGGACATCACTGCCCTCAAGTCCCAGACCCAGCCAGCCATCCGTTTTGATCAGGCCAAGCTTCAGGAGCTTCAAAAAAGTTATATCAGCGAGGCCGCAGCCCTGTGGAATCAGGGTTTGCAGGCGAGCGCAGCATCGTCAGCCGCGTCTGACCGCCGGTTTTCTGACCCGGCCTGGCAGGCCAGCCCAGTTTCCAAATTCACTGCTGCCGCCTACTTGCTGAACGCCCGCACGCTGATGGGCATGGCCGAAGCCGTCGAAAGCGACGCCAAAACCAAAGCCCGCCTGAGCTTTGCTGTCGAGCAGTGGATGGCCGCCTCGGCCCCCAGCAACTTTCTCGCCCTGAATGCCGAAGCCCAGAAAAAAGCCATCGACACCAAAGGCGAAAGCATTGCCAAGAGCCTGAAAAATCTGATGCACGACATGAAGCAGGGCCATGTGTCGATGACCGACGAAAGCCTGTTTGAAGTCGGCAAAAACGTCGCCACCACCGAAGGCGCCGTGGTGTTCGAGAATGAATTTTTCCAGCTCCTCGAATACAAGCCGCTGACAGACAAGGTTTATGAAAAGCCTTTTCTGATGGTGCCGCCCTGCATCAACAAGTTTTACATCCTGGACCTGCAGCCCGAAAACTCGATGATTCGCTACGCCGTGGCCCAGGGGCACCGCACCTTTGTCGTGAGCTGGCGCAACCCGGACCAGTCGATGACTGGCAAGACCTGGGATGACTACATTGAGCATGGCCCGATCAAGGCCATTGAAGTGGTGAAGGACATTACCGGCGCCAACACCATCAATGCACTGGGTTTTTGCGTGGGCGGCACGATTCTGGGTACGGCGCTGGCCGTGCTGGCCGCACGCGGCGAAAAGCCGGTGGCCAGCGCCACCTTGCTGACTTCCCTGCTGGACTTCACCGACACCGGCATTCTAGACATCTTCATTGACGAAACTTCCGTCAAGTACCGCGAAGCCGAGATGGGCAAGGGTGGCTTGCTCAAGGGCAAGGATCTGGCTTCGACCTTCAGCTTCCTGCGTCCGAACGATCTGGTCTGGAATTACGTCGTCGGCAATTACCTCAAGGGCGAAACGCCGCCGCCGTTTGACCTGCTCTACTGGAATAGCGATTCGACCAACCTGCCCGGCCCGTTCTACGCTTGGTATCTGCGCAACACCTACTTTGAAAACAACCTGATCAAGCCCGGAAAAACCGTGGTTTGCGGCCAGAAGGTTGATTTGGGCAAGGTAAATATTCCGTTTTATATTTACGGCTCGCGTGAAGACCATATCGTGCCGATTGGCGGGGCTTATGCGTCCACCCAAGTGCTGCCGGGCAAAAAACGCTTTGTGATGGGTGCTTCTGGCCACATCGCTGGCGTGATCAATCCACCGGCTAAAAAGAAACGCAGCTACTGGATCAACGACAGCCTGCCCGCCACCAAAGCGGCTGGCAGCAAGTACCCAGCGGCCCAGACGGACTGGCTTGAAGGCGCGACCGAGCATCCAGGCAGCTGGTGGACAGACTGGTCTGACTGGCTTAAATCACAGGCTGGCAAGGAAATTGCTGCTCCCCAAGCCTATGGCAGCCCGGAGCACAAGGCGACCCAGCCTGCGCCAGGAAGTTACGTCAAGGTCAAAGTCTAATTTCTGACTGAGCCAGCCGGGAAGGCCGCAAGCTGGCCGCCCAACAAAATTTATATGAAGGAGACAGCATGGAAGAGATCGTTATCGTTTCAGCGGGCCGCACTGCAGTGGGCAAATTTGGTGGCTCTCTGGCCAAAATACCGGCCCCGGAATTGGGTGCAGCCGTCATCAAGGCGGTGCTGGAGCGTTCTGGCCTGAGCGCCGAGCAGATCGGTGAAGTCATCATGGGCCAGGTGCTCGCAGCCGGCATCGGACAAAATCCGGCACGTCAAACGGTGCTGAAGGCCGGTTTTCCGCAAGGCATTCCTGGCTTGACCATCAATGCTGTTTGCGGCTCTGGCCTCAAGTCCGTCATGCTCGCTGCCCAAGCCGTGGCTTGCGGTGACAGCGAAATCGTGATTGCTGGCGGTCAGGAAAACATGAGCGCATCGCCGCATGTGCTCAATGGATCGCGCGACGGTCAGCGCATGGGCGACTGGAAAATGGTCGATACCATGATCGTTGACGGCCTGTGGGACGTTTACAACCAGTACCACATGGGCATTACCGCCGAAAACGTGGCCAAGAAATACGGCATCAGCCGCGAGATGCAGGATGCGCTGGCGCTGGCCAGCCAGACCAAGGCCGCCGCTGCACAGGACGCAGGCAAGTTCCTCGACGAGATCGTGCCGATTTCGATTCCCCAGCGCAAGGGCGATCCGGTGGTGTTTTCCGCCGACGAATTCATCAACCGAAAGAGCAGCGCTGAAGGTCTGGCAGGTTTGCGCCCAGCCTTTGACAAGGCTGGTAGCGTGACCGCTGGTAATGCCTCTGGCATCAATGATGGCGCCGCCGCTGTCATGGTGATGACCGCCAAAAAAGCTGCCGCTTTGGGCCTGACACCGCTGGCTCGCATCGCCAGCTACGCCACTTCCGGGCTCGATCCCGCCTACATGGGCATGGGCCCGGTGCCTGCGTCCACCAAGGCGCTGGCTCGCGCTGGCTGGAATGCGCAGGACTTGGACTTGCTCGAAATCAACGAGGCTTTTGCCGCCCAGGCTTGCGCCGTCAACCAGGAAATGGGCTGGGACACCAGCAAGATCAACGTCAATGGCGGCGCCATTGCCATCGGTCACCCGATTGGTGCGTCCGGTTGCCGTATCTTGGTGACTTTGCTCCACGAGATGGTGCGTCGCGATGCCAAAAAAGGCATTGCCAGCCTGTGTATTGGCGGCGGCATGGGCGTTGCGCTCACGCTGGAACGCTAAGCATCAGGTAAAAAAGTTTCTGCGCCCGTTTTTCGGGTGCGAAAAGCTATTAATTCAATAGCAAATAGTTGATAAAAATTTCTACATCATGGAGAAGACAATGAGCAATAAAGTAGCGTACGTAACAGGTGGCATGGGTGGTATCGGAACCGCTATCTGCCAGCGGCTGGCCAAAGACGGTTTTACCGTAGTGGCTGGCTGTGGTCCGACGCGCGATTTCACCAAATGGCTGGATGAGCAAAAAGCCCTGGGCTACACCTTCTATGCATCGGTCGGTAATGTGGGCGACTGGGAATCCACCGTGGCTGCTTTTGACAAGGTCAAGGCCGAGCATGGCCCGGTCAGCGTACTGGTGAACAACGCCGGTATCACGCGTGACGGCCAGTTCCGCAAGATGAGCAAAGCTGACTGGGATGCGGTGATTTCCACCAATCTCGACAGCATGTTCAACGTGACCAAGCAGGTCATCGAGGGCATGATTGAAGCCAATTTTGGTCGCATCATCAACATCTCCTCCGTCAATGGCCAGAAGGGCCAGTTCGGCCAAGTGAACTACTCCACTGCCAAAGCCGGCTTGCATGGTTTCACGATGGCGCTGGCGCAGGAAGTGGCCAGCAAAGGCGTGACCGTGAACACGGTCAGCCCCGGCTACATCGGCACCGACATGGTCAAGGCTATTCGTCCCGAAGTGCTGGAAAAAATTGTCTCTGGTGTGCCGGCTAAGCGCTTGGGTCAACCGGAAGAAATCGCTTCCATCATCTCCTGGATTGCTTCGGATGAAGGCGGTTACGCCACGGGCGCTGACTTCTCCCTGAACGGCGGTCTGCACATGGGTTGATTGCTTGGCCCTGAAGCCTTGCAAGTAACAAAAAAACCCGCCTTTTGGCGGGTTTTTTTATGGGTGCCTGATGTTATTTTTTGGCTGCACTAGCAGCTGACACGGCTGCATCGGCCTTGGCGGCGGTGCTTGTTTTCTTGACCGCAGCTGGTGGCGTTGCGCCTTGGTAAGAAGCGCCGCCTATGGTCAGCCCTTCAGCAGAGAATTTGGTCGCTCTTTTGGCACGGATGCCTTTCACTCGGGTCATAAAGTCTTCCCAGCTCTTGAACTCGCCTTTTTGGCGCTCGGCAACAATCTGCCGGGTTGTCGCTGGACCGATTCCGTTGATGCCATCGAGCTCAGCCTCACTGGCTTTGTTGACATCAACTGCAGCAAATGCGGTAAAGACAGACAAGGTTGCCAGAAAAGTCAGCAATTTTTTGAACATGGGACCACTCCTTGAAAATGAATTTTCGAATTAATTATTACGTCTTGAGACAAGACGAATGATGGTAGCGGCTTCTGTTCTAAATTTTGCTGAGGTTTTTGCTGTATTTAAACTAAGGAAAATCCTATTTTTGAGTGCAGTTTAGCCACTGCATGTAAGTGCTCACACCAGCTTGTACATCGGCAAAAACATGCGCGCAGCCTGCCGCGCGCAGGGCGCTCAGGTCGGCCTGGGTGTAGCTCTGGTATTTGCCCACCAGCGCCTGCGGAAAGCCGATGTAGTCGATCAGGCCACTATGCGCCGCTTCTTCCAGGCTCAGGGGCGCAGCGCTCTGGCCTTGGCGCAGGGTGTTGACGACGGCCAAGGCCACGTCGTTGAACGGCTGCGCCCGGCCCGTGCCGAGGTTAAAAATCCCGGACTTTTCAGAGTTGTCCAGAAACCACAGGTTCACCGCCACCACGTCGTCGATAAAGACAAAATCGCGCATCTGGCCGCCTGCGCCGTAGCCGCCGTAGTCGCCGAACAGCTTGACCTTGCCGTCGGCCTGAAACTGGTTGAACTGGTGAAACGCCACGCTGGCCATGCGGCCCTTGTGCTGCTCACGCGGGCCATAGACGTTGAAGTAGCGAAAACCGACGGTTTGCGTCTGGGCTTTTTCAAACTTGGCGCCGAGTTCGCGGCGCAGGCGCTGGTCAAACAGCAGCTTGGAATAGCCGTACACGTTGAGCGGTTTTTCAAATTCGGGCGACTCGCTGAAGGTGTCGGAGCCGCCGTAGGTGGCCGCCGAGGAGGCGTACAACAGGCGCGTGCCTTGGCGCTGGCACGATTCAAACAGGCCGCACGACAGGCTGTAGTTGTTGGCCATCATGTATTTGCCGTCCTGCTCCATCGTGTCGCTGCACGCGCCTTCGTGAAAGACGGCCTCGACATGGCCGTAAGCGCCATCGGCAAATCGCTGGTAAAAATCGCCTGCATCCACATAGTCGGCGATTTTCAGGTCGGCTAGGTTGCGAAATTTGTCGCCCTGCGTCAGGTCATCGACGGCGATGATGTTATCGATGCCGCGTGCGTTGAGCCCCTTGACCAGATTGCTGCCGATAAAACCGGCGGCGCCGGTGACTACGATTTTCATGAAGAATTCCTTGGATTTTTCGGGTGCGCGGCGGGTGCTTAGGCTGCGAACAGCTCGCGGTAGCTGACGGTGGCGGTGCCGAATTTGCCCACCACAATGCCGCCAGCCCGGTTGGCAATCGGCACGGCTTCGCGCAGGCTGATGCCTGCGGCCACCATCGTCGCCAGCGTGGCAATCACGGTGTCGCCTGCGCCGGTCACGTCAAACACTTCGCGGGCCAGCGCGGGGACGTGCAGCTCACCCTCGGCGTCAAACAGCGTCATGCCTTCTTCGCTGCGGGTCAGCAGCAGGGCGTCCAGCTTGAGCGAGGTGCGCAGGTTGTGGGCTTTGGCGCGCAGATCGGCCTCGTCGCGCCAGGGGCCGATGACGTGCTCCAGCTCGGCGCGGTTCGGGGTCAGGACGCTGGCGTTTTTGTAGCGCGCATAGTCCGCGCCTTTGGGATCGACCAGCACCACTTTGCTGGAGGCGCGTGCCTGGGCAATCATGGCGACGATATGAGCCAGCCCGCCTTTGCCGTAGTCGGAAAACAGCACGGCATCGTGTTCGGGATGCAGCTTTTCAAACGTCAGCGACTGGGAAGCCAGCACCTCGTTTTCGGGCGTGTTTTCAAAATCGAGTCGCAAGAGCTGCTGCTGGCGCCCGATGACGCGCAGCTTGACAGTGGTTTTGAGCTGGGCGTCGCGGCCAAGGTAGGGCGTGATGCCGGTTTGTGCGACCAGTGCTTCGAGCTGGTGGCTGGCTTCATCCTCGCCGACGACGCTTAGCAGTGAGGCTTGCGCGCCCAGCGTCACGATGTTGTAGGCGACGTTGGCGGCTGCGCCGATGCGCTCTTCGGTGCGGGTCACGCGTACCACGGGAACCGGCGCCTCGGGCGAAATGCGATCGACCGCGCCGTACCAGTAGCGGTCCAGCATGGTGTCGCCCACCACTAAAACGCGGGCGCAAGCGATTTTTTCAGGTGTCAATAACAGGGTCATTTTGGAAGTGAAATCAGGTTACAGCTCTTCAATGCGGCGGGCTGAGTAGCTGTCCCAGGCTTGGCAGCCAGGGCAGTGCCAGAAATGCTGGGTGGCCTCGAAGCCGCAGGCCGCGCAGCGGTAGCGCATCAGCGGTTTGGTGGCGTGGTCCAGCGCACGCTGGATCAGTTTGTGATGGTGCGCGTCTTCAAGCTTTTCCCCAGAAAGCCATTTGCTGGTGGCCACGAGAGAGGTTTCACGCTCCAGATGGCGCACATACCATTGCCGGGCGATGGCTGGGTCTGTTTCGAGCTTGACGATGGCTTCAATCACGTCAATCGACGGCGTCTGCGCATAACTGTCTTTGAGCAGCGCCAGTGTGGCCGCTTGCTGACCAGTGCGCTGGGCGATGTTGGCCAGAAGTCCCGCCGCCAGAGGCAAGGCTTGCGAGGTGGTTTTGACCAACTTAAGCAGCGTCTGTAAAGCATCTTCGGTGTGGCCGAGCTGGTTTTGCAGCTTGGCCAGTTCTATCAGGGGCCGGGCCGAAGCTGGCGCGATCACGCAGGCATTGAGCAGGGTGTTCAAGCCTTGGGCGCTGTCGCCTGAAGCGATGGCTGCGCTGGCCTGTTCGCACAGGTAATGCGCCTGCCGCGCACTGAAACTGCCTTGGCTGGCACTGCCGAGCAGGTCGGCAATTTGCGTGGCGTGGCCCCAGTCGCGGGTGCGCTCATAAATCGACAGCAGCGCCAGCCGGGCTTCTTCTTCAAACGGCGTTCCTTCGAGCTTGCGCAGCGCGGTTTCGGCCCGGTCCAGCAAACCGGCCTTCAGAAAATCGAGCGCCAGCGCATGCTGGGCACGATCACGCTCGCTCTGGGTCAGGTCGCCGCGTGACATCAGGTGTTCATGCACGCGCACGGCGCGGTCGTATTCGCCCCGGCGCCGGAACAGGTTGCCCAAGGCGAAATGCAGCTCGGAGGTGTCGGGGTCGTTCTGGACGGCTTCAATGAAGGCGTCAATGGCCTGATCCTGCTGCTCGTTGAGCAGGAAGTTCAGCCCTCGGAAATAGGCTTTGGGCGCTTGGCGGTTTTCAATGCGTAACTGTCGCAAATCCAAGCGGGAGGCCAGCCAGCCCAGCGTGAAAGCAATCGGGAAGCCGAGAAGAATCCAGGTGAAATCAAATTCCATGATGAAGCGGGGAAGGAGCACTGTCAGCACCCTCTGAAGAGGTGCTTGAGGCGTGGTGTGTTGTTGTTTTGCGTTTTTTCCACCAGCGCGGCATCATGACAAAAAATCCGAGCGACAGTCCGCCCGCAAAGGCTGCCAGAACTACCAGCACCAAGGGTGCTTGCCAGAAAGTGCCAAAAAAGAAATGCACCGCAACCGTTTGCTGGTTGTTCAGTGCAAAAGCAAATAGCGTAAAAAAAATGGCTGCTTTAAGCAGCCAAGTCAGGTATTTCACTGGCAAATCCCTTAAGTGGAGTGGCGATTGTAGCCAGCCCGCCCAAGGAAAAATTCAAAAACCTAGCGGGTCAGCGTGGCCGTCAGCAATTCTTCGGTGCGGGCATCAACGGCTTCGCGCAATGCTTTTCCCGGTTTGAAATGAGCCACCCGTTTCTCGGGAATAGCGACACTTTCTCCGGACCGGGGATTGCGTCCCATACGGGGCGGACGCCGGTTGACGGAGAAACTGCCGAAGCCCCGGATCTCAATCCGGTGACCATGCACCAGCGACTCGCTCATGGCATCAAGAAGGGTCTTGACGGCGTGCTCGGCATCACGGTGCGTCAGCTGGCTGAACCGGGTAGCCAGTTCTTCGACAAGATCGCTTCGGGTCATGAGAGACTAGCTTTGTCAGGACAAAAGCACACGAAGTGCTTTTGTCCTTCAAGCTATTTACTTCTCGCTGCTGTCGAGCTTGGCGCGCAGCAGGGCGCCCAGGCTGGTCAGGCCAGCGCTTTCGCGCGACGACTGCTGGTTCAGCGAAGCCATGGCTTCTTGCTGGTCAGCGTTGTCCTTGGCTTTGACCGACAACTGGATGTTGCGGGTCTTGCGATCCACGTTCACCACGACTGCTGAGACTTCGTCGCCTTCTTTGAGCACGTTGCGTGCATCTTCAACGCGGTCACGGCTGATTTCGCTGGCGCGCAGGTAGCCAATGATGTCTTCGCCCAGATCGATTTCGGCGCCCTTGGCGTCAACCGTCTTGACCTTGCCGGTCACAATCGCGCCCTTGTCATTGATCGACACGAACGTGGTGAATGGGTCGGAGTCGAGCTGTTTGATGCCCAGCGAGATGCGTTCGCGGTCCACATCGACGGCCAGCACGATGGCTTCGACTTCTTGGCCCTTTTTGTAGTTACGAACTGCGGCTTCGCCGGGCTCGTTCCACGACAGGTCAGACAGATGCACCAGACCGTCGATACCGGCAGCCAGACCCACAAACACGCCGAAGTCGGTGATCGACTTGATCGGGCCCTTGACGCGGTCGCCGCGCTTGGTGTCCACGGCAAATTCTTGCCAAGGGTTGGCCTTGCACTGCTTCATGCCCAGTGAGATGCGGCGCTTGTCTTCGTCGATTTCCAGAACCATGACTTCGACTTCGTCGCCCAGGGCCACGAGCTTGCTTGGGGCCACGTTCTTGTTCGTCCAGTCCATTTCGGACACGTGGACCAGGCCTTCGATGCCGGGTTCGAGTTCTACAAACGCGCCGTAGTCGGCGATGTTCGTGATCTTGCCGAACAGGCGGGTCGATTGTGGGTAGCGGCGGTTCACGCCCATCCAAGGATCGTCGCCCATTTGCTTCAGGCCCAGCGAGACACGGTTCTTTTCGGTGTCGAACTTCAGGATCTTGGCCACGATTTCCTGGCCAGCCGTCACCACTTCACTTGGGTGACGCACGCGGCGCCATGCCATGTCGGTGATGTGCAGCAGGCCGTCAATGCCGCCCAGATCAACGAACGCACCGTATTCGGTGATGTTCTTGACCACGCCCTTGACAGCGGAGCCTTCTTTGAGGGTTTCCATCAGCTTGGCGCGTTCTTCGCCCATGCTGGCTTCGACCACAGCGCGGCGCGACAACACGACGTTGTTGCGCTTGCGATCGAGCTTGATGACCTTGAATTCCATGGTCTTGTTCTCGTAGGGAGACAAGTCCTTGATGGGGCGGGTGTCGATCAGCGAACCGGGCAGGAAAGCGCGGATGCCGTTGACCAGAACGGTCAGGCCGCCCTTGACCTTGCCGCTGGTTTGGCCGGTGACGAATTCGCCGGATTCCAGGGCTTTTTCCAGGCTCATCCACGAAGCCAGGCGCTTGGCCTTGTCGCGCGACAGCAGCGTGTCGCCGTAGCCGTTTTCGACGGAGTCGATAGCCACGGAGACAAAGTCGCCGACCTGCACTTCAACTTCGCCTTGGTCGTTCTTGAACTCTTCAAGAGGAATGTAAGCCTCGGACTTGAGGCCAGCGTTCACAACGACGTGGTTGTGATCGATGCGCACCACTTCGGCGGTGATAACTTCACCAGAGCGCATTTCGGAGCGTTGCAGTGATTCGTTGAATAGGTCGGCAAAAGATTCGGACATGTGTTTCCTAATCCGCAAAAGCAGGAGGTCAATGGCGGGATTGCCATTGTTTTTGGAGCTGCTTGCGGTGGTTTGGGTTGTGCGGCTTTACGATGGATAAAGCTGCGGGTGGGATAAAAGTTCCTAACGAGGCTGCGTCCCATTAGCGGGACGCATTGAACATCAGAAGGGCCGGGTGCTCTGCCACCAGTCAATCACCTGATCCAGCGATTTTTCAATTGTCAGGTCGGAGTTGTCCAGCAGCCGGGCGTTCTCAGCAGGTTTTAGTGGAGCGGCTTGCCGGGACGTGTCCCGGGCGTCGCGCGCTTCCAAATCCTGTTGAATGGCGGCGATTGTAGTCGCCTTTCCCTTTGAAATCAACTGCTTATGCCTGCGTTCGGCGCGGTGCAGCGCGCTGGCCGTCAGGTAGATTTTCAAAGGTGCATCGGGGAAAACCACGGTGCCCATGTCGCGGCCATCGGCGACCAGGCCGGGCAGGCGCTGAAAGCTGTGCTGCAGCGCCTGCAGGGCGGCGCGCACCTGCGCGTAGGCCGACACTTTGGAGGCGGCCATGCCAGCGGCTTCGCTGCGAATCGCGTCCGACACATCTTCGTTGCCGAGGAAAATTTGCTCGCCCTGAAAGCGCACCGGCAAGGCGCGGGCAATCTGCGCTACGCCCGCTTCGTCGTCCAGTGAAACACCGGCGCGCTGGGCGGCAAAGGCGCTCAGCCGGTACAGCGCGCCGGAGTCGAGAAAGTGGTAGCCGAGCCGCTCGGCGGTCAGCGCGGCCAGCGTGCCTTTGCCCGAAGCGGTCGGGCCGTCGATGCACAGCACCGGAATCTGCGCGGCTGGCGCTTCGGTGACGGCAAACAGCGCCTCAAAATAATCCGGGAAGGTCTTGGCCACGCACTTGGGATCCAGAACGCGAATCGGCAGCAGCGCCGGATTGAACGCAGCCAGCGAAAAACACATGGCGATGCGGTGATCGTCATAGGTGTGGATGGCGGCGGTTTTCCAGTCGCTGGCTTGCGCGGGCGGCGTGATTTTCAGGTAATCCAAGCCTTCTTCGACCGTGGCGCCGAGCTTTTGCAGTTCGCAGGCCATGGCGGCGAGGCGATCGGTTTCCTTGACGCGCCAGCTGGCGATGTTGCGCAGCGTCGTCGTGCCGTCGGCGTACAGCGCCATCACGGCCAGCGTCATGGCGGCGTCGGGAATGTGGTTGCAGTCCAGGTCAATCGCCTTGAGCGGCCAGGCGCCACGCGAAATGCGCAATGAATTGGGCGTGCTGTCGATCTGCGCGCCCATCAGACGGGCGGCTTCGACAAAGCGGATGTCGCCCTGAATCGAGTCGGCGCCGACGCCCTTGATCTCTAGTGCGTCGCACCCGGCGCTGGCCGGGGCGATGGCGCCGAGCGCGATGAAGTAGCTGGCCGAAGAGGCATCGCCCTCGACGTGAATCTCGCCGGGCGATTGGTAGCGGCTGCCCGCCGGAATCGTAAAGCGTTGCCAGCCGTCGCGCTGCACGTCAATGCCAAAGCGCTGGAGCAGGTTGAGCGTGATCTCAATGTAGGGGCGCGAAATCAGCTCGCCGACCACGTCAATGTGGATGTCGCGCTCGGCCACCAGCGGCAGTGCTAGCAGCAGGGCGGTCAAAAACTGGCTGGATACGTCGCCGCGCACGCGGATCGGTTCGTCCAGCTTGAGCGTGCCCGGCGACAGGCGCAGCGGCGGAAAGCCGTCGTTGCCGAGGTAGTCAATGCCGCAGCCGAGTTGGCGTAGCGCATCAACTAAGTCGCCAATCGGGCGCTCGTGCATGCGCGGCACGCCCGACAGCTCAAACTCGCCGCCGAGCAGCGCCAGCGCGGCGGTAAGCGGGCGCATCGCGGTGCCGGCATTGCCCAAAAACAGCTTGGCTTGGCGCTCGACGAGCTGGCCGCCCAAGCCGACGATGACGGCGGTTTCGCCGTCTTGTTGCACGCTACAGCCGAGCTGCTTGAGCGCGGCCAGCATCACGGCGGTGTCGTCGGAGGCGAGCAGGTCGTGGACGGTGGTTTGGCCGTGGCTCAGGGCTGCGAGCAGCAAAACGCGGTTGGAAATGCTTTTAGAGCCGGGCAGGCGCACGCTGCCGCCAGCACTGGCCAGTGGCGGGATGTCGAGGAATTCGATGTCAAACATGCGGCAGGGCTTATTGTTTTCTGTGGGGGTGCGAGGAAATGCGCCAGTTGGCGCGCGTGTCGCTGGCTTGGCCGATCATGGCTTCCAGCGAATCGCCATCGCCGCTGGCAATCAAATCTTCAAGATACTGCAGCGTGTGCTGAAAAATTTTCGATTGCGCCAGCAGCTCTTCGCGGTTGGCAATCAGGATGTCACGCCACATTTTGGGGTCGCTGGCGGCAATCCGGGTGAAGTCGCGAAAGCCCGGCCCGGCCAGCGACAGGTACTCCCTTCCCTGCTCCTGTTCGATGATGCCGTTCACCAAAGCAAAGGCGACCAGATGCGGCAAATGGCTGACGGCTGCATAAGCGGCGTCATGCGCTTGGGGCGACATCTTGGTGACATGACAACCGAGCGCGGTCCAAAGGTCGGTGGCCTTTTTTAGCTGGGCGGTCAAGGTGCGCTCAATCGGGGTGATGATGACCTGCTTGCCGGCATACAGGTCCACATCGGCAGATTCAACGCCGGAAATTTCCTTGCCAGTGATCGGGTGGCAGGGCACAAACGAGCCGACATGCTCCTTGAGCACGCGCCGCGCCGCCTCCACCACATCGGACTTGGTCGAGCCTACATCCATGACCAGCGTGTTGCGTCCCACCAGATGCCGGATCGATTTCAGGCTCGCCTCGGTGGCGGACACCGGAATGGCCAGCAAGACGATGTCGGCACCAGAGACGGCCAGCAGGGCTGAAGGTGCTTCCACGTCAATCACGCCCATCAGGCGGGCTCGCTCGGTCGTTGAGGGCGATTTGCTGTAGCCGACGACGCGCTTGACCAATCCGGCCCGTTTAAGGGCCAGCGCGAAAGAGCCGCCCATCAGGCCGCAGCCGATGAGACCGAGTTGTTCAAACATGAAATGGCATCCGTAGTTGTTGTCGTTGTTGTAGGCGGTTTGGCGCGCTGTCAGTCGCTGATGGGGTAGGTGCCCAGAATCTTGTAAAAGGCGCACAGTTGCTGCAAATCGGCTAGCGCGGCTTTAACCGACTCCTGTGCGGGGTGGCCTTGCAGGTCGATGTAGAAATAATATTCCCACTGACCGGAGCGGGCTGGGCGCGATTCAAAGCGGGTCATGGAGACACCGTGGTTTTTCAGCGGCACCAAAATGTCATGCACCGCGCCGGGACGGTTGGGCACTGACACGACCACGCTGGTGCAATCCTTGCCGGAGGCGGGCGGGGTGGGCAGGGTTTGCGGCAGGCAGATGACGGCAAAGCGGGTGCGATTAAAAGCGTCGTCCTGAATCGCATGCGCCGCCGTGTGCAGCGCGAACTGGCTGGCGGCGCGCTCGCTGGCGATACCGGCCCAGGCCGGATTGGTGGTGGCCAAACGGGCGCCCTCGGCATTGCTCGACGCGGCGCGGCGCTCGACATTCGGCAAATGGGTGTTGAGCCAGCCCTGGCATTGGGCCAGCGCCTGCGGATGGGCAAATACCACCTCGATGTTTTCCAGCGAATCGGACAGCCGCAGCAGGTTGTGTTTGACCATCAGACTGACTTCGCCCACGATGTGCAGCGGCGAGTTCAGCAGCAAGTCCAGCGAGCGCGACACCATGCCTTCGGTGGAGTTTTCCACCGGAATCACGCCGTAGCTCGCGCTGCCCGCCGCCGTGGCGCGAAACACCTCGTCAATGCTCGCGCAGGGCACATGTTCGATGCTGGCGCCAAAAAACTGCAGCGCAGCCTGCTCGGTGAAGGTGCCGACCGGGCCAAGGTAAGCCACCCGAATGGGCGACTCCAGCGCCAGACAGGCCGACATGATTTCGCGCCAGACGGCGGCCACATGCTCGTTTTTCAGCGGACCCTGGTTGTTTTTCTGAATGTTTTCAATGACCTGGGCGACGCGGTCAGGCCGGAAAAAAGGCGTTCCCTCGCGTTTTTTCACCTCGCCCACCTGCTCGGCCACCAGGGCGCGGCGGTTGAGCAGGGCGAGCAATTCTTTGTCCAAAGCGTCAATCTGGACGCGCAAATCAGCGAGGTTAGCGGTCATGTCTCAAGCGTGTTGTTGTTCAAATTCTTGCAGGTAGCGCACCAAGGCCTCAACACCAGCCAGCGGCATGGCGTTGTAAAGGCTGGCGCGCATGCCGCCGACGGACTTGTGGCCCTTGAGCTGGAGCAAGCCGCGCGTTTTGGCACCGGCCAGAAAAGCCTCGTTGCGCGATTCGTCACGCAGGAAAAACGGCACGTTCATGCGGGAGCGGCAGTCCTGGCTGACCGGGTTGAAGTACAGCGCCGAGTTGTCAATCGCGTCGTACAGCAGCCGGGCTTTGGCGATGTTGCGCTGCTCAATCGCAGCGATGCCGCTGGCGTCGCCTTCTTGCTGGCGCTTAAGCCACTGAAACGTCAGGCCCGCGATGTAAATCGAGTACGTCGGCGGTGTGTTGAACATCGAGCCGTTGTCGGCGACGGTTTTGTAATTGAAGGCGCTGGGGCAAATCGCCAGCGCGTGGCCCAGCAGGTCTTCGCGCACGACGACCAGCGTCACGCCAGCGGGGCCGAGATTTTTCTGCGCGCCGCCAAAAGCCAAACCGACCCGCGACCAGTCCACCGCACGCGAGGCGACGTGGGACGAAAAATCAATCACCAGCGGCGCGTCGCAGCCCAGCGCCTTGAGGTCGGGCAGCTCGTGGAACTCCAGACCGTCAATGGTTTCGTTAGTGCAGACATGCACGTAACTGGCATCGCTGCGCAATTGCCAACTGGCGGGCGCTGGGATGCTGGTGTGTTTACTGCCTTCGTTGGTGGCGGCAATCTGCACGTCGCAGTATTTGCGCGCTTCCTTTTGCGATTTGGCGCTCCAACTGCCGGTCACGACAAAATCGGCGGCACCGCCGCGTGACAGGTTCAGCGGCACGATGGCGTTTTCTGCCAGACCGCCGCCCTGCATGAACAGGATTTTGAAGTGCTGGGGAACGGCCATCAGCTCGCGGAAATCGGCTTCTGCCTGCTCGTAAATAGAGATGAACTCTTTGCCCCGGTGGCTCATTTCCATCACGCTCATGCCGCTGCCGTGCCAGTCCAGCATTTCGCTAGCGGCTTGTTGCAGAACTTCTTCCGGCAGAACGGCCGGTCCGGCTGAAAAATTGAACGGGCGCGTCATTTCTTGGCCGGTTTGCTGCCGACTATTTTCAGTGCGGCGGCATCAAACTGCTTGGCCCGTGCGGCCACATCGGTGCGCGAAGCGTCAACGAGTTTCTGGATGAATAAATTGCCCAGTTCAGGCGCAGTCGTCTGGTATTTTTTGATCGCTGGGGACTCAAAAAAGCTGGCGATTTGTTTGAGCTCGTCGAGCGTGAAGCGTTCGGTATAAGCGGGCACCAGCACATCGGCGCTGACTTTGCTGACCTGTTTGCTGATGATGTTGCTGGCGTCATCGGCATACTTTTTCAGTTCGGCATTCATCTCTTCCGAGGCTTTTTTCTGTTGGGCCTTGGCAACATTGGCGCCGAGCTTGGGCGCCCAGTTGGCGATCAGTTCCTGGGTGCTGCTGTCAGCGAGTTGGGACACCAGCCGCTCCAACTCCGGGCCTTGCTGAAGGGCGACGACTTTGGTGGCCCATTCGGTTTTTGGGTCCACGGTTTGCGCGTGAAGCGTTGTGGTGCAGGCAAGGCCAGCCAGGGCCAGTGTGGTGATCAGTTTTTTCATGAATTGCTTTCTGGGTTGGTGGCGTCGGTGCTGGCATCGTCAGGGATGCTTGCTTCGGCCTCTTTGTCAGTGTCGGTATCGGTATCGTCCAGCGAGGCGTCATTTTCCACGATTCTCTGCAGGCCGCTCAGTTGCGAGCCTTCATCGAGGCCAATCAGGGTCACGCCTTGCGTGGCGCGGCCCATTTCGCGGATTTCGCTGACGCGGGTGCGCACCAGCACGCCCTTGTCGGTGATCAGCATGATTTCATCGTCGGCATGCACCAGCGTTGCCGCCACGACTTTGCCGTTGCGCTCGCTTTGCTGGATGGCAATCATGCCCTTGGTACCCCGGCCATGACGGGTGTGCTCGGTGATGGAGGTGCGTTTGCCGTAGCCGTTTTGGGTGGCGGTCAGCACGCTTTGGGCTTCGTCTTCGGCGACGAGCATGGCGATGACGCTCTGGCCTTCGTCCAGATTCATGCCGCGCACGCCGCGTGCGTTGCGGCCCATCGGGCGCACGTCGTTTTCGTCAAAGCGCACGGCTTTGCCGCCGTCGCTGAACAACATCACGTCATGCTTGCCGTCGGTGAGCGCCGCGCCGATCAAAAAGTCGCCCTCGTCGAGGTCCACGGCGATGATGCCCGCCTTGCGCGGGTTGCTGAAGTCGTCCAGCGGCGTTTTTTTGACCGTGCCCATCGAGGTGGCCATGAACACATACTGGTCCGCCGGAAAGCTGCGTTTTTCGCCCGTCAGCGCCAGCACGACGGTTATTTTTTCGCCTTCCTGCAGCGGGAACATGTTGACAATCGGGCGACCCCGCGAGCCGCGCGAACCCGTCGGCACTTCCCAGACCTTGAGCCAATAAAGTCGGCCCCGGTCAGAAAAACACAGGATGTAGTCGTGCGTGTTGGCGATGAAAAGCTGATCGACCCAGTCATCATCCTTGGTGGCGGTGGCCAGCTTGCCGCGCCCGCCGCGCTTTTGCGCCCGGTATTCGGACAGCGGCTGGCTCTTGATGTAGCCGGTGTGCGAGAGCGTGACCACCATGTCGGTGGGTGTGATCAGGTCTTCGGTGCTCAGATCAAACGAGCTGTGCTCGATGTGGCTGCGCCGCGCGCCCAGCTTGGTTTGACCGAATTCATGCTTGATGGCGCCAAGTTCGTCGCCGATGATGACCGATACGCGCTCGGGACGGGCCAGAATGTCGAGAAAATCGTCAATCTCGGCCATCACGGCTTTGTATTCAGCGACGATTTTGTCCTGCTCCAAGCCGGTCAGGCGCTGCAGGCGCATTTGCAGGATTTCCTGCGACTGGGTTTCGGACAGGCGGTACAGGCCGTCGCGGCCCATGCCGAATTCTTTTTCCAGCGCTTCGGGGCGGTAGTCGTCGGCGTTGACCACGCCGCCGTCGGTGCGGCTGCGCGTGAGCATCTCGCGAACCAGCTGGCTGTCCCAGGCCTGCTGCATCAGCTCGGCTCTGGCGACGGGCGGCGTGGGCGCGTTGCGGATGATGGCGATGAATTTATCGATATTGGCCAGCGCCACGGCCAGGCCTTCGAGCACATGGCCGCGCTCGCGGGCTTTGCGCAAATTGAACACCGTGCGGCGCGTGACCACTTCGCGGCGGTGCGACAGAAACACCTGAATCAGGTCTTTCAGGTTGCACAGCTTGGGCTGGCCGTTGATCAGCGCCACCATGTTGATGCCGAAGGTGTCCTGTAGCTGGGTCTGCTTGTACAGGTTGTTCAGCACGACTTCGGGCACTTCGCCGCGTTTTAAATCGATGACCAGGCGCATGCCGGACTTGTCGCTCTCGTCCTGGATGTGGCTGATGCCCTCGATTTTTTTCTCGTGAACCAGCTCGGCCATGCGCTCCTGCAGCGTCTTTTTGTTGACCTGATAAGGCAGCTCATCAACGATGATGGACTGGCGCTGGCCCTTGTCGATGTCTTCAAAATGGCATTTGGCGCGCATCACGACACGGCCGCGCCCGGTGCGGTAGCCGTCTTTGACGCCGTTGATGCCGTAAATGATGCCGCCGGTGGGAAAGTCCGGCGCCGGGATGATTTCCATTAGCTCGTCGATGGACGCTTCCGGGTTTTTCAGCAGATGCAGGCAGGCATCGACGGTTTCGTTGAGGTTGTGCGGCGGAATATTGGTCGCCATGCCGACGGCAATGCCGCTGGAGCCGTTGACCAGCAGATTGGGCAGGCGCGTTGGCATGACCAGCGGTTCTTGCTCGCTGCCATCGTAGTTGGGGCCGAAATCGACGGTTTCCTTGTCCAGATCGGCCAGCAGCTCGTGGGCGATTTTGGACAGGCGGATTTCGGTGTAGCGCATGGCGGCGGCGTTGTCGCCATCGACGGAGCCGAAGTTGCCCTGGCCATCGACCAGCATGTGGCGCAGCGAAAAATCCTGCGCCATGCGCACGATGGTGTCATAAACAGCGGTGTCGCCGTGCGGATGGTATTTACCGATCACGTCGCCGACGATGCGGGCGGACTTTTTGAATGGGCGGTTCCAGTCGTTGTTGAGCTCGTGCATGGCGAACAGCACGCGCCGGTGTACGGGTTTGAGTCCATCCCTGGCGTCCGGCAGCGCACGGCCCACAATCACGCTCATCGCGTAGTCAAGGTAGCTTCTGCGCATTTCCTCTTCAAGACTGATGGGCAGAGTTTCTTTGGCGAACTGGGTCATGAAGAGCCTGGTGGAGTAGCTCAAGAGGCTTGAGCAAATTAACGATTTTAAGGCTGGAGTTTAAAACGCCGGGTTTGTGGCTGGCCTGCAACATATTCTAAAGAATCTTGGATTCGCACCGGACTAAGCGTTTGGCGGGCCTGATGCCTCGGATGAGTGTGGCACAATGAATGTAACGCCTTCGGTGATGGTCACGGGGGGTGTGCAAATCCTAATAATCGCAGCAAGTCTGCGGCTTTTCTCTAGAGGAAAATCATGAAGAAACTCAACAAAGTGGCAATGTTGTTTGCTTCCGCAGCGCTTGTTACCGCCGCTGGCGCACAAACCGTTGACAACTGGAAAAACGGCACGAACGAGCTGTCCTGGAAAAACGGTGCTGGCGATCTGTGCTGGCGCGATTCCAACTGGACGCCTGCTACTGCAGCCGTCGGTTGCGATGGTGCCATCGTTGCCGCTCCTAAAGTTCCTGAAGTCAAGCCTGAAGTCAAGCCTGAAGTCAAGCCTGAAGTCAAGCCCGTCGTCAAGCCTGTAGTCAAGGATGTGGAAGTCAAGAAGGTTACTTACGCATCCGACGCTTTCTATGACACCGGCAAGGCAGTGCTCAAGCCGGCAGGTAAAGAAAAGCTCGATGACCTGATCGGCAAGATCAAGGGCATGAACCTGGAAGTGGTTGTTGCTACCGGTCACACCGACTCCGTTGGCAGCGATGCTTCCAACCAGAAGCTGTCGGTTCGTCGTGCTGAATCCGTCAAGGCTTACTTGGTGTCCAAGGGCATCGAGAAAAACCGTATCTACACCGAAGGCAAGGGCGAGAAGCAGCCAGTGGCTGACAACAAGACCGCTGAAGGTCGCGCCAAGAACCGCCGCGTCGAAATCGAAGTGGTCGGCACCGGCAAGTAATCCTCTTTAGGATCACCTGAAAAACCGCGCTGTAGCGCGGTTTTTTTACGTCTCAAGGATAATGCTCCGATGTCTTTAACTGATAACTTTGACCCTGCCGAACTGGCAAAATTCTCCGATCTGGCCCATCGCTGGTGGGACAAGGACAGCGAGTTTCGTCCGCTGCACGAAATCAACCCGCTCCGGCTTGACTGGATCGATGCCGTGGCGCCGCTGAAGGGCAAGCGGGTGCTGGATGTGGGTTGCGGCGGAGGCATTCTGGCCGATGCGATGGCACGCAAGGGCGCCTCGGTTCTCGGTATTGATCTGGCCAGCAAAGCCCTCAAAGTGGCCCAGCTCCACGCGCTGGAAGCGCAAACCGAGGGCGTGCAGTATTGCGAAATCAGTGCTGAGGCGCTGGCCGTCGAGCAGCCCGGTAGTTTTGATGTCGTCACCTGCATGGAAATGCTGGAGCATGTGCCCGATCCGTCCTCCATCGTGAAAGCCTGCGCGGCGCTGGTCAAGCCGGGCGGCCATGTCTTTTTTTCCACGATCAATCGTAATGCGAAGGCGTTTTTGTTCGCTATCGTCGGGGCTGAATATCTGCTGAACATGCTGCCCCGTGGCACGCATGAGTATGCCAAGCTGATCAAACCCAGCGAGCTGGCCAGCTACTGCCGCGCTGCCGGGCTGGACCTGCAGCAGGCCAAGGGCATGGAGTACAACCCGCTGACGCGCCATTACTGGCTCAGCGCCAACACCAGCGTGAACTACCTTTTTGCGACCCAGAAAGCCTGACTCGCCCATGTTTGAAAACATTGACGCCGTGCTGTTCGACCTCGACGGCACCTTGATTGACAGCGCCCCGGACTTGGGTGCCGCTGCCGACAAGATGCGCACCGACCGGGGCTTGGCATCGTTGCCGCTGGAACTGTACCGCCCGATGGCCGGGGCAGGCGCACGCGGCATGATAGCCGTGGCATTCGGCCTGAGCCCTGCCGATGCTCGGTTCGAGGCGCTGAAAGAGGAGTTTTTCCTCAATTACGAAGCGTGCTTGGCTGAGAGAACCTATGTGTTTGACGGCGTGGCCGAGCTGATTGAGCGCATTTGCCGCAGCGGCCTCAAGTGGGGCGTCGTGACGAACAAATCAGCCCGTTTTACCGTGCCGCTAACCCGGGCCATGCCGCTGTTCAGCACGGCGCAAACCATCATCAGCGGCGACACCACGCCGCATACCAAGCCGCACCCCGAGCCTTTGTTCGAGGCGGCGCGCCAGCTCGAGCTGGCGCCAGCGCGCTGCCTCTATGTCGGTGACGACGAGCGCGACATCGTCGCAGGGCGTGCCGCTGGCATGCCCACGGTGGCCGCCGCCTATGGTTACCTGGGCGCCGCCGCCGATACCGCCGCCTGGAACGCCGACTTTACGATAGCCACGCCCTCGGCCCTCTTGACTTTGCTGAAAATGGCTTAAACTATGCGGCTTGGGGCTGCATTGGTTTCGACGTGGGTTCGGACGCGGTGTGGTGCATGTCGAGCTGGGTGTGCTCGTAAAACTGATTCAAACAAACTAACTGCAAACGACGAACGTTTCGCACTCGCAGCTTAATTGCCTGTGAGCTTTACAACAGCAGGCCGATGGGCTGGGCAAGGGGTTTTTGACGCAAGTTAGAGATTCCAGGCTGTAAAGATAATTTTATCGGCTGGCTCCGGATTGGGTACCTTAGTCCGGGGCAAGAAAATAGGGTGCTGGCGTCCTGTGCAGCGTGCGACTGCGCGATACAGGTGGCGAGACTCAAATCAGACCGCTAAACATGTAGATCTGCTCGAAAAAGGCTTGCGGACGGGGGTTCAAATCCCCCCAGCTCCACCACCACAAAAGACAAAGGCCGCTAGGGACATATTCCTAGCGGCTTTTTTCATTGGTAAATCACTCTTGTCTTTTGCAATAGCGTACAAAGCGCGACGTTGACAGGCACACAAAACCGGGGGTACAAACGGGGGGAGAAACCACTGTTTTCCTGTTTTTGGGGGTGCTGTACCCCCATTCACCAGCGAAAACGCCTTTGTTATACCCCCGCCCCTGGAGTTGTCCCCCCATGCTGACTGATGCCCAATGCCGCAATGCCGTTTGCCCGCCTGACAAGAAACAGGCGCGGTTCAGCGATTCCGGCGGGATGTACCTGCAAGTAAGCCCGGCAGGCTCGAAACGCTGGTTTTTGAAGTACCGCATTGCCGGGGCTGAAAAACAGTTCGCGCTGGGCAGCTATCCGACTGTGGGGCTGGCCGATGCCCGCAAGGCCCGCGATGCCGCCAAACTGAAAAAGTCTGAGGGTATTGACCCGGTACAGGCCCGCAAGGTGGAAAAGCTCAAAGCAGTGCGCACCGATGGCGACACCTTCAAGGCCGTCGGTGGATGTCAAGCTACTTGTCGCCTATGAGTGTTGAAATTAAGCGGTTTTTCTGAACTGGTTTTGTTCCTCCTTTTTGCCATTTTTCTGATTCACGGACTGATCGGGATTGAGGTGTACCTCGC
>Ga0302263_10000101_pt1 | contig 35831 bp, 30 predicted proteins | sample II_Fen_N1_4_FD_194564 | JGI IMG/M metagenome (GOLD analysis project Ga0302263, IMG submission 194564) | Peat permafrost microbial communities from Stordalen Mire near Abisko, Sweden - II_Fen_N1_4 | ecosystem: Environmental > Terrestrial > Soil > Wetlands > Permafrost | place: Sweden: Abisko... | reverse complement strand
CAAGATCGCCGAGCTGATCGACGCCAAGTCCGGGCTGGCCGCCCGGGCGCTGGACGGCGCGGGGGAGGGCGACGGCTCGTCGTCCACGGACGTGCAACTCGAAGCCCTGGTCAGCCTGCTCACCGACGCGCTCGCCGCGGAGGACGTGGCCTGAGCCGCCCCACGACCGACGTCGCCTACTTCGAGGTGCCGGTCGAGGTCGCGTTCTCCGCCGAGCCCCTCCCGTTGCTGGGCAGCGGCCGCGCGGACTGACGACTCAGGCGCGATGCTCAAGGTGATCCACGACGCGCTCAAGGCTGGTCGCGCCATGATGTGCAGCATGTGCCCGCGCCGCTCACGAGCCCGGAGGCGTTCGGTGGTGGGGGCGGCCGCCCTGACCGTCGGTGTTGCCCTGAGCTGCTCGGCATGCACCGTGCCTCATGGGTCGGTGATGGGAGTGGGGGTCGACGATGCGGGCCGGCTCGTCGGCTACCTCCGGGTGTGCCACGACCACATCGACGGTGCCACGATCTACCTGCCCACGGACGGCTTCAACGGCAAGACGGTCGGAGAGTGGAGCGCGTCCCAGCCGGTCACCGACTACGCGTCCTGGTCCCTCGTCGAACCAACGGACGGCTGGACGACCGAACTCGCTCTCCCGAAGCTCAAGGCAGGAGTGGACTACCAGTTCTACGGCGGGACGAACGAGAACACGTGGTCCGCCATGGGGAGCGATTTCACCAAGGCCGACGTCGACTCCATGCAACCCGGGATGGTCTGGTACTCCGCTGCTCTCACAGACCGCGCCACCGGCGCCGTGACGTGGTCCCACGTCCAGGTCACCGTCGACGAGTTCAAGAGCAACGCCTGCAACACGCTCGCGGCCGCTGGGGGCTGACCGCAGGCTCGGTCAGCCGCCGGACCGGCGTGAACCGGCGTCTCGCTACGGCTGGGTTCGGACGCCGTCGGGCAAGGGCAAGGGCAAGGGCGAGGGGCGGTGCAGCATCGGCTCCTTCCACAGGCTGACGGGACCTGGGTCCCGTCCCCGGAGCTGGCCGACCACGGTGCAGGTGCGGCGCATAAGCGTGGCCGCGCTGCTGGCGAGCAGCACCGCCACTGGCACCTCGATCAACGCCGAGCCGATCGAGCTCCAGTGCTCCGGGGCGCCCCACGACAGCGAGGTGTCGAACCAGGCGTCGCACAGGAGCAGGGTGGCCGTTGCCACCATCGCGAAGGCGGCGATCTGGCGCCGGAGCCACACGCTCGCGGCGGTGGCAGCGAAGAGCACGAGCAGAGCCAGGTCAAAGCCCACCCAGACGGATCGCCACGCACCGACCGAGTAGTTCGCGGGCAACGTGAGGGACAGGTAGACCAGCCAGGGCAGCATGCCGATCGCACCGACCGTTCCGACGATCAGCACGAGCTTTCGCTGGCGTGGGGACCGCGGAGGCGCCAGGGGAAAGGTTGCGAACTCATCGAGCATCCGGGCGACCTCGGCCCGCTGCTGCTCGCTCCAGCCGCGTACGGCCTCGCGCGTGGGAACGAGTGATTCCGTCGGCTCCATCCTGACCTCCAGGCTCGTCGGCCCGTATCGCGTGACGCGCCCTCGCGCCCTCGCGCACACCATCCTCGCCGTTGCTGTGTTCACGGTCGCGACGAAGGCCGACCTGACCGATCACTGCAGCCCCGCCGGCGCGAGCCATCACTGGCCCCGCGCGCGCCACCACTGACCCCGCGCGCGTCGCGACCGGGCGCGGGGCAGGGTGAGGCATGACGATCGTCGTCGGCACGTCCGGCTGGAGCTACGACCACTGGGGCGGCGTGCTGTACGGGCCGGGCCTGCCACCAGGCGACCGCCTCGCCCAGTACACCGCCGAGTTCGACACCGTGGAGCTCAACGCCAGCTTCTACCGGTGGCCGCCGCCGGCCCGGTTCGCCGCCTGGCGTGACCGGCTGCCCGACGGCTTCCGGCTGTCCGTCAAGGCTCCGCGGGGGCTGACGCACGCCCGCCGGCTGCACGAGCCGGAGACCTGGATCGAGCGCATCGCGGCCGGCTGGCACGAGCTGGGCGACCGCCGGGCGGTGCTCTGCGTCCAGCTGCCGCCGAACCAGGCGCGCGACGACGCGCGGCTCGACTACTTCCTGGGCGCGATGCCGCCATGGATCAGCGTCGCCGTCGAGCTGCGGCACCCGAGCTGGGTGGACGACGCAGTGTTCGCGCTGCTCGAGCGCCACGGCGCGGCGTACTGCGTGATGAGCGGTGCGCAGCTGCCGTGCGTGCTGCGTGCGACCGCGCGGGTCGTCTACATCCGCCTGCACGGCCCGGACGACGACCACCTCTACGCCGGCTCCTACTCCGACGCCGACCTCGCCTGGTGGGCAAACCGGATGGGGGAGTGGGACGAGGCCGGGCACGACGTGTACGCGTACTTCAACAACGACGGCGAGGGCCATGCCGTCCGCAACGCGCGCACGCTGCGCGGCCTGGTGGGGCAGTAGTCGTCGGCCCCGCCGGGACGCGGGCGGCACGCGGACGCGACGAAGGGCCCACCCGAGCGGATGAGCCCTTCGTCGCCGGAGCGCGTCGGCGTCAGGCGGTGCAGGTGAACCCGTTGACGGCGAACGAGGTCGGCGCCGCAGGGGAGCTGCCGCGGGCGATGGCGCCGTTGAAGCCGAACGTGATCGTCTGGCCGGGCTTGACCACCTGGTTGTAGCCGAGGTTGGCCGCCTGCACCGTGGCGCCGGCCTGGGTGGGCGCCGCGCTCCACATCTGCGCGACCGACTCACCGTGGGTGAACGCCCACCGCATGTTCCAGCCGTTCAGGGCGCGGGTTCCGGTGTTGGTCAGCCACACCTGGGCGGTGAAGCCGCCCGGCCAGGAGCCGTGCACGGTGTACGCGACGCGGCACGGCTGCGTCACGGCCGGCGCGGCCAGCGTGATCAGCTGGTCGGCCTGCTGGACGAACCAGGCGCCCGCGGCGGGGTCGACGATGCCGCCCCACTCGGGGTCGGTGGTGCCGCCCGTACCGCGCGTGCACTGGCCGTCCGACTCGCCCGGCACCTTCACCCAGAGGAATGCGTCGGCGAGCGCGTACCCGGTGCTCGTCGTCGGCGCCACGCCCAGGCCGCGTCCCGGCGGGTTGCACCAGTCCTGCCGGTCCGAGTACTGGCTGCCGCCGGTCCAGGGCCCCTGGCCGTTCCGGCTGGTGTCGATGACGAAGTGGGTGGTCGGCGCCGTGGTGCCCAGCTGCGAGGCATACCGCGAGTCGATGCCGACGGTGTTCCACGCCAGGTCGGCGGGGTTGCCGCTGTAGGGCGCGGTGCGCCACACCTGCGTGTTGTCCATCGCGGTGCCGCTCCAGCCCGTGTCCGGACCACCGTTCCAGTACTGGTTGCCGCAGCCGTTGAACCCGCCGTAGGCCGCCGGGTCCGCGGCGCTGTCGCGCGCGGCGAGGGCGATGCACGACGAGACCCACCGGCCGTAGGCCACCTGGTTCTCGGTGCGCTGGTAGTTGGAGACGTTGAGGAAGAACCCGTCCGCCCGCTGCACGCCGGCCTTGAGCAGCCGCTGCGCGGACTCGCCGACGTTCTGCCAGCCGGTGTGCGTCGCGTCGAGGTAGACGGCGGTCCCGCGCTTGGCGCCGAGCGCGTCGACCGCGTAGTTCAGCTCGACGAACCGGTTGGCCGGGTCGACGCCGGGGATGCTGCAGTTCGACGAGCCGTCGAGCGGGCTGACGTAGTTGGGGATCAGGCCCAGGCCGTCCGGCTCGAGGATCACGGCGGCGGGCGTGTCGCCGATGCCCTTGGCCAGGCCGTCGATCCAGGCCTTGTACTGGGCGGTGCTCTGGGCGCCACCGGCGGAGTACTGGCCGCAGTCGCGGTTCGGCAGGAAGTAGGCCACCAGCACCGGGACGGTGCCCTGGCTCTGCGCCGCGGTGACCACGGCGCGGGCCGCGGTCTGCACCTGCTGCGGCGTGCCCTTGGTCAGCCACGTCGCAGTGGGGAACTGGGCGAGCAGGTTGGCGTCGTCCTTCGCGTCGCCGGAAAGGCCTGCGGCGGCCTGGACGGTGGTGCTGGCCGGGTCGACGAACAGCGGGGCGCCGGGTCCCCACGCCAGCGGCGCGGGCTTGGCGGCCGCTGCCGGGACGGCGGCGGCGATGACCAACGCGGCGGCGGCCGCGGCGGCGAGAAGGTGGTGACGGTAACGCGAGCGTGCTGCCATGGGAACGCTCCCACTTGGACGGGCCGATGCAGCGATGCGACCGGCGGCGACTGGTTCAGGACTCCCGTGAGGGCGACCGGGCGGACACTTCGGTGTGCGGCCGAGTCGCATTGGTCACATTCGTCCCGAGTCAGAACGCTGTCAAGGGCTGGCGCTGCCCCGGAGCCGGGCGGCCGTGACAGCGCGCCGGAAGACGGAATGGTGTCGGTGCGGTGTCGCAGCGCTGTCGGTGGGCCCGGCGTCGTCAGCCGAGCGGGGGTCGTGCGGCGAGCAGCGCCACGGCCTGCCGCAGGGTGGCGCCCGCCTCCTCGTCGCCCGAGATCCCGTACAGCGTGACCACGGAGAAGTAGTCACCGGCCGGGAAGAGCAGGGCGGTGAGCTGGTCGGGGCTGTAGACGACTGGCACCCCGGCCGCGTCCTCGCAGCTGCCGGCGTAGCCGGCGGGCGTGGTCCACGTTGCGGCGACGCAGGCGTTGGCTTGTGCGGACGCCTGGTCGGACGCGGTCCAGGAGGTCGCGCCGGCGTTCCAGTCGACCCCCCAGCCGTAGTCCTCGGAGGGGCCGTAGGGGCGGACCGCGATGCCCAGGCCCATCGAGGTGCCCAGCGCGTCCTCGTAGTAGCACTCGTCAGCGGTCGGGTCGCCGTTGAGGGCTGCGGCCGGGCTGCTGCGGAACCCGTAGGGCGAGATGAGCTGGTCCACCTCCTGCGTGGTGAGGGCGCACATCTGGCTCCAGGTGGCGCTCGCCGCGGCGTCCGCCGGCGCCTGCTCGTCGGGCGGCGCCTCGTCGGGCGGGGCCTCGGTCGCGCCCTGAGCCGAGGTGTCGGCCCCCGAGGCGGGGGAGCCGCCGCCGGTGTCGCTCGCTCCGGACGAGGTGCAGCCGCCCAGCGTGACGGCCAGCGCGGTGCAGAGCGCCAGCACCGCGCCCGCACGCCGCGCCCGGGCCGTCCTCGCGATGCCGTCGTTCATGGTGGCCGCTCCCGTTCCGTGGTGCACGGCGGCCCGGGTGTCGCGTGGGGTCGACTCCTGGGCCGCCGGCGTGGTGTCCGGTGACCAGCATCGGCGCCGCGCGGATGGGATCGGCAGCGACCCGGCGTCCGGAGTCGTCCGGACATCTGTCCAACCCCGGCGGCCGTCGGATCGCCGGGGCGCGCGCTGGGTGGCACTGTGAGTCGATGGACGCCAGCAGCGTGTCGCACCGGGCACGACGAGTGAACGACTCCCCGGCGACGACCGCCCTGGCGCGCGGCGGCTACGTGGCCAGCGGGATCCTGCACCTCCTGCTCGCGCTGATCGTCGTGCAGATCGCCTGGTTCGGCTCGTCTGCGAGCGCGGACCAGTCGGGGGCGCTGGGCGTGCTGGCCGGCAACCCGGCAGGCCGGGTGCTGCTGTGGGTGGTGGCCGGCGGCTTCGCCGGGCTGGCGGTGTGGCAGGTTACCGAGGCGATCGGCACCCCGGCGGGCGCGGGGGCCCGGACGAAGGCCGCGGCCAAGGCCGTGGTGTACGCGGCGCTCGCGTGGTCGGCGCTGCGGTTTGCGCAGGGCGCGCCCAGCTCGTCGGGCGCGCAGAGCAGGGACGCCACGGCGACGCTGATGGCGCACTCGGGCGGCCGGATCGCGGTGGCGGTGCTCGGGCTCGTCGTCGTCGGGGTCGGCGCCTATCACGTGCGCAAGGGCTGGACGCGGGGGTTCCGGCGCGACCTGGTGAAATCGCCCGGGCGGTTCGTCGAGGCCGCGGGCCGGTGGGGGTACGTGGCCAAGGGTGTCGCGCTGGTGATCGTCGGCGTGCTGTTCGTCGTGGCGGCCCAGCGTGCGCAGCCCGACCAGGCGGGCGGGCTGGACGCCGCCCTGCGGACCCTGGGCGATCAGCCCTTCGGGACGCTCCTGCTCACCCTGGTGGCCGCCGGGCTCGCCGGGTACGGCGTGTACTCGTTCTTCCGCGCGCGGTACGCGCGGATCTGACGGACTGCCGGCGGCCGCTCAGGACGCCCGGCCGGCCGCCGGTCAGGACTCGTCGCTGCTGACCCGGACGAGAAGCGCGCCTGGCCGCACCCGGCACTCGATCCGGCGGTGCTCCCCGATGGGGTCCCCGTCGAGCTGGGTGGCGGTGAGCCGGTCGGCGGACACGCGGAACGCGGGCGCCTGGACTCGTGCGAGCTCCTCGTGATCGTGATCGTGCCCGCGCTTGGCGGCAAGGACGCTCGCCGTGGTGCGGATCCACCCGATGGGCCCGCGCGGCGCGAGCACCGCCACGTCGAGCAGCCCGTCGTCGAGCACGGCGTCCGGCAGGAGCGCGACCCCGCCCCGCAGCTTGCCGGAGTTGCCGACCACCACCATGCGCGCCTTGCGCCGCACGGTCGGCCCCTGGTCGGCCTGCACGCGCGCGGCGAACCCGCTGCCGCGCAGGGCACGCAGGCCCGCCACCACGTACGCGGGCCAGCCCACCGCGCTCTTCAGTCGTTCGTCGGTGGTGTCCATGATCTCGGCGTCCATGCCCATGCCGGCCATGACGACGAACACCTTCTCCTGCGCGGCGCCGTCCACCCGCAGCGTCCCGACGTCGATCCGCGTGGTGCGGCCGGTCAGTGCCAGCTCCATGGCGTCCTCGAGGCTGCCGATGCTCAGCTCCAGGGCACGCGCCAGGAGGTTGCCGGTGCCGGCGGGCAGCAGCCCGAGCGGCACGTCCGTGCCGGCCAGCACCTCGGCCACGGCGCGCACGGTGCCGTCGCCGCCGAGCGCGCACACCAGATCGGCGCCTTCGTCGAGCGCCTGGCGGGTCTGGCCGCCGCCCGGGTCGTCCTCGGTCGTCTCGATCCAGAGCGGGCGGGGCTGGCCGTGGCGCTCGCAGACCTCGTCCACGGCCCGCCGCGACTTCTCGGCGTCGTCGAGCTTGGTCGGGTTGACGATGATCGCGGCCTGGCTCATGGGGATCCTTCGGTGGTGTCGGCGAGGGGGCCGCGGCTGCGGCGCAGGTAGTGCCAGGCGAGCAGCGCGCACACCAGGCCGTTGAGCGCCCCGACGACGACGTCGCTCACGTGGTGCATGCCGCGGTACAGCCGGGCGTACCCGACGAGCACGGGCAGCGACAGCAGCACCACGGTGACGACCACCCGCAGCCACGTGCGTCGGATGCGCTGGGCCGCGAGGGCGAGCGTCACGTACAGGGCGGTCGCGGCCCCCGTGTGGCCGCTGGGGAAGCTCGACGTCGGCGGCGCCTGGTCCAGCTGCGGCACATCGGGCCGGTCGCGGCCGACGACGAGCGCGGCGAGCACGAACACGCTGGCCGGCGCGCCCACCGCGAGGACGGGCACGACGGCGTACCACCACTGCCGGCTGCGCCACCACAGCAGGGCCACCGCCAGCACGGCGACGCCGATCACCGTCACGGTGGTCCCGAGGTCGCTCCACCAGAGGGTGATCGCGTCGAACGTCGTCGTGCGCTGCGCGACGAACCACTCGTTCACCGTCAGCTCGCGCTCACCGAGCCCGGCGAGGGGCCCGGTGAGCAGCAGGCCCGCGCCGACGACGGCCAGCCACAGCAGCACCGCCGGGGCGGCGAGCCGCAGGCCGACGTCGCGCCACGCGTCCCGGCCGCGGGGCGGGGTGGGGTCGGTGGCGTAGCGGTGGGCGTCGATCATCGTCGGCCCGCCTCGGTCGTCGGGACGGTCTCGGGCTCGGGGGCCGGCTCGGGCGCGGGCGACCAGCCGCGGTAGCCGAGGAACGACGCGAGCACGAAGCCCGCGCCCAGCACCATGCCGCCGATGACGTCCGAGGGGTAGTGCGCGCCCAGCAGCACCCGGTCCAGCGCGGTGAGCAGGGTGAGGGTCACGGCCGCGGTGATCGCGCCCACCCGCATCCACCGGCGGCGCAGCACCGGCCACACGAGCAGCACCAGGGCGGTGGTCATGGCCGCCGTGGTGGTCGCGTGGCCGGACGGGAAGGAGTAGCCCTGGGCGTTCGTCAGGGGGTGGTCCAGCACCGGCCGGGCCCGCCGGGCGACGTCCTTCGCCAGGTTGGACACCCCCCACGCGGCCGCGATGGTGACCAGCGCCCACCACGTCCTGGTCGCGCGCCCGGTGCGCCACCAGAACAGCAGGCACACCACCGTGACCGGCACGATGAACCGCGCGGCGGCGAACACCCACTGCCAGTCGAGGAGCACGCGGATCAGCGCGGGCGAACTCGCCGCGAACTGGGTGGCGGCGGTCACCACCCGCTCGTCGAGGCGCACCAGCGGGTCCCACTGACCCCGGATCAGCACGGCCATCCCGAGGACCACGGCCGCCGTCGCGGCGCCGGCCAGCACAGCGCGGACCAGCCGTCGGGCGCGGCTCACGCGCCGACCTGGCGCCGTCACCGGCGCGCTCAGCGAGTCGCTCGCTGGTTCGGTCGCCGGCGCCGTCGCTGGTGACGTCACCGGCGACGGCAGGACCGCCGGGCGGTGGCGTAGCGCTTTCATCCGGTCCACGGTGCCACAGCGCTCGCCGTGCGGCGCGGCGAGGCGGTGGCGCCCGGCGCGGACGACCCGGCGCCACGCGGCCGGGCGGTGGGCGTCACGCCGGCGGGTGCGGTTGCCCCCAGGTGGCCGGCAGCGTGTGCCGGTCGCCGTCGAACGGGGCCAGCGAGTCCGGAGCGGGGAAGGGCAGCACCACGGTGCGATGCGGGGCGTCCACCGAGCCGAGGTCGTCCAGCGCGACGACCACCCGGTCCGGACGGGCCTCGACGATCCGCACCCGCTCGCGCGTCCCGTCGTCGGACGTCAGCTGCCACAGGTCGGCCAGCCAGCGCAGGCCGCGCTCCTCCAGGCGCTCCTCGGCCGCCAGCCAGTCCGTCTCGCCGCCGAGCTCGCGGCCGAGCCGGTCGATCGCGACGAAGCCGTCGCCGGCGGGCCGGATCCAGCCCAGCAGCTCGCGGTCACCGGGCCGGCGGTGCTCCACCCAGTCGTGCCTCGTCATCTGCGCGCGCCTCCGGGGCGTCGAGGGATCAGGGGACGTCGTGCCCTCACGGACGTCGCGCTCTCAGGGACCGCGGGCGTCAGGGCCGCAGCAGCACCTTGATCGCGCGGCGCTCGTCCATCGCACGGTAGGCCTCGGCCACGTCGGACAGCGGCAGGGTGAGGTCGAACACCCTCCCGGGGTTGATCTGCCGCCGCCACACCAGGTCGAGCAGGTGCGGCAGGTAGGCCCGGACGGGGGCCGGTCCGCCGCGGATGCCCTTGTTCGTCCAGAACAGCTGGTCGGTCGGCAGCTCGCCGAACGGCAGCCCGACCAGGCCGATCATGCCGCCGGGGCGGGTGCACGCGACCGCCTGCAGGCGCGCGTCCTCGGTTCCGACGCACTCCAGCACCGCGTCCGCGCCGATGCCGTCGGTGAGCTCGAGCACGCGGGCGACGCCCTCCTCGCCCCGCTCGGCGACCAGGTGGGTGGCGCCGAACTCGGTCGCCACCGCGCGGCGGTCCTCGTGCCGGCTCATCGCGATGATGACGCCCGCGCCCAGCTGCACCGCCGCGAGCACCGCGGACAGGCCGACCGCGCCGTCGCCCACGACGACCACGCTGGTGCCGGGGCCGACCCCGGCGGAGACCCCCGCGTGCCAGCCGGTGCACATGACGTCGGACAGGGCCAGCAGGCTGGGTACCAGGTCGTCGTCGGGCAGGCCCGGGGTGGCCAGCAGGGTGCCGTCGGCGTTCGGGATGCGGATCCGCTCCGCCTGGCAGCCGTCGAACCCGCCGCCGTGCCGGCAGTTGGCGTGCATGCCCTTGCGGCAGACCGGGCAGGTGCCGTCGCTGTGCAGGAACCCGCCGACGACGAAGTCGCCCGGCGCCACCGTGCTGACGGCCGCACCGACCTGCTCGACGATGCCCACGTACTCGTGGCCGATCGCGGTCGGCTTCGGCACGGGCTCCAGCCCGCGGTAACGCCACAGGTCGGAGCCGCACACGCAGGCGGCGATGGTCCGGATCACGGCGTCCGTGGGCTCGACGACTTCGGGGTCGGCCCGCTCCTCGAAGCGGACGTCGCCGGGGCCATGGATGATCGCTCCTCGCATGCCCCTATGAGACACCGTCGGCGCCCGCGAGGCCCACCGCGACAGCCTCGAGGGACCGCCGGCGCTGGGCCTTCCGGGCGACGGGGTCCGACTTGGGTCATATGCGGCTCTTGACAGATCCGCGAAGTTCGTGAGGATTACACCCGAACGGGCGATATCTGCGGCCGGCGACGGCCGCCGCGACGTGGAGTCGGGAGTCGACGATGACGCAGACCGTGAGGCAGTACTGGCGCAACCTGCAGGGCAGGGTGGTGCTGAACTTCAACTGGGGCGCGATCGACCACGACTCGACCGTGGTGATCACCGCGTCGGAGTACTCGCTGGACATCGCCAAGCCGACGGCGAGCCCGCGGTTCGTCGGGGCGGCGAACGTCACCGTGCACAACATCAGCCCGCACTCGCCGCCGTACGACCCGAACCACGGGGTGACGTTCGTGGTGACCGTCGACTGGCCGGCGCCGCTCGACATCGTCACGGACATCACGGTGCTCGACAAGCCGTGGCTCAGCCAGGGGTTCCCGCTGGTGTGGCGGCGGCTGGCGTTCACCATGCAGCACCAGCAGCAGACGAACTGGTGCTGGGCGGCGACCGCCGCATCGGTCGCGTCGTTCTACGACGCGGCCACCCGGTGGAGCCAGTGCCGCGTCGCCGGCACCAACACCGGATTCTCCGACTGCTGCGGCGGCGGCGCGTCCGGCCACTGCAACGTGGCGTCGGTGCTGACGACGCCGCTGACGATCGTCGGGCACCTGGCGTCGTGGCAGTCCGGCTCGGTCGCCTTCGGTACCGTCCGGTCCCAGATCGACGCGAATACGCCGGTGTGCCTGCGCATCGGCTGGTCCGGCGGTGGTGGCCACTTCATCGCGATCGACGGCTACCTCCAGGGCTCGACCCGGTTCGTGTCGGTCGACGACCCCTGGTACGGACCGTCGGACGTCGCCGTGACCACTCTGGGTGGGACCTACCAGGGCAGCGGCTCGTGGACCCACACCTACTTCGTGCGCAGCTGAGGAAGGCGGAATCATGGCGACCAAGACCCCTCGCCCTCCCGACGACAGCACGGACGCCGTGCATGCCGCGGCTCGGGACCTGCTGCCCAGCCGTTTCCCCCGGCAGGCGCACGCCGAGCTCCCGGTGCAGGTGTCGGCGGCGCTCGCCGTGCGGCACCTCGGCCTCGACGCGGTGCTCGAGGGCGCCGGCCTGGACTCCGCCACGCTGGTCGGCTGGCGGCACGTGGTGCGGCTGGGCGACGAGCCGGTGGCTCTGGCGGACGTCGACGACTCCGGCGGCGGCGCCCAGGTGCGCCAGCTGAACTACGGACCGTACGTCGGCTCGGTGGCCAAGGCCGCCGAGCGCTCGGTGCGGGCCGTCGAGAAGCACGGCGGCGTCGCGAGCCTCCTGCAGATCCCGGCGCTGTACATCCTCGCGCTGTGGCACGACCGGGGCGACGACGGCACGGTGACCGTCCTCGATCCCGCGCCCGCGCCGTTCGAGCCGGGCGTCGCGTACGACGCGGACGAGTTCGTCGCGCTGCTGCGTGAGGCCGCCCGCGCGGTAGGCCCGGACGGCAGCGCCCTGCCCGAGCCGCAGGACGACGAGAAGGAGCCGCCGCCGCGCGCCAGGGCGCGCTGACCAGGCCCAGCACCCCCCGCGGGGAGGGGCCGCGGCGTACACTCCTGCCACGTCAGCGGTACCGGAGCCGCCGGGCCGACGACGCCGACGACAGGCCCGGTGAACCCATGGTGGATGTGGACCAGTTCGGCCCGCTGGACGTCGCAGTCCTCGTCTTCGAGGACGGCACGCTGCACACGGACCTCGCACCGGCCCTGCTCGACCTGCACCACTCCGGTGTGGTGCACGTGCTGGACGACGCGCTGGTGCGCCGCGCGGCGGACGGCACCGTGAGCGTGGAGGAGCTCGTCGAGTCCGAGGTGGCCGGCGCGTTCGCGCCCCTGGACTCCGACCACCTCGACCTGCTGAGCGAGGACGACCTCGCCGAGGTCGCCGCCACGCTCGCGCCCGGGTCCGCGGCGCTCGTGCTGGTGTGGGAGAACTCCTGGGCGGCGCGCATCGATGCGGCCGTCCGGGCGTCCGGCGGTCAGGTCCGCGGGTTCCTGCGGATCCCGCACGACACCGTGCTCGCGAGCCTCGCGGCACTCGACGAGGAGTAGGAGCGACATGCGACGACGTGGACGGCCCGGACTGATGGGCACGATGGCGCGCACGGCGGTGATCGCGGGTACGGCGACCGCCGTCTCCGGGAACGTGCAGCAGAACCAGGCGCAGCAGGCGGCGATGAAGCAGCAGGCTGCGGCGGCGCAGCAGCAGGCGATCGTCGATCAGGCCGCGGCGCAGGCCGCCGCCCAGCTCCAGCCGGCGATGGCCGCGGCACCCGCGCCCGCCCCGGCGCCGGCTCCGGCCGGGTTGACGATGGCGGAGAAGATGACGCAGATCCGCGAGCTCGGCGAGCTGCGGACCGGCGGCATGCTCACCGACGCGGAGTTCGACGCCGCGAAGGCGCAGATCCTCGCGGGCTAGCCACCAGGGCGGTGACACCCGGCCCACCAGGCCGGGAGGCCCGCCTGCACCCGGCGGCGTTCTCGTCCGGGCGCAGGCGGGCCTTGTCGTGCGCGCGTTCGACCGGTTCGCGGACGGAGAACCGGTCGAACGCGCGCAGAACGGGTGAGGACGGGGGTCGGTGGTGACCGACGGACGCGCGACCGCTACAGGCTGTCGCCCAGGTCCGCGCGGAAGGCCGCGACCAGCTTCTCCTGCCAGTCGCCGATCGGCTCGAGCCGGCCGTAGAAGAAGCGCAGCACTTCCGGCTCCTCGACGAACCGCAGCCCGCCGACGAGGTGGCGGTTCTGGTACAGCCAGTCGATCCGGTCGATCGTGTACCGGACCTGCGACAGCGTGAACACCCGGCGCGGCAGGGCGAGGCGCAGCAACTCCATCTCCGCGAGGCGCTCCGAGCCGTCGGCTTCGCGCTGCTCGGACAGCGTGCCGCGCTCCATGCCGCGGATGCCGCCGGCCAGGTACGCCGCGGCGGCCAGCGCGCCGGCGGGGTACTCCTCCTGGGGGATGTGGTCCAGGAAGCGCATCGCGTCGAGGTGGCAGCCCAGGCCGCCTGCGGGCGTGATCACCGGGACGCCGCGCCGGACCAGCTCGTCCACCATGTACGCGATGAACTGCGGGCCCTGGCTGATCATGTCCTCGTCGAGCGTCTCGTCGAGGCCGACGGCCAGCGCCTCCATCTCGCGCACCGACATCCCTCCGTACGTGAGGAAGCCCTCGTACATCGGTACGAGTGGGCGCAGCTTCTTGTACAGGACCTCGTCGCGCAGGCACAGGCCGCCGCCGCGCGCACAGCCGAGCTTGCGTGCGGAGAAGTAGATGACGTCGCTGAGGTCCGCGAACTCCCGGGCGATCTGCGCGATCGACGCGTCCGCCCAGGCCGCCTCGCGCGTCTTGACGAACCACAGGTTGTCGGCCAGCAGGCTGGCGTCCAGGACGAGCGGCAGCCCGTGCTCGTCGCACACGGCGCGGACCTCCGCGAGGTTGGCAAGCGAGAACGGCTGCCCGCCGATGAGGTTGGTGCCCGCCTCCATGCGGACGAACGGGATGCGTTCCGCCCCGACCTGGGCGATGAGGGCGCGCAGCGCCGGGACGTCCATGTTCCCCTTGAACCGCTCCAGGCTGGTCACCTCCAGCCCCGCCGGGGTGATCAGCTCGACCACCTCACCGCCGCACGCGACGATGTGCGCCTTCGTCGTCGTGAAGTGGAAGTTCATGGGGACGACGTCGCCTGGGGACACCAGCGCCCGGGCGAGCAGGTGCTCGCAGGCCCGGCCCTGGTGGGCGGGCAGGAAGTACTCGGTGCCGAAGATGCGGGTCAGGGCGTCGGCCAGCCGGGTGAAGGTGGCCGAGCCGGCGTAGGAGTCGTCGGCGACGAGCATGGCCGCCTGCTGCCGGTCGCTCATCGCGTTCACGCCGGAGTCGGTGAGCATGTCGAGGAACACGTCGGTGTTCCGGAGCAGGAACGTGTTGTTGCCCGCCTCGGTGATCGCCTCCAGCCGCCGTTCGACCGGCGGCAGGGTGAGCTTCTGGACGATCCGCACCTTGTGCATCTCGAGGGGCAGCTGCTCGCCGCTGAACAGGGTGACACCGGCCATGTCGACTCCGAACCCGAGCACGCCCGCCGACCCCGGTTCCCCGGGTCCGCGCGCGCCGATGCGTGCGGGCCGGATCGTGCGAGCCAGACAGTAGCGGAGCCGGCGGCGCGCCACGCCCGGTTCCACCAGGTGATCTGCGGCCGGTGGGCCGTCAGGGGGAGACGAGCGGGACGGGGCGCCAGGGGGTCGTCGAGCGGCCGACGACGCCGGGGCGTAGCCCGAGGAGCCGGCCGGCGACCTCGGTCTGCGTCACACCGGACTCCTCACGCCCGGCGGAGGTGACGACCAGCACGTCGAGGTCCGGGCCGACGAACGCGCAGCTCGTCGTCAGCGGTGCACCGGTGCGGACCTCGTCGAGCACGCGGCCGTCGGGCGCGAGGCAGCGCACCGCGCCGCCTCCCCACAGGGCCAGCCAGATGTTGCCGTCGGCGTCGACCGTCAGGCCGTCGGGGGTCGCGTCGCGGACCTCGAGCAGGACGTGCCGGCGTCCGACGCGTCCGGTCACCGGGTCGTAGTCGCGGACGTACAGCGTGCCGGGGATCGAGTCCACCGTGTACAGCAGTGAGCCGTCCGGGCTCCAGCCGAGACCGTTCGACAGCGTGAGGTCGTCGTCCAGCACGGTGAGGGCGCCGTCGTCCTCCAGCCGCCACAGCCGCTCGCCGCCGGTGCGGTGGTCCATCGCCATGCTCCCGACGAGGGAGCGGCCGGCCGGGTCGGCGGCGGCGTCGTTGAGGCGGCTGGCGACGCCGGCGGGGATCAGCTCGAGGCGGCCGACCACCCGCCCGGCGGCGTCGACGTGCTCCAGGTGCCGGGTGCGCGCCAGCAGCAGGCCGCCGTCGACGACCGGCGTCGCGGCGCCGAGCAGGGGCCCTGCGTCGTGCACCAGGGTGGCCGGGCCGAGATGCATCCCGAGGCCGCGCGGGGTCTCATCCCGTGGCGATGCCTCGTCGGGCCAGGCCTCGTCGGGCAGGGAGTGGCCGGCCAGGGTCTCGTCGGCCAGCAGGGGGGCCGCCCACACGTGCCCGGCGTCGATGTCCACCCAGCGGACCAGTCCCGTCGTCGGGTCCCAGGTGGGGCCTTCGCCGAGCGCGCAGCGGACGTCGGTCAGGGGGACGGGCTCAGTGCGACTCACGGGTCACCCGGTCCCCGCTCGCGCCGACGAGGAAGTCCAGGTCGGCGCCCACGTCGGCCTGCTGCACGTGGTCCACGTAGAGGCGTTCCCAGCCGCGCAGCGGCGCGGCATAGGAGGCGGCTGCGGCGGCGCTCGGGGTGCGGGCCGCCAGCTCGTCGTCCGGCACGTCGAGCGTGAGGCGTCGGGCGGGCACGTCCAGCTCGATCCAGTCGCCGGTGCGGACCAGTCCCAGCGGGCCACCGGCGGCGGCCTCGGGCGACACGTGCAGCACGACCGTGCCGTAGGCGGTGCCGCTCATCCGCCCGTCGCAGATCCGGACGACGTCGCGCACGCCCGCGGCCAGCAGCTTCGTCGGCAGCGGCATGTTGGCCACCTCGGGCATGCCGGGATAGCCGCGTGGCCCGCAGCCGCGCAGCACCATGACGGAGTCCGCGTCGACCGGCAGGTCGGGGTCGTCCACCCGGGCGTGGAAGTCCTCGATGCTGTCGAAGACGACGGCGCGGCCGCGGTGCCGCAGCAGGTGCGGCGACGCGGCGGCCGGCTTGATCACCGCGCCGCGCGGCGCGAGGTTGCCGTGCAGCACGGCGATGCCGCCCTCGTCGAGCAGCGGCTGCTCCCGCGGCCGGATCACCTCGCGGTCCCACACCGGCGCGTCGTCGAGGTAGGACACCAGGGGGCGCCCGGTGACGGTCAGCGCGCTCGGGTCGAGCAGGTCGCGCACCTCGCGCAGCACCGCGAGCAGGCCGCCGGCCCGGTACAGGTCGTCCATGAGGAAGCGCCCGGCGGGCTGCAGGTCCACCAGCAGCGGCACGTGGGAGCCGATCTCGTCGACGTCCTCCAGCCGCAGCTCGACGCCGAGCCGGCCGGCGATCGCCAGCAGGTGCACCACGGCGTTCGTCGACCCGCCGATCGCGGCCAGCGCGACGATCGCGTTGTGGAAGGACGCCCGGGTGATCACGTCGGCGGGACGCCGTCCGGAGGTGACCATCTCCACCGCCAGCCGGCCGGTGTGGTGCGCGGCCTCCAGCAGCCGGCTGTCCGGCGCCGGGGTGCCGGCGGTGCCGGGCAGCGTGGTGCCCAGCGCCTCGGCCAGCAGACCCATGGTCGAGGCGGTGCCCATGGTGTTGCAGTGGCCCTTGCTGCGGACGGTCGCCGACTCGGACGCGCGGAACTGCTCCGCGGACAGCGTGCCGGCGCGCACCTCCTCGGAGAGGCGCCACACGTCGGTACCGCAGCCCATGGGGCGGCCCTGGAACGTGCCGGTGAGCATCGGCCCGCCGGGCACGACGACCGCGGGCAGGTTCACCGAGGCCGCCGCCATGAGCAGCGACGGGATCGTCTTGTCGCAGCCACCCAGCAGCACCACGCCGTCGATCGGGTTCGCCCGCAGCATCTCCTCGGTCGCCATCGCGGCCATGTTGCGCCAGAGCATCGCGGTGGGTCGCACCTGGGTCTCCCCGAGCGAGACGACCGGCAGCTCCAGCGGGATGCCGCCCGCCTCGTAGACGCCGTTGCGCACCGCCGCCGCGACCTCGTGCAGGTGCACGTTGCACGGCGTGAGGTCGGAGGCGGTGTTGGCGATCGCGATCTGCGGGCGGCCCTCGAACGCGGAGCTGGGCACGCCGCGGCGCATCCAGCCGCGGTGGATGTAGGAGTTGCGGTCGTCGCCCGCGTACCAGGCGTCGGAGCGGAGGGGGGTCATCGGGTGGCCTCGTCGTCGGTGGGGGTCGAGGGTGCGGTGGGTGCGGATGCGGATGCGGGTGCGCGCAGGTCGGCCCACGCGTCGGTCATCGCGGCCGCGAGCAGGCCGGTGTCCTGGCCTGCGGTGAGCATCGTCGCGCCGCGTGCGGCCCACTCGCGGGCCATCGCGGTGTCCGAGCAGTGCAGGCCGACGGCGAGGCCGGCGGCCCGGCTGATGTCAACCACCCGCTGGATCAGCTCGTCGACCGCGGGGGTGTCCCGGTACGTGCCGCGGCCGTACCCGCAGGCCAGGGCGAGATCGTTGGGGCCGATGTAGACGCCGTCCACGCCCGGCACGGCCACCAGCTCGTCGAGCGCCTCGATCGCGCCGACGGTCTCGACCATGACCAGGCACAGCACGGCGGCGTCCTGCTGCGCCGGCGGCAGGGCGCCGTCGGGGCGTACGTAGCCCCACATCGGGCCCCAGCTGCGGGTACCGGTGGGCGGGAACCGGCAGGCGGCGGCGGCCGCGGCGGCCTGCCGGGCGTCGTCGACCATCGGCACCACCACGGCCGCCGCGCCGGTGTCGATCGCGCGCATGATCGCCACCGGGTCGTTCCAGGGCACGCGCACCACGGGCGCGCGGCCGGCGGCGCGCATCGCCGTGAGCATCCGTGGCAGCTCGCTGAAGGTCGCCTCGCCGTGCTGCAGGTCCACGCAGACGTAGTCGAACGGACCGGCCGCGACCAGCTCGGCCACCGTGGGGTCCGGCAGCGTGCTCCACACCCCGAACGCGGGCCTGCCCTGCCCCCACAGCTCCCGCAGGTGGTTCGCGCTGCGCGCGACGACTCCCTCACTGCCGCTCACGTTGAGCCCTTCCGTTGCGGTGGATCGACCGGCCGGACGGGGTTCCCCCCGGCCGCGCCCGACGGAGCCCGGGCGCGGCCGCCGACGGGTGCAGGCAGCGCTGAGCCGTCGGGGACGATCGTGCTGCCGGCGACGATCGCGCGGATGGTGTCCAGCTCGCGCTCGAGGGCGGCCAGCGGGGTGCGGTACGCGAGCGCCGAGACGCTCACCGCGCCGTCCTGGTGGGCCGGCGTCGGCAGCACCGCGGGCACCGCGAGGCAGGTGATGCCGGCCTCGTTCTCCTGGTCGTCCACGGCGTACCCCCGCTCGCGGGTGCGGGCGAGGTCGGCCGCCAGCGCGCGCGGGTCGACCAGGGTGCGCGCGGTACGCCGCTCCAACGGGCGCCCGCCGGTCCACGTCAGCACGGCCTCGTCGTCCGGCAGCAGCCGGGCCAGCAGCAGCTTGCCGACCGCCGTGCTGTGCGCCGGGTTGCGCCCCCCGACCGTCGACGTGAGCCGCACCACCCCCACGGGCGGGTCCACCTTCGCGCGGTAGACCACCTCGGCGCCGGCGAGCACGGCGTAGTGCGTCGTCTCGCCGAACCGCTCGGCCAGCGCCCGCAGGGCGGGCTGCACGCGGACGTGGTCCGGCCGCGCGTCATGATGCTCGAACGCGAGGCGGAGGAACTCGTCGCCCAGCGCGTAGTGCCCCACGCTCTCCTTGACCGCGAGCCCGGCGCGGGTCAGCGACGCCAGCGCGCGGTGCACGGTGGACTTCGGGCTCGCCACCTCGCGCGCGAGCTCCTCCAGGCTGGCGCCGTCGGGGCGCCGCGCCAGCGCGACGAGCACCGCGAGCACCCGGTCGGACCCGACGACGCGGTCCGGTCCGGGCGTGCTCGCCGGGTCACCGGTCATGACGAGAGGCTACCCCGCGTGCCAGCCGGCAGAAAGTGATTCTGATAACGTGAACGGCGTCGACGTCGGCGACGGCGTCCGGCCGGAGGAGGAACGGATGGGCAGGCCTTCGGGACACCGGTGCCCGCCGGGACGCGTGCCCGGCAGAGGACGTGTGCCCGGCCGCGGATGCGTGCTCGGCCGCGGATGCGTGCTCGGCCACCGGCGCGTGCTCGGCCACCGGCGCGTGCTCGGCCACCGGCGCGGGGCGCGCTGATGCGGGCCTTCGTCATCACCGGGCCGCGCCGGGGCGAGGTGCAGGACGTGCCCGAACCGTCGGCCGCGGCCGGCCAGGTCGTCGTCGAGGTGGACCGGGTCGGTGTGTGCGGCACCGACGCCGAGATGTACTCCGGCGACATGGTCTACCTGGCCACCGGTGAGTCGACCTACCCGATCCGCATCGGGCACGAGTGGTGCGGTCGCGTGGTCGAGATCGCCGCCGGCGTCGAGGAGTCGTGGCTCGGCCGCCGCGTCACGGGCGACACGATGCTCGGCTGCCGCAGGTGCGAGCGCTGCCGCACCGGCCGCCAGCACCTGTGCGCGGACCGGTACGAGATCGGCATCCGCCTCGGCTGGCCGGGTGCGCTCGCGGAGCGGCTGCCGGTGCCCGCGTGGGCGTTGGTGCCGCTGCCCGACGAGGTCGACGAGGTGGCCGGTGCCCTCGTCGAACCCGGCGGCAACGCCTACCGGGCGGTGCAGGCCGCCGCGCCCGCACCGGGCTCCCGGGTGCTGGTGCTCGGCGCGGGCACCATCGGGCTGCTCGTCGCGCTGATCGCCCGCGCGCAGGGCGCCGAGGTGCACCTGCTGGGCCGCAGTGTGCGCTCCCGCGAGTTCGCGGGCTCACTCGGCTTCGAGCACGTGTGGACCGCGCAGACGCTCGACCGGGGGCTGACCTTCGACGCCGTGGTCGACGCGTCGAATGCGGTGAGCATGCCGGCGTTCGCCCTCGAGGCCGTCGAGCCCGGGGGACGGGTGGTGCTCGTCGGGCTGTCCGGGGTGCCGAGCATGATCGACAGCCGGCCGATCGCGCTCAAGGACCTCACGGTGGTCGGCGTGCTGTCCGGCTCCGGCGGGCTCGCGGGCGTCGCACAGCTGTACGCGTCCGGCCGGGTGGACCCGCGTCCGCTGGTCGCCGCGACGGTGGGCCTCGACGAGGTGGCCGACGTGCTGGCGGGTGGGCGCCCGGCCGGCGCTGGCCCCGGACCGAAGCTGCACGTCGACCCCCGGCGCAGCTGAGCGCGGGCTCGAGGCTAGGGCGCGTACTCGTCGATGCCGGCCAGGGGCGGCAGCACGTCGCGCCCCGTGGTGGTGTACCAGGTCACCAGCGCGGCCGGCAGGTCGAGCTCGTCGAGGCGACCCTTGGCGCTCGTCTCGATCTGGTCGGCCTCGCCGGCGGCGATCTTCGCCGCGAACTCCGGCTCGAGCAGGGCCGCCCGTCCGAGCGCCACGGCGTCGCCGTGCGCCAGCGCGCGCACGGCGTCGAGCGCGGTGAACACCTCGGAGACGATCACCACCGGGCAGCGCCCGGCCACCGCGTCCAGCGTCAGCTGCCCGTAGCTGCGCGGCGAACCGGGAGGGCAGGTGGCGTAGCCGGTGAACAGCGAGACGTGCACGTAGTCCACGCCGGCTGCGGCCAGCCGGTCGACGAGCTGCAGACCCTCCTCGACGGGGTACCCGACGACGTCGCCGTGCACCTCGTCGGGGCACAGCCGGTACCCGACGACGAAGCCGTCACGGCCGGCGTCGGCCACCACCCGCCGCACCTCGTCCACCACCGCCAGCGGGAAGGCCATCCGGCGCTCGAGGTCGCCACCCCAGGCGTCGTCGCGGTGGTTGGAGAACGACGAGAAGAACTGCTGGAGCAGGTAGTGGTTCGCGCCGTGGATCTCCACGCCGTCGAACCCCGCGTCGATGGCGCGCCGGGTCGCACGGCCGAAGTCGGCGATCGTCGCACGGACCTCGTCGTCCGTCATCGCCTCCGACTCCCAGGGCAGCCAGTCGAAGGCCTGGGCGCTCGGCGCGAGCACACGGCCCAGCTCGGCGTGCGCCGGGTAGGCCTCCCGCCCGCCGTGGTGCAGCTGCACCAGCGCGCGGGCGCCGTCCCTGGTCATCGCCGCGGCCAGGCGGGCCAGGCCGTCCACGTCGGCGTCGTCGGCGATCGACAGCTGGTGGACGAACCCGCGACCCGCGCGGTTCACGTACGCGGCGCCGGTGAGGATCGTCCCGGCGACGCGGGAGCGCCGGGCGAAGTAGGCCACGTCCTCGTCGGTGACGTGACCCGTGGCGGCGTCCGACCCCTGGGCGACCATGGGCGCCATCACCAGCCGATCCGGCAGCACGGTCCCGCAGGGCAGGGGGAGCGGTGCGAGCAGATCGTCGAGTGTCATGATGCGGCCCCTGGTCTCACGTCGTCGTGCAGCGGCGGCGGCCGGTCTCGGGTGCCGGCTCGTCTCCACGCTAGGCCGGTCCGCGCGGCGGGGGCCAGGGACCAAGGGCGCGGGGCGGACGCGCTGCACCGGCGACCTGCCGGCAGGTGGGCCGGGACGCGTCCTGCCGAGCACACCACCGGTGACCCGCCGACGACGGGCGGGCCACCGGTGTGGCGTCAGGCGCGGGGGACGCGGTGCGGTGTCAGGCGTGGCCCGTGTCGTACCCCTGGTGGCGACCCTTCCCGTCGTCCTTGTCGTCGTGCTTCCCGTCGTCCTTGTCGTCGTCCTTGGTGCCGGGACGGCCCTTCTCGTCGAGCAGGGCCGTGTCGGTGATGCTCACCCCGGGACCGTTCGTCACGACGAAGAACACCGTCTGCCCGACGACGACGTCGAGCTCGGCCGGCTCGGCCCGGCCGTCGGCGACGACCACGGCGTGGCCCGACGCCAGCCGTGCGCGCCACGCGTCGAGCGCCTTCGCCGTCCGAACCTCCGGCATCGACACGCGGACGGTGCCGTGCAGGGCTGACCCGTAGGCGTCCCCCCACGCGAACTCGCCCGGCACGGTGAACACGTGGGAGTAGCCGGACTCGTTGAGCAGCCGGTCGGAGGCGAAGAACTCCTTGGCGCCGCGCACGGTGAACGGCCGGTCGTCCGGGCCGTTCCACAGCACCATGTCGCCCACGCGGACCCGCACGTGCGCGGGCTCGGCGACGAACCGGCGTCCGTCGTGCCGCACGACGACCGTGGCCTGCCCGATGCGCCGCTCCTCGCGGGTGGCGTCGTCGGGCCCCTTCTCGTCGTCGTCCGTGACCTCGACGACGAAGGGCGCCTCGTCGACGACGTCCCCGGTGCCCGCCGGGCACAGGGTGTAGCGGTACTCGCCGGGCTTCATGAACCGCTGGCCGTAGCAGTCGACGCGTCGCAGCACGCGGCTGTCCAGCTGGTCGAGGGTGGTGGTCATCTCGGGCTCCTTCACGCGCTGATGTCGACGGAGACGACGAGCTCGTCCTCGGGTGCGTTGTGCTCGATCTGCGCGGAGACCGCGTCGAGGTGCACGATGGCGGCCGGGTCGAGCGGGCCGGATGCGGGCAGCACCGGCAGGTCCGCCGGCACCCGCTGGATCTCGAACCGGGTGCCGGCGATGAACAGCGTGAGGATCGGGCCGAGCAGGCCGGTGAGGCCCGCGACCCCGATCGCCGCCGTCACCGCGATGACGAGTCCCGCGATGAACGGTCCGATCAGTGGCACCCAGCCCACGGCGGCGGCCACCGCGACCCCGATCGCCGCCAGGATGGCGGCCGTCGGCAGGCCGAACGCCAGGTTCGGCACGCCCTGGATCACGCCCTCGATGAGCCAGTCCGGCCCGGTGCGCGTCGCGGCCAGGCCCAGGTCGACCGTGGTGCGCAGGAAGTCGCCGAACGACACCGGGATGACGATCGTCGGCCAGACGATGTCGATCTTCGGCGTGCAGATCCGCCCGACGCAGGGGATGTCGATGCACACCTGCGGGATGTGGATGTCCGGCAGGATGTCGCCGATGTCCAGCGTGAGCTGCAGCGACAGGTGCCAGTCCAGGCGCAGGTCGGCCACCCGGATGGTGGCGGGCACGATGAGGTCCACCGTGCCGGGCGACAGCGTGCCGGTGACGGTGTAGCTGATCCCGAACGGGCCCAGCGAGTCGGACCCGCTGACGGACTGCATCGGGAGTCCGGTGACGACGGTGCGGAGCAGCCGGTCGGCGGCGGCCTCGTCGATCGCCGCGATGATCTCGGCCATGGTGACCCCCTACAGGTTCCCGCGGACGGAGACCGTGTCCGCGTCGATGGTGGGCAGCTGGGTGGGCGTCAGGGTGAACATCCCGGCGCGCAGCGCGGTGAGTGGCAGCCGGATGTCGGCCAGCACGGCGCGCAGGATCGTTGTGAGCAGGCACTCGAGGACGTTCTCGAGGTCCGTCGGCGTGATGTCGACGATCTCGAGCGCGTCCACCGCGATCGCCACGGCCTGGTCGCTCCCGACCGAGGTGCCGACGAGGTGGCCGACGGCGAACACCTCGAGCTTGCAGCACAGCGGGTTGCGGGCGCGGCCGGTGCCGGGCTTCCAGGGGTTGTCCTGGGGCTTGTCCTTCGGCCCGTCCTGGGGCTGGTCCTTGGGCTGGTTGCTCGCCGGGTCGTGTGACACGTCGTGCTGCGCGTGCGCCTGCTCGAGCGCCCGCTCGCGCGCGGCCTGCGCCCGGGTGAGCGCGGCGTCCTGCCGGTCGCGGCCGCGGCCGCCCGAACAGTCCACGCAGAGCTCGACCGCCAGCTGGACCGACAGCGAACCGGGCGGCAGGGTGAGCTCCGGCGGAAGCGGCCGGTCCTCGTCGAAGAGGTCGACGACCGGCGTGCTCAGCCGGATGTGCCATTCGATGCCGCCGGTGCCCGGGAAGGGGATGGCGGCCATCGGGGTGTCGTCCACGGTGGCCACCGGCGTGAAGGCCGGCGAGCCGTAGGACAGCAGGTGCGGGCGTGCCGTGGTGATGGCGACGAGGACGTCGTTGATCGCCGTCTCGTGCGCCGACGCGAACACGTCCGAGGTCTCGGTCAGGCTCATGCCGGTCTCCCTTGACGCGATGTTCCCGAGGATTTCGGGTACATCGAAAGGTGCCCGGCCGACCCGACGAGATACTCCTTTCGGGTGACATCGGCGCCGCCCGATGCACCCGACGTGCCTGCCCTGGTCCGCCCCTCGACGCCGCCCCGGGCACGGCCCGGCTGCGGCGCCCATCCTGCTTGCCGGCTCTTTGGGCGACCGGTTCGGGCGGCACGTGACCCGTCGGCCCGCGGCCGGATCGGTCGGCCGGGCGCCGTGAGACGATCCGGCCATGCCCGGCACCGGAGGTCCGCCGCACGTCGCGCGCCGGCTGAGCCCGACCGACGCCGTGGTTCTCGGGCTCGGGGCGATGATCGGTGCCGGCGTGTTCGGGGTGTTCGCGCCGGCCGCCCGGGCGGCCGGATCGCTGCTGCTGGTCGGGCTCGCGATCGCGTCGGCGGTGGCCTTCTGCAACGCGACGGCGTCGGCGCAGCTGGCCGCGCAGTACCCCGTCTCGGGTGGCACGTACGTCTACGGCCGGGAGCGGCTGGGGCCGTGGGCCGGCTTCGTCGCCGGGTGGAGCTTCGTCATCGGGAAGACCGCCTCGTGCGCGGCGATGGCGATGACGTTCGCCGCGTACGCGGCGCCGGAGGCGTGGCGGCGGCCGGTGGCGGTGGGGGCCGTGGTCGTGGTCGCCGGGATCGGCCTGACCGGGGTCACCCGGACGGCGCGGCTGACGCACGTGCTGGTGGTGCCGGTGCTCGTCGTGCTGCTGGCGGTGCTGGCGGCGGGGGTGACGTCTGCCCGGGCCGGAGCCACCGGTCCCGCCGCCGAGGCGGTCGAGGCGGCCTTCCGACCCACCCCCGGCGGCTGGTACGGCGTGCTGGCGTCGGCGGCACTGCTGTTCTTCGCCTTCGCGGGCTACGCGCGGATCGCCACCCTGGGCGAGGAGGTGCGCGACCCCGCGCAGACGATTCCGCGCGCCATCCTCCTCGCGCTCGCCGTGGTGCTCGTGCTCTACACCGGGCTGGCCGCGACGGCCCTGGCCGTGCTGGGCGCCGGCGGCCTGGCCGGGTCCGCGGCGCCGCTGCGGGACGTCGCGTTGGCCGCGGGGTGGGGATGGCTGGTGCCCGCGCTCGGCGTCGCCGTGACCCTGGGCGCGCTCGGCGCACTCGCGGCGCTGCTGCCGGGCGTGAGCCGCACGGTGCTCGCCATGGCGCGCGAGCACGACCTGCCGCCGGCTCTCGCCGCTGTCGACCGACGCCGTGGTGTGCCCTGGCGCGCGGAGGTCGCGGTGGCGGCCGCGGTGTGCGTCCTCGTCCTGGTGGCCGACCTGCGCGCCGCACTCGGGTTCTCGTCGTTCGGGGTGCTGCTCTACTACGCCGTGGCCAACGCGGCGGCATGGACGCAGGGTGCCGGCCACCGGCGGTTCCCGCGCTGGCTCCAGGCCTGCGGGCTGGTGGGCTGCCTGGCGCTGGTCGCGGCGCTGCCAGTCACCTCGATCGCCATCGGCATCGCCGTCGTCGTGGCGGGGGTGGTGGCCCGGGCGGCGTGGCAGGTCCGGGGTCGCCGCCGGCTCCGGCCGCCGACGGCCACCGGCTGACCGCGCCGACCTGGCCGTGCCGCTCTGACCGCGCCGACCTGGCCGTGCCGCTCTGACCGCGCCGACCTGGCCGTGCCGCTCTGACAGCGCCGCTCTGGCCGTGCCGCTCTGACCGCGCCGACCTGGCCGTGCCGCTCTGACCGCGCCGACCTGGCCGCGCCGCTCTGACCGCGCCGACCTGGCCGTGCCGCTCTGACAGCGCCGACCTGGCCGTGCCGCTCTGACAGCGCCGCTCTGACGGCGCCGAGGGCGGAGTCGTGTGCGTGCCTTCCGGAACGCGACACTCCTCCTGAGTGGGCTCCCGCCCCGTCGCGCGGACTTGCGCGATTCGTCAGACTGGCGGCCATGCACGAGGACCTGCCCGGCCTGCCCACCGGGCTGACGAGCCGGCCGCTGGCCATGAGCGACGCACCGGCCGTGTTCGCCCTGATGGCCGCCCAGGAGCTGCACGACACCGGCGAGGTGGCGATCGAGGAGGCGGACATCGTCGGCGACTGGCAGCGACCGTCCTTCGACGTCGCGGCCCAGACCGTGGGCGTCCTCGACGCCGGGGTGCTCGTCGCCTACGCCGAGCACCGGCGCGCCGACCGCGGCGACGCAGCCGTGCACCCGGGCCACCGAGGCCGCGGCGTCGGCACCGCGCTCGCCGGGTGGATGCAGGGGCGGGCGCGTGCCGCCGGTGCCACCGAGGTCGGGATGGCGGTGCCCCAGGGTTCCGACGGCGACCGGCTGCTCGCGGCGCTCGGCTACCACGTGCGCTGGGAGAGCTGGGTGCTGCAGCTGCCCGCGGGGGCGGACATCCCTGCGCGGGAGCTGCCCGCGGGCCACGTGGTGCGCGCGGCCCGCCCCGACGACTACGAGGCGTGCTGGACGGTGCTCGAGGATGCGTTCCTCGAGTGGTCGGTGCGGGCGCGGGAGCCCTTCGACGACTTCCTGGCGCGGACCGCGCGTCGCCCCGGCTTCGAACCGTGGAACCTGCGCCTCGTCACCGACACCGACACCGACACCGACACCGACGCCGTGGTCGGCGTCGCCGTCGTCTACGCCACCGGCACCGACGCGTACGTCGACCGTCTCGCGACCCGCAGGGACCGGCGCGGCCACGGCATCGCACAGGCGCTGCTCGTCGACGCGTTCGCGGCAGCGCGGGCGCGCGGCGCGACCACCCTCACCCTGGCCACCGACTCGCGCACCGGCGCGCTCGGGCTCTACGAGAAGGTCGGCATGCGCGTCGTCTCGACCTGGGTGAATCGCGCGATCACCCTCTAGCTCACCCGGCCCAGAGCAGCAGTTCGCTCGGTGGACACGGGTCGACCGCCTCGGGTGGTTCCTCACCTCGGAAGCCCTGAGGAGGGCGGTCGGTGACTCCCGGTCCGGGGGCGCGAACCCGGCGTCCGTCAGGGTAGGTGAGCAGGTACTCACCCGCGGGGGTGCGCGTGATCGCGATGTCGCGCTGATGGATGACATGGTGATGGTAGGAGCAGGCGGGGAACGCGAGCTCGAGGTCGGTGTCCCCGATGTCGCGCTCCCACCAGCGGATGTGGTGCAACTCGACGTGGCGGTTCGGGGTGCTGCAGTCGGGGTAGGCGCAACCACCACCGTCGCGCACGGCGACGGCGCGCCGTTGGGAGGCGGAGAACAGCCGCTGGGTGCGCCCGAGGTTGACCGGCACGTCACGGGCATCGACCACGACGCGGGTGATCGAGCAGTCGCACAGGACGCGGGCAACCTCGGACGCCGGCCAGGGGGTGCCGTCCTCGTCGCACACGGGCGGCACGCCCACCAGCGCCGGTACCAGCGCCGCGGCCGATCCCGGCACCGCCGCCGAGCCCGAGGGGGACGAACCGGTGGACCTGACCGAGTTGGCGTGCCCGGACGGTTGGCGGGTGCCGCGCAGGGCGTGCCAGGTCTCCTCGCGCAGCACGAGGGACACGTGCGGGCGGGCAGGGTTGCCGGGGGCCTCGTCGGGCGCGTCCAGGACCTGCTCCGCCATCAACGCCAGGGCGTCGGCGCGACGCTGGGCCGGGTCACGGTCGTCGTCCGCGCCGGGGCGCGGAGTAAGGGCTTCCAGGGCCAACGTGAACTTGTGGCCGGAGACGGAGTCGAGCTGACCCTTGAGGAACGTGCCGGCCGCCGTGTGCGACACGTTCAGGTAGCGGGCGGCGACCTGCTGGTCGTGGCTGCGTTGTCGGCTCGCCGGGTCCAGCTCCGCGCTGCGACGGGCCAGCGCCTTGGCGAACCCTGCGGCGTCCAGCCGGCCGGCCAGCGCGACCACCTCGTCCTGGCCCGATGCGGAGCGCACATGCTCGGCCAGCGCGGGCGAGCCACCCGTCGCCCGCGCCAGGGTCTGGGCGTGCGCTGCCGTGACGGGGCCGTGCGCCAGCGCCTCGGCCACGCGGGGCGCTGCGGCCAGTGTGCCCGCCAACCGCACCGCCGCGACGCCCGCCCCGGGCCCCTGCCGACTGGTGCGCCCGACCCACGCCGCGAAGTCACGGTCCCCGGACAACGCCCACGTGCCGGCCGCCTGCTCCGCGCTGAGCACCCGCGACCGTGCGGCAGCCAGCACCCCCGACAGCGCCTCGATCGCGGAGAGCACGTCGCGCCGCACCCGCCCGGACCACTCGTCCGCCGCGCCGGCCGCCGTCAATAACGCCCGTCCTGCGACGAGTGCCCCGTCCACCTCCATCGGCAGGCACGCGGCCTCGCCCGGTGCGGCCCACGGAGCCGGCGTGGAGGTGGACGACGCGGGGGGCGGCTCGGGGACCGGCGCAGCGCACGCCACCCCGTATGCCTCAGCCGTCGCCGTGTTCATCGCCACCCCTGCGCTCGAACGTCTGTCCTAATAATAGACCCGCCCGAACGTGCGCGCAACCCTTTCGTCCGGCTTCATCAGCCCGGTCTCCGTGCCCGTGCTACCCGTTGCCGGTGCCGCCACCTCCGCTCCGGGACCCCGCCGCCAGGCCGAGTGTGGGCCCTACACGTGGTCGCGCCACGAGTGCTCGGGGACGTACCCGAGCAGCTCGCGCGCCCCGCCGATCGCCAGCAGGGTCTCGTACCCGACGAGCGGCCGGGTGAGCGGCACGTCCGGGAACACCTCGGCCATGAGGTCCGCCGATGCGCGGTCCATCACCGTGTCCGCGGCGGCGATGATGACGTTGCGGGAGCCCGTCGTCGGCACCTCCAGCGCCAGCCGGCAGGCCAGCGCGACGTCGCGCACGTCGACGTAGCCCCACAGGTTCCACCGCCGGGAGCGCACATCCGTCCAGTAGCCCGGCACCTGCGCGTAGTCCGCGGGCCGGTGGATGTTCGACAGCCGCAGCCCGACGAACGGGATGCCCGACCACGCCGCGACGTGCTCGGCGGTCTGCTCGCCGAGCACCTTGGACAGCGCATAGGTGGTCGTCGGCACCGGGAAGTGGGCCTCGTCGACCGGCGCGTACCGCGGCGGGGTGTCGAAGGGTAGGCCGAGCGTGGTCTCGCTGGACGCCCAGACGACCTTCGCCAGGCCCAGCCGCGCGGCGGCGAGGAACACGTTGCCGTTCGCGGCGGTGTTGCGGCTCAGCGTCTCCGGCGCGGTGGCGTGACCGGGCGCGGGGATGTTGCCCAGGTGGACCACGGCGTCGGTGCCGGCCAGCGCCTCGAGCGCCTGGCCGTAGTGCACCAGATCGGCGCGCAGCAGCGGTGCGCCCAGGTCGCCACCGTCGGGCGGGCCGACCATGTCCGTCGCCTGCACCTCGTAGCCGTGCTCCAGCAGGTCGGTGACGACGGCGCGGCCGGCCTTGCCCCATGCGCCCGTGACGGTGATCTTCATGGCCCCAGTCTGGGTCCCGCCCGGGAGGGCCGCGCGCCGCCGTGGCACCCGGGTCGCCTCTGCCACCCCTCCACCAGTGCCGGTCCGGCCACCTCTCCCACCAGGCCCGGCCCGGCCACCCCTCACACCCGCGGCCGCCCTTGCCGCGAGGCCGGGGCCGGCGGATGCTTCCCGCATGGCACCCCGGTCTGGTCCGACGATCGACGCACGGCGCATCGTCCAGCTCGTCGCGCTCGGGCTGGCGCTGTCCGCGACCGTCTACCTCCTTGCGGTCCCGACGTACTCGGGCCAGAGCACGACCGTCACGTCGGACGGCACGACGACCACCGTCGAGGTCGCGCAGACGCTGCTGGCGGCCAACGGCCCCGGCGTGCTCGGCGTGCTGCTGCTGCCGGTGCTGCTCACCGCCGTACCCGCGCTGTGGTGGGGCCGAGGGCGAACCGCCGTGGGGATCACCTGCGCGGTGCTGCTCCTGCTGCTCTGCGTCGTCGGCCTGCTGACGGTCGGCGTGTTCTTCTTCCCCGCCGCGGTGGTTGCCACCGTGGCGCTCGTCGTCCCGGCGTGGAGCCCGGCCCCGCCGAAGCCCGACCTCAGGGGTGCGTCGCCTGCACGGTGAGCGTGGCCGTCGCGGTGGCACCCGACGGCTTGCCGTCCGCCCGCACCGTGACCGTCCCGGTGGCCTTCCAGGGCACGGTCACCGTGGCCCGGAACGCCCCGGTGCGGTCCGCCCACACCACGGCGTCGGGGAACAGCGAGCTACCCACCCGCACCTGCACCCGGTCGCCGGCGCCGAACCCTGTGCCGGAGACGGTGACCCGCGCTCCGGGCCGTACCGTCGACGGGGACAGCGTCAACCGCGGGGCCGTTCGCTCCTCCAGCACCGCGACCGTGCGCGCCGGCACGGTGACGGTCCCGGTGGACGTGGTCCACGTCGTCGTCTTGACCACCGGGTCCGACCCGGAGGCCTGCAGCGACGACAGCGTGTAGCTGCGCCCGGCGAGCCCGGCGATCGTTGTGGTGGTCGCCGTGGTGCCGGCGTTGAAGACGACGAGCACGCCGTCGCGTCGCCGGTCGACGTCGGTGCCGCGGGTGTCGTCAATGCTCATGACGATCACCCCCGGGTCCGCGGCCGCCGGGAACGACACCTTGGCCTGGATCTGCGCGGCGTCGTCGAGGCTGAACAGCGGCGTCGACGCCTTGAGGGCCAGCAGGGTGGCGGCCTGGGCGGTGGCGTCCGCCATCGCCTGCGTGGTCGGCTCGAGTGCCGGGTCGGCCAGCAGCGGCGCCATCACCGACCACTGCGCGGAGTTCTTCGCCGCCGGTGGCAGGCCCGAGCCCCAGGTGTTCTCGGTGCCGGTCCAGTCGACGCGGTTGAACCAGTCCCCGGAGTCGTAGCTGTCGTTGTCCATCGACTTGCTGCGCAGCAGGTCGCTGCCCGCCAGCCACATGGACCGCGACTGCGACAGCGTCGCCGCCGAGAGCGAGACCACCTGCATCCGCACGCGGTCGGACATCGTCGTGTCCGCGGGCAGCTTGAGCGCCAAGGTGTCGTAGAGGGTCTGGTTGTCGTGCGCGTCGACGTAGTTCAGCGTCTCGTCGGGCTGGTCGGCGTAGCCGGCCGGTGAGCCGTTGTAGTCGATCTGGTCGCCGCGCGTCAGCGTGCCGTCCGAGGCGAGGAACTGGAAGCTGCTGAGGTTGCCCGCGAGGCCGACCTTGATGAGGTCCTCCGCATGTGCGAGGGCCGCCGCCTGCTGCTCGGGCGTGCCGTTGATGGCCAGGCCGTTCGGGTCGGTGCCGAGGCCCGAGCCCCAGCCCTGCTTCTGCACGGAGGACGAGTCCACCGGGCTGCCGCCGCGCACCCCGTCCCGCAACCGGTCGTTGAACGTGCCGATGCCGGTGCCGCCGAGCTGACCCTGGATCGCCTGGGTGAACAGCGCGTTGTTCGCCACCTCGCCGAAGTTCCACCCCTCGCCGTACAGGGCGATGCGGCGCCCGTCCACGCCGTCCTTCTTGACGGTGAGCGCGTCCAGGCCGTCGCGGACGGCCTGCATGTTCGCCACCGAGTGGAAGCCCATGAGGTCGAACCGGAAGCCGTCCACCTTGTACTGCTTGGCCCACAGCACCACGCCGTCCACCATGAGCTTGCCCGCCATCGCGTGCTCGGTCGCCACGTTGGAGCAGCAGGTCGACGTCTGCACCTGGCCCCGGGCGTCGAGCCGCTGGTAGTAGCCGGGCACCACGCGGTCGAGCACCGACGCGTCGGACTGCCCGCTCGCCGAGGTGTGGTTGAACACCTGGTCGACGACGACCTGCAGGCCGTCGGCGTGCAGCGCGCCCACCATGGTGCGCACCTCGCGCACCCGCGAGCCACCGTTCGGGTCGACGGCGTACGAGCCCTCGGGGGCGAGGTAGTGGAACGGGTCGTAGCCCCAGTTGTACCCGTCGGTGCTGGCCACCGCGGTGGTGCAGACCTGCTGCTGGTCCGAGGCGGGCGCCAGGCTCGGCAGGTCGCACGCGGGCTCCTGCCAGGTGCTGCGGTCCTCGTTCACGGTGACGAAGTCGAACACCGGCTGCAGCTGGACCGTGTTGAGGCCCGCGTCGGCGAGCTCCTGCAGGTGCTTCACCCCGTTGCTGTTCTTCAGGGCGAACGCGTCGTACGTGCCGCGCAGGGCCACCGGCACGCTGGTGTCGGTGGCGGAGAAGTCGCGCACGTGCAGCTCGTAGATGGTGCGCGCGGACTCCGAGGCGATCGTCGGCGCCTTCGTCGTGCGCCATTGCGCGGGCGCCAGCGCGGCGTCGTCCAAGTCCACGAGCACCGAGCGCGTCGAGTTCGTGGTGAGCGCGACCGAGTACGGGTCGGTCACCTGGTTGACGACGACGCCGTCGGCCGTCGGCACGGTCAGCTCGTACCGGTAGCCGAGGTTCTTCCACGACTTCTCGCCGGCGACCGTCCAGGTGCCGTCGGCCTGCCGGGACGCCGCCACCCGGCGCACGTCCCCGCCGGACGAGGCCGGGTCGAGCAGCAGGGTCACCTGCTGCGCGGTCGGAGCCCACACGGCGAGCGTGGGCTTGCCGTGGCGCCAGCTGGCGCCGAGGTTCCGCGTCGCTGCGGCTCCCGCATACAGGTCGTCGAGCACACCGGGGATCTGCACGCCGGTGAACGCCGCGAGGGTGCCGTCGGCGGTGGCCACGGCCAGTCGCAGCTGGCCGGTCAGCGCCTGGCGCACGGCCGCCGCATCGGCGTCGACGTGCAGCGCGACGAAGCCGGTCAGCGCCGGGAACCGGGCCAGCTGGGCGGCGGTGAGGCCGCCGGGCAGGTAGCTCGCCGTCAGCTGCTGGTCGGCGCCGACGGCCTGGCCGTCCAGCACTGCGAGCGTGCCGGCCTGCGACGACAGCAGCGTCCACGTCAGCGCGGCGGGATCGGTGCCGGCCGGCACCAGCGACGCGGGCACCGCGATGGTGCCGGCGTCCACCCAGTGCGCCAGCTGCGCACCGATGCCGGGCAGCGGCGGCTCGGCGTTGACCACCTCGAGGACGTGGGTGGCCAGCGTGTACGTGAACGTCACCACCTTGCCGGCGGTGGCGGTGAAGTCGATGTTCGGGCCGCCGGCCACGCCGCCCACGCCGTAGTTCTCGTCCCAGCCGAGGTTGTGCGTCACCTTCACCTGGTAGCTGGCGGTGGGCAGGGCGCTGGTGGCGAAGGTGTAGACGCCGTCGCCGTCTGGGTCCTGCGCCCAGGTCTTGAGGCAGTCGGGCTGCCAGTCACCCGGGCAGCCGAGCAACGCCTGGTAGCTGCCGGGCAGCGTGACGATCGGCCCCATCGCGGTGTTCGTCGCGTAGTGCGTCACCGGGTCGTAGTAGAAGGTCACCGCGCCACCGGTCGTGGTGAACACGATGTTCGAGCCGCCGGCGACGCCGCCCGCGCCCCAGTTCTCGTCCCAGGTGCCGCCGATGGCGACCTTGAACTCGTAGCTGCCGGCGGGCAGCGTGAACGTGCCGGCGTAGGTGCCGTCGGTGCGCTCGGGCAGCACGATCGCGGCGCAGTCCGGCTGCCAGTCGCCGGTGCAGCCCAGCTCCGAGTTGAAGCTGCCGGGCACGCTGACGAGCAGGCCGCCGGTGTCGGGCGGGGTGTCGGCGCCGATGCCGTCCACGCGGTTGCCCACCGAGGCGTACGACGAGGACGCCACCCGGTCGCCGGCCGCGTCGAGGGACACGGCGCGCAGCTCGAGCAGGGTGCCGGTGGCCAGGCCGCTGACGTCGGCGAACACGCGCGGGGTGGTGTCCTCGGCGGTGCCGAGGGTGGTCCAGTCGGCGGACCCGACCACGCGGTAGGCGAAGCTCGTCCGGCTCCAGCGGTCGGAGGCGACGGTCGCGCCCACCGGCGCCAGGCCGGTCATCGCCGCACCGGCCGTCGGCACGGTGACGGCGACGGCCTGCTGGTCGGCGGCGGTGTCGGCCACCACGCGGTCGGCACGCAGCACGGCGGCGGACAGGGCCGGCACGGTCAGCGTCACGGAGCCGGCGCCGTCCGCGGTGACCGCTGCCGCGCCGCCGTACAGCACGGAGTACACGGCGCCCGGCGTCAACGTGGTGAACGTCACGGTGCGGGCGGTGGTCGCGTTGTTCACCGCGACGAGGTTCTCCACCCTCTCGGTCGCGTCCACGCGGGAGAACGCGTACACCCCGGCGCCGTCGTCGGCGTACCGCTCGATCTGCGCGCCGGTGCTCAGCGCGGTGTTGCCCGCGCGCAGCTGGGACAGGGCCGCGATGTGCGTGTAGAGCGTGGACGAGGTGTCGTAGCGGGCCACCGAGCCGGCCGTGGTCCCGTCGACCAGCGGCTGCGTCGCGTACGACGAGACCTGGGTGGCGAACATGTCCTGGCGGGCGTCCTTGTCGCCGCCGGTGCCGGCGAAGCCCTGCTCGTCGCCGTAGTAGACGACCGGCTGCCCGCGCGAGAAGAACATCAGGTCGTGCGCCAGCTCGTCGCGGGCGAGCGTGCTCCCGGAGCCGGTGAGCAGGTAGCCGATGCGGCCCATGTCGTGGTTGCCGAGGAACGTCGGCAGCGCGTCCGCGCTGCTGTGTGGCGTGGTGTACCGGTCGTCGGAGGCGAACAGCGAGCTGAGCACCGCCGCGCTGCCGCCCTTGGCGTAGGTGGTCGCCGCGGACTGGAACGAGAAGTCGAGCACGCTGGACATGTCGGTGTTGCGCACGTAGGGCGCGGTCTTGGCGGAGTCGGCGTCGTACACCTCGCCGAACATGAAGAAGTTCGGCTTGCCGTGCGCGTGCGCGTAGGCCAGCACCTGCGTGGTCCACGACGTCCAGAACTCGAAGTTCACGTGCTTGGCGGTGTCGATGCGGAAGCCGTCGATGCCGAGGTCGATCCACGAGGTGTAGATGTCGACCATGCCGTTGACCACGGCGGGGTTCTCGGTCATCAGGTCGTCCAGGCCCGAGAAGTCGCCCAGCGTCGTCGACTCGCCCGTGTAGGTCGAGTTCCCGCGGTTGTGGTACAGCGTCACGTCGTTGAGCCAGGACGGGGTCTTCGCGTTCTCGTCGCCCGCCGGGACGACGGGCGCGAGCGGGAAGGAGGTGGCGGCCGAGAAGGTGGGGAAGCTGGACGAGCCGGCCACGGCGGCGATGTCGGGGATCGTCGTGCCGTCCGCCGCGACGTACGGCTGGTCCGCCTGGGACACGTAGTCGTACGTCCCGCTGGTGTTGTCGATCACGTCCGCGGTGTGGTTGGTGATGATGTCGAAGTACACGTCCATGCCGCGCGCGTGGGCCTCGTCGATCAGGGCTGTCATCGCGTCGTTGCCGCCGAGGTGCGGGTCGATGGTGGTGAAGTCGGTGGTCCAGTAGCCGTGGTAGCCGGCGGAGGCGTCGGCGCCGGTGCCCTGCACCGGGCGGTTGGTGAACGACGGGGTCAGCCAGATCGCCGTGGTGCCCAGGCCCTGGATGTAGTCGAGCTGGTCGATCAGGCCCGCGAGGTCGCCCCCGTGGTAGAAGCCCTTGTCCGTGGGGTCGAAGCCGGAGACGAGACGGTCGGTGCCCAGGCCCGCAGTGTCGTTGCTGGTGTCCCCGTTGGCGAACCGGTCGGTCATGACGAAGTAGAACTGCTTGCCGCTGCCGGCCTCGCGCACGGGGTCGGTGACGAGCGCGTCGTCCGCCGAGGTCGCAGAGCCGGCCAGGTCGAGCGGGGTCAGCGCGACGCGCTGCGTCGAGGAGTCGTAGCTGAACCGCAGCGTGGCGGGGCCGCCGATGGTCAGCGGGATGTTCGACGAGCCGCCGTCCAGGCCGACGGCGCCGTCCCAGCCGTGCTCGAACGCGACCTTGTACTCCCAGCTGCCGGCGGGCACGGTGAAGTCGGCGGCGAAGACGCCGGCGGTGCTGG
>Ga0302263_10000100_pt1 | contig 35860 bp, 36 predicted proteins | sample II_Fen_N1_4_FD_194564 | JGI IMG/M metagenome (GOLD analysis project Ga0302263, IMG submission 194564) | Peat permafrost microbial communities from Stordalen Mire near Abisko, Sweden - II_Fen_N1_4 | ecosystem: Environmental > Terrestrial > Soil > Wetlands > Permafrost | place: Sweden: Abisko... | reverse complement strand
GGATGAACGACCTGCTCCTCCGGCTGCGCGACAAGGGCAACACCGTGCTCGTGGTGGAGCACAAGCCGGAGGCCATCGCGATCGCCGACCACGTCGTCGACCTCGGCCCGAAGGCCGGGACCGAGGGCGGTGAGGTGGTGTTCGAGGGGACCGTCGAGGGGCTCCGGGCGAGCGGCACGATCACCGGTCGGCACCTCGACGACCGAGCCTCGCTCAAGGAGACGGTCCGGACGTCATCGGAGGTCCTGGAGGTGCGCGGCGCCGACCTCCACAACCTGCAGGACGTCGACGTCGACCTCCCGCTCGGCGTGCTCGTCGTGCTCACCGGCGTGGCCGGCTCGGGCAAGAGCTCACTGATCCGTGGCTCGGTGTCGGGGCAGGAGGGCGTGGTCACCGTCGACCAGGGGGGCGATCAGAGGTTCACGGCGCAGCAACCCGGCGACGTACACCGGCCTCCTCGACCCCATCCGCAAGGCGTTCGCGAAGGCGAACGACGTGAAGCCGGCGCTCTTCAGCGCGAACTCCGAGGGCGCCTGCCCGAACTGCAACGGCGCCGGTGTCATCTACACCGACCTCGGCGTCATGGCGGGCGTCGCCGTCCCGTGCGAGGTGTGTGAGGGGCGGCGTTTCGACGCGTCGGTCCTGGAGTACGCCCTGGGCGGTCGCAGCATCGCCGACGTGCTCGCGATGCCGGTCACCGAGGCCGAGGCGTTCTTCGCCGAGGGCGACGCGAGGCTCCCCGCGGCGCGCACGATCCTTGCCCGGCTCGCCGACGTCGGCCTGGGCTACCTCACCCTCGGGCAGCCGCTCCCCACGCTGTCGGGCGGCGAGCGGCAGCGGCTGAAGCTGGCCACCCACCTGGGCCAGAAGGGCGGGGTCTACGTGCTCGACGAGCCCACCAGCGGCCTCCACCTCGCCGACGTGGAGCAGCTGCTCGCCCTGCTCGACCGACTCGTCGACTCCGGTACGTCGGTCATCGTGGTCGAGCACCACCAGGCGGTGATGGCGCATGCCGACTGGATCATCGACCTCGGCCCCGGCGCCGGCCACGACGGCGGCCGGGTCGTCTTCGAGGGCACCCCGGCCGACCTCGTGGCCCGCCGCTCCACCCTCACCGGCGAGTACCTCGCGGCGTACGTCGGCGCCTGACCGGCGCCGTGTGGCGCCGGCGCAGGGTCGGGATCAGCAGGTCGCCTGGACGTCGCTGACGAGGGTCTGCAGGTCCGTGAGCATGGTGGTCGCCGCCGCTGCGAGTGCGGCCAGGTTGGCGGCCGACGGGCTCGACTTCGCGGTGTTGGCGGTGGACACCAGCACCGTGTAGGCGCTGTCGACAGCCTGGATCTGCGGCGAGAACTGCGACTTCGCATCGGTCTTGACCGCATCGAAGTTGTTCTTCACGGTGGTGAGCTCGGTCTGCAGCGAGCTCACGGCCCCCGAGGACGTGATGTCGATGTTCTTCAGGTCGGTGACCGAGCTCTTCAGCGTGTCGACGGAGCTGCACACGGCCGGTTTGTCCTTGCCGCCGCAAGCGACGAGCGATGCCCCGAGAAGAAGTGACACCAGGGTGAGGGAGAGGGCCTTCATGGCCGCGACCCTACTCCGACCCACCGGGCTCCGCCCGCCGGGTGCTCAACGGCGGAGCGTCGTCCAGAGCAGGGCCACCAGGAGCAGCCCACCCACCACCAGGACGCCCAGGATCAGGACGATCAGCAGCTCCGGCGTCCCCAGGTCTCCCATGTCAGGTCCTCTCTGCCGCTCAGCCGGAACCGCCGACGTCACCTGGCGCGTGGGCCGGCGCTGGCGGGTGGTCCCCCGGTCGTGACCTACATCGAGGTGTCCGCCGAGTCGCAGTGGAGACCCATCCGGAGGTTGCTGTGCGGACGGAACTTGTGGGGCGCCGGCGGGGCGAAGCGCTCGTGCACGACGGTGTGCGCATGAGCAGACCGTTCGTGGTGCGCTGGTGCTGAGGCGCCGGCGCTGGTGGTGCTCGCGACGAGCACGCCGCCGAGGGCGACGGCCCCGAGGGTGGCGGTGATCCGGGTGAGCTGCATCTGACCCTCCTCCGGACGTGGACCTCCAACGTACGCCGCGTCGCGCGGTGGCGCCACGGCTCTCAGCGGCGGGTGAGCGTCCAGTCGTGGGTGCGCGGACCGGGAACGAAGCCGAGGCCGCGGTAGACCCGGCCGGGCTCGGGATAGTCGTCGTCGCCGCGAGGCCGCACCAGGCCGGTGGTCGCGCCGGCACCTCGTGCAGCGTGCAGGGCGGCCAGGCTCACCGCGCTCGCGAGGCCGCGCCGCCGGAGCTCCGGGTGGCAGCCGACGGGCTCGACGAGCGCGACTCCGGTCGGTACGTCGAGCCAGACGCAACAGGAGGCCACCATCTCGTCGTCGGGCGTGACCGCGACCCAGTCGAGGGCGGGGCGGTAGGGCGGGGTCGCCATCAGCCGCCGGTAGGCCTCCCCGGACACCTTCGAGGTCGCGGACCAGGAGGCGCGGTGGCAGGCTGCGCGGGCGTCGTACTCATCGGGACGAACGGCGCGGAAGGCGTAGCCGGGCACCTCGGGCACGGGTGCGAGCCCGGTGAGGTCGAGCGTGTGCTGGCTGAACCAGAGACCGGGCTCCTCGACGAACCCGGCCGCCTCCAGTGCGGCCGCGAGGTGCGGCTCGGTGTCGAGGGTGGAGGTACGGACCGTGGGGGTCGAGGTCGCGCCGAGAACCCACGACACGGCCTGCTCGGCCACCCCGTCGTGGGCCGGGTCGATGCACCACTCCACCCAGCCCGGACTCTCGAGCCAGGCCCAGCCCACCGAAGCCCCGTCGACGCGGAAGACACCGACCGGCCCGTGGTCGAGATCCTCAGGCAGCGCGTAGCGGGCGCTCCAGGTGACCTGGCCGGGGTGCTGCCACGAGCCCGGGGTCAATCGCGAGGCGACCTCGTGCATCACCGGCAGGGCCGCCTCGAGGTCGAGCACGTCGTGTGTCACCCGCGGGCGACCTCGAGGAACCAGTCCGCGACCTGCGCGGGGTCGTGCTCCAGCGCAGCGTCGTGGGCGGCGACCTCGGTCGTCGCGAAGCCGGGGACCGGCGCGTCCCACCAGCCACCGCAGGGCTGGATCTTCTCGCGCTCCATGAACGCGATCACGCGCTCGACGACCGCGTCCGCCTCACCCTCGACATGGACCAGGAACGTGTTGGTGTGCGGCGGCTCCGGCGTGGGTCGGAGGCCCCGCGCCGACAGCTCGGCGGCGAGGTCGCGCGCCCAGGCGGCGTACTCCCCCATCCGGGGCAGCCGGTCACGCAGGCCCGAGAGGGCCGACACGGCGAACGGGGTCAGGTGGAACAGCGTGCCGCCCATCCGGCGCCGCCAGACCCGGGCCTCGTCCACCACGTCCTCCGGACCGGCCAGCGCCGCGCCGGCGAGCGCCTCGAGCCCCTTGTAGAAGGAGACGTAGATGCTGTCGAACTGGGCGGCGATCTCGGCGAGAGGGCGGTCGTAGAACGGCTGCGACTCCCAGATCCGCGCGCCGTCGGCGTGGAGGGGTACGCCGAGCTCCCGGGCCGCGGCGGACAGCTCACCCAGCTCCTCCCAGGTCGGCAGCAGGCAGCCGGCGTCGCGCAGAGGCATCTCGACGAGGGCTGCCCCGAGCCCCGGCCCGAGGGCCCGCAGGCCCTCGGCCTTCGCGGTCTCGCGGCCGGTGGTCAGGAACTCGAACTCGAAACCGTGGAGCCGACGGGGTCCGTCGTCCTCGTGCTTGAGCAGGTGGGACAGGTCGGGGATCGCGACCCGTTTCGAGTGCGTCCGGTCGGTCCAGACGCGCAGCGCGGCCTGCTGGGCCATCACCCCGCTCGGGAAGAACGCCACCGCGGGCTTGCCGAGCAGCTCGGCGACCTGCCGCTCCACCTCGGCGACCGGCCCACGCTCGGCGTAGACATCCCACTCGGTGAGGCCGAGCGCCTCGACGTCGTCGGCGACGGCGCGCAGCGCTTCGGCCGGCGTGCGGGGCGCGTGCCAGAAGACGGTGGTCCTACAGGCCTTGGCCGCGGCGCGGAACCGCTCCATCTGCTCGTCGTCACTCATGCCCTCACCCAACCAGCCGGAGCGTGCCCGGCGTCAACAGGGTTTGCTCAGGTCAGGTTGCGGGTGCCGGCGGGGATGCCCTCGCCGCGCACGACGCCCTCGACCATCTCCTGCAGGGCGGTCATCGCGACGCGCTGCGGGAACGGCCCGAAGCTGACCCGCGCGACGCCGAGCTCCTCGAGCCGGGCCAGGGACGGCGGACCCGGCACCGGCAGCATCGACAGCCGCTGGGGGCCGAACACGTCGACCAGAGCCACCACCTGATCCTCGACGAGGGCGCCCGGCACGAAGACCACCGGAGCCCCCGCGTCGAGGTAGGCACGACCGCGTTGGATCGCGTCGGCCAGCACCTCGCCGGGGTCGCGGTCGCCTCCCCGCAGCACCGCGTCGGTGCGGGCGTTGAGCACGAAGTCGGGCACCCCCTCGTCGGCGGCCGCGCGCACGACGGCCTCGACCGACGCCACCGCCTCGCGCAGCGGCTTCATCTGGTCCTCGATGTTGGCGCCGACCACCCCCAGGCCGATCGCTCGGCGACAGGTCTCCCCGGGGTCGCCGTACCCACCCTCGAGATCGGCGGTCACCGGCAGCTCGACGGCGTCGACGATCCGGCCGACGGCCTCGAGCATCAGCTCGAGCGGGATGCGCTCACCGTCCTCGAAGCCGTACGTCGCGGCGATCGCGTGACTCGCGGTCGCCAGGGCCTGCGTGCCCTCCGTCTGCGCGACGACGCGCGCGCTGGCGACGTCCCAGACGTTGACCAGGCGGAGCAGGGCGGGGTCGGTATGGAGCGCGAGCAGCGCGCTCGCCCGGTCGGCGGCGTTCATGGCCCCGAGTATGTCCGCCGCCACCGACACCGTGGCTCGCTCCCACACCGTGCCCTCGTTCCTCGGACGCCGCTGCTCGCCTCACTCCCAGAAGACGCGGTCGACGACGGCACGCGCGCGACGGGTGGTGCGGAGGTAGTCGTTGACCATCTCGTCGGAGCGCCCGGGCCCGTAGCCCAGGATGCTGGCCACCGCGGCCCGCTCCCGGGCGTCGCGGGGCAGCTGGTCACCGCTCTTGCCGGTGACCAGCGTGATCGCGTTGCGGATCCGGCTGACGGTCCGCCAGGCGCGGTCGAGCGCGTCGGCGTCGGCGTCGGCGAGCAGGTCCGCAGCGCGCGCAGCGTCCAGCGCGGTCAGGGTGCGCGGGCTGCGCAGGGCCGGCTCGGAGCCGGCATAGCGGAGCTGGAGGAGCTGGACGGTCCACTCGATGTCGGCGAGGCCACCGCGGCCCAGCTTGAGGTGGGTATGGGGGTCTGCGCCGCGGGGCAGACGCTCGCGGTCGACGCGCGCCTTGATCCGGCGTACCTCGACGATGTCGGCGTCGCTGATGCCGTCGGGCGGGTAGCGCAGGGGGTCGACCAGCGCCGTGAAGCGCTCGCGCACGCCCTCGTCGCCCACGACCGCATCGGCCCGGAGCAGCGCCTGCGCCTCCCAGACCTTCGACCACTTGGCGTAGTAGGCGCCGTACGACGCGAGCGTGCGCACGAGCGGACCTTGCTTGCCCTCGGGCCGGAGGTCGGCGTCGACCACGAGCGCCGGGTCACTCGCTGGTGCGAGGAGGAGCGCCCGCAGCTCGTTGGCCACCGCCTGCGCGTATGCCGTGACGTCGCCGTTGGCGTCGGCGGCGTCGTCGCACGGCTCGTGGACGAACAGCACGTCGGCGTCGCTGCCGTAGGACAGCTCGAAGCCGCCGTAGCGTCCCATCGCGACCACCGCCATCCGGGTCGGCGCCTCCCCGAGACCCCGCTGGGCGCGCACCGACCTCCCGGCGACGTCGAGTGTCGCCTCCAGCGTCGCGTCCGTCACCCGCGACAGCGCCGCCCCCACGTCGGCCACCTCGATCTCGCCGAAGAGCTCTCCGACCGCGATCCGGAACAGCTCGCGCCGGCGTACGGCCCGGATCGAGCGCACCGCTTCGACCGGGTCGTCCTGGCGGTCGGCCGTGGCCCGCATCTGGGTGAGGATCGCCTCGGAGGACAGCGGCGTGAGGTCGCCGCCGAGCATCCGGACCCCCTCCGGCTCACGCTCGATCAGGTCGGTGGCGTAGCGCGAGGTGGCGAGGACCCGCGCCAGCCGCTCGGCGACCTGGCCCTCGTCGCGCAGCGTCTTGAGATACCAGTGTGACGAGCCGAGACTCTCGCTGATCCGCCGGAAGCCGAACAGCCCGGCATCCGGGTCGGGTGCGTCGGCGAACCACTCGAGCATCGCCGGGAGCAGCGCCCGCTGGATCGCGGCGGTCCGGCTCACCCCGCTGGTCAGGGCCTTCAGATGACGCAGCGCCGCCTTCGGGTCGGCGAAGCCGAGGGCCGCGAGCCGGACGCCGGCCGCCTCGGTGGTGAGCCGCACCCCGTCGGCCGGTACCCGCGCGACCGCCTCGAGGAGCGGCCGGTAGAAGAGCTTCTCGTGGAGTCGGCGTACTTCCCGGCGGTGGTGCGACCACGCCTCGTCGAGCGCCTTCGCCGGCTCCTTGACGAAGCCCATGCTCCGCCCCAGCCGACGTAGCGACGCCTCGTCGGAGGGGACGATGTGGGTCCGGCGGAGGTGCTGGAGCTGGATGCGGTGCTCGAGGGTGCGGAGAAAGGAGTACGCCGCGGTGAGGGCCTCGCCGTCCTCGCGGCCGACGTAGCCGCCTTGGGTGAGCGCGGCGAGAGCGCTCAGCGTCGCCGGGTCGCGGAGCTTCGGGTCAGCGCGGCCGTGCACGAGCTGCAGGAGCTGGACGGCGAACTCCACGTCGCGCAGCCCGCCGGAGCCGAGCTTGAGCTGGCGGTCGGCCTCCCGTGCGGGGATGTTCTCGATGACCCGACGGCGCATCGCCTGCACGTCGCTGACGAAGCCGTCGCGCTCTGCGACCTGCCACACCATCGGCTCGACGAGGTCGACGAACGCGTGTCCCAGGTCGAGGTCGCCCGCGACCGGGCGGGCCTTGAGCAGCGCCTGGAACTCCCAGGTCTTGGCCCAGCGCTCGTAGTAGGCCCGATGGCTCGCCAGGGTCCGGACCAGGGGGCCGGCCTTGCCCTCGGGACGCAGGTTGGCGTCCACCGGCCAGATGGTGCCCTCGACGGTGTGCTCCGAACAGACCTGCATGAGCTGGGAGGCCAGCTGGGTGGCGACCCGCGCGGCCGCGCCCTCGTCGGCGCCCTCCGCCGGTTCGAAGACGTAGAGCACGTCGACGTCGGAGACATAGTTCAGCTCGTGGCCGCCGCACTTGCCGAGGGCGACGACCGCCAGCCGCGCGGCTTCCGCCCCGGGGACGCGCGACCGCGCGATCGCCAGGGCCGCCTCGAGCGTGGCCGCCGCCAGGTCGGACAGCTCGGCCGCCGCGTCGTCGACCCCCAGATGATGGGCGAGGTCGCGGGCGGCGAGGCGGACCAGGATCCGGCGGTACTCCACCCGGAGGGCGTCGGCCGCCTCCCGGGCGGACAGGGTCGCGGTGGGATGCGCGCTCTCCGGGTCGGCGCCGACCGCCTCGAGCAGCGCTCCGCGGACGGCGTACGCCGGCGGGCGGGTGGAGCCGAGGAACGGGTCGGCCAGCTCACGCCACTGCTGGGGGTGGCGGCACAGGTGGTCGGCCAGTGCCTGGCTCGCACCCAGGACCGAGAGCAGCCGCATCGAGGTGCCCTCGTCGTCGGCGAGCTCGGGCACGAGCCCCGGCCCGGCACGCTCCGCCAGGCGGCTCAGCTCCGCGAGCGCCTGGTCGGGGTCGGCCGTGCGGGCCAGGATCGCCACGAGCGGCTCGGAACGAGGTCCGAGCCCCTCCAGCTCGCGACCGGCCCGCGTCGGGTCCGCGAACCCGAGGCGCAGCATCTGCGTATGGACCGAGTCGCTGCGGCGGTGGGTCACCGCGTCAATCTAGCCAGTCGCCGCCGAGAGAGGCGTGGCGGCGGCTGATCCGGTGCAGCTCGGACGCGGCGTCGCGGTCGACGATCACCGTCGCGTCCGGGTGCAGCTGCAGGACCGACGCCGGGCAGGCCTCGGTCACCGGCCCCTCCACGGCCGCGGCGATGGCCCGCGCCTTGTGGGACCCCGACGCCACCAGCACGATCCTCGCTGCGTCGAGGATCGTGCCGAGCCCCTGGGTGAGGCAGTGCGTCGGCACGTCCTCGGGCCGGGGGAAGAACCGGGCGTTGTCCGCGCGGGTGGTCGGGCTCAGCCGCGCGATGCGCGTGCGCGACCCGAACGGGGAGCCGGGCTCGTTGAAGCCCACATGCCCGTTCCGGCCGATCCCCAGCAGCTGGATCCCCACGCCTCCCAGGCCCCGGACCGCGTCCTCGAAGGCGGCGCAGGCTTCCGTCGGGTCAGGAGCGTTCCCGTCGGGGACGAGCACGTTCTCGGGGCGGAGGTCCAACGGCACGGCGATCTCACGTCGGACGAATGAGTGGTACGACGCCGGGTCGGACGCGGGGATCCCGACGTACTCGTCCAGAGCCACGCAGTGCACCTGCGAGAAGTCGAGCCCCTCTCGGTGGGCCGCGAGCAGCGCCCGGTACGTCGTCACCGGGGACGACCCCGTCGCGACGCCGAGCACGAGCCGCGGGTCGGCCCTCAGCCCCTCGACGACGAGCGACGCGGCGGTCCCGCCCAGGGCCTCCTGGTCCTCGACGATCACGACGTCCATGTCAGTGCCTCTCCGGCGGTCTCGGTCACGAGATCGGTCGCGGCTCTTGCGGATGTCGAGCCGTTCGTGCAGGGTATTAGGAAACTTTCCTATCTAACTATGGGGACCCATGGCAAGAGGAGTCGGACGTCGCCTGCTGGCGATCACGGGGTGCGCGGCCCTCGCGGCGACCCTGTCGCCGCCTCCGCCCTCCTCGGCGGTGGCCCCCTCGCCAGGCCTGATCCGCGTGAACCAGCAGGGCTATCTGCCGCACGAGGCCAAGCGGGCCACGTTGATGGCGCCGGAGCCCGTCAGCCACGACACGTTCGTCGTGGCCGATGGCTCCGGCCACGTGGTACTGCGCGGACGCGTTCCGGCCCGGTCGACCGGCTCCTGGAACCACCGGTACCCCGACATCTATCGCCTCGACCTCAGCCGGTTGCACCGTCCTGGTCGCTACCGGGTGGTCGTGAGCGGGGACGTCCCGGCCACGTCTCCCTGGTTCCGCGTGATGCGCCCGGGGCCCCTGTTCGGGACGCTGCTGCAGTCGGGGGTCGCCTTCGACCAGACCCAGCGGGACGGTCGGCACGTGATCCCGGGCCGGTTGCACCGCCGCCCGTCACACCTGCACGACGGCCATGCGACCGTCTACCGGTGGCCGCACATGGCGCGCGGGTCCGACCTGATCACCGACCGCCGGCTGCATCCCCTGGGTGGACCCACCGTCGACGTGTCGGGTGGCTGGTTCGACGCCGGCGACTACCTGAAGTTCACGCACTCCACGGCGTACAACGACGTCCTGCTGTTCACGAGCGCCCGCCTCCTCGGCCACCGGGCACCGGCGGCCCTGACCACCGAGGCGCGCTACGGCCTGCACTGGCTGGAGAAGATGTGGGACGCGAGGCGCAAGACCCTCTACCTCCAGGTGGGGATCGGGTCCGGCAATCGCGCCGGCACGTTCCGCGGGGACCACGACCTGTGGCGCCTGCCCCAGGCGGACGACCGCGACCACGCCCACCTGGATCGTTTCGTCTCACACCGCCCCGTGCTCGCCGCCGCACCGGCCGGACACCGGATCAGCCCCAACCTGGTCGGCCGAGTCGTCGCCGCGTTCGCGCTGGCCGCCCAGTCGGACGCGTCCCGCCATCGGTCCCGCGCTCAGCACGAGCTGCGGCAGGCGGAGCTGCTCTACGGGAGGGCGGCGACGAGCCACCCGCCCCACCCCCTGGTGACCGCTCTCCCGCATGCGTTCTACCCGGAGTCGAGCTGGCTCGACGACATGCAGCTGGCCTCAGCCGAGCTCGCGCTGGCTGCGCACCGCCTCGGCTCCCCGGCCGGCCGCTACCTGCGCGACTCGGCCCGGTTCGCCCGTCGCTACGTCGGCTCCCACTCCACCGACACCTTGAACCTCTACGACACCGGTGCCCTCGCGGACGTCTCACTGGCGTCGGCGATGAGCCGTGTCCACGGGGCGGGACCGCTCGCCGTGACCCGCCACGACCTGGCCCGCAACCTGCGCTCCCAGATCCTGCGCGGCGTCCGTCACGCCCGCCACGACGTCTTCGGCGCGGCGGCCTCGGTCGACGAGTTCGACGTCAACTCCCACACCTTCGGGCTGGTCGCCTCCGTCGGGCTCTACGACGCCCTCACCCACACCGACCGCTACCAGCGCTTCGCGAGCGAGCAGCGGACGTGGCTCCTCGGCGGGGACCCGTGGGGAGTGACTGCGATGGTCGGAGTGGGCCACACGTTCCCGAACTGCATGCAGCACCAGGTCGCGGACCTGAGCGGAAGCCTCGACGGCAGCCCACCCGTCGACCTCGGCGCCGTCGTCAACGGCCCGAACGGGAAGGGCAACTTCGAGGGTGGCCTGGGTGGGTTCCAGACGGGGATGCGCCACTGCACGTCGGCCGCGCGACAGCTCACCCGGTTCGACGGCCACGGCAGCCGCTACGTCGACGACGTCCGCGCCTGGCAGACCGACGAGCCGGCGCTCGACATGACCGGGTCGGCCATCATCGCCGCCGCCGCCCAGCTCCACCTCCACCTCCACGCGAGCCTCCCGGCCCCTGGCGTGACCCGGTGAAGCCCGGCACGCCCCGGATCCTGCGCGGCATCAACGACCGCGCCGCCCTGGACCTCCTGCTCGAGCACGGGCCGTTGTCGAGGTCGCAGCTCGGCGAGCTCACGGGACTCTCCAAGCCCACCACGGGCCAGCTCCTGATGCGGCTCGAGGACGCCGGCCTGGTGATGACCAGTGGGATCACCAACGGCGGCCCCGGTCCCCGCGCCCAGCTCTATGCCGTCAATCCCGACGCCGCACACGTGGTCGCTCTCGACGTCACCCCGGCCCGGATCCTGGCCGCCGTCGCCGACCTCACCGGCCGCACCGTCGGCGAGTACGAGCTGCGCACACCCCGGCGCCCGCGACCGGACGCCGTGATCCACGTCGTACAGGCGATGGCGGGCGCAGCGACCTCCGCCGGTCTGCCCGTCTCCAGTCTCCGCCACCTCGCCATCGGGACGCCCGGTGCGTTCGACCCCACGACGCGACGGCTGCGCTACGCCCGCCACCTCCCCGGGTGGCACGACCCGCACCTGCTCGAGCGGCTCGCGGACGAGGTCGGGATCCCGATCCACGTCGACAACGACGTGAACCTCGCCGCCGTCGCCGAGCTCGCGGCCGGGGTCGCCCGCGGTGTCGAGGACTTCGTGCTGCTGTGGGCCGACGAGGGCCTCGGAGCGGCGATCGTGATCGACGGCCGACTCCGCGGTGGGGCGACCGGCGGCGCAGGCGAGGTGGGCTTCCTGCCGCTTCCCGGCACACCCCTCGTCCGCGACGTCCGCCGCGGCAACGCCGGAGCGTTCCAGGAGCTCGCGGGGGGACCGCAGGTGCTGGCGCTGGCCCGGTCCCACGGGATCCGCGCCGCCTCGCCGCCGGCAGCCGTCACCGCCGCGCTGGCCCGGCCCGGGACCGGCGACGAGATGCTCGCCGTGCTGGCGCACCGCTTCGCGCTGGGCATCTCCGCCATGGTCGCGGTCGTGGACCCGGCCCTCGTGATCCTCTCGGGAGGGGTCCTCATCGCGGGCGGCCCGCGCCTCCTCGACCTGGTGGGCGACGAGCTCGGCTCGCTGGCGGCAGCTCGACCCAGGCTCGAGCTGGCCAGCATCCAGGACCGGCCGGTCCTCGCCGGCGCTCTGCACACCGCTCTGACCTCGGCTCGGGACGAGATCTTCGACACCGTCCGGCAACTCACCACCGACCCGGGCCACGCCCGGCCCGTCACCAGGAGGTCACGATGACCACACCGAGCCGTCTCACCCGCCGACTCGCCGCCGGCGGAGCACTCACCGCCCTCGCCCTCTCGGTGACCGGATGCTTCGGGTCGTCCAAGGGTGGCGCCAACGACAACCCGAACGCGGACGTGACGATCACGTTCTGGCACGGCTGGTCCGCGCCGAGCGAGGTCGCAGCCATCCAGGCGACGATCGACGGGTTCGAGAAGAAGTACCCCAACGTGCACGTGAAGGCCGTCGGCAACATCACCGACGACAAGATCAACCAGGCCCTGCGTGCCGGAGGACCCAACGCACCCGACGTCGTGTCGTCGTTCACCACCGACAACGTGGGTGAGTTCTGCACCTCCCACGCCTTCGTCGACCTCAACCCCTTCATGAAGAAGTCGGGCGTCGACCCGGTCAAGGTGTTCCCGGCCGCGCAGCGCGAGTACACCCAGTTCGAGGGCAACCAGTGCGCCCTGCCGCTGCTGAGCGACGCCTACGGCCTCTACTACAACAAGGCCGACTTCAAGGCCGCCGGCATCACCTCGCCGCCGAAGACGTACTCCGAGTTCGACGCCGACGCGGTCAAGCTCACCAAGATGTCGGGGGACACCTACTCGCAGCTCGGTTTCATGCCGCTCTACCACGGTTACGAGTCGACGATCACCCACTTCGCAGCGCAGGCGTCGCCGACGTACTTCACCTCCGACGGGAAGTCCAACGTCGCCAACGACCCGCCCCTGGCCTCGACCTACGAGTGGCAGAAGGCGCTCGTGGGCAAGCTCGGCGGCTATGCCCGGCTCGACAAGTACCGCACGACGTTCGGTGACGAGTTCAGCAACAACAACCCGTTCATGACCGGACAGGTCGCGATGGCCATGGACGGCGAGTGGCGCGGCGGGATGATCGACGACTCCAACAGCAAGGTGGACTACGGCGTCGCGCCGTTCCCGGTCCCCGACGACCAGGCCGACCAGTACGGCAAGGGCTATATCACCGGCACCATCGTCGGCATCGCGAGCACCAGCCAGAAGCAGAACGCCGCGTGGGAGTTCGTGCAGTACCTCACGACCGACACCGACGCGGTGGTCAACTTCGCGAACGCGATCCACAACGTCCCGTCGACGAACGCCGCCCTGGCCTCGCCGAAGCTGGACCAGAGCCCGGCCTTCCAGACGTTCATCAAGATCGCCCAGAACCAGTACAGCAACACCACGCCGTCCAGCCCGAACGGCGGGGCCTACCAGCTGACGCTGCAGAACCTCGGCTACGCCTACGAGTCCGGCAAGCAGACCGACCTGCAGGCCGGCCTGGAGGAGGCCGCACACACCATCGACACCGACATCGCCCAGGCGCAGTGAAAGGGGCTGTCGCGAGCGGGACGAGGCCGCGGGCGACCCCGGAGCTGCGAGCGCGCAAGCGCCGGGAGCTGGTCCGCAACCTCGCGTTCCTCTCGCCGTGGCTGCTCGGGACCGGGCTGTTCTTCCTGTACCCGCTCGTCACCACCGTCTGGCTGTCGTTCACGCACTACGACGGCTTCACCTCTCCGGTCTGGACCGGCGTGGACAACTGGCACTACGTGCTGCACGAGTACTCGTTCTTCTGGCCCGCCCTGCGCAACACCTTGTGGTTCGTGGTCGTGATCGTGTCGCTGCGGATCGTGGTCGGGCTGGTGCTGGGGATGACGGTGATCAGCGTCAAGCGGGGCAGCTCGGTGTTCCGCACCCTGTTCTACGCCCCGTACCTCGCCCCGCCGGTGGCCGCGACGCTGGCGTTCGTCTTCCTGCTCAACCCCGGCACCGGCCCCGTGAACTCCGTGCTGGGGAAGCTCGGGCTTCCCCAACCGGGCTGGTTCAACGACCCGGCCTGGTCGAAGCCCGCGTTGGCACTCCTCGCGGTGTGGGGCGTGGGTGACCTGATGGTGATCTTCATGGCCGCGCTGCTGGACGTGCCGCGTGAGCTCTACGAGGCCGCGGAGCTCGACGGGGCAGGGTCCCTCCGACGCTTCCGCCACGTCACGCTGCCCACCCTGCGTCCGATCCTCGGCTTCGCCGCGATCACCGGCGTCATCGCGATGATGCAGTACTACACCGAGCCGTTGGTGGCCGGACAGGTGGCGAGCGGGCAGATCGGCGGCTCGGGACAACAGGTGGAGCCCGGCTACCCGGCCGGCTCCACCCTGACCCTGCCGCAGCTGGTCTACAACCTCGGCTTCCAGCGGTTCGACATCGGTGCCGCCTGCGTCGTCGCGGTCGTGCTCTTCGTGCTGTCGATGGTCTTCGCCGCGTTCCTGATGCGTCGTGGCAGCGTGTTCCTGGGGGTCGGCGAATGACGACCACCACGAGCCAGACCCCGGCGACCACCCCGGTCACGGACGCAGCTCCGCCGGCCGGCACCCGGCGACAGGCGACCCTCCAGTGGGTGGCCGTCCACATCTTCGCGGTCACGGCCGGCCTGCTCTTCGTCCTGCCGTTCGTGTTCGTCGGGCTGACGGCGCTGATGAGCGACCAGCAGTCGCTGACCCGTGACCTGTGGCCGCATCCATTCGAGTGGCACAACCTGGTCGACGTGTGGCACACGCCCGGGTTCGGGACGTGGTGGCGCAACACCCTCATCTACGCCGTGACCGGGACCATCCTGACCCTGCTCTCCAGCATCCCGGTCGCCTACGCCCTCGCCTGCTTCCGGTTCCGGGGTCGCAACCTGGCGATGATGGTCGTGATCGCCACCATGATGCTCCCTCCGCAGGTGGCGATCGTGCCGCTCTACCTGGTCTGGGCCAAGGACCTCCATCTGTCGGGAACACTCTGGCCGCTGATCATCCCGATGGCCTTCGGCGACGCGTTCTCGATCTTCCTCCTCCGACAGTTCATGCTCACCGTGCCGCGGGAGTACCTCGACGCGGCGAAGGTGGACGGGTGTTCCGACCTGAGCGTGCTGCTGCGCGTCGTGCTGCCGATGACCCGGCCCGCGATCGCGGCCGTGGGGCTGTTCCAGTTCTTCTACTGCTGGAACGACTACTTCGGACCGCAGATCTACACCAGTGAGAACCCCGCGGCCTGGACCCTGAGCTACGGCCTGCAGTCCTTCAAGAGCGCGCACCACACCAACTGGAACCTGACCATGGCCGCGACGGTGATGGTGATGGCACCGGTGATCCTGCTCTTCTTCTTCGCCCAGAAGGCCTTCATCGAAGGCGTCACACTCACAGGGGTCAAAGGATGAGAATCGCAGTCGTCGGCGGAGGGTCGACGTACACCCCGGAGCTGGTCGACGGCCTGGGCCGGATGCGAGACGTCCTCCCGGTGGAGGAGCTGGTCCTCGTCGATCCCGACCGCGAGCGACTCGAGCTCGTGGGCGCGTTCGGCCGCCGGATCCTCGACCGGATGGGCCATCCGGGGACGCTGAGCACCACGACCGAGCTGGCCCCTGCCCTGGACGGCGTGGACGCCGTGCTCCTGCAGCTGCGGGTCGGGGGTCAGGCGGCACGCCACCAGGACGAGACCTGGCCCCTGGACTGCGGGTGCATCGGCCAGGAGACCACCGGAGCCGGGGGTCTGGCGAAGGCGATGCGGACGGTCCCGGTCGTCCTCGACATCGCGGAGCAGGTGGCGGCGGCGGCTCCGGACGCGTGGATCATCGACTTCACGAACCCCGTCGGCATCGTCACGCGGGCCCTGCTGCAGGCCGGTCATCGGGCGGTCGGCCTGTGCAACGTCGCGATCGGCTTCCAACGCCGCTTCGCGGGTTATCTCGGCGTCGAGCCCGACCGGGTGCAGCTGGACCACGTGGGGCTGAACCACCTCACGTGGGAACGCGCAGCCCGGGTGGACGGCGTCGACCGACTGCCCGAGATCCTCGCCAGGCACGTCACCGACCTGGCCGAGGACATCGAGCTGCCATCGAGCCTGATCCAGCAGCTCGGGGTGGTGCCGTCGTACTACCTGCGCTACTTCTACGCCCACGACGAGGTGGTGCGGGAGCTGCAGACCAGCGAGTCCCGTGCCTCGCAGGTGACCGCGATCGAGCACGAGCTGCTCCGGATGTACGAGGACCCCACACTCGACCGCAAGCCGGCGCTGCTCGAGCAGAGAGGCGGCGCGTACTACTCGGAGGCGGCGGTCCAGCTGGCGGCCGCGCTGCTCGGCAGCGGTGACACGGCGTCGACCCAGGTCGTCAACCTGCGCAACGCGGGCACCCTGCCTTTCCTCCCCGACGACGCGGTCATCGAGGTGCCGGCCGAGGTCGACCGCTCCGGCGTGCGACCACTGCCGGTCGAGCCCCTGGCACCGCTGTACGCCGGACTCGTCGCCCACGTCACGGCATACGAGCACCTGGCGCTCGAGGCCGCCCTGCACGGCGGCTACGACCGGGTGTTCCAGGCCCTGCTGGCGCACCCCCTCGTCGGCCAGGTCGACCTCGCGACGGGCCTTGCGGACCGGTTGGTCGCGCACAACCGCGCCTACCTCCCGTGGACCTGAGATGAACGAGCCACCGGGCCGCCCGGCGGGGGTCCTCGCCATCGACGCCGGCAACAGCAAGACCGATGTCGCGCTGATCGCGACGGACGGGCAGCTGGTCGGCACCGCCCGCGGCGGACCCTTCCTGCCCCATCGGGTCGGCGCCGAGGCGGCCGTAGGCGGGCTGGTCGCGATCGTCCGGGCCGCCTGCGCGGACGCCGGCCTGATCCCCGGCGAAGGGCCGATCGTGCAGCACGTGTCGGCCTGTTTCGCCAACGCCGACCTGCCACCGGAGCAGGAGGCGCTCGAGGTCGCCGTCGCCGCGCAAGGGTGGGGCCGGTCGAGCGAGGTCTTCAACGACACCTTCGCCGTCCTGCGGGCCGGCCTCGACGAGCCACGCGGGATAGCCGTGGTCTGCGGAGCCGGGATCAACTGCTCGGGTCTGCTGCCCGACCGGACCACGGTGCGCTTCGCCGCGGTCGGACACATCTCCGGGGACTGGGGCGGAGGTGGGGCCCTCTGGCAGGAGGCGATGTGGTGGGCCGCCCGGGCCGAGGACGGCCGCGGGCCGGACACCCGCCTCCGGACGGAGCTGCCCCGGCACTTCGGCCTCGACAGCATGGCCGGGCTCATCGAGGCGGTGCATCTGGGCGCCATCTCGGAGGCTCGGTGCCTGGAGCTGACTCCCGTGCTGTTCGAGGTCGCCACGGCCGGGGACGCCACGGCCGCCGGGATCGTACGACGCCAGGCCGCGGAGGTGGTGGCCCTCGCAGTCGCGGCCATGCGGCGTCTGGACGTCCTCGACGAGCCGATCGACGTGGTGCTCGGCGGCGGTGTGATCACAGCCGGCCACGCACTGCTGATGGACGAGATCCATCGGCTGCTGCGCGACCTGGCGCCGCTGGCGACGACGACGGTGGTACGGACGCCGCCGGTCGTCGGTGCCGCGCTGCTCGGCCTGGACCGGATCGGCGCACCGGCGCACGCTCGCGCCCGGCTCCGGGACTCGTTCCGCCTCCCGGCCGGCGACCTGGCTCCCTAGACGGGCTGGCGGGCGGCGAGCGCGGCGAAGCGGGCCGCGAGCGGGCGCCAGGCCTCCATGAGCTCGTCGGCCGAGCGCGTGAGGTCGGCCAGGGTCGCCTCGGCCAGCGCCGGGTCGGCGTTGCCGTCCACGAGCCAGCCGCGGAACAACGGCTCGTCGACCTCGGGATGCCACTGCACGCCCCAGACCGTCGGAGCGTGCCGTGCCGCCTGCACCTCGCCGGTGCTCGCCCGGGCCATCAGCGCCGCACCCTCGGGCAGGCGGGTCACGATGTCGTCGTTCCAATGCGCCCCCCTCCGCGGGGTGGCCACCGTGGAGAACAGCTCGTCGAGGTGCGCGGCGGGCTCCCAGGTGACGTCCAGGAGGCCGAGCTGGCGGCCCGCCGGGTTGGGCCGCACCTCACCGCCGAGGGCGACGGTCGCGAGCTGGTGGCCGAGGCAGATGCCCAGCGTGGGCACGCCGTCGGCGGCCGCCTCGCGGATCAGCTGCTTGACCGCGGGGAGCCATGGAGACGTCGCATCGTCGTTGGCACCCATCGCCCCACCCATCACGACCAGCGCGGCGTGGTCCTGGAGGGACGCGGGGAGGTCGTCACCGAGGTAGGGACGGCGTACGTCGAGATCGACGTCCAGCCACTCGCCCATCAGGTGGATCGGGTCGTCGTCCTCGTGCTGGACGACCAGGATCGTGTGACTCACGCGCCCACCGTAGTGGGGTCGCGGCGCCACGTCGCGTCAGCGCCCCAGGAGCCTGTCGGCGCCGGACCTGGGCCGGTAGACGGTCGACGGAGGACGAGTCGGCAGCACCTCGCGCCGCACCAGGCCGGCCGACTCGAGCTCCTGGAGTGCGAGCGCCAGGGCGCGCGGCGTCACGCCGGGCAGGGCGGCGCGGAGCTCGGAGAACCGGCGCGGCTCCTCGAGCACCGCCAGCACCGGCACGGACCATTTGCGCAACAGGGTCTCGCGAACCGGCGAGCGGCTCACTCGGCGGGCCAGGGCGGAGGCGTCCCGTCCGGGCTCGGTGATCAGGTACTCCGGTCGCAACGGATGGCCGTAGCCCTCGTTGCGCCGGACGTAGCCCAGCTCGATGAGCGCGTCCAAGGCCCGTCGGAGCGAGTCACGGGTCACGCCGAGCTTGCGCTGGAGCTCGACGAACCGGGCTCCGCCGCGCTCGTCCAGCAACGCCAGGGCGGGCGCCGCCCAGCGATGGTGGAAGAGGTCGACCAGCTCCGCCGTTGACATAGAAAACAACTTAGTATAAAAGTAGGTCATGCCGATTGATTTCAACCCGGAGAACTGTGTCGTCTCGGTCAACGTGTCGGACTACGACCGCTCCCTGGCGTGGTACCGCGATGTCCTCGGCTTCGAGGTCACCTACGAGCTCACGGACTACGGATGGTGTGAGCTGAGTACGCCGTTCGGCTTCACGATCGGCCTCGGGCAGACCGAGGACGTCACGCCCGGCACCGTGGTCCCCACGTTCGGCGTCCACGACATCGACGCGGCCATCGCCCACCTCCGCAGCCATGACGTGACCGTCGAGGACTGGCACGAGATCCCCGACATGGTCAGGCTCTCGACGTTCTACGACCCGGACGGGACCTCCTGGATGCTGGCGCAGACGCTGGACCAGAAGACCGACCGCAGCTGATGGAGCTCGAGTCCTACGGCTTCGTCCTGCTGCGCCGCGGACCACGGGCCCACGACTACGACGACGCGGAGCTCGACCGACTCCAGGCTGCCCATCTCGCACACCTCGATGCGATGCGGGCACAGGGCAAGCTGCTCGTGGCCGGACCGTTCTCGGACCAGCCGGACGAGACCCTCCGAGGCCTGTGTGTCTACGCGTGCGATCTCGAGGAGACCCGGGCCCTCGCCGAGAGTGACCCCTCGGTCCGGGCGGGGCGGATGGCGGTCGACGTGATGACGTGGTGGACGTTGCCGGGTGCGCTGCGCTTCGGCGACGCCTAGAGAACAGGCAGCATCCGGTCGCGCTCGAACGCGGAGACCTGGGTGCGGTAGTCCTGCCACTCGGCGCGCTTGTTGCGCAGGAAGAAGTCGAAGACGTGCTCGCCCAGGGTCTCGGCCAGGAGCTCGGAGTCCTCCGCCACGGAGATCGCCTCGGACAGGCTGCTCGGTAGCGGCGCGATGCCGAGGCTCTTGCGCTCCCGCTCCGTCAGCGTCCAGACGTCGTCCTCCGCCTCGTGCGGCAGCTCGTAGTCCTCCGCGATGCCCTTCATGCCCGCAGCGAGCACGACGGCGTACGCGAGGTAGGGGTTGCACGCCGAGTCGATGGTGCGCAGCTCGACCCGCGTGGACACGCCCTTCTGCGGCTTGTACATCGGGACCCGGACCATGGCCGAGCGGTTGTTGTGGCCCCAGCAGATGTATGACGGGGCCTCGCCGCCGCCGAGCAGGCGCTTGTAGCTGTTGACCCACTGGTTGGTGACGACGGCGATCTCGCTGGCATGGCGCAGGATGCCTGCAATGAACTGACGCCCGGTCCTGGACAGCTGGTACTCGGCGCCGGCCTCGAAGAACGCGTTGCGGTCTCCCTCGAAGAGCGAGACGTGGGTGTGCATCCCGGAGCCGGGTTGACTGGTGAACGGCTTGGGCATGAACGACGCCCAGATGCCCTGACCCAGGGCCACCTCCCGGATCACGGTCCGGAAGGTCATGATGTTGTCCGCGGTCGAGAGCGCGTCGGCGTAGCGCAGGTCGATCTCCTGCTGGCCCGGGCCGCCTTCGTGGTGGCTGAACTCCACCGAGATCCCCATCGACTCGAGCATCGTGATCGCCTCGCGCCGGAAGTCGGCGCCCTGGCTCTGCGCGGTGTGGTCGAAGTAGCCACTGCGGTCGACGGGGACCGGCTCGCCCCCCGGGATCGGGTTGTCCTTGAACAGGTAGAACTCGATCTCGGGGTGGGTGTAGAAGGTGAAGCCCTGCTCGGCCGCGGAGCTCAGGGTGCGCTTGAGGACGTGCCGCGGGTCGGCGTACGACGGCGAGCCGTCGGGCATCACGATGTCGCAGAACATCCGGGCGGTCGACGGACCGTCGCCGCTGCGCCACGGCAGGATCTGGAACGTCGAGGGGTCCGGTTTGGCGAGCATGTCGGCCTCGTAGACGCGGGCGAAGCCCTCGATCGCCGAACCGTCGAAGCCGATGCCTTCGTCGAAGGCGCCCTCGAGCTCGGCCGGCGCCACCGCGACCGACTTGAGAAAGCCCAGCACGTCGGTGAACCACAGTCGTACGAACCGGACGTCACGCTCCTCGAGCGCGCGCAGCACGAAGTCTTCCTGCTTGCCCATGGGCGTCAGTGTGTCGTAGCCGTGTTACGGCGGTGTTGCGGCGTACGCCGGTCGCCGCCCCGTGGACCGTTCTCGCTCGTAGGACCGCCAGGTCCTCGACAAGGTTGCGCGGAGGTCAGGACTCCGGGACGTGGGCATCGATCTCGGCGAGCCACGCCGTTGCCGCCGCGTCGCTGGGCATCCGCCAGTCGCCGCGGGGGCTCATCGTGCCGCCGGCGCTCACCTTCGGCCCGTTGGGCAGGGCACTGCGCTTGAACTGGCTGGCGAAGAAGCGGCGGCAGAACACCTCGAGCCAGTGCCGGACCGCGACGAGGTCGTACGCCGGCCGCGACTCGGGCGGGTAGCCCGGGGGCCACTCCCCCGCGTCCGCCTCGTGCCAGGCGTGCCAGGCGAGGAAGGCGATCTTGCTCGGCCGGTAGCCGCGGCGCAGCACGTGGTAGAGCGTGAAGTCCTGGAGCGCGTAGGGCCCGACCGAGTCCTCGGTCGACTGCGCCTTCTGCCCCTCGACGGTCGGGATCAGCTCAGGGGTGATCTCCTGGTCGAGCACCTCGCCCAGGACGGCGTTCGCCTCGGCGTCGAGCTGCCCGCTGTCGATCACCCACCGGATCAGGTGCTGGATGAGGGTCTTCGGGACGCCGGCGTTCACGTTGTAGTGGGACATCTGGTCGCCCACGCCGTAGGTGCACCAGCCGAGGGCCAGCTCGCTCAGGTCGCCCGTGCCGACGACGATGCCTCCCCGCTGGTTGGCAAGGCGGAAGAGGTAGTCGTAGCGCAGGCCCGCCTGCACGTTCTCGTAGGTGACGTCGTACGCCGCCTCGCCCTCGGCGGCCGGGTGGTCGAGGTCCTTGAGGAGCTGCTCGGCCGCCGGCTTGATGTCGATCTCCTCGAAGGTGACGCCGAGGGCCTTCGCGAGCCGTGTGGCGAGCGACCTGGACGTGTCGCCGGTGGCGAAGCCCGGCATCGTGAACGCGAGCACGTCGCTGCGCGGCCGCTCGAGCCGGTCCATCGCCTTGGCCGCGACGATCAGCGCGTGGGTCGAGTCGAGCCCGCCGCTGACGCCGATCACGGCCTTGGGCCGCCCGATCGCCTGCATCCGCTGGACGAGGCCGGCGACCTGGATGGAGTACGCCTCGTAGCAGTCCTGGGCCAGCCGCTCGACGTCGTCGGGCACGAACGGGAACCGGTCGACGTGGCGCCGCAGCCCGACGTCGCCGGTGGGCGGCGTCAGCTCGAACTGCACCGTCCGGAAGCTTCTCGTCGGTCGGGAAGGTCGCTCTGCGACCGTCTCGTGTCCACCGATCCCCAAGGTCCGCCGGTTGTCGTCGTGCGTGCCCTGCCGGATCCGGTCCTGCCGGATGCGGTCGAGGTCGACATCGACGACGGTACGACGCGGCCCGTCGGGGAAGCGTTCGCTCTCACCGAGTAGGTCGCCGCACTCGTAGACCATCGTCTGGCCGTCCCACGACAGGTCGGTCGTGGACTCACCCTGGCCGGCGGCGGCGAAGACGTAGGCCGCGTTGCTCCGGAGGCTGGCGCTACGGACCAGCAGTCGCCGGTCCTCAGCACGCGCGATCGTGATCGGGCTGCCGGACAGGTTGGACAGCACAGTGGCGCCCGCCAGCGCGGCCTCGGCGCTCGGAGGCACCGGGACCCACATGTCCTCGCAGATCTCGACGTGGAGCCGCAGGTCGGGCAGGTCGGTCGCCGCGAAGATCAGGTCGGGACCGAGCGGCACCTCGGTGCCCGCCACGCGGATCGTCGTACCCCTGAGGTCGTCGCCGGGTGCGAAGTGGCGGCGCTCGTAGAACTCGCGGTAGTTCGGCAGGTACGACTTCGGGGCGACACCGAGGATCTGGCCGTCCTTGACGACGACCGCGCAGTTGAGCACCCGCGTGCCGTGCATCAGCGGGGCGCCGACCACGATGACCGGCAGCATGCCGGCCGACCCGGAGGCGAGGGTGGCGATCGCGTCCTGCACCGCCGTCAACAGGGTGTCCTGCAGAAGGAGGTCGTCGATGGAGTAGCCGCTCAGGCACAGCTCGGGGAAGACCGCCACGGCCACGCCCTCGGTATGGCACTCGCGCACCTGCGCGAGCACGGTCTCGGCATTCGCCGCGGGGTCAGCCAGCGCCACCGGGATCGTGCACGCTGCGACGCGGGCGAACCCCTGCGCATAAGCCGAGTAGAACTCCACCCCGCCAGTCTAGGGAGAGCGGCTCCCGCCCCGAGAAGACGCGGAACAAATGCTCGCCGTACGGCCGTGGCCGGTCAGTTGTTCCGCGTCTTCCTCGCCGCCTCGCCGGCCCCAGCGGAGGCCGCCTCCGCTACCGGCGTACGTTGGAGGGATGGAGCTCGGAGTGCACTGCGCGAACCTGACCTGGCCCGGTGGCACCGAGGCCCTCGGTACGACGCTCGCGGGTGTCGCGCGGGCCGCCGACGAGGGTGGGGTCACCACGCTCACCCTGATGGACCACTACTTCCAGATGGAGAACCTCGGCGGCCCAGCCGAGCCGATGCTCGAGGGCTACACGAGTCTCGGCTTCCTGGCCGGCCAGACCACCCGGATCGAGCTGGGCCTGCTCGTCACCGGCGTGACCTACCGTCACCCCGGCCTCCTCGCCAAGATCGTCACCACCCTCGACGTGCTCTCGCAGGGTCGCGCGATGCTCGGCCTCGGCGCGGCGTGGTACGAGCGCGAGCACCGGGGGCTCGGGGTGCCCTACCCGCCGACGAAGGAGCGCTTCGAGCGCTTGGAGGAGACCCTGCAGATCGTGAGGCAGGCCTGGAGCGGCGGTGGCGCCTACGACGGCACGCACTACCGGCTCGAAGAGCTCACCCTCGTCCCCCAGCCACTCCGCCCGGGCGGACCGCGCATCGTGGTCGGCGGCACGGGTGAGCGCAAGACGCTACGGCTCGTCGCGCAGTACGCCGACGCCTGCAACCTGTTCGCCACCGGCACCGACGAGGTCGCCCACAAGCTCGACGTGCTCCGCGGCCACTGCGACGACGTGGGCCGCGACTACGACGAGGTCGGCAAGACGATCGTCGGCACCCTGAACCGCCCCCTCGACGACGTGGACGCCTGGCTCGCCACCATGCAGACCTACGCAGACCTCGGCATCACCCAAGTCTGGGTCGGCCCCGACCCCACCGACCCGGTCGGCTGGACCGAGCAGATGTGCGGCACCGTGCTCCCCCGCCTCGCCGAGATCGGTGCCTGACCCGGGGGAACCCGAGACGTCCCGCGCTCGCATCGCTACCTTCTGGGCATGCCGCCCGGCCGCCTCGTCCTCCTCAACGGACCCTCCAGCTCGGGGAAGACGACGCTGGCGAAGGCGGTCGTGGGTCGCCTGCGCACCCCGTGGCTGGTGCTTCCGGTGGACCTCTTCCACCAGATCCGCACCCGGCCCGACGCCGACCTCACGGACCGGCAGTGGCAGGACGTCTTCCACCGCACCCGGGCCGCCTACCACCGCGCCCTCGTCGGCGCTGCGGCGTGCGGCTGCGACGTGCTCGGTGACCACGTCCTCAGCGAGCCCTGGCGCCTCGACGACCTGCTGCGGCTCAGCGTCGGCCTCGACGTGCTGCTCGTCCACGTCACCTGCGACCCGGCCGAGCTACGACGTCGCGAGAAGGCACGGGGCGACCGCGAGCCCGGCACGGCGCGCACCCAGCAACGACTGGTCTTCGCCCACGGCGACTGCGACCTGACCGTCGACACCACCCACGGCCCGGACGAGCCGACCGCGGCGGTGCTCGAGCTCATCCGCCGACCACCGAAGGACCGGGCCTTCGACCGGCTCCGCGAGCGGCGCCGCCATGCGTGAGCCGCCGGTCGGCGTCACCGACGCCGAGGTCCTGGCCGCCGTCCGGGGACACTGGGATGCCGGGATCGACCGGGTCGAGCACCTGCCCGTCGGGTTCGGGGCGCACCACTGGGCGGCGTACGACGAAGGGCGTCCCCGGCTCTTCGTCACCCTCGACGCCCTCGAACCCAGGCAGAGCGCGGCTGGGCTCGAGGCGGCGTACGCCGGAGCAGCCGCTCTGTACGACGCCGGCCTGGAGTTCGTCCTCGCCTCCGTCCCTACGACCGGGGGCACCCTGACCACACCCTTCGCCGGGGCCGCGCTGAGCTGCACCCCGTGGCGAGAGGGCGAGGCCGACGGACCGACCGACCTGGCGTGGACGACGACCGCGCTCGCCCGGCTCCATGCGACCGCACCGCCAGCAGGCATCCCGCGCTGGCGGCCGCTCGTCGCCGCCGACTTCGCCGATGCGACCGCCGCGCTCACCCGCAGCGAGTGGGGTCCGGGTCCGCATGCCGACGCCGCCCGCGACGCCGTACGTCGTCACGTGGACGATCTCGCGCGCTGGACGGAGCGCTACCACCGCCTCGCCGAGGCGGCCCGCGACCGTACGTGGGTCGCCACCCACGGCGAGCCCGGAAGCCACAACCAGCTGGTCACCGTCGAGGGCCGACTCCTCGTCGACTGGGAGTCGCTGAAGCTCGCTCCCGCCGAGCTCGACCTGCGCACCCTGGTCGAGGACGGAGCGGAGACCGACGCCGAGCCCGAGATGCTCGAGCTGTTCGACCTCGAGTGGCGGCTCGACGAGATCAGCCAGTACGTCGCGTGGTTCGCCGCGCCCCACGCCGGCACCGCCGACGACGAGATCGCCTTCGGCGACCTGCTCCACGAGCTCGCGCGGGAGTGACCAGCGACACACGCTCCGCCGGCGCCACACCTGACTAGCCTGGACGGGTTGCGTGGACTCCACCAGGGAGCCGCGACGACATCCTCGAGGAGCACCGTCATGAGCCGGGTCCGTACGCACCACCTGCGCCAGTTCAAGGAGCGCGGGGAGAAGTTCTCCATGCTCACGGCCTATGAGCAGTACGCCGCCGCGACCTTCGACGAGGCCGGCATCGACGTGCTCCTGGTCGGCGACTCGGCGTCCAACAACGTCTACGCCAACGAGACGACGGTCCCGATCACCGTCGACGAGCTGCTGCCCTTGACGCGCGCCGTGAGCCGGTCCGTACGGCGCGCGCTCGTGGTCGGTGACCTGCCGTTCGGCTCCTACCAGGGCTCACCGGAGCAGGCCTACGCGACCGCGACCCGCTTCATGAAGGAGGGCCTCGCGCACTGCGTCAAGCTCGAGGGCGGTGTCGAGATGGCTGCCCAGATCTCACGGCTCAGCCAGGGCGGCATCCCGGTGATGGCCCACATCGGGTTCACGCCCCAGAGCGAGCACGCCCTCGGCGGTCCTCGGGTGCAGGGCCGCGGCGACGCTTCCGAGCGGGTGCTCGCCGACGCCCACGCCGTCCAAGACGCCGGCGCGTTCGCGGTCGTGATGGAGATGGTCCCCGGCGACGTTGCCGCCCAGATCACCAAGGAGCTCGCGATCCCCACCATCGGGATCGGTGCCGGCGTCGAGTGCGACGGGCAGGTGCTGGTGTGGCAGGACGCCTTCGGCCTCCGGACCGGCCGGATGGCCAGCTTCGTCAAGCAGTACGCCGACCTCCACGGCGAGCTGCTCCGCGCCGCCCGCGCCTACGACGCCGAGGTCAAGGGCGGCACCTTCCCCGGTCCCGAGCACACCTTCTGACAGTCACACCGACCGCGACCGCGCGCTCTCGGCCTAGGCTGTGGCATGCGTCGCCTCATGCTTGCCTCGTTGCCCCTGGCTGTCGCCGGCAGCCTGACCGCGTGCACGGACTCCGAGCCGTCCTACCGCACGGGCCCGCCCGCCCCGGACCGCGGCTTCCCTGCTCTCCGTGTGTCCACCGTCGTCGGCGGCCTGGACCATCCGTGGGACGTGAAGCCGATCGGGCCCGGCCGGCTGCTGGTGACCGAACGCGACCGAGCCCGTGTGTCTCTCGTCGACCACGGCCGGCGACGCACTGTCGCCTTCCCCAGCAGCCAGGTGTGGGTCTCGGGCGAGACGGGGCTGCTCGGCCTGGCCGTGGACCCGGCGTTCGGGCAGAACCACCGTGTCTACCTGTGCCAGGGCGGCACGCTGACCAGCGGCAGGCACGACGTCCGCGTCACCGCGTGGCGGCTGAACGTCGCCGAGCGGAAGGTCACCCGGATCAGGACGCTCGTCGGCGGCTTCCCCACGAGCAGCGGACGCCATGGCGGCTGCCGACTGCTGATCGCGCGCAACGGCGCACTGATCGTCGGCACCGGCGACGCCGCGATCGGCACCAACCCGCGCGATCTCACGTCGTACGGCGGGAAGACGCTGCGGCTCGACCGGTTCACCGGCCAGCCCTGGCCCACCAACCGCTGGGCGCATGCCACCCACCGTGCTCAGCGCTACATCCACACCTGGGGACACCGCAACGTCCAGGGCCTGGCCCAGCGCGCCGACGGGACGCTGTGGTCGGTCGAGCACGGGCCTGACCGCGACGACGAGGTGAACCTCCTGCGCAACGGCGCCGACTACGGCTGGAACCCGGTCCCCGGCTACAACGAGTCCGTCCCCATGACCGACCAGGCGCTGCCCGGCCGCCAGGTGGCGGCGCGGTGGCGGTCCGGTCTCCCGACCCTCGCGACCAGCGGTGCCGACTGGCTCCCCGTCCAGAGGTCGTCGGGGTGGGGCTCCTACCGCGGCACCCTCGCGGTGGCGGCCCTCAAGGCGTCGCGGGTGCTGTTCATGAGGTTCGACGCCAGCGGCCACCTGCAGTGGGTCCAGGTCCCCGATGCGCTCACCCACGCCGGACGCGTCCGCGCCGTCACGACCCTGCCGAGCGGAGACCTGCTCGTCACCACCGACAACGGCAACGGCACCGACCGGATCCTGCGGGTCCGGCCCTGACAGACGTCATGGCCATGTCGTGATGGGTGTGTGAGGTCCGGGGCGACCCGGTACGCGACGATCGGGACATGACCCAGACAGACACCTCGAACCCGGCCGTCTCGGGCGACCCGGGAGGTACCTCGGTCCCGGCCGTCCAGCTGTCCGGGGTGACCAAGGACTTCGGCCCCGTCCACGCCGTCCGCGGCCTCGACCTCTCGCTCGAGCCCGGCGAGATCGTGGCGTTCCTCGGCCCCAACGGCGCCGGCAAGACCACGACCATCGACATGGTCCTGGGCCTGTCGCAGCCGACCACCGGCTCGGTCGAGGTCCTCGGCCTCCACCCGCGCCAGGCCATCTCCCGTGGGCTCGTCTCGGCGGTCATGCAGACCGGGGGCCTGCTCAAGGACCTCTCCGTGCGCGAGACCGTCGCCTACACCGCCAGCCTCTTCGCCGACACCGCACCCGTCGAGGAGGTCCTCCGCACCGCCGGCATCGAGTCGATCGCCGACCGCCGGGTCGGGAAGTGCTCGGGCGGGGAGCAGCAGCGCCTGCGCTTCGCGATGGCGCTGCTGCCGGACCCCGCGTTCCTGCTCCTCGACGAGCCGACCACCGGGATGGACGTCGAGGGACGGCGCGCCTTCTGGTCCGCGATCCGTGCCGACGCTGCGAAGGGCCGCACCGTCCTCTTCGCGACCCACTACCTGGAGGAGGCCGACCAGTACGCCGACCGGATCATCCTGATCAGCCAGGGCCGGATCGTCGCCGACGGGACCGGCAGCCAGATCAAGGCGATGGCGGCCGGGCGCACCATCCGGGCCACGCTGCCCTTCGCCGACCCCGCCCCGCTCACGGACCTCCCCGGCGTCGAGAGCGTCGAGGTCCGCGGCGATGCGGTCTACGTGAACGCCAAGGACACCGACGCCGTGGCGAGATACCTGCTGACCGAGACCTCGGCCCACGACCTGGAGATCACCGCCCGTGGTCTCGAGGACGCGTTCCTCAGCCTGACCGGCGACCACGACGTTGAAGGAGCACCGGCATGACCACGCAGAGCATCGACCCCACCACCCGCCGGGTGCCACCGCTCGGCGGGCTCAACCTCACCGTGCTCGGCATCGAGCTCAAGCGGATGCTGCGCAACCGCCGGACCATCATCTTCACCCTGATCTTCCCCGCCGCCCTCCTGCTGGTCTTCGGCGGGCAGGACGGGTGGCAGGACAAGGCCGGCTCGGGCAACGTCGCGGCGTACATCCTGATCTCGATGGGGCTGTACGGCGCTGCCCTGACCGCGGCAGCCGGAGGGTCCATGGTGGCCCTCGAGCGCTCGCTGGGCTGGTCGCGGCAGCTCCGCCTCACCCCGCTGAACCCGGTGGCCTACATCCTGATGAAGGCCGTGGTCGCGCTGACCATGGGCGCTCTCGCGATCGCGGCGGTCTACGTGGTCGGGATCGTCCAGGGCAAGGCCGAGATGCCCACCGACGTCTGGATCCTCAGCGCCGTGGTCACCCTGTTCTGCACCCTCACCTTCGCGGCCCTCGGTGTCTTCGTCGGCTTCATCGTCCCGGGCGAGAACGCCATGCAGATCCTCGGGCCCGGCCTCGCCCTGCTCGCCTTCCTCGGCGGCGTGTTCATCCCGATCGACAGCTACTCCCAGATCGTGCGCGACATCGCCTACTGGACCCCGATGTACGGCGTGGCCGAGATCGCCCGCGCACCCCTCACCCACGAGCTGCCGTGGTACGCCGTCGTCAACGCGGTCGGCTGGTTCGCGATCTTCGTGGCCGGCGCGGCCTGGCGGATGAGCAAGGACACGGCACGGGTCTGAGATGACTACCCTCATGGCCGTGCCCCTGACCGACGGCGACCGGGACGACTCCGACCTGCGGGTCCCCCTCGGTCGCCTCGGGCCGTGGATGGCGTCGATCTGGCTGGTGTTCCTGGCGCAGCCGCTCTCGGCAGCCTGGTCGGACCTGCCCTCCGCCCGGGGGGTGGCGGGCGTCGTGCTCACGGTCTCCTTCGGCGCGACGTACCTCTGGATCTGGGTGGTGCTGCGTCGTGATCGCGCACGCCTGGTGATCCGGCCCGACTGGCGGGTCTCGGTCGCCTGGCTGGCGCTCCTCACCGTGCTCGGCGTGGGCATGGTCGCGACCATCGGCCAGGCCGGCACCGCCGCCTCGGTCTACTGGGCGGTCGCGGCGGTGATGGTCTTCCCCACGCGTCTCGCCGCGGCGCTGGTGCTGCTCGACGCGGTCGTGAACCTCGCGCTCGGTCAGCTCGTCGACGGGTGGACCGATGCAGGCTGGCTGACGTTCTCGATCGTGGCCGCGTCCCTGGCCGTCTGGGGGATCCAGTCGATGATGCGCCGCAACATCGAGCTCATCGTCGCCCACGAGGAGAACGCCACACTGGCCGTCGAGAACGAGCGCACGCGCTTCGCCCGCGACCTGCACGACATCCTCGGTCACTCCCTCACCGTGATCACGGTGAAGGCCGAGCTGGCCAGCCGCCTGCTCGACGTCGACGTGGAGCGAGCGCGCGCGGAGCTCACCGACCTCGAACGACTCAGCCGCGACGCGCTCGCCGACGTACGCCGCGCCGTCGAGGGCTACCGCGAGCTGACCCTCCCCGGCGAGCTGTCGCGTGCCCGGACCGCGCTGGCGGCAGCCGAGATCCGGGCCGAGGTACCGGGTGCCGCGGACGACGTCCCGACCGAGCTGCGGGAGCTGTTCGCGTGGGCGGTCCGCGAGGGGGTCACCAATGTGATCCGGCACTCCGGGGCGACCTCGTGCACGGTCGTCCTGTCCCCGACGTCCGCCGAGGTCCGCGACGACGGTGCCGGTCCGGTGGCAGCCGACCGCCCCGGCTCCGGGCTCATCGGCCTGCGCGAGCGGGCCGCGTCGGCCGGTGCTCGGGTGATCACCACCGACCTCCGCCCCGGCTACAGCCTCCGGGTCGTCCGGGGATGAGCGGAACCATCCGGCTCCTGCTCGCCGACGACCAGGCCCTGGTCCGCGGCGCGCTGTCGGCCCTGCTGAGCCTGGAGTCCGACCTCGAGGTCGTGGCCGAGGTGGCGTCGGGGGACGCCGTCGTACCGGCCGTGCTCGAGCACCGGCCCGACGTCGCCCTGCTCGACGTCGAGATGCCGGGGCTCGACGGCATCAGCGCTGCAGCCGAGGTACGCCGCGTGGCACCGCAGACCCGCGTCCTGATCGTGACCACGTTCGGCCGCCCCGGGTTCCTGCGCCGCGCGATGCAGTCGGGCGCGGACGGCTTCGTCGTCAAGGACACCCCCGCGGCCCAGCTGGCCGACGCCGTACGCCGGGTGCACCAGGGCTTGCGGGTCGTCGACCCGGCGCTGGCGATGGACAGCCTCGCCGTGGGCGACTCCCCCCTCACCGAGCGGGAGACCGAGGTGCTCCGCGCCGCCTCGGACGGCGCCGCGGTCGCCGTGATCGCGGGTCGCGTCCATCTCTCCGTCGGCACCGTCCGCAACCACCTGTCGTCGGCGATCGGCAAGACCGGAGCGGCCAACCGCTCCGAGGCGGCCCAGATCGCCACCGCCCGCGGCTGGTTGTAGTCCGGTCACAGCTGGTTTCGAGACGGTCGCAGGACGACCTCCTCAACGAGCGGAGAGCAGGTTCACGCCGACCACCACCAGCACCCAGATGACCAGGCCGACGCCCGCGAGCCAGGGCAGGCGGCGCGGGTAGGAGGTCCACCAGGCGCACGCCACGGCGAACAGCACGAGCCAGGACACCACCAGCAGGATCTCCGCCCACCACCGCAGCACGCCGGCACTGCCGAGGTCGAGGAAGAGCACGCAGGCCAGCCCGATCATCCCGCCGAACGGGAGCGGCGAGATCCGAGCCGATGCCGGCGGCGGGGGTGGTCGCGAGGGCTCGCGGGCGGTCACTCAGCCGTCACTTGGCGGCGTACGCCGCTTGGACTGGCCGGCCCAGTCGGGCTCGTCGCTCCAGTCGGGGTCGTTGTCCCAGGCCTCGTTGCGCTCCCGGGCCTTCTGCAGCGCGTGCTCCGCCTCTTCCTCCGTCGCGAACGGGCCGAGCCGGTCGATCGGCGGGCAGCCGGCGGGCGGCTCGACCCGGTGGTGCTTCACGCAGTACCAGTACTTGGCCATGTGTCCACCCTACGACTCGACGGACGACCCGGCCGGTGCCGCGAGGCGTCGTACGGCGGCACCTAGACTGGGCCGCATGACCTCGACCGCGATCGCCCCGGCCGCGATCTCGCCTCGTCGGCCCGTGCCTGACTCGATCGCGCGGCCCGAGTACGTCGACCGGCCGGCGCCGGCGCCGTTCACCGGCAGCGAGGTCAAGGACGCCGAGACGATCGCGAAGATGCGGGTCGCCTGCCGGCTCGCCGCCCAGGCCCGCGAGCTGGTCGGCTCCTACGTCGCTCCGGGCGTGACCACCGACGAGCTGGACCGGGTCGGCCACGAGTTCCTCTGTGACCACGGCGCCTATCCGTCGACCCTGGGCTACAAGGGCTTCCCCAAGAGCCTGTGCTCGAGCGTCAACGAGGTCGTCTGTCACGGCATCCCCGACGCCCGGGTGATCCAGGACGGCGACATCGTCAACATCGACATCACGGCCTACCTCGACGGCGTGCACGGTGACACCAACGCGACCTTCCTGGCCGGCGACGTCGACGAGGAGACGCGCCTGCTGGTCGAGCGGACGCATGAGGCCTTGGACCGAGCGATCAAGGCCGTACGCCCCGGCCGCCGGGTCAGCGTGATCGGGCGGGTCATCGAGTCCTACGCACGCCGCTACGGCTACGGCGTCGTCCGCGAGTTCACCGGCCACGGCATCGGTTCGTCGTTCCACAGCGGGCTGATCATCCCCCACTACGACGAGCCGCGGTTCGATGACGAGATCCTCCCGGGCATGACGTTCACGATCGAGCCGATGCTCAACCTCGGCACCCACGAGTGGGTGATGTGGGACGACGGCTGGACCGTGGTGACGGCCGACGGCAGGCGCAGCGCCCAGTTCGAGCACACCCTGCTGGTCACCGCCGACGGCGCGGAAGTGCTCACGCACCCCTAGTCCCGTGCAGGGGCTGTCGACGGCAGGTGCCGGTGGTCCCACGTCCCGCCGACGACGGCATCCGGCATGCGCCGGTCCCTGGAACGTTCAGGCGGTGACGCGCAGGGCCGCGGCGCGGTTCGCCGTCCGCTCACTCATGTTCCTGCAATGCACAAACATGAGGTTCCGGCTTCGTTGACCCCCTCCGGCCTCGTTGCGAGTCTTCGCTCCGACCCCTCCCCCACACAGGCAGGGTCGACGGCTGCCCGACATCCGGAGTGGCCACCGCCGACGGCACCTCCCCGTGAAGCCAGCCGTCTGAAGGGGCTTCGGCCCGGATCCAGGAGAGAGCATGAGCAGGAGACATCTCGGAGGCCTCGCTGCCGCCGCCCTGGTGGGGACGGCGCTCGCGTCGGCTCCGCATGGTGCGGTCGCCGCCGCGCCGACGCACGGGCAGACCGCCCGGGCACTGGCCGCTGCATCCGCCCACCGCCTGATCGCCAGCGACTCGCCGGCGCTCAGGATCAGCAGTCATGACACCTTCCGGGCGCTGCCCGTGCAGTCGTCGCACGGCATCCAGTACGCCGCCTACACGCGCGACTATCGCGGCCTGCCCGTGGTCGGCGGCGACTTCGTCGTCGTCACCGACGCCGACGGCCAGGTCCTCACCACGTCCGTCGCCCAGACCCAGCGGGTCGCCCTGAGGTCGGTGACCCCGACGGTGAGCAGGTCCCGCGCCATCAGGGCGGCCAGCCACGAGGTCTCCCACGCGACCACGGCGACTCCGGCCCACCTGGTCGTGTGGCAGCACGGCTCCCGGTCGCGACTCGGCTGGCAGACGACCGTCACCGGACGCCACGGCGCGATGCCCGACATCAAGGCCGTTGTGGTCGACGCCCGTGACGGCCACGTGCTCCAGGCCCGCGAGCGGGTGATGGAGGGCAGCGCCAACACCAAGTGGGAGGGCAGCGTCTCGATCCCCACCACGGTGTTCGGCTCGACGTACTCCATGAAGGACAGCAACGCCCCGACGCTGGCCTGCCAGGACGCAGCGACCAACACGACGTTCAGCAAGTCCACCGACACCTGGGGCAACGGGAACGAGACGAGCCGCGAGACCGACTGCGCGGACTCGTTCTACAGCGCCGAGCAGGAGCGTCAGATGCTGGCAGCCTGGGACGGCCGCAGCGGCATGGACGGCTCCGGCGGCTGGGTCCCGATCCGCGTCGGCCTGGCCGACGTCAACGCCTACTACGACGGCACCCAGGTGCAGGTCGGCCACACCCAGAGCACTGGTGAGTGGATCGGCGAGATCGACGTCGTCGCCCACGAGTTCGGCCACGGCGTGGACGACCACACCCCGGGCGGGATCTCGAACGGCAACACCCAGGAGTTCGTCGCGGACACCTTCGGTGCGGCGACGGAGTGGTTTGCCAACAACCCGACCGACACCCCCGACCTCACCGTCGGCGAGCGGGTGAACCTGGTCGGGTCCGGCCCGATCCGCTACATGTACAACCCGTCTCTCGCGGGCGACGACAACTGCTACTCGTCGTCGGTCCCGAGCGAGGAGGTCCACGCCGCGGCCGGTCCGGGCAACCACTGGTTCTACCTGACGGCCGAGGGGTCGAACCCGACCAACGGTCAGCCGGTCAGCCCGACCTGCAACAGCTCGTCGGTCACCGGCATCGGCATCCAGAAGGCCGAGCAGGTCATGTACAACGCCATGCTGATGAAGACCAGCACCTCGTCGTACCTGAAGTACCGCACGTGGACGCTGACCGCGGCGAAGAACCTGGACGCCAGCTGCGCCACGTTCAACTCGGTCAAGGCCGCGTGGAACGCCGTCTCGGTGCCCGCCCAGTCCGGTGACCCGACCTGTACGACGGGTGGCAACACCGTCACCGTCACCAACCCCGGCGCCCAGACCGGCACCACGGGCACCGCGAAGTCGCTGCAGATGACCGGCACCGACTCGGCCTCGGGCCAGACGCTGACCTGGTCGGCCACCGGCCTTCCGACCGGCCTGTCGATCAGCGCCTCGACCGGCCTGATCAGCGGTACGCCGACCACGACAGGCACGTTCAGCTCGACGGTGACCGCCAAGGACACTACCAACGCGACCGGGTCGACCACCTTCACGTGGACGATCGGTGGCGGCGGTGGCGGGTGCAGCAGCCCCGGGCAGAAGCTCGGCAACCCCGGCTTCGAGACCGGGACCGCGGCCCCGTGGACGGCATCGACCGGTGTGGTCGACAGCTCAGTCGGCGAGGCCGCTCACTCGGGCAGCTGGAAGGCCTGGCTGGACGGTTACGGCACTACTCACACCGACTCGGTCACGCAGTCGGTGACGATCCCGGCCGGCTGCGCGGCGAGGTTCACGTTCTGGCTCCACGTCGACAGTGCGGAGACCACGACGACGACGGCGTACGACAAGCTCACCGTGAAGGCAGGGGCCACGACCCTGGCCACGTACTCGAACCTGACCAAGGCCACGGGCTACAGCCAGAAGTCGTTCGACCTGTCGTCGTTCGCAGGGCAGACCGTGACGATCTCGTTCAGCGGCGTGGAGGACTCGTCCCTCCAGACCTCGTTCGTGGTCGACGACACGGCGCTCACCACGACCTGACCGTTCCCCGGTAGTCCCCACCCGGAACGCCGGGTCGACCTCTCCACAGGGCCGGCCCGGCGTTCCTCCGTCTGCTGCTGCTGTAACGCGGTGTCATCACCGCCGAAGATCTCGCACAGCCCCCACTCAGTGACAACACCACCGCCGGAGAGGACGGGATGGGTCATCCGCGCTCGACAGCCCTACACTGAACGCGCGGAGGGGTTGGTCGGGCGGCCGCGGCGTACTCGGTCACTCCGAGGACGTCGAGGAAGGTCCGGGCTCCGAAGGGCAGGGCGGTGGGCAACACCCACCCGGGGCAACCCGCGGGACAGTGCCACAGAGAACAGACCGCCTGAAGCAGTGCTTGAGGTAAGGGTGAAACGGTGGTGCAAGAGACCACCAGCGATCCGGGTGACCGGATCGGCTCGGTAAACCCCGCCCGGAGCAAGGTCGAACAGCGCACGCTCGAGGGCTGCCCGCCCGAGTGCGCGGGTGGACCGCATGAGGCCGTCGGCAACGGCGGCCCGAGATGGATGGTCGCCGAACGGTGCGTCGCAAGGCGCCCGGGAACAGAACCCGGCCTACAGACCAACCCCT
>Ga0302263_10000099_pt1 | contig 36219 bp, 35 predicted proteins | sample II_Fen_N1_4_FD_194564 | JGI IMG/M metagenome (GOLD analysis project Ga0302263, IMG submission 194564) | Peat permafrost microbial communities from Stordalen Mire near Abisko, Sweden - II_Fen_N1_4 | ecosystem: Environmental > Terrestrial > Soil > Wetlands > Permafrost | place: Sweden: Abisko... | reverse complement strand
AGGAAGTTGCCACTGACGTCGACACCGACGCACCTGGTCGCACCGTCTCGAACCAGTTCAGCGACTTTGCCTCCGTTGCCACAACCGAGGTCGAGCACTGACAGCCCCGCGACCTCGCCCAGCAGGGCCCGCTGCGCAGGCCATTCCACCAGTCGGTCCAGTGAGTCCTCCCTACTGCGGGCCCGTTCGTACTCCGGAGCGAGTGCCTGCCAGGCCTGATTCGGATCCGACGTGGAACTCATGGTTGCTCCTCAGATTCCGCCACGAGTGACAACCTATTCGGCTTCCCGGAGGTCGACCGCACATCAGGTATGTGAGTGCGAACGGCAGGCATGTCAGTGCGTTCCGGTCTGGTCACGGCGGTCCGTGTTGGGACCTTCTGGGTCCACGCTGAGCCCGTGAGCAGCGAGTCCTGGGCCGTAGCGCCACGAAGGAGGCACTTCGCGCCCTTTCTGGCAGCTCTCGGCATCGCGGTCCTGCTCTGGGCTGCGTTCGTAGGGGTGAGCCAGTGGGTCGGTTCTGGTTCAGCAAGCGCCGGGGCCAGGGTCTGGCCCTCGGGATTGCACCCCGGGACGCTTGATCACCTCCGACGGCAGAGCCACGTGAGCCTCACACCTGTGAACACCGACTCTTCCAGCGTGACGGACGAAGCGAAGGCCGTGGCCCAGGCGGTCTCGGATATGTCGTGGCTGTCCATGGACAAGGCATCCACAGTGACGTTGATGAGCGCCAAGAGCACGCGGGCAAGCGGGTCCGATGCCGTGTTTCCGGATGCCGTTAAGGTCTGGGCCATCGAGTTCGACCGGGTGTCCGTGCCGTTGGGAGGGCCTGACTCCCCTGGCGAGCATTCAGGCACGGTGCTCGTGCTGGTCGACCCAAACACCCTCAAGACGCTGGTTGCCACCACAGAGTGAGCACACGTGGCGATCGCTCACCGTGACATTCTCACCCCAGCACCCCCTCCCGGAGGCTCGCACCGCGGCACGAGCGTCGCGCTGGGATAAGGGGCGGTCATCAGGTGTAACGGCGGCGAGTCCACAGCCACGCCTGACCGCCAATCCCGATCCCGGCCACGCAACCGGCCGCAACGATGCCCACCTCAGCGCCTACCACGCTTCCACCACTGCTGTAGCCACGCGTAACGGCGAATGCAACCCCCGCATCGATGCCCAATAGACCACCCGCCACGAGGCCGAGCCCTACCCAGAGGACGCCAGCCCGGATGTCATGGGCCGACCGGTAGCGCAGGTAAAGCGCCAGCAGTGCGACGACGGCGACGATCGCTGCGTCGATGACCATCAACGGCACAATGAGATCGACAGGGCCGAGATTGATATATCCCGCGGGGCGGTAATCCGCCTCTTTCACGAGTAGGTACCCAGCCACTGTCACGCCGACAATCACACCGGCAAAGGTCGTAGCGACAATGCCAGTCAGAGTGGGTCTCCGGGAGCTCTCCATGGGTAGATGGTGCCGCCCATCGCCTCACGCTGTCACCGACTGGACTCGAACACGGTGAGTTGGCGTACACACAGCGGCGTGAGCGGATGTCGAGGACCCACATCCATCGGCGACGGCACCGCGCCATACTTCACCCATGCCATTGCCGATGGACTCCAATTTTCGGTGCCGAACGCGACGTTCCTTGTGGTCTGTGTGGCCGTCGTTCTGCTCTTGATCGTCGGAGGTCTTCTCCTCGGTGGCGTGATCTGGCTCCTGTCGCCTCGTCGTGTTGCTTTTGACCTACACCGGTGTCCGGTTCGGCGAGATGGCTGCCCTTAAGGTCGGCCGGCTCGATCTGCCAAGGCGCAGGGCGGTGATCGCCGAGTCAGTCACCGTGGTGCAGGGGAAGGGCTTCGTGTGGTCGACGCCGGAGACTCACACGAGACGAGAGGTTCCGCTGCCGGACTTCCTGGCGGAGGAGCTCGCTCCCCTGGCCGAGGGGAGATCGCAAGACGATCTGGTCTTTCCGTCAGTCCGGAGCGGCGGCCCGGTCCGAGCGACCCACTTTCGTCGCGGTCACTTCGACGCAGCTGCCCGTGCGATCGGTCTTCCCGGCCTGCACCCGCACGAGCTGCGCCACACCGCAGCCAGTCTCGTGATTGCCAGCGGCGCCGACGTCGAGGTGGTGCGGCAGATGCTGGGTCACTCCTCGGCGACGATGACTCTCGACACCGACGGCCACCTGTCCGACGACCGGCTCGACGAGGTCTCCAGTGCCCTCAACAGGGCACGGCAATCCGCCGAGCTTCCGCCGAGCTTCCGGAGCGCCTACCGGTGCAGCGCAACGTCCGACCGCTCGCGTCCCGAACGGACCGGCAACGTGCACCGACGCCTGCTGTTGCCCAAGCGTTGCCCACCGGGGCTGCCAGCGAGAGTTCGGTGCATCGCGCCGCGAGGGGAACCCCAGGTCAGAGCGGCAATTCGATCGGCGCCCCCGGTAGGATTCGAACCTACGCTCCCGCCTCCGGAGGGCGGTGCTCTATCCCCTGAGCTACGGGGGCTCAGGTGGGACGACCATACCGGCGGCCCCGGCGGTGGCGGAAACCGGCGTCGGCCCCGGCGCGGAGGCGGGCTCGATCCGGCAGGCGGAAGTCGGTCGAGGGCGTCGCGCGGGCGCCGATACCCTTGCCCGGTGACCCCCGAGCAGCTCTCCGACCTGATCGTCGCCTCCCTGGCGGACCTCTCTGCCGAGGGCGCGATCACGCTGCCCGGCGGCGTGCCCGAGACGGTCACGGTCGAGCGCCCGCGTCAGAAGGGCCACGGTGACTACGCGACCAACGTCGCGCTCCAGCTCGCCAAGCAGGCGGGGCAGCCGCCGCGCGACGTCGCCGGGCTCGTCGCTGCTCGGCTCGAGGAGGCCGACGGCATCGCAGCGGTGGAGGTGGCCGGCCCCGGCTTCCTCAACATCAGCGTCGACGCCGGTGCTCAGGGCCGGGTCGCCGACCACATCGTCGCCGCCGGACCGGCGTACGGCGGCTCCGAGGCGGGCCAGAAGCACGCGGTGAACATCGAGTTCGTCTCGGCCAACCCGACGGGTCCGGTCACGCTGGCCAGTGCCCGGTGGGCGGCCGTCGGCGACACCCTGGCCCGGCTGCTCGAGGCGAGCGGCTACGTCGTCGCCCGTGAGTACTACTTCAACGACCACGGCGCCCAGATCGATCGGTTCAGCCGGTCGCTGCTCGCCGCCGCACGGCACGAGCCGACACCCGAGGACGGCTACCCCGGGCAGTACATCACCGAGATCGCCGAGCAGGTGGTCGCGGAGCATCCCGAGGCCCCGGGCCTGCCCGACGACGAGGCCCTCGAGGCGTTCCGGGCGAACGGCGTCGGGCTGATGTTCGACGAGATCAAGCAGACGCTGCGCGACTTCCGCGTCCCGTTCGACGTGTACTTCCACGAGAACGACCTCTACGAGTCCGGTGCCACCGACCGTGCGCTGGCGCGGCTCCGCGAGCTCGGCAACATCTACGACGCGGACGGCGCCGTCTGGCTGCGCACCCAGAAGTACGGCGACGACAAGGACCGCGTGATCGTCAAGTCCGACGGGCACGGCGCCTACATCTCGGGCGACGCGGCGTACTACCTCGACAAGCGGGAGCGCGGCTTCGACCGCTGCATCATCCTGCTCGGGGCCGACCACCACGGCTACGTCGGCCGGATGATGGCGCTGTGCGCCGCGTTCGGCGACGAGCCCGGGGTCAACCTCGAGATCATCATCGGCCAGATGGTCAACCTGCTCAGCCACGGCGAGATCGTGCGGATGGGCAAGCGGACCGGCAACATCATCACGCTGCTCGACCTGGTCGAGGCGATCGGCATCGACGCCGCCCGCTACGCGCTGGTCCGCAACTCCCTCGAGACCAATCTCGACATCGACCTCGATCTGTGGACCAAGGCCCACAACGAGAACCCCGTGCACTACGTCCAGTACGTCCATGCCCGGACCCGGTCGATCCTGCGCAACGCAGCCGACCTCGGGCTCGCGCCCGAGTCGCACCCCGAGCTGCTGGTGCACGAGAAGGAGGGTGAGCTGCTCCGGGCTCTCGCCGACCTCCCGCGCGTCGTCTCCGCTGCGACCACCCTGCGCGAGCCGCACCGGGTGGCCCGCTACCTCGAGGACACGGCGGCGTCGTACCACCGCTTCTACGACAGCTGCCGGGTCCTCCCGATGGGTGACGAGGAGCCGTCCGACCTCCACCGGGCCCGGCTGATGCTGCTCGAGGCCACCCGGATCGTGTTCGCCAACGGGCTGGGCCTGCTCGGGGTCTCCGCCCCCGAGCGCATGTGACGGCGGGCTGCCATGCCCACCCATGAGGCCGGCTGGGCGCACGCCGACGGAGCGCTGCGAGGGCCCAGCTGGCTGCGGGAGCCCCGCGACCCGAACGCCCTGGTGCCCGGTCTGTGGTCGACCACCAGCCACAAGGTCGACGGCAACCTGGTCGTCGGCGGCGTCTCGCTGCCCGAGCTCGTCGCCGACGTCAACACCCCGGCGTACGTCCTCGACGAGGCCGACTTCCGCTCCCGCGCGCGTGCCTTCCGCCAGGCGTTCGCGGCGTACGACGTGTTCTACGCCGGCAAGGCGTTCCTGTGCACGACGGTGGCGCGCTGGGTGGCGGAGGAGGGGCTCTGCCTCGACGTGTGCTCCGACGGCGAGCTGACGGTCGCGCTGCGCGCCGGCTTCGACCCGGCCCGGATCGGCTACCACGGCAACACCAAGACCGAGCCCGAGCTACGGCGAGCCGTCGCCGAGGGCGTGGGTCGGGTCATCGTCGACTCGTTCGACGAGATCGAGCGGCTGGAGCGCGTGACCGCGAGCCTCGGCCGTACCCAGCCCGTCATGGTCCGGGTGACGCCGGGCGTCGAGGCTCACACCCACGAGTACATCGCCACCGCCCACGAGGACCAGAAGTTCGGCTTCTCGATCACCTCCGGCGACGCCCTCGAGGCCGTACGACGGGTGGTCGCCGCCCCGGGACTGGAGCTGCTCGGCCTCCACTCTCACATCGGCAGCCAGATCTTCGACACCTCGGGCTTCGAGGTGGCCGCGCGGCGGGTACTGGCCCTGCACGCCCAGGTCGGCTCCGAGGTCGGCGTCACGATGCCCGAGCTCGACCTCGGCGGCGGCTTCGGCATCGCCTACACGACCCAGGACGACCCCTCCGACCCGGCCCAGCTGGCGATCGAGATGAGCAAGATCGTCGAGCACGAGTGCCGCGCCCTCGGCGTGCCCGAGCCGCGCCTGTCGATCGAGCCCGGCCGCGCCATCGTCGGCCCGGCCATGTGCACCGTCTACACCGTCGGCACGGTCAAGCAGGTCGAGCTCGACGGGGGAGCGGTACGCACCTACGTCAGCGTCGACGGCGGCATGAGCGACAACATCCGCACGGCGCTCTACGACGCCGACTACTCCTGCACCCTCGCGTCGCGCACCTCGGCCGCGCCGCCGGTCCTCACCCGTGTGGTCGGCAAGCACTGCGAGGCCGGCGACGTCGTGGTCAAGGACGAGTTCCTGCCCGGCGACGTGCGCGCGGGCGACCTCGTCGCCGTACCATCCACCGGCGCCTACTGTCGCTCGATGGCCTCCAACTACAACCACGCGCTGCGGCCCCCGGTGGTCGCGGTACGGGACGGAGTCGCCACGACCGTCCTCCGACGGGAGACTGTGGACGACCTGCTGGCCACCGATCTGGGAGCAACACCGTGAAAGCGCTGAACGTCGCCGTGCTGGGCTGCGGCTCCGTCGGCTCCCAGGTGGTCCGTCTGCTCACCGAGCAGGCCGATGACCTGGCGGCCCGGGTGGGTGCGCCGGTCCAGCTGGTCGGAGTCGCCGTACGCCGGATCGACGCACCGCGCGAGGTCGAGGTCCCCGAGGGTCTGCTCACCACCGATGCCGCCGGCCTCGTGGCCCGCGACGACGTCGACCTGGTGGTCGAGGTGATCGGCGGGATCGAGCCGGCCCGCTCGCTGATCCTGGCTGCTCTCGAGGGCGGCGCCAGTGTCGTGACCGCCAACAAGGCGCTGCTCGCCGAGGACGGCCCCACCCTCTTCGAGGCAGCGGAGAAGGCCGGCCGCGACCTCTACTACGAGGCCGCCGTCGCGGGCGCGATCCCGATCCTGCGACCGCTGCGCGAGTCGCTCGCCGGCGACCGCGTCACCCGCGTGCTCGGCATCGTCAACGGCACCACCAACTTCATCCTCGACAAGATGGACACCACCGGCGCCGGCTTCGAGGAGGCGCTGGAGGAGGCCCAGGACCTCGGGTACGCCGAGGCCGACCCCACCGCCGACGTCGAGGGCTTCGACGCGGCGGCCAAGGCAGCCATCCTGGCCAGTCTCGCCTTCCATACCCGGGTCACTGCCGCCGACGTCCACCGCGAGGGCATCACCGACGTCACCGCCGCCGACATCGCCTCGGCCCGCGAGATGGGCAGCGTCGTCAAGCTGCTCGCGATCGCCGAGCTCGCCGACGGTGCCCGTGGCGACGCGGGCGTCTCCGTCCGCGTCCACCCGGCGATGATCCCGAGGTCACACCCGCTGGCCAGTGTCCGTGAGGCGTTCAACGCGGTGTTCGTCGAGTCCGAGGCGGCCGGGCAGCTGATGTTCTACGGCCCCGGTGCCGGCGGGTCGCCGACGGCGAGCGCCGTGCTCGGCGACCTCGTCACCGTGGCCCGCAACCGTCTCGACGAGACCCGCGGCCCCGGCGAGTCGTCGTACGCCGACCGCGTCGTGCTGCCGATGGGCGAGACCCGGACGCGCTACCACATCGCGATCGACGTCGACGACCGTGCCGGTGTGCTGGCCGAGATCGCCACCGCCTTCGCCGAGGAGGACGTGTCGATCCAGACGTTGCGCCAGGAGGGTCGCGGCGCCGACGCGCAGCTCGTGGTGGTCTCTCACGACGCCACCGACGCGCAGCTCGCTGCGACCGTCGAACGGCTGCGTGGCCTGGCCTGCGTCCGCGAGGTGACGTCGGTGATGCGCGTCGAGGGGATGACCGAATGAACCCGCTCGACCGGGAGACGGAGGGCGACCTCGAGGACCTCCCGCAGGCCGGCCCGCGTCAGTGGCGCGGCGTGATCGCGGAGTACCGCCCGCTGCTCGACCTGATCCCCGACGACCTCGAGCCGGTCACCCTCCGCGAGGGAGGCACACCGCTGGTCCACTCCGACTGGCTCACAGGGATGTCGGATGCCGACGTGTGGCTGAAGGTCGAGGGTGACAACCCGACCGGTTCCTTCAAGGACCGCGGCATGACCGCAGCGATCTCGGTCGCCCTCCACGAGGGCGCACGGGCCGTGGTGTGCGCCTCGACCGGTAACACCTCCGCGTCGATGTCGGCGTACGCCGCGAAGGCCGGCCTGACCCCGATCGTGCTGATCCCGGAGGGCAAGATCGCGGCGGGGAAGATGGCCCAGGCGATCGTGCACGGCGCTCTGATCGTGATGGTGCGGGGCAACTTCGACCACTGCCTCCAGCTCGCCCGCGAGCTGTCGTGGCGCTATCCGGTGACCCTGGTCAACTCGGTGAACCCGGTCCGCCTGCAGGGGCAGAAGACCGCTGCGTTCGAGGTCGTCGACTTCCTCGGCGACGCACCCGACGTCCATCTGTTGCCCGTGGGCAACGCCGGCAACATCGCGGCGTACTGGATGGGATACGAGCAGTACGCCGCCCTCGGCCGCGCGACGCGCAAGCCGCGGATGCACGGGTTCCAGGCCGAGGGGGCCTCCCCACTCGTGACCGGCGAGCCCTTCCCCGACCCCGAGACCAAGGCCACCGCGATCCGGATCGGCAACCCTGCCTCGTGGAAGCTCGCTGAGGCGGCGGCGCTCGAGTCCGGCGGGCGCTTCCGGGCCGTCAGCGACACACAGATCCTGGCTGCCCAGGCCCAGCTCGCCCGGCGGGACGGGGTGTTCGTCGAGCCCGCCTCGGCGGCGGGCGTGGCCGGGCTGCTCGCCGACCTCGACGCGGGGGAGTCGTACGCCGGCCTCACCGTGGTGATCACCGTGACCGGCCACGGGCTGAAGGACACCGCGACCGCGCTGGAGTCCGCGGGCGAGCTGGTCGACGCCGTGATCGACCCCGACGTCGAGCAGGCGGCGGCGGCGGCAGGGCTTCGGTGACGTTCGTCCCGGGCCCGGTCGTGGTCACGGTGCCGGCGACCAGCGCCAACCTCGGTCCCGGTTTCGACTGCCTCGGGCTCGCGCTCGAGCTCCGCGACGAGCTCACCGCCGAAGTCGGCGGTGACGCGCTCGTGGTCGAGGTGACGGGCGAGGGTGCGGGCGACGTGCCGCTGGATCCCAGCCACCTCGTCGCGCGGGCGATGGACGCGGCCTTCGGTGCGATGGAGGTGGCGACGCCTCCGCTGCGGCTGTCGTGCACCAACCGCATCCCGCACGCGCGTGGCTTGGGATCGTCCTCGGCTGCGATCGTCGGTGGCATCGCCCTGGCGCGTGCGCTCGTCGACGACGGGACCGACCGGTTCGGTCTCGCCGACTGCCTCGCCCTGGCCAACGCCCTCGAGGGGCACCCGGACAACGTCGCGCCGGCGCTGTTCGGCGGACTGGTGGTCAGCGGCCAGGACGACGAGGACGTGTGGGCCGACCAGGCGCCCCTGGACCCCAGGATCCGGGCTGTCGCCTTCGTGCCCACGACCGGGCTGTCGACCGAGGTGGCGCGCGGGCTGCTGCCCGCCACGGTCCCGCATGCGGACGCGGCGGCCAACACCGGGCGTGCGGCCCTGCTGGTCGCCGCTCTCGGCGGCGCACCCGAGCGGCTTCTGCGGGGGACCGAGGACTTCCTGCACCAGTCCTACCGGCGCCCCGCGATGCCGGAGTCGCTCGCTCTGGTCGACCGGCTGCGCGCCGACGGCCATGCGGCCGTGGTCTCCGGCGCCGGCCCGACCGTGCTGGTGCTGACCGTCGAACGCGACCTCGGACCGGTCTCGGCCTACCGCCCCGACGGGTGGCGCTCCCTCGCCCTCGACGTCGCCGTGCGCGGCGCGGTCGTCCTCGGCTGACACGGCTCGGCGAACGAGCCGGAAGACAGACCGAGCCCCGCCTGCACAAGGCCGGCGGGGCTCTCCGATCGCCGGTGTCTCGGGTCACAAGCGGTCTACCCGAGACGCTACGTCGGGGTCAAGACGGTCGCCAGGGACCAAAGTCTCTTGACGGGGGTAGCGTCGCGTCGTGGACGACCAGCATCCCGCCGACTCGCCGTACCACCGCACGCTGCCGCCGCCCGGCACCGTGGTCTCGGGTCAGCCGTTGGTCGACGACTGGCTCTCCTGCTTCGAACAGGTCACCTTGAAACCGCTCGAGCCGATGCTGGTGCCCGAGGAACCCCGCTCGGGCACGGTCGACCGCAGCCAGTGCGGGCACTGCCGCCCGTCCGTGCACACGATCTGGCACGACGAGCACTGGCAGGTGCGGGCCGGGTTCGAGCCTCTGCGGATCCCGTTCATCGGAGGTGTCGCGCCCCGAGAGCACGTGCTGCTGGAGGACGCGCCGCTGGAGCTGCTCGTGACCCTCGGGCCGCTGCTGCAACGGGTGAGCCAGGCGGTGAAGGCGATCCCCGGCGTCGCCCGGACACACTTCGCGCGCTGGGGCGACGGATCGGAGCACTTCCATCTGTGGGCGTTGGGACGCCCGGCCGGGATGATCCAGGGCCGCGGACCCATGCTCGCGTTCTGGCAGGACGTCCTGCCAGACCTTCCCGCCGACCTCGTCGCCGAGCACCTGCGCGTGGTCGCCGAGGCGCTGGCGGCCGACGGCGGGGAGGCGTTCCCGGCCAGCTGAGGTGGGCGAGCCGCCACTGCCTCGTCGACCACACGGGCACCCATCGCCCGACGGTGAGGCGGACGCCTTGACCACGGACGCCCCGCCGGGCGCGGAGATCTACGTCGCCGACCTGCCCGACGGGTCGTGATCGCCGACCCTGGTGGTATGGTGGCCGACGCGTCAGGGACCTCGACGCAGCTCCCTCCCGGAGTTGCCCTCGTCCCGATGCACCCCTTCCACTCCACCGCGAAGACGTGTGCCGAGCGCACACGAGCGGGAGCGGAAGCAGCGACCAAGTGGCCCCCGGACTCCTCCGGGCGGCACTGATACGTGGGAAGGACCTCACGTGACGGAAACCATCGGACCCGCCACCTCGGGCGGCGGCACGAACGCTGCCGCGACCCCGAAGAAGAAGTCGGGCGGGCTCAACACCATGCTGCTGGCGGACCTGAAGGCGATGGCCGGGGGCCTCGGCATCCGCGGCACCGGCTCTATGAAGAAGGCCCAGCTGGTCGACGCCATCAAGGCCGCGCAGTCCGGGGCCCAGCCCCAGGGCCGGTCCAAGGCGGAACCGAAGATCGAGCCCGAGTCGAAGCGCGAGTCGAAGGCCGAGTCGAAGGCCGACGTCCCGGCCCGGACCGGCCAGGACGCCCACGACCGCAACGACCAGGACCAGGGCAGCCAGGACCAGGGCGGCCAGGACCGCAGCGACCAGCGTCAGGGCCGGCCGGACCGCCCGCAGACCGCCGGCCGCCAGGACCGCAACCAGGACCGCAACCAAGACAAGGACCGCCAGGACCGCCACCAGAACCAGGGTCAGAACCAGAGCGGCAACCAGGGCAACCAAGGCGGCCAAGGCGGCCAAGGCGGCCAGGGCGGCCAGGGCGGCCAGGGCAACGACCAGGGGACGTACGAGGACGGCAGCAGCCGCCGCAGCCGTCGTCGCCGTGGGCGCGACCGTGACCGCGACCGTGACCGCGACCGCGGAAGCAACCGCGCCCAGCCCGGCGGGCAGCGCAACGAGCCCGACACGACGATCCTCGAGGACGACGTGCTCACGCCGGCCGCGGGCATCCTCGACGTCCTCGACAACTACGCCTTCGTCCGCACCAGCGGCTACCTGCCCGGCACCGACGACGTGTACGTCTCGCTGTCGATGGTGCGCAAGTACGGGCTGCGCCGCGGCGACGCGATCGTCGGCCAGGTGCGCCAGCCCCGGGAGGGCGAGCGCAAGGAGAAGTTCAACCCGATGGTGCGCATCGACTCGGTGAACGGCGCCGACCCCGAGGCCTCCAAGAACCGGGTCGACTTCACGAAGCTGACTCCGCTCTACCCGAGCGAGCGGCTCCGCCTCGAGACCGAGCCCGGCAACCTGATCGGCCGGGTCATCGACATCGCCGCCCCGATCGGCAAGGGCCAGCGCGGCCTCATCGTGTCGCCGTCCAAGGCCGGCAAGACGATGATCATGCAGTCCATCGCGTCGTCGATCATGACCAACAACCCCGAGTGCCACCTGATGGTCGTCCTCGTCGACGAGCGTCCCGAGGAGGTCACGGACTTCGAGCGGTCGACCAAGGGTGAGGTCATCTCCTCCACCTTCGACCGGCCCGCGAGCGACCACACGATCGTCGCCGAGCTGGCGATCGAGCGGGCGAAGCGTCTCGTCGAGCTCGGTCACGACGTGGTCGTCCTGCTCGACGGCATCACCCGCCTGGGCCGGGCCTACAACCTGGCCGCCCCGGCATCGGGCCGGATCCTGTCCGGCGGCGTGGACTCTGCCGCGCTCTACCCGCCGAAGCGCTTCTTCGGCGCCGCCCGCAACATCGAGAACGGCGGCTCCCTGACCATCCTCGCCACCGCCCTGATCGAGAGCGGCTCGAAGATGGACGAGGTGATCTTCGAGGAGTTCAAGGGCACCGGCAACATGGAGATCCGGCTGCGCCGCGACTTCGCCGACAAGCGCCTGTTCCCGGCGATCGACGCCGTCCAGAGCGGCACCCGCCGGGAGGAGCTCCTGATGAGTCGCGAGGAGCTCCAGATCGTCTGGAAGCTCCGCCGGGTGCTCTCCGGACTCGACGGCCAGCAGGCCCTCGAGCTGCTCCTGGAGCGCCTGAAGAAGAGCCAGACCAACATCGAGTTCCTGATGCAGGTGCAGAAGACGACGCCGGGCGCGATGGGCGACACCGACTGACCGGCGTTCGGCTCCCGCACCGGGAATCCGCAGATTGGTTCCGGTGTTGCAGCAGGTGGCACAATCGCCCCTTGGCTCCGGTTCACGCCGCCCGCACTCAGCGGAGGCGACCCGGCGGCCCGTGAAAGGAAACCATGAAGAAGGACATCCACCCCGACTACCGGGTGACCGAGGTGACCTGCACCTGCGGGAACACGTTCACCACGCGTAGCACGGCCACGAGCGGCTCGATCCACGCTGACGTCTGCTCGCAGTGCCACCCGTTCTACACCGGCAAGCAGAAGATCCTCGACACCGGCGGCCGCGTCGCCCGCTTCGAGGCCCGCTACGCCAAGATGGCCAAGAAGGACGACGCGAAGGCCGACGACAAGGCCGAGTCCACGTCCAAGTAGCTTCGCCGACGGCGCCGACCTCCTCCATGGGGTCGGCGTCGTTGTCATGTCGGGACCGGCCGGTCCCGACGGTCCTACCAGCGAGGGAGCGACAGCGAGATGTTCGAGGGTGTCGAAGGCCTGCTCGGTGAGCACGCCGAGCTCGAGCGTCGGCTCTCGCTGCCCGAGACGCACGCGGACGCGCGGATGGCGAAGACCCTCAACCAGCGGTACGCCGAGCTGACCGCCATCCTCACGACATGGCGCGAGTGGCAGGCCACCGCCGACGACCTGGCAGCCGCGCGCGAGCTCGCCGCCGAGGACCCGGCCTTCGCCGGCGAGGTCGCCGCGATCGCCGACCAGCGCGAGGTGGCCGAGGAACGGCTGCGCCGCCTGCTGGCCCCCCGCGACCCGGCGGACGACAAGGACGCCCTGCTCGAGATCAAGTCCGGTGAGGGCGGCGAGGAGTCGGCCCTGTTCGCGGGTGACCTGCTCCGGATGTACACCCGGTACGCCGAGACCCGGGGCTGGTCGACCGAGATCCTCGACGCGACCGAGTCCGACCTCGGCGGTTACAAGTCGGTCACCGTGGCGGTGAAGAGCAGGGGCGTCGTCGAGCCGGGCCACGCGCCATACGGGCTGCTGAAGTTCGAGGGCGGGGTGCACCGCGTGCAGCGGGTGCCCGTCACCGAGTCGCAGGGCCGCGTCCACACCAGCGCGGCGGGCGTCCTGGTGATGCCCGAGGCCGAGGCCGTCGACGTCGAGGTCGACGAGCACGACCTGCGCATCGACGTCTTCCGCAGCAGCGGTCCCGGCGGCCAGAGCGTCAACACCACCGACTCGGCCGTCCGGATCACCCACGTCCCCACCGGCATCGTGGTGAGCTGCCAGAACGAGAAGAGCCAGCTGCAGAACAAGGAGCAGGCCCTCCGCATCCTGCGCGCGCGGCTCCTGGCCGCCGCCCAGGACGAGGCCGACGCCGAGGCGAGCGTGGCACGACGTAGCCAGGTCCGCACGGTCGACCGGTCCGAGCGGATCCGCACCTACAACTACCCGGAGAACCGCATCGCCGACCACCGCACCGGCTACAAGGCCTACCACCTCGACCAGGTGCTCGACGGGGCCCTTCAGCCCGTCATCGACTCCTGCCTGGAGGCGGACCTCGCGGCCCGGCTCGACGCCGTCGACCCCACGACGGAGCGCTGAGTGACTGCGCGGCGTCTCCTCGCCGCCGACGCCGCCGCTCGTCTCCACGAGGCGGGCGTGGAGTCCCCGGAGCATGACGCCCAGGTCCTGCTCGCCCACGTGCTCGGGGTCGACCGCTCACAGCTGCCCCTCGTGGACGACGTACCGGCTCCCGCAGCCGAGGAGTACGCCGTGCTGGTCGGGCGCCGCGCGGCGCGCGAGCCGCTCCAGCACCTGACCGGCACCGCCTGGTTCCGGCACGTCGAGCTGCTCGTCGGGCCGGGTGTCTTCGTGCCGCGTCCCGAGACCGAGCTCCTCGCCGGCTGGGCGGTCGAGGCTGCGACCGCACGGCAGGAGCCCGTGGTCGTCGACCTGGGCACCGGTTCCGGGGCGATCGCGAAGTCCGTCGCCGACGAGGTGCCGGGCGCCAGGGTCCATGCGGTCGAGCTGGACGAGCGGGCCCATGGCTGGGCCGCGCGCAACTTCGCCGGCACCGGTGTCGACCTGCGCCAGGGCGACCTCGCCGACGCGTTCGACGACCTGGCCGGAGCGGTCGACGTCGTGGTCAGCAACCCGCCCTACATCCCCCACGAGGCCTGGGAGTCGGTGGCCGCGGAGGTGCGTGACCACGACCCCGACCTCGCCCTCTATGCCTCCGGCGACGGCCTCGACGTCATCCGGGTGGTCGAGCAACGCGCAGCACTGCTGCTACGGCCCGGGGGAGTGGTCGGCGTGGAGCACGGCGACGTGCAGGGTGAGTCGGCTCCGGCCGTCTTCACCGGCACCGGACGGTGGGAGCAGGTGCGTGACCATCGCGACCTGGCCGGGCGGGCACGCTTCCTGACCGCGCGGCTGGCACGATGAGCCCACCCGAGGAGGCCCGATGAGCACGACGTACCCCACCGCGAGCGACGACGAGCGCGAGACCGCGATCGACGCGGCCGCGCAGGCCGTGCAGCAGGGGCTCCTCGTCGTCCTCCCCACCGACACGGTCTACGGCGTCGGCGCGGACGCTTTCGACCATCTGGCGGTGAAGGCCCTGCTCGACGCCAAGGGCCGAGGCCGGGAGATGCCGCCGCCGGTCCTGATCAGCTCGGCGACGACGCTCGACGCGCTCGCCACCGGCCTCCCGCCGTACGTCGCAGCCCTCACCGAGGCGTTCTGGCCGGGTCCCCTCACCGTCGTCTGCACCCAGCAGACCTCGCTGACGTGGGACCTCGGCGACACCCGCGGGACCGTGGCCGTTCGGATGCCCGACCACGAGATCGCGCTGGCGCTCCTCGAGCGCACGGGGCCGATGGCGGTGAGCTCGGCCAACCTCAGCGGCCTGCCTGCCGCGACCGAGGCCGGCGAGGCCGAGGGGATGCTCGGCGAGAGCGTCGCGGTGGTGCTCGACGCCGGCCCGTCGCCCCAGGGCGAGGCCTCCACGATCCTCGACGTGCGTGGTGAGCGGCCGCGGATGCTGCGCCGGGGTGCGCTCACGGTCGCCGCCCTCGACGAGGTGCTCGAACCGCTCGGCCTGGCCGTCCTCGACGAGACCGACTGAGGAGGCCGGCCCCACGTGCGGGAGTACCTCCTCGTCTTCCTCGTCGCCGCCGCGGCGACGTACCTGCTCACCGTCATCGCCCGCGAGATCGCGCTGCGCACGGGCGCCGTGGCCCAGGTGCGCGACCGCGACGTCCACGCCGAGCCCGTCCCCTACCTCGGCGGCCTGGCGATGCTCGGCGGCCTGGTGGCGGCGTACGTCGTGGCCCACCAGCTGCCGTTCCTGTCGCGCAGCCAGCCGTTCGTCTTCCACGACGCCAGGATCGTCCTGATCGCCGGAGCCATGATCTGCGCGATCGGGACACTGGACGACCTGTTCGAGCTGGACGCCCTGACCAAGCTCGGCGGCCAGGTCCTGGCGGCCGGCTTCCTGATCCTGAACGGGATCCAGTACATCCTCTTCCCACTGCCCGGCGGGGGCCAGTTCTCGCTCGACCCCGCCCAGGGCGCCCTGCTGACGGCGTTCATCGTGGTCGGGACCGTGAACGCGGTGAACATGGTGGACGGCCTCGACGGGCTGGCCACGGGGGTGGTCGGGATCGGGTCGCTCGCCTTCTTCGCGTTCTGCTACCAGCTCACCAACCTCAACAACGCGTCGCTCGCGTCCACCGGTGCGCTGTTGAGCGCGATGCTGGGTGGCGCCTGCGTCGGCTTCCTGCCCCACAACATCAACCCGGCCCGCGTCTTCATGGGCGACAGCGGCTCGATGCTGATCGGGCTGGTGCTGTCGGCGAGCGCGATCACCCTGACCGGGCAGTACACCGGTGACGACCTCAGCCACGGCGCCATGGGGTCGCCGGCCAGCCTCGCCCCGACCCTGCTACCCCTGGCTCTGCCGATCACGCTCCTGGTGGTGCCGATCGCCGACCTGGTCCTGGCGGTGATCCGCCGGACCCGGGCCGGGCGGTCTCCGTTCGCCCCCGACAAGCAGCATCTGCACCACCGGCTGCTCGAGATCGGCCACTCCCAGCGCCGGGCCGTCCTCATCATGTGGATGTGGGCCGCGCTCGTAGCCGGCACCACCGTGGTCGTGAGCCTCTACACCGGCCCGCTCATGTGGACGGTCGTGGGGTTGGCGACCGGACTCACGGTCGCGCTCACGTTCGTCCTGCCCGTGGTCCATCGACCCCACCTGGCTGTGCACGACGAGGCCTGACTTGCAGGAACCGTGCAGCCGCCGGAGCTCGTTTGGCGGCCCCGGATGCGCTTGTGCTAGTTTTCACAAGCACCGCAGACAGCTCCGCCGCCTACACAGAAACGGCCGCCACCGACATGACGACCGCAGGCCTCGTGACCCGATCCGAGGTCGAGATGTGTGCCCTCCCGGCCCCGATCGCCGCCCCGTCGCCCTGTGATAGTTTTCGAGCCTCGCCGGTGCCCCGTGGAGCGTGCGCCGACGTTGTTGTGCACCTCGACGAACACACCTGTGAGAGCGACCTGAGTGGATGGCCGATGGACACCCGGACCCGACGTTTCGGGGTCGCGACCTCGCAGGCCTCGGCGGGATGCTCGCCGGTGCCGTGGTCGTGGGCCTCGTCCTCGGACTCCTGGTCGACAACGCCACCGGCGACTCACCGACCTGGACGCTCGTGGGCATCGGTCTGGGCATCGCGGCCGGGATCGCGGGCTTCTGGTTCCGCGTCCGGAGCGTCCTCAAGTGAGCGCGCGGCATGACCGGGGCTCCCGTCGTGGCTGACCACGAGACCACCACCGACCGGCCCGTCGGCAAGGCGTCGCTGTGGCGCGTGGTGCGCGACCAGCGCAAGACCATCTACGTCGCCGTGGCGATGTCCGTCGCGTCCTACTGGATCCTCGGCCAGCTCGGCGAGTGGCTACTGGCGGGTTGCATCGTCGCCGGCGTCGCGCTGGGCCTGCTCAACCACCTCGCCACGGAGTACTGGCTGCTGCGCATCATCACCTCGGGCGAGGAGCCCACCCGCCACAAGCTGGCGATGTCCACGCTCGTGCGCCTCCTCGTGCTGTCCGTGGTCGCAGTCGGGATCGCGGTGTGGTTCTGGCCCGATGGGATCGGCCTGCTGTTCGGGCTCGCCATCTTCCGGTTGATCGCCCTCGTCATGACCACCATGCCCCTGCTGAAGGAGCTGAAGAACCAGTGATTGCGCCGGTGATCCAGGCCGACATCAAGATCGGCGAGCACGTCCAGAGGCAGTTCCTGGGCATGACCTTCAACATGGACACGATCTGGACCACCCTTGTCGCCGGCACGATCGTCGTGGTCCTCGGCTTCTGGGCACGCAAGCAGCTCACCCGCGACACCGCCGACCACGTGCCGACCAAGCTCCAGATCATCTGGGAAGGCGTGGTCAACCAGGTCAAGGAGCAGGTCGAGGACAACCTCGGCGAGGTCAACCCGTTCGCCGTCGCCCTGGCCGTGTCCCTGTTCTTCTTCATCCTGATCGCCAACTGGCTCGAGATGATCCCGAGCGAGCCGAACCAGCACTTCCACTTCCTGCCGGCTCCGACCGCGGACACCAACCTCACCTACGCGATGGCGCTCACGGTGATGATCGGAGCCTGGTCCTACGGCATCTCGCAGAAGGGCGCGAAGGGCTACTTCAGCCACTTCCTCCAGCCCTACAAGTTCCTGCTGCCGCTCAACATCATCGAGGAGATCACCAAGCCGATCTCGCTGGCCCTCCGACTCTTCGGCAACATCTTCGCCGGGGGCATCCTGCTCGCCTTGATCGCCTCGCTCACGGCCTGGACGGTCGGCGTCATCCCCGTCGGCGGTGTGCTCTCGGTCCTGTTCGGCATCATGTGGAAGCTCTTCGACATGGCCATCGGCGGCATCCAGGCGTTCATCTTCGCCCTGCTGACGGTCCTCTACTTCGGCATGGCCGGCGCTCACGGCGAGCCGGAGGACATCGGCCACGAGACCGAGACGGACATCGAGACCGACCAGCAGGAAGCACAACCCGAACTCGCGGCCTGAGCACCTGCTCTCGACCGCACCAGAGGTACACCCAGTGCGCCGCCCCCGGCGCGGAACCAAGGAGAAACAGTGGCAGCAACCACCATGGAATCGGCCATCAAGACGGCGGGTGCGTTCGTCGGCGGTGGCCTTGCCCTCGCGGGTGGCGCCATCGGCGCCGGCATCGGTGACGGCCTCGCCGGCTCGTCCTACATCCAGGGCGTGGCGCGGCAGCCCGAGGCACAGGGTCGCCTGCAGACGATCTTCTTCCTGACGGTCGCACTGGTCGAAGGTATGTACTTCATCAACCTGGCCTTCATGGCGCTGTTCGTCTTCGTCCTCGGCAAGTGAGTCGAGACCCTCGGAGCCACCAGCCGTACGACAGGACTGACAGATGAGCATTCTTGCCAGCACTCCCGTGATGCCGTTGGCCGACAACTTCCTCGTGCCCAACGGGACCTTCCTGGTGGAGCTGCTCGCGTTCGCGATCCTGGTCTGGATCTTCGGGAAGTACCTCATCCCGCCGATCAACCGGGCCATGACCGCGCGCCAGGAGGCGATCCGCAACGAGTTCGCCGAGCTCGACGAGGCCAAGGCCGCGGCGCGCACGGCGGAGGCGGACTACAAGGAACAGCTGAACAACGCCAAGCACGAGGCCGCGAAGATCCGCGAGGACGCGCGCGAGCAGGGTGCGCAGATCGTGCAGGAAGCTCGGGACAAGGCCCAGGTCGAGGCCGACCGGATCATCGAGCACGCGCACACCCAGATCGAGGCGGACCGCAAGGCGGCGTTCGCGTCGTTGCGCCGTGACGTCGGCAGCCTGGCCACCACCCTGGCAGGCCGCATCGTCGGCGAGTCCATGGACGACGACGAGCGTCAGGGCCGTGTGGTCGAGCGCTTCCTGGCCGACCTCGAGGAGACCGGCTGATGGACCTGCGGGGAGCTTCTGCCGAGGCGCTGGTCGGGCTGACCGCTCGGCTCGACGACGAGATCGGCACCGACCAGAACGCGGCCGCGCTCGGTGACGAGCTGTTCATGGTCAGCCGGCTGTTCCGCACCGAGGCGGCCCTGCGTCGCTATGCCACGGACGCATCCCTGGCTGCCGAGACCAAGCAGGGCATGGTCCAGCAGGTGTTCGCGGACCGCGTGTCGGCCAAGACGCTCGTGCTGCTCACCGACGCAGCGGGCCGGCGCTGGACCCTCTCGCGCGACCTTCCGGACGTGCTGGAGCGGCTCAGTGAGATCGCGGTCGTCCGCTCGGCCGGTGTCAAGGCCGGTCAGGTGACCGACGAGCTCTTCGCACTGTCGGGCATCGTCGACGCCAACCCGAGGCTGCGGGACGCGCTCAGCGACCCGGCCCGCTCGGTCGACGACAAGGCGGCACTGCTCGACTCGCTGCTCGACGGCAAGGCCCTCGCGGCCACGGTCACCCTGGCCAAGCAGTCGCTTGCCGGCACCTACCGCACGATGACCGCGGCCCTCGCGTCGTACCGCCGCGTGGCTGCCGAGACGCAGGGCGAGACGGTCGCCACGGTCCGGGTCGCGCGGCCGCTGGCCGACGCCGACGAGCGGCGCCTGGCCGAGCTCCTGAGCAGCCAGTACGACACCACGGTGCACCTCAACGTCGTCGTCGACCCCGAGGTCCTCGGCGGTCTCCGCGTGGAGATCGGCGACGAGGTCATCGACGGCACCATCGCCAGCAGGCTGGACGACGCCCGCCGTCGCCTGGCCGGCTGAATCTCGACAGGCTCGATCACCGACCACGGCTCGACCACCGAAATACTTCAGAAGAGACACAGAGAGTAGGGACGAAATGACGGAGCTCACGATCCGTCCGGAGGAGATCCGCGACGCACTGTCGAAGTACGTCGAGGACTTCAAGCCCGAGGCTGCCAGCAAGGAGGAGGTCGGCACGGTCGCCCAGTGCGCCGACGGCATCGCGCGCGTCGCGGGCCTGCCGTCCGCGATGGCGAACGAGCTGCTCGAGTTCGAGGACGGCACCCTCGGCATCGCGCTGAACCTCGACACCCGCGAGATCGGCGTCGTCGTCCTCGGTGACTTCGACAAGATCGAGGAGGGCCAGACGGTCCGCCGGACCGGTGAGATCCTCTCGGTCCCCGTGGGCGACGCCTTCATGGGCCGCGTCATCGACCCCCTCGGCACCCCGATCGACGGTCTCGGCGAGATCGAGTCCGACGAGCGGCGCGCTCTGGAGCTCCAGGCTCCGGGCGTGATGCTGCGCCAGTCGGTCAGCGAGCCGCTCGCCACGGGGATCAAGGCCATCGACGCCCTGACGCCGATCGGCCGCGGCCAGCGCCAGCTGATCATCGGCGACCGCTCGACCGGCAAGACCACGATCGCGATCGACACGATCATCAACCAGAAGCAGTACTGGGAGACCGGCGACCCGAACCAGCAGGTCCGGTGCATCTACGTCGCGATCGGCCAGAAGGGCTCCACCATCGCCGCCGTCCGCGGCGCCCTCGAGGAGGCCGGTGCGCTCGAGTACACCACGATCGTGGCGTCCCCGGCGTCCGACAGCGCGGGCTTCAAGTACCTCGCCCCCTACACCGGCTCGGCCATCGGCCAGCACTGGATGTACGACGGCAAGCACGTCCTCATCGTGTTCGACGACCTCACCAAGCAGGCCGAGGCCTACCGCGCCGTGTCGCTGCTGCTGCGCCGCCCGCCGGGTCGCGAGGCCTACCCCGGCGACGTGTTCTACCTGCACAGCCGCCTGCTCGAGCGCTGCGCGAAGCTGTCCGACGCGATGGGCGCCGGCTCCATGACCGGTCTGCCGATCATCGAGACCAAGGCCAACGATGTCTCGGCCTACATCCCGACCAACGTCATCTCGATCACCGACGGCCAGATCTTCCTGCAGTCCGACCTGTTCGCGGCCAACCAGCGTCCGGCGATCGACGTCGGTGTGTCGGTGTCGCGGGTGGGCGGTGCGGCCATGACCAAGGCGATGAAGGCCGTGACCGGCTCGCTCAAGGTCGACCTGGCGCAGTTCCGCGCCATGGAGGCGTTCGCGATGTTCGCCTCCGACCTCGACGCGGCCTCGCGGCAGCAGCTCGACCGCGGCCAGCGCCTGATGGCGTTGCTCAAGCAGCCGCAGTACTCGCCGTACCCACTGGCGCAGATGACCGTCTCGCTGTGGCTCGGCACCTCCGGCAAGCTCGACCGGGTGCCGACCGACGACGTGCTCCGCTTCGAGCAGGAGTTCCTCGACTTCCTGGCCCGTCAGCACCAGGACGTCCTCGAGGCGATCCGCGACAGCCGTCAGTTCGACGACTCCACCGCGGAGAAGGTCGTCACGGCGTACGACGAGTTCCTCGACCAGTTCGAGACCTCCGACGGCGCCTCGATCAAGCCCGGCACGGAGGCCAAGGCCGACCCGGTGACCGACGAGGAGCTCGAGCAGGAGCGGATCGTCAAGCAGAAGCGAGGCTGACGGATGGCCGTATCGCTGCGTGAGTACCGCGCCCGGATCAAGTCGGTCGAGTCGACCAAGAAGATCACGCGCGCCATGGAGCTCATCGCTGCGTCCCGGATCATCAAGGCGCAGCAGCGGGCTCAGCAGGCCGCACCGTACGCCCGCGAGCTGACCCGGGCCGTCCAGGCGCTGGTCAGCTACTCCAACGTCGCGCACCCGCTCACGACGGAGCCCGAGAGCTCCGAGAAGGCCGCGATCCTGATCGTGACCAGTGACCGTGGTCTGGCCGGCGCCTACTCCTCGAGCGTGCTCAAGGAGGCCGAGCGCCTCGCCGAGCGGCTCCGTGGAGAGGGCAAGCAGGTCGTCACCTACCTGACCGGGCGCAAGGGTGAGGCCTACTACCGCTTCCGCGGACGCCCGGTGGCTGCGTCGTGGACCGGCTTCTCCGACCAGCCGCGCTACGAGAACGCCAAGCAGATCGGCGAGGAGCTGATCGCGGCGTTCACCGCGGACCCCGACGACGAGAAGCACGTCGACGAGGTCCACCTGGTCTACACCCAGTTCCGCTCGATGCTGGTGCAGGAGCCGCACGACGTACGGATGCTGCCGATGGAGATCGTCGAGGGGGAGGAGCGCCCGGCGAAGGAGGACGTCCTGCCGCTCTACGAGTTCGAGCCGTCGGCGCAGGAGGTGCTGGACGCCCTGCTCCCCAAGTACGTCCAGAGCCGCATCTTCTTCGCCCTGCTGCAGGCGTCGGCCTCGGAGCTGGCGGCGCGGCAGAAGGCGATGAAGTCCGCGACGGACAACGCCGAAGAGCTGATCAAGAAGTACACCCGTATCGCCAACCAGGCCCGGCAGGCGGGCATCACCCAGGAAATCAGTGAGATCGTCGGCGGCGTCAACGCCCTGGCCGACGCGAACGCTGCGACCGAATAGCCAGCGACGAACCAGAGTGAGTTGAGAGACATGACTGCCACGGCTGAAGAGAACAAGACCGCGACCGAGGGCACGGGTGGCCGGATCGCCCGGGTCATCGGCCCGGTCGTCGACATCGAGTTCCCGGTGGACTCGATGCCCGAGATGTACAACCTGCTCGAGACCGAGCTGACCCTCGGCGGCGAGACCCGCACCCTCTCCCTCGAGGTGGCCCAGCACATCGGCGACGGCATGGTCCGCGCGATCTCGCTGCAGCCGACCGACGGTCTGGTGCGCGGTGCGCAGGTGAGCGACACCGGCGGCCCGATCACGGTGCCGGTGGGCGACGCCACGCTCGGCCACGTGTTCAACACCCTCGGCGAGTGCCTCAACCTCGCAGAGGGCGAGACGCTCGACGTCAAGGAGCGGTGGGGCATCCACCGCAAGGCCCCGGCCTTCGACCAGCTCGAGTCGAAGACCCAGATGTTCGAGACCGGCATCAAGGTCATCGACCTGCTGACCCCCTACGTGCAGGGCGGCAAGATCGGCCTGTTCGGCGGCGCCGGTGTGGGCAAGACGGTGTTGATCCAGGAGATGATCGCCCGCGTCGCGCGCGACCACGGCGGTGTGTCGGTGTTCGCCGGTGTCGGCGAGCGCACCCGTGAGGGCAACGACCTGATCGTGGAGATGGAGGAGGCCGGCGTCATCGGCCAGACGGCCCTGGTGTTCGGCCAGATGGACGAGCCGCCGGGCACGCGCCTGCGGGTCGCGCTGTCGGCGCTGACCATGGCGGAGTACTTCCGCGACGTGCAGAGCCAGGACGTGCTGCTCTTCATCGACAACATCTTCCGCTTCACCCAGGCCGGCTCCGAGGTGTCCACCCTGCTCGGCCGGATGCCTTCCGCGGTGGGCTACCAGCCCAACCTCGCCGACGAGATGGGCACGCTCCAGGAGCGGATCACCTCGACCCGTGGCCACTCGATCACCTCGCTGCAGGCGATCTACGTGCCGGCCGACGACTACACCGACCCGGCGCCGGCGACCACCTTCGCCCACCTCGATGCCACCACCGAGCTGTCCCGCGAGATCGCCTCGCTGGGCATCTACCCGGCGGTGGACCCGCTGACCTCGACCTCGCGGATCCTGGACGCGCAATACATCGGAAAAGACCACTACGACTGCGCGATCCGGATCAAGCAGATCCTCCAGCGCAACAAGGAGCTCCAGGACATCATCGCGATCCTCGGTGTCGACGAGCTGTCCGAGGAGGACAAGATCATCGTCTCCCGGGCGCGCCGCATCCAGCGCTTCCTGTCGCAGAACACCTACGTGGCCAAGCAGTTCACCGGCCTCGAGGGCTCCACGGTCCCGGTTGCCGAGACCGTCGAGGCGTTCAACAAGATCGCCGACGGAGACTACGACCACGTCGCCGAGCAGGCGTTCTTCATGTGCGGCGGTCTGGACGACGTCGAGAAGAAGTGGGACGAGATCCAGAAGGGTCTCTGAGATGGCCAAGACGATGCAGGTGTCCCTCGTGGCCGCCGACCGCGAGGTGTGGTCCGGCGAGGCCACGGTCGTGAACGCGCGGACACTAGCCGGCGAGATCGGCATCATGGCCGACCACGCACCGGTGATGTCGGTGCTCGCTGCCGGCCAGATCGACGTCCGTACCGTGGACGACGGGCACTGGGTCGCGGCGGTCGACGGCGGCTTCATCTCGGTGGCCGACAACCACGTCCGCCTGCTCTGTGAGTACGCCGAGCTGTCGCACGAGAGCGACTTCGACGAGGCGAAGCGACTCCTCGAGGAGCGCAAGGCGGTACTGGAGGGCGACGCCTAGCCCGCGTCGTACCTCTCGGAGCACGGGGCCGGACAAGGGGACTGCATGCCGATCTGGGAGTGGCTGCTGGAGTCGGCCGCCGGCGTGCTCCTGCTCGTCCTCGTGCTCGGCGTCGCTCTGATCATCCGACGCCGGTGGCTCTCACGCCACGGCGGCACCTTCGAGCTCAGCTACCGCGCCCGGGCCTCACAGCCCGGGCGCGGTTGGCTGCTCGGCCTGGGCCGCTACACCGGTGACCGGCTCGAGTGGTTCCGGATCTTCTCGTTGTCGCCCCGCCCCAAGATGGTGTGGCAGCGCGCCACGCTCAACTACGTCGAGCGCCGCGACCCCGAGGGGGTCGAGCAGCTCTCCCTCTACCCGGGCCACGTGGTGATCCGCTGCGAGACCCCCGCCGGCGACGTCGAGCTGGCGCTCGGATCGTCGTCGCTGATGGGCTTCCAGTCCTGGCTCGAGGCCGCTCCGCCGGGTGCCCATCACCTGTGACCTCCCCTTCCGCCACCACCGCTCGCAACGCGGTCGCTGCCGCCTTCGCACTCAACGGCCTGTGTTTTGCCACCCTCGTCTCGCGCGTGCCCGACCTGCGGGAGTCGCTCGACCTGACCAACGGCGGGCTCGGTCTGCTCCTGCTGTCCGTCGCGGTCGGATCGATGGCGGGGATGCCGGCCAGCGGCTTCCTGATCGAGCGCTGGGGCGCCGGAGCCGTCGTCCGGCTCGGTGCCCGGATGGTGCTCCTCGGGCTGGTCCTGGCCGGCGTCTTCGCGACCGCGGGTTCCGAGCTCGGCGCGGCCGTCGGCCTGCTCTGCTACGGGTTCGGGACCGGCACGTGGGACGTCGGCATGAACGTCGAAGGGGCCGCGGTCGAGCAGATGCTCGGCCGCAGCATCATGCCGCGCTTCCATGCCGGGTGGAGCTTCGGCACCTTCACCGGTGCCGGCATCGGAGCCGTCGCGGCGGCGCTCGACGTACCGCTGTCGGCCCACTACGTCGTCCTCGGTGCTGCGGCCGTGGCCGCGGCACACGTGGCATCCCGGGGCTTCCCGTCGACCCCCCTCGAGGCGTCCCAGGACGAGACGCAGTCCGGGGCCTCGGCCTGGCTCGAGCCGCGGACGCTGGCGATCGGGCTGATGGTGCTGTCGTTCACGCTCGCCGAAGGCGCGGCGAACGACTGGCTGGCGCTCTCGCTCGTGGACGGGTACGACGCGCGCCACTGGGTCGGCGTGCTCGGCTTCGCCCTCTTCGTGGCCGCGATGACGTCGGGTCGCCTGGGCGGACCCATCGTGCTCGACCGGTTCGGGCGCTCGAGCACCATGCTGGTGTCGGCCTTCGCTGCGTCCGCCGGGGTGCTGATCGTCGTCTACTCCGGCGTCGCAGCCCTGGTGGTGTTCGGCATCGTGCTGTGGGGGCTCGGCGCAGCCCTCGGCTTCCCGGTCGGCATGAGCGCCGCCGCGGACGACCCGCAGCGCGCCGCGCACCGGGTCGCGGTCGTCTCCACGATCGGGTACGGCGCGTTCCTCGCCGGCCCGCCGCTCCTCGGGTTCGTCGGCGACCACGTCGGCACCCTCGACTCCCTGCTGGTCATCGCGGTCGCGATGCTGCCGGCCGCGGTGCTGGTCACCGCCGTACGCCGACCCCCCACCCGGTCGACCCCCCTGGTGGGCTGGCGTCAGGCCTGGGCGCAGCCGTCCTCGTGGGGGCGCGGCACCGGATGGTTGGCCACGAACGTCCGTTCGGGTCGACCGCGGACCGGATGCCGGCCAGCTGACGCCACACGCCGTCGGCGTAGGCACTCTTCACGTCGACCGGGGTCTCCGCGAAGTTGAGGTACTGCCGGCCGTTGGCCCAGGGTGCGAGAGCCTCGGTGAGCCGCACCGCGTCGGCGTGACCGTGCTCCGCCATCTCCGGCGTCGCCGCGATCGCGCCGGCGAAGGTGACGTACTGGCCGTCGAGGTGTGACAGCACCCCCCCGGCGACCGAGCCGAGCGCGAACACGGCGGTCGCGGCGAGAGCCCAGAGGAGGAGCGTGCGCCAGGGGTGGAGCGCGGAGCCCCGGCCGAGGCGGTGGAGGAGTCGGGACATGGTTCTTCCAAGCGGTGAGTCGAGATCGGGTGTCGCGAGGAGCCTCGGGGGCGGTGCTTGGACCGCGCTGGGGGCTGACTTGGAGACCGTGGCCGGACTGCCCTGACGGCCGAGAGCCGTACCTGGCACGATGCGTGCATGCCAGCGACACCTGGGACGGCCGGGCACCCGTCCCTGCGCGAGGCCACGGCCGTGCCGTACTGGCTCGACCGGCCGGACCGACCCGGGGCGCGGGCGCCGCTCGACGCGCACGCCGAGACCGACCTCTGCATCGTCGGCGGTGGCTACTCCGGACTGTGGAGTGCGGTCCTCGCCAAGGAGCGTGACCCCTCCCGCGACGTGGTGCTGCTCGAGGGCGGCCGGGTCGGGTGGGCGGCGTCCGGGCGCAACGGCGGTTTCTGTGCCGCCTCGCTGACGCACGGCCGGGCGAACGGTGCGGATCGCTTCCCCGACGAGATCGACCGCCTCGACGAGCTCGGCCGCGAGAACCTCGATGCCCTCGAGGCCGCGCTCAGCCGCTACGACATCGCCTGCGACTTCGAGCGGCCCGGCGCGATCACCGTCGCGACCGAGCCGCACCAGGTGGAGTGGCTCCACGAGCTCGCCGCCGAGTCACCCGGCAGCCGCTTCCTCGACCAGGACGAGATGCGCGCGGAGGTGGCCTCGCCGACCTACCTCGCGGGCGTCCACGAGCCCCATGACACCGCGCTCGTGGACCCGGCCCGCCTGGCCTGGGGGCTCGCCGCCGTAGCGGAGTCGCTGGGCGTCCGGATCCACGAACAGACCTCCGTCTCGGGCCTCTCGCGCAGCGGCGCTGGCCTCGACGTCCGGACGCACGCCGGTCACGTCGTCCGCGCCCGCCACGTCGCCCTCGGCACCAACGCCTTCCCGTCGCCGGTCCGGAGGCTGCGCCTCTTCACGGTGCCCGTCTACGACTACGCCCTGATGACCGAGCCGCTCAGCCCTGAGCAGCTCGCCTCGGTGGGGTGGAGCGGGCGGCAGGGCCTCGACGACATGACCAACCAGTTCCACTACTACCGGCTGACCTCCGACCACCGGATCCTGTGGGGCGGCTACGACGCCATCTACCACTTCGGGCGCCATGTCCGCCCGTCGTACGACCAGCGCCCGGCGACGTTCGAGCTGCTCGCGACGCAGTTCTTCGAGACCTTCCCCCAGCTGGAGGGGCTTCGGTTCAGCCACCGGTGGGGTGGCGCCATCGACACCTGTACGCGCTTCTGCGCCTTCTTCGGTACGGCGTACGGCGGGCGCGCGGCGTACGCCCTGGGCTACACCGGGCTCGGGGTCGGGGCCACCCGGTTCGGCGCCGAGGTCATGCTCGACCTGCTCGACGGCGCCGACACCGAGCGGACCCGCCTCGCGCTGGTCCGCTCCAAGCCACTGCCCTTCCCACCCGAGCCCTTCGCCTGGGCCGGCATCGAGATGACCCGCCGCTCGCTCGCCGCCGCCGACCGCCGACAGGGGGAGCGCAACCTCTGGCTGCGCAGCCTCGACCGGCTGGGTCTGGGTTTCGACTCGTAGGGTCGTTGGCCCCACCAGGTCCGCCGCATCCCCCGAACGAGGGATTGGCTGGCGCTCGTCCTGTGTTAGTTTGCGCAGGTTCTGTGGGGTCGGTCACGGGGGCCGCTCGCAGCGCGAGGGGGACCCATGGCGTCGAAAGAAGAACTGACTCGCGAGCTTCGCTCGCTGATCCTGGACTCACTCGTCCCTCTCGAGGACGACGAGCTGCTCGACGATGCTCCGCTGGTGGACGACATCCTCGATTCGCTCGGCATCGCCGAGGTCGCCGTCTTCATCGAGGACCACATCGGGCGGCCGCTGGAGCCCGAGGAGGAGACGCGCGCGACGTTCGCGAGCATCGACGCGGTCGTCGACTTCATCGCCTCGAAGAGCTGACCGAGGGCGCGGCTCGTGTGTGGGATCGCAGGAGTCGTCGACAGGGAGGGCCGGACCCCCTTGTCCGAGCACCCGGTGCACCGGATGCTCGAGTCGATCGCCCACCGGGGACCCGACGAGTGCCGCGCAGCCGAGGCCGGGGGTGCGGTGCTCGGCACCGCACGCCTGGCGCTGGTCGACAAGCCGACCTCCCAGCAGCCGATGGCGGACCCCTCCGGTCGCTACCTGCTCTCTTTCAACGGGGAGATCTACAACCATCGCGAGCTTCGTGACGAGCTCTCGTCCCGAGGAGTCGTCTTCCGTACGTCGGGTGACACCGAGGTGCTGCTCCACACGCTGGTGTGCTGGGGCGTCGACGGGCTGCGCCGGCTCAAGGGACAGTTCGCTGTCGCATGGTGGGACTCCGACGAGCGAGAGCTTCTGCTGGCCCGCGACCGCTTCGGGATCGTGCCGCTGTTCTGGACCGCGCCCGCTGCCGGACAGCTGGCGTTCGCCTCGGAGGTGAAGGCCCTCCGGGCGGGCGGCTTCCCCACGTCACTCTCGGTCCGTGACGTCGTCGATTCCGGTGCCTTGTGGGGGATCCACCCCGGCAGGTCCGTGTTCGCCGGCGTGAGCAGTGTGGCGCCCGGTGGCTTCGTCCTTCATCGCCACGACCGGCAGACGGCCGGTCGCTACTGGGACTTCCGGTTCGCCGACGAGCGCGACACCAGCACGCTCGACGAACAAGCGCTCCGACTCTCAGAGCTGTTGCTGACCGCGGTCGAACGGCGCGTGCCGGCGTACGGCGACCCCGCTGTGCTGCTCTCCGGTGGGCTCGACTCGAGCGCTGTCCTCGCTCTGCTGCGAGGTGCGCGGTCCGAGGGCCGCATCAACAGCTACTCGATCCAGTTCGCACGCGCCGCCCTGAACGAGGCGACGTACCAGTCCGTGGCCGTCGACGCCTTCCAGACCTTCCACAGCTCGATCACCTGTGACGACGCGAGCGTGGCGAAGACGCTGGTGGAGACGATCGAGCACACCGAGCTGCCCCTCGTCCGCACCGCTCCGGCCTCGTCGATCGCCTTGGCCGCCCGGATCGAGCAGGACGGCACGCGGGCCGTGCTGAGCGGCGAAGGGGCCGATGAGCTGCTGTGCGGGTACGACCTGTTCAAGGTGGCCGACATCCGCGACCGGTGGAGCCGTGATCCGTCCTCCGCACACTGGCCGTCGCAGCTCGAGCAGGTCATGGGCCATCAGCGCGACCTCGGCCGGGCCGTGGAGAGGGCGTTCTACGAGCATGGTCTCGACCGGCGCAGCGACCCCCTGTTCTCCCACCTCAACCGCTGGTCGGCCGCCTTCAAGATCACCCAGTACCTCGCCCCCGAGTGGCGGAGCACGGTGAGTCTCGAAGACCTGTACGCCGAGGTCCGCAGTCGCCTTCCCGAGGAGTACGCCGCGTGGTCGGCGGTCGAGCAGGCTCAGTACCTCGAGGTCACCTACTTCTTGGCGACGTCGCTGCTGGCCAGCCAATGCGACCGGCCCTACATGGCCCACAGCATCGAGGCTCGCTACCCCTTCCTCGACGAGGACGTGGTCGACTTCGCGCTCACGCTTCCACAGGAGTCCAAGCTCGCCGGCCTCGACGAGAAGCGGGTTCTCAAGCAGGCAGTGGGCGGGGCAGTCCCCGACCCGATCATCCGCCGGGTCAAGCAGCCCTACACCGCCCCGGAGGGCGACGTGTTCCGGTCCGAGGCGGGCCGCGAGCTGATCGCGACCTATCTGTCCGCGGACGCGCTGACGACGCACGGCGTCTTCGACCCAGCGCGCGTCGCGTGGCTGGTACGCAAGCTCGACCGCTCGGTCACCAGCTTCCACGACGACCTGGCGTTGCTGTGGATCCTCAGCACGCAGGTGCTTGCCCAGCGCTATGGCGTGGACGACGTCCCCGCATGAACCGGACAGGAGAGATGCACATGTTGGACCTCGAACTGGTCAGTCACACCGTTCACCTGGACGACGTCGAGAAGGTCTCGGACCAGCTCGTCGAGTCGATCCGGGAGACAGCGCGGCGGTTCCGGCGCGGCAAGGCCGTCGTGGCGCTGAGCGGGGGCATCGACTCCTCCGTCTGCCTCGGGCTGGCCAGTCGTGCCCTGGGTCCGCACCGAGTCGTTGGGATCAGCCTGCCCGACCAGGAGAGTGATCAGGAGACGCTCGGCCTGGCGCGCGAGGTGGCCGACGCGTTCGGAGCCCGGTTCGAGCACCGGGACATCACCGGTGCTCTCGACGCCCTCGGGTGCTACCAGGACCGGCTCGCGGTGGTGCAGCGCATCGACCCCGCGTTCGACCCGGCGGTGGACGCGTTCTCGGTGGAGTTCGACGCGGCAACGGGCGAGGGCGACCGGCTCCAGTCGTTCACTCTCAACATCGTGCGCGACGGGCAGTCCACCCACCACCGCCTCGGTGGCCGGGACTTCCTGACGATCATGGCCGCGACCAACCAGAAGCAGCGGGTACGGATGATGGTCACCTATCGGCTGGCCGACGAGGACAACATGCTCGTGGTCGGCACGTCGAACCGGCTCGAGCTCGACCAGGGCTTCTTCGTCAAGCACGGCGACGGGTGCGGGGAGGTCTTCCCGCTCCAGCACCTGCTCAAGAGCCAGGTGTACGACCTGGCGGAGCACCTCGGCGTGCCCGCGTCCATCCGGTCCCGACCGCCTACCACCGACACGTTCAGTGCGCCGCAGAGCCAGGAACAGTACTTCTACGGGACATCGGTCGAGACGGGTGATGCTCTCTGGCTGGCCTGGCATGAGGGCCGGGATGCCGCCGCGGTGGCCACACAGCTCGCCATGACCGAGGCCGACGTCGAGAAGTTCTACGAGACCTACGGCCGCCGCTCGAAGTACGCCGAGTACCTCACCGAGGTCCTGTAGCCGGTCGCCCGTCGCTCGGGCTGCCGACGGATGCCGTGCGAATCGCCCCCGCCACGAACGCGGCACCCGCGCGCGCTCCAGCACCCGACAGGTGGGAGTCGCGCGGGCGACGAGCCCGGTACGACGTACGCAGGGTCCCTCGCAACGGTCCTCGCCGGTAGCTGAGGGCGCCGAGGAGGTCCGCGAAGCCGAGCCCCGGGCCGGGCCACGTGCCCGCCAGCCAGGCCGCCATGCTCAGCGCCCGTCGCGCCTGGCCGGTGGTCGTCGACTCGACCGCGAGCGGTGGGGAGGAGAGAAGGAGCACGTGCGCCGTGAGACGGGAGGCGAGTGCCCGCATCTCGGCGTAGGCCTCGCGTAGCCGAGCCTCGTCCTGGTCGTTGTCGAGCGCGTTGTTGGGGAAGCATGACTTCAGGACGAGCAGGTCGTGGGCGGGTACGTCGAGGCCACCGTCCACGAGTGACTGGAGAAGCGTGACCAGTCCGGGTGGATCCGTGTCGTCAGAGGGCACCGGAAAGGAGGTCCCGGTGCGCCGTCCGGCGGGGTCGGTCAGCCCGATCTCGTTGTAGTCGTGGTCCCAGAGCGCGGTCGGCTCCGGGCCGGAGGCCAGCGCGTCACGCAGGCCGCCCTCGATCAGCTGACGGCCGATGGAATGGTGGATGAACAAGGCCGTGGGCACGACGGTCCCCCTTCGCCGGTTGGTCCCATCGTGCCATCACACTCGGCGGAGCGGCTTCCCCGATCTGGTGGTTTCCAGGTGGTCGACGAATTCCACCTCGCGGACCATGCCCTTCGGCTCGACGGTGCGAAGCACCTGCCGGCGGATCGCCCCGTGGTCTGCGTCGTCCCGAGCCACCACGCGCAGGAGGCACTGGGCGTCCTCGTCGCGAGCGTCGGGTACCAACCGGGCATCGAGCACTCCCTCGATGCGCGAGACCGCCGCCTCGACCACCACGGCCGAGACCCGGTTGCCACGGAAGTTGAGCATCTCGGCCTCGCGACCGGTCACGAACAGGTGCCCGTAGTCGTCGAGGTGGCCGAGGTCAGTCGTCGTGAACGGCGTGCCGGCTGCGCGGGGCTCCTCCCCGAGGTACCCCAGCATCAGGCTGGGTGAGTCGATGCGGATGTGCCCTTCGGCGCCAGGAGGCAGCACTGCACCGTCGGGCGTCACGATCTCGACGTGGGATCCCGGGAGGGGCAGACCCACCGAGTTGGCCGGCGCACCGTCGCCGGCCCGGCGTACGGCCACCCGGGCCGTCGCCTCGGTGAAGCCGTACATGAGGAAGCGCTCACCGGTGAAGCGGGGCAGGACCTGGCCCAGCTCGTCGTCCGAGATCCCTCCGCCGGCCAGGTAGAGGGTGGAGACGTGGTGACCGAAGTCGCCACCCAGATGGAGGCCGCGGCGGACGAGCAGTCGCAGGTAGTAGGGGACACAGGCCAGCACCGTGACCTGGTCGTCGTCGAAGCGCGCCGCCAGCGAGCGGGACGGAACGCCGCCGCCCAGCAGCACCACGGGGGTACGACGGGTGAGCGCCAGCATGGTCATCGAGAGCCCGAACGAGTGCGTCAGGGCGAGGACCATCCCGAAACGGTCCTTGCTGTCCCATGGAGGGGTGATGCGGAGCATGGCCGTCAGGTTCGAGACCACGTTGCGGTGGGACAGGCGGACCCCGCGAGGCAGGCTGGTGGTGCCGGAGGTGTAGAGCAGCAACGCCTCGGTAGACCCGGTCGCCCCCGTCCCGTAGCGAGGATCCGTCGCCTCGTCGACGTCGTCGGGGACCTGCAGCGGCTCCAGCTCGTCACCACGGAGCGCGACGGCGCAGCGTGCCGCGGCGGCAAGGGCCGTGACATCGGTCCCAGGGTCGTGGGGCACCATGGCCAACGAGCGCCCGGCGACGACGGCGCCCAGCACGTTGACCACGGCAGCTCGATCGGCGGTGTCGGCCAGCATCACACGATGGTCCGGACCTACCGTGTCGGCGATCGCGGCGGCGCGGTCGATGACGGCGGCCCACAGGTCGCCACGGGTCATGCTGCCCTCCCCGTCGACCAGCGCTGGCAGCGCCGGGTCATCGGCGAGCTCGAGAAGGCAGGGGATCGGCAGCGCCTGCTCCGTCATGCGGCCGCGGTCCTCAACGCAGCCGCATCACACGGCTGGGCGGCGGCACCACGCTGGCGCCCGCCGGCACGTCGGTGGTCACCAGGGCGTGGGGTCCGACCTTGGCGCCGTCCCCGACCCGGACCGCACCGATCACGGTGCTGCCCACGCCGAGATGGACGCCCTTCCCGATCCGCGGTGGTTCCAGGAACGTCTCCGGGTGGAACTCCTCCCACCGCCTGCCGATGGTCACGTTGTGGTAGATCATGCACTCGTCGCCGATCTCGGCGTTCGGCTGGAGCACCACGCCGTGCTGGTGGACGAAGACGACGCGGCGTCCGATCTTGGTCGTGTGGTGCACCTCGAAGCCGAGCACGTTGCGGACGTAGGTGTTGGCCAGGCGGAAGACCGCCCACACGACCGGCCTGAGAGGCCACGGCTGGACGGCGGCCCACTCCCCGAAGCGGTGGACGGCGAGCATGTGCTTCGCGGGCACGAGCCAACCACGGGAGTTGGCCGCCATGTCCTCGCGGACGATGCTCTTGCACGCCTTCCACGACCCGGTATCCCACCCGGTCGGAGGAGTGATCTGCACCTCCGCGCGAGGGGTCGCGGCTCCTGCTTCTGCCATCGCTGCCTCACCCTTCGATCACACGTTGCTCCGATGATGGCATTCCCGAGGGGGCAGAGGGAGGACTTCTCCTCGCCTGCACTCGGCCTCCGGGCTTCGTTGCCGGACGCCTGGTGCGGCGTCACCTCGTCACGCGCTGCGGCTCGCGGCGACCGCGAGGCCGTCGACGAAGTCGTTCATCGCGTGCCCCGAGTGGCCCTTGACCCACTGGAACGCGATCTCACCGTGGTCGTTCACGGCGTGGATCAGTGGCTCCCAGAGGTCGCGGTTGGCCACCGGCTTCTTCGCGGACGTCAGCCAACCGCGGGCGAGCCAGCCCTCCCACCAGCGGTCGCGGAAGCAGTTCACGACGTACGTCGAGTCGCTCACCACGAGGAGAGGCCCGGGGAGTGCGGTCACGGCCTCGAGGGCGGCGCGGACCTCCATGCGCTGGTTGGTGCTCACGCGTTCGTAGCCGGACGCGAACACGGTTCGGTCGACCGCCCAGGCCCAGCCTCCGGGGCCCGGGTTGCCGGAGCAGGCGCCGTCGGTGAAGACGGACCTCGCGTCGGGAGGCGCGACCATCGGCGCGCGGGGAGCGCGGCGGACCATCAGCGCCCTGAGACGAACGCCGCAATCGACGCCGCCTCGCGCTTGCGCGATGCCTCGTGCAGATAGGGCATGTGGCCGGTCTCGAAGTACTCGTGCTCGATCCGCGCGAAGGCCTCGTCGGGCAGCCGCAGGTGCGCGACCATGTCCTCGGCGGCGTGGTAGGGCGTCGCCAGGTCGTAGTAGCCGTACTCGATCCGGACGCGCAGGTGCGGGTTGGCGCGCATCACCCGCTCCAGCTTGTCGGCCACGAAGATCGGCTTGCCCTCGAACTCCTTGAACGACCACTCCTTGATGGCACTGGCGAAGATCTCGTAGGACAGGTCCTGGGTACTGCCGAGCTCGCTGCGCAGGTAGTGGTGCAGCGCCGCGGTGAACGGCGCCTCCATCGCGTCCATCGACGGGTCGGCGTCCATGTTCTCGGCGATCAGCGAGTGCAACGGGCCGCTGAAGCGACCGTCGATGCGGCCCACGGTGAGCCCGCGGTCGCGCAGGAGCTCGGTACAGAAGCGCCAGTGCTCGATCCGCAGGTCGGTGCGCTCGACGTACTCCTCGGTGAGACCGGTCAGGCGCGCCAGGGTCTTCACGACGCCGGCCCGCTCCTTCGCCGGGAGGCGCCGGCCGGCCGCGAGGGCGGTCCGGTAGGGCCCGGCGGCGAACGCCTCGGCCTCCTGGCGCAGCGTGGCCAGCCGACCCTTGACCTTCCCGTGGTAGCGCGCGATCGCGGTGTACGTCGGCAGGAAGTTGAGGCACGCCTCGTCCACGCGGTGGAACTCGAAGTCCTGGCTGCCGAAGTCGAGGACGCTCGAGATGAGGACGATGCCGTTGAGCCCCATCGAGTGACGCGTCGAGAGCCGCTCGGCCACCGCGACCGCCCGGACGGTGCCGTAGGACTCCCCGAGGATGTACTTCGGCGACATCCAGCGGTCTTCGCGCGTGCACCACAGCCGGATCAGCTCGGTCACCTGCTCGATGTCCTTGCCGAAGCCGTGGAAGTCCTTCGGCTTGCCGCCCTCGACCGTGCGCGTGTGCCCGGTCGACATCGGGTCGATGAACACCAGGTCGGACACCGCGAGCAGGGTCTCGGGGTTGTCGACCAGGCGGTACGGCGGCGGGTGCGGTGCGGTCACGTCGCCCGGGTCGACGCGGCGGGGACCGAGCAGGCCCATGTGGAGCCAGATCGACGAGGAGCCCGGGCCGCCGTTGAACACGAAGGTGATCGGGCGGGTGGTGACCTCCGCGTCCTGCAGTGTGTATGCCGTCACCGACATCTCGGCGCGGGCCTTCCAGCCCTTGAAGACGTCGCCCTCGACCTCCTCCTCGCGGAGCACCACCCGGCCGGTGCGGGCGGTGTACGTGATCTCGCCGGCGCGGGTCCGCAGCGCGTGATGGGTGATCACGAGGTCGTCGACCGGGTCCGGCTTCTCGGTCTTCGGCTCGGGCTTGGGCTCGCCCTTCGCGTCCGCCTTCTGCTCGCTCATCCGCGGGTCAGCCCCGTTCCCCGCCGGGGACCCAGAGCACGTCGCCGCGCTCGCGGTTGGCGTAGCGGGCCAGGATGAAGACCAGGTCGGAGAGCCGGTTGAGGTAGAGGATCGGCAGCTTGTTCATCGTCTCGCCGTGCACCTCGTAGGCCGCCCACGCCGACCGCTCCGCCCGTCGTACGACGGTGCGAGTGACGTGGAGCTGCGCTGCGACCGGCGTCCCTCCTGACAGGATGAACGACCGGAGGTTCGGCAGGTCGGCGTTGAACTCGTCGCACCAGGCCTCCAGCCGGTCGACGTAGTCCTGGGTGATCCGGAG
>Ga0302263_10000097_pt1 | contig 36317 bp, 29 predicted proteins | sample II_Fen_N1_4_FD_194564 | JGI IMG/M metagenome (GOLD analysis project Ga0302263, IMG submission 194564) | Peat permafrost microbial communities from Stordalen Mire near Abisko, Sweden - II_Fen_N1_4 | ecosystem: Environmental > Terrestrial > Soil > Wetlands > Permafrost | place: Sweden: Abisko... | reverse complement strand
CGCCCAGGCCTGGCCGGACCCGGACGGCCTGGCCGCCGGCAGCACCCGACGCACCACGCCGAGGGTCTCGGCCGGCTCCAGCCAGCGGTCGGTGAGCACGGTGAGGTCGATCGACGCCTCGGGGTCGGGCGTGAGCACCACCCCGCTGCCGGCGATCCGCACCGACCCGTGCAGCCGCCGGGCCACGGCGACGAGCCAGCGCACCGCGCGCTCCTCGTCCCGCACCGGCAGCCCGTCGGGGAACGCGCGGTTGAGCCCCTCGCGGTCGCCGCCGCCCGGCCAGGGCGCCTCGCCCCGCGCGGCGGGGCAGTCGAGCCGCCACACCGTCGAGGTGGCGGCGGGCAGGCCGAGTCCCGTGGCCACGTGCTCGTCGGTGCGGTACGGCCCGACCAGCCGGGACAGCCGGCCCAGCCGCAACGCCCGGGCCGGGCGGGTCGAGGGCACCTGGCGCATGCCCAGCGCGGCGGTCACCACCGGCACCAGGCCGGTGCGCGGCGGCGGCTCGTAGGTCGAGGCGGCCTCCCAGCGCGCGGCGCCGAACCGGCTGGCGGCGAGCACCTCCACCTCGTCGGCGCCGACGTCGGCCGGCAGCGCCAGCAGGTGCTGGGTACGCGCCTGCGGGTCGTCGGGCGCCAGCAGCGGCGGCTCGCCGGCCATCACACCGTCGTGCGGTGGAAGTTCAGCCAGGACCGGGAGGCGGTGGGCCCACGCTGGCCCTGGTAGCGCGACCCGCTCGCGCCCGAGCCGTAGGGGTGCTCCGCCGGCGACGACAGCCGGAAGAAGCACAGCTGGCCCACCTTCATGCCGGGCCACAGCGTGATCGGCAGGGTGGCGACGTTGGACAGCTCGAGCGTCACGTGCCCGCTGAACCCCGGGTCGACGAAGCCCGCGGTGGAGTGCGTCAGCAGCCCCAGCCGGCCGAGCGAGGACTTGCCCTCCAGCCGCGCGGCCACATCGTCCGGCAGCGTCACCTGCTCGTACGTCGAGCCGAGGACGAACTCACCGGGGTGCAGCACCAGCGGCTCGTCCGGCTCCACCTCGACCAGCCGGGTGAGGTCCGGCTGCTCGGTCGACGGGTCGATCACCGCGTAGCGGTGGTTGTCGAACAGCCGGAAGTACCGGTCGAGGCGCACGTCGATGCTCGACGGCTGGATCATCGCCGGGTCGTAGGGGTCGAGGACCACACGGCCCGACTCGAGCTCGGCCCGGATGTCACGGTCGGAGAGCAGCACGTGCCCACGGTAGCGGGGGCGCGCCCGGTCGGCGGCGTTCGCCCGACCCGGCGGGCCAGCACCGGCCGTGGGCGGGGTGACGCAGAGCGGTCCCGTGTGGTTATGCTGTGCCAGGGAGCGCGTGGGAGCGCTCTCGCACCCCAGATCCGGGCGACCACCGGGACGCGGGTCGGCACGACGAGGAGCGGCCCCGCATCGCTGGGGGACCGGCCACGACGAAGGTGCCGCCCGTGCCGGCAGCTGAGAGGTACGCGACATGCAGTACGGCCACTTCGACGACGAGGCTCGCGAGTACGTCGTCACCACGCCGCACACGCCCTACCCGTGGATCAACTACCTCGGGTCGGAGCAGTTCTTCTCGCTGATCTCCCACCAGGGCGGCGGCTACTCGTTCTACCGCGACGCCCGGATGCGTCGGCTGACGCGGTACCGCTACAACAACATCCCGGCGGACGCCGGCGGCCGCTACCTCTACGTGCACGACGACGGCGACGTCTGGACGCCCACGTGGATGCCCGTCAAGGCGGACCTGGACCACTTCGAGGCCCGGCACGGCCTCGGGTACACGAAGATCACCGGCGAGCGCCGCGGCGTGCGCGTGGAGACCCTCGTCTTCGTCCCGGTCGGCGAGAACGCCGAGGTGCAGCGCGTCACGGTGACCAACACGTCGGACGCACCCAAGTCGCTCACCCTGTTCTCGTTCGTCGAGTTCTGCCTGTGGAACGCGCACGACGACCAGACGAACTACCAGCGCAACCTGTCCATCGGCGAGGTCGAGGTGGAGCAGGACGCCCCGCACGGCTCCGCGATCTACCACAAGACCGAGTACCGCGAGCGCCGCGACCACTACGCCGTGTTCGCCGTCAACACCCACGCGGACGGCTTCGACACCGACCGCGACACCTTCGTCGGCGCGTACAACTCGCTCGGCGAGGCGGCCGTGCCGCGCGCCGGCCACTCCGCCAACTCGGTGGCCTCGGGCTGGTACCCGATCGGGTCGCACTCCGTGCACGTCGAGCTGGCGCCCGGTGAGAGCCGCACGCTCGTCTACGTGCTCGGCTACGTGGAGAACCCCGACGAGGAGAAGTGGGCCGACGACGCCCACCAGGTGATCAACAAGACCCGCGCCCACGCGCTGACGTCCCGGTTCGCCACCACCGAGCAGACCGATGCGGCGTTCGACGCGCTGGTCACCTCGTGGACCGACCTGCTGTCCACCTACTCGGTGCGCAGCGGCGAGCCGAAGCTGGACCGGATGGTCAACATCTGGAACCAGTACCAGTGCATGGTGACGTTCAACATGAGCCGGTCGGCCTCGTACTTCGAGACCGGCATCGGCCGTGGCATGGGCTTCCGCGACTCCAACCAGGACCTGCTGGGCTTCGTCCACCTGATCCCGGCACGGGCCCGCGAGCGGCTCATCGACACCGCGTCCACCCAGCTGCCGGACGGTTCGGCGTACCACCAGTACCAGCCGCTGACCAAGCGCGGGAACAACGACGTCGGGTCCGGCTTCAACGACGACCCGCTGTGGCTGATCGCCGGTGTGGCCGCGTACGTGCGCGAGACGGGCGACCTGGCGATCCTCGACGAGGGCGCGCCGTTCGACAACGAGCCCGGCACCGAGGTGCCGCTCTTCGAGCACCTGACGCGCTCGTTCGAGCACGCGGTGACGCACCGTGGCCCGCACGGTCTGCCGCTGATCGGCCGCGCCGACTGGAACGACTGCCTCAACCTCAACTGCTTCTCCACCACGCCGGGCGAGTCGTTCCAGACGACGGAGAACAAGGCCGGCGGCGTCGCGGAGTCGGTGTTCATCGCCGCGATGTTCGTCAAGTACGGCGAGGAGTACGCCCAGCTGGCCGAGCGTCACGGGCTGCCGGACGTCGCGGCGCGGGCTCGCGGCCTCGTCGAGGAGATGCGCACGGCGACGATGGAGCACGGCTGGGACGGCCGCTGGTTCCGGCGCGCGTACGACTTCTTCGGCAACCCGATCGGCACCGACGCGAGCGACGAGGGCAAGATCTGGATCGAGCCCCAGGGGTTCGCCGTGCTGGCGGGCATCGGGATCGGCTCCGGCCCGGACGACGTGTCCTCCCCCGCGGTGCAGGCCCTCGACGCGGTCGAGGAGATGCTCGGCACGCCGCACGGCCTCGTCCTGCAGTACCCGGCCTACACCACGTACCACATCGAGCTCGGCGAGGTGTCGACCTATCCCCCGGGGTACAAGGAGAACGGTGGCATCTTCTGCCACAACAACCCGTGGGTGGCGATCGCCGAGACGATGGTCGGCCGCGGCGACAAGGCGTTCGACCACTACCGCCGCATCTCGCCCGCGTACCGCGAGGAGATCAGCGACGTCCATCGCCTCGAGCCGTACGTGTACGCGCAGATGATCGCGGGCAAGGAAGCGGTGCGCGCCGGCGAGGCGAAGAACTCGTGGCTCACCGGCACCGCGGCCTGGAACTTCGTCGCGGTCTCGCAGTACCTGCTCGGCGTGCGCCCGGACTTCGACGGCCTGGTGGTCGACCCGCAGATCGGGCCGGACGTGCCGGAGTTCACCGTGACGCGGGTCGCGCGCGGCGCGACGTACGTGGTGTCGGTGACCAACTCCGGTGCGCGGGGCTCGCGCGCCACGCTCGTCGTCGACGGCACGCCGATCGCCGGGAACCTCGTGCCGTACGCGCCGGCCGGTGCGACGGTGCACATCCAGGCGACGCTCTAGGTCGCCGGGACCGGACCGGGGGCCAGGCGATGACGCTGCTCGACGAGGTCACGACCCGGGGCGACGAGCCCCGGCGGACCATCGTCGCGCCATCGGTGGACCCCGCGCCGGTGGACGCGGCCCCGGTGCCGGACGACGACCCGCGAGTGGTGCGCATCGCCGACGCGACCTGGTCCGTCGACGTGCTGCCCGGGACGGGCGCCGCGCTCGGCGCGGGGCGCATCCGCACCCCGGACGGCGTGTGGCGCGACCTGCTGCGCCCCACCAGCCGCGTCGGCCGGGGAACGCCCGAACGGTGCGCGAGCTTCCCGATGATCCCGTGGTCCAACCGGGTGCGCGACGGCGTGCTGCGCTTCGCCGGCCGCGAGCACCGCCTGCAGCGCGACTGCGCGGACGGCAGCGCCATCCACGGCGCCACCCGGTACGCCGCGTGGGACGTGATGGACCGGGGTCCGGCGCACGTCGTCGTCGAGCTGGACACCCGCGGCCAGGTGGGCATCAACTTCCCGTGGGACTTCGTCGCGCGCCTGCAGTACGCGGTGCGGGACGGCGCGCTGACCATTACGACGAGCCTGCGCAACGTTGACCGCGAACCGTTCCCCGGCGGGTTCGGCCACCACCCCTACCTGCAGCGCACGCTGGCGCCGGTCGGCGCGGTGCCGCCTCGGCCGGTCGGCCGGCCACTGATCCAGGTGCCCGCGCACGCCTGCTACCAACTGACCGGGGCGATGCCCACCGGGCCGGCCGTGCCGCTCACCGCACGGGCCGACTTCCGCACACCCCGCCGGCTCGACGAGGCCCTGGTGGACGACGTGCTGACCGCCCGCGAGCCGGGCGTGCCCGCCACCATCCGGTATGACGACCCCGACGTGCTCGTGGAGCTGTCCGCCGACCCGGTGTTTGAGCACCTCGTCTTCTACTCCCCCCGCGGCCGGGCGTACTTCGCCCTGGAGCCGGCGACCAACGTCAACGACGGGGTCGCGCTGTTCGAGGCGGGGGTGCCGGGCACCGGGGTGTTCGTCCTGGAGCCGGGCGAGGAGCGCACCGGGGTGTGCGCCCTGACCGTCCGCACGTAGCCGGCGCGGTCGCCGTTTCGGCGTCGGCCCTTCGGGGGTCAGCCCCGCAGGTCGAGCACCATCCGCTGGCCGCCGTCGTACGTCTCCACGACGACGAAGCCAACCCGCCCGTAGAACGCGATCGCGTCGACGTTGGCGGCGTCCACGTCCAGGTGCACGCCGGGAACGCCGCGCGCTCGCAGCTCGTCGGCCAGCGCGCCGATGAGCCGGCGCCCCCAGCCCGCGCGCTGCAGCCGCGGCAGCAGGTCGATGTGCAGGTGGGCGGGCGCGTCCGCCGGGAACGGCTCGCGCGGCGGATGGTGCATCCGCTCGACGAGCACGTGGTCGGCGGTGCCGTCGTGCGGGTCGTCGTGCGCCGGGTACTGGGCACGCAGCACCGGCCACCACCGGTCCTCGAGCCAGTCGGCGAAGTGTGCCGTATCTGCGGTCGCGACGACGTAGCCGCCCACACCCTCGTCGTCCGCGACGACGAAGCACAGCCCCGGGTCGGCCACCGCATACGGCCCGGCGTACACGTGACCGAGCAGGTCGGGGTTGCCGTAGAGCCGGCTCGCGTCGCGGCCGGCGTCGCCGGTGAGCAGGCACACGCGGTACAGACCGGCGGTGTCGGCGGGGTGGAACGGACGCAGCGTCGCGGTCACGGGACCACTGTGCCAGCACGTCAGCGGGGGTTGGAACCGGGCGGACGGGACCGGGTAGGATCGTCGGCGCAGCGCCGCCGGGGGTCTTCGGGCCGGCCGGAACGCGCCGCGCGGGTGTAGTTCAATGGCAGAACTTCAGCTTCCCAAGCTGAGAGCGCGGGTTCGATTCCCGTCACCCGCTCCCTTGTTTCCGCAGGTCAGGGCGTTACAGCGGCCCTGTCGGACCTCCCTGGGACCCTTGTGCTGGTCGGCTCGTGCCATAACGTGCCATAGCGAAGAGGTCCGACCATGACCACTGCGACCGCAGCCCGACGCCACCGCCGCGCCTCCGGCGCCGTCCGCCGACTCCCGTCCGGGCGATGGCAGGCCCGGTACACCGGGCCGGACGGCGCGCTGAGAACCCTGGGCACGTTCCCGACCAAGGCCGAGGCGGACCAAGAGCTGGCGCACGAGGTTTCCCGGCTGGCGCGAGGGGTGTGGCGGGACCCGCGGCTGGGCGAGCAGCTCGTCGGGGAGTGGTTCCGTGGGTGGATCGCGACGCGGGCGGATCTGGCGCCCAGTACGCGGGCGTTGTACGGGCAGCTGCTGGAGCGGTGGATCGACGCCGACGTGCCTTTGCCAGTCGGCGGCGGCGCGGGTGGTGGCCGGGGCGGCGGCCCGGCGGCGAGCGCGCGGATGCGAACCGTTCGGCTGGGCGCGCGGACGTTGGCGTCGGTCACCCCCGCCGAGGTGCGTGAGTGGGACGCCGCGGTGCTCGCGGAGGCCGGCCGCCGGGCGGCTGAACGATGGCGGCGCGCCGGGTCGAGCCCGACTCGTGTCAACGCCGAGATCCGGGCGTGGGCCGTGGCCAACGGCCGCGCCGTCGCGTCGACCGGGCGGCTCCCGGCGGCGCTGCGCGAGGCATGGCTCGAGGCGAGCGGCGGCGTGGTGGTCGACCCGCGGGCAGAGCGCAGCAACCTCGGCCACACCGAGGCCGCCCAGGCCTACCGCCTGTTGCACACCGGCATGTCACAGGCGGTGTCCGACGGCCTCATCCCCGCCAACCCCTGCGCGATCAAGGGCGCGAGCCAGCGGGACTCCCGGCACCGCACCGAGCGCCGCGTGCTGACGCCCGACGAGCTGTGGGCGCTGGCCGACGCGATGCCCGAGCGGTACAGAGCCGCCGTCATCGTGTCGTTCCTCAGCGGGCTGCGCGCAGGCGAGCTGTTCGCACTCCAGCGCCGCCACGTGGACCTGGCGGCCGGGACGATCCGCGTCGAGCAGTCGCTGGCGCGGCCTGGCACCGGTGGTGGTCGGTTCTCGTCGACGAAGTCCCGCGCAGGCGTTCGCACCGTCGTCCTCCCGGCCGCGGCGGTCGAGGCGCTCACGAAGCACCTGACCCGGTTCACCCCGGCCGGCCGCGACGCATTGGTCTTCGGCACCAGCACCGGCCGGCCGCTCACCGGCGGCAGCCGCACCACGATGTTCGCCCGAGCCCGCAAAGCCATCGGCCGCGACGACCTCACCTGGCACGACCTGCGCCACTCCGCGATGACGCTCGTCGCCCTGACCGGCGCCACCCTGCCCGAGCTGATGCAGCGCGCCGGACATTCAACGCCCCGGGCCGCCCTGCACTACCAGCACGCCGCCGACGACGCCCAGCGCCGCATCGCCGAGCGCCTCGACGCCGCGGTCGGCGTTAGGGCACCGACTCGGAGGTGACTGCATAGTGCACACCGGCACGCGACGAAGCATCGGGGCCGGGCCTAGGAGAGGAGCAGTTCCTCGAGGTACTTCGGGTACTCCGTTGAGACGATGGTGGATCTGACGGAACCCGATCGGTCGCCGCGACTGTAGGCGTAGCCGACGAATGACGGGAGGTCGAGTCCACTCGCCAGCGCTCTGGACGGCGTCGGAGGGGGAGCCGAAGTCCTGGCCTCGAAGGTGAAGCGGCCTTCGGTCACAGTGACCAGGGCGATGCCGTGGACGAGGGCGAAGTCGAGGGCTCCCTGCTGGAACGGGGCGGTGGAGATCAGAACCGCCTTGTGGGCGCCCACCGACTGGAGTTTCTGGTGCAGGACCTGGACCAGCTCCCGCTTGATCGGGTTCTTGTGGTGCTTCGCCTCTACGACGACGAGGAAGTCCATGCCTCCGAGCTCGTACCTGACCGTGGCGTCGAAGTTGTAGGTGCCGTCGGTACCGCGAACCACTTCGTGGGTCTGCACGCGAAGACTGCCAACGGCCTCGCTGAGCTCGAGGGCGTCGAACAGCGACGTGACGAACTCCTCGAACTCCGCGGGAGTGAGCTCCGCGGGTGGGTAGACGGCGGTCGGGCGGGCGACCACGTCATCAGGGCCACTCACGTCAGGCTCACTCGCACGTTGACGGTCACCCAGAAGCCACCGAGTGCGATCTGTGTCACCGCGAGCAAATGGACGGAGCCAGGGGTTGAGACGACGGTGTGCGCGGATCGGAACCCGTAGCGCAGGCGGTCCTCCCAGATCCGCGAAAGCGCGGCCGCGATGGCAGGGGCGTCACTTGCCCGCCCGGTCGCTTCCCCCACGATTAGCCACTCCCCGGCCGGTGCGCTTGAGACGCGCATACCCCGCCACAAGTCCGGGTCCTCATCGGCATGGGCCCCGTCTCCGAGGTGGGCGCACGCGTCTATCTCCATACCGAGCAGGTTGTCTCCGTCGCTCGCCGGGCTGGAGGCACAGATCTCGGCGCGGGTTCTACCGAACTCCTCCAGGCCGACCATGGACGCATCCTCGCGCACTCTGTGCCCGGCTCGGGCGAAGACCGCCTCTGTGGCGGCCGGCCGCTACCTGTCGACCGGTGGCACCGCGACTGACCAGAGCCACAACTCGATCGGCAGCCGCCGGCCGCTGACCCTCCGGACCACATCAGCGGCGGCATGACCGATAGCTTCGTGAGCATGGATGACCGAGGCTGCGACTACTGCCGCGACGACCAGAACATGCACTTCGGCCATGTCGAACAGATCGCCTCCAACGAGGACGGGGGCGTGTTTCTGCGATGCCCGCAGTGCCGCTGGTTGTACCTGGACCCGTGCGACGGGCATTCCGAGCCCTACCACACCGACTCTGGCACCGCGGCGAGCTGGTTTGGCTTCCCCGCTGACAGCGACAGATCCGGGCGCTAGTCGGTCGAGAAGTACGGCGCGACGGCGAGCCAGACCTCGGGGCGAGCACCATCCCCGCGGGAGCCGACGGCCGGTGCCACAAAGTCTGGAACAGATGCTGGATGAGGCAGTTCAGGCCGAGGCCTCACTGACGGGACACGCTTCCGGCTAGCACTTGCATCTTCAAGGCAGCGTTCCAGCAGGGCAGCGACGTCGAGCTCAAGCCACGCAGGGAGCTGGAGTGATGAGTCACTGAGATCGGCCAAGGCGTTCTTGGGATCCGAGAGCGCGGTCCAGACCAGAATGCCTCGACACCATGTCAGCAATGCCCTATCGATCGGACCTCTGATCCAGGTCTTGAGCCCGCGGTCAAGAGCGTGAACCGCGTTCCTCGGTTCACGCTTGAGCAAAGCGGATGTTGCGTACAGCAGCCAAGCGTCCGGGAGCCACGCACCACCGCCCCATCCGACCCATGACTTGGTCCAGTCGTGAACGCCGCGCCAGTCACCCTCCGAGAGGACCTCAAGCGCTCGATCTCGGCAGTCGCTGCCCCACTTGGCGACATCGCCGCCAGGCACCATCGTCGGGTCGAACGCCACGGGCCTGAGCATGCCATCGCTCGGCAGGCAGTGTCCGAACATCGGCACGTGCGGACGCTGGGGGCGGCTGCTCGACTGATCGAGCAGCCGCTGACGGAAACTGATGTGCGGCTCGCGCTGCAGCGCCAAGACGTCATCGGCACGCAGTGCAAGACGAGTCTCGGCTGCTAGGGGCTACTCCAGCACCACGGGATCGGCCCACTCCCAGATGAGCGCCCCCGTCAGCGTGAGGGGTGTCAGCAGTGCGATCACGGCGTCGGCTTGGCCCTCGGTCACGACGTCCACTGCGCAGTAACTGCCGGCGTGCCCTCGGAACTCCGTCAGGACGCCGATCTGTTCCAGCCCACCGTGCAGGTCTTCGTGCCCCTCATGGGCGTAGGCCGGGTCCTGAACAGCAACCCGGATGGTTCGGTGTCCAACCTTGGACTCCACCCGATACGCGCCGTCGGCACTGGTCATCGTGATGACGTCACCAAGCGACAGACCATAGGTGAAGAACGGGATGCAGCAGAGTTCGTGTCGCCGGCTGTCATCGGTGTGCGTCCACACCTGCTCGAAGTGCCCAGGTAGGCCATCCGCGGTCAGGTCGAGCTGGACGATGTAGTTGCTGCGCTGCCGCCCGGCGGGCTCCCCGTGAGTGACGACCTTCGACTCATCGATCACCGGGTCTCCTTCCCACACCTGACCGGTGCGCGCCGGGCGACCTCGTCAGGGACGAGCTCATCGCCGGAGACACGAAGCGACGCCACGGAGCGAGCTAGGTCGGCCATCAGCCAACGCTATGGCCCGCCGCGGCCGTTCGGGACCGGCCCGTGCGGCGCGTGTTGTCTCCCTTCTGCACACCTGTTGGTGAGGGCGGTGCCGCCGGAGGCCGGGCGCAGCCCCACGTTGGTCGCTCGCGCGCACCCATACAGGTGGAGCACGTCTGCATCCAGTGCCGGCCGAACGTCGGAGGGCCTGCGGGAAGGAGGTAGTCGCGGTGATGGGCATGCACAAGCTGCTGACCGGCGACGGCTACACCTACCTGACCCGGCAGGTCGCCGCCGGAGACGCCGGGCTGTCGGCCGCCGAGCCGCTCGTCGTCTACTACCAGGCGACGGGGACGCCGCCGGGTCGGTTGTGCGGGTCGGGCCTTGCCGGGCTCGGCGGCGAGCAGGGCCAGGTGCGGACCGGCGACATCGTCACCGAGGCGGGGATGGCCGCGGTGTTCCGGGACGGCTGCGACCTGATCACGGGCCACCCGCTCGGTCACGCGTATGCGGATCGGCGGGCACGTCCGGTCGTGGGGTTCGACCTGACGTTCACCATCCCGAAGTCGGCGTCGGTCCTGTGGGCTCTTGGCGAGGAGCCCACCCGCCGAGCCGTGGTCGCCGCGCACCACGCCGCCGTGGCCCAGGCGCTGGCGTTCGTCGACGACCAGGTGGTCCGCACCCGCGTGGGCGCAGGGGGGCGTCGGCAGATCCGCACCCTCGGCATGGTCGCGGCGGCATTCGACCACTACGACTCCCGCGCCGGGGACCCGAACGTGCACACCCACGTGGTGCTGGCGAACAAGGTCCAAGGCCCCGACAAGCGATGGCGGTCCCTCGACGGCAAGACAATCCACGCCGCTACCGTCACCGTCTCGGAGCTGTACGACGGGCTGGTCGCCGACGAGCTGCATCGCCGCCTCCACGTCGCATGGTCGGCGCGGCACCGGGGTGTCGACCGCAACGAGGCGTTCGAGATCGACGGCATCGACGACGGCCTGCTGCGGGCGTTCTCGTCCAGGTCGGAGCGGATTCACGAGGTCGAGCTCGACTGGGCCGAGGAGTTCCGCGCCACGCGGGGTCGCGGCCCGTCACGCCTGGAGACCATCCGCGCACGCCAGCACCTGACGCGTGTGACTCGGCCGGCGAAGGTCGTCCGTCCGCTGACCGAACTGCTCACCGAGTGGGGCAACCGCGCCCGCGCACTGACCGGCGTCGAGCCGCAGGATCTGACCGCCCGGGCGCTGGCCGGCGACTACTCCCGCGGCCTGCAGGCCCACGACGTCGGGCCGGTCACCCGGGCGGCTCTGATCGCCCAGGTGCTCGACGACGTCAGCGGCCGTCGGTCCGTGTGGTCCACCTGGAACCTTGGCGCGGCCGCCGCCCGGGTCGCCATGCCGCTGCGTATGGCGTCTCCCCGCCAGCGCCTGCGGTTGCTCCACGAGCTCACCACAGCCGCCGCGGACCGGTGCGTGCAGCTGGACGACACCCGCGACCCCGCCACCCGCCGGATCGGGGAGGCCCAGTTCACGTCCGTGGAGCTGCTCGGCGCCGAGCGTGTGCTGCTCGACGCGGCGGAGGCGACGGACTTCCCGCTCGCGCTGCGCGGGTGGGAAGCGCGGACACTGCCCGACGCCCCCGAGCTCGCCGACCTCTCCTCCGACCAGTCGACGGCGGTGCAGGCAGCCCTGACGTCCCCGCACCGGCTCGACGTGCTGGTGGGTCCGGCGGGCTCTGGCAAGACGACGACCCTTGCCGCGCTCACCGCCGTCACCCTGCGCCACGGACGGCCAGTCGTCGGGCTGGCCCCGTCGGCGTCGGCGGCCCACACCCTGCGGGAGGCCCTAGGCATCCGCACCGAGACCACCGCGAAGTGGCTGTACGAGGCATGCGGGGCCGGCGCCGCCGCCCGCTCCCTCACCTACGACCGGGCACAGGAGGTGTTGCTCACCCCCGGCGCACCGCGCAGCGAGATCACGGCCGCGAACGAGCGCATGTGGCGAGCACGGTCCGACCAGGACACCTGGCGGTTCTCGCGGGGCCAGGTCGTCATCGTCGACGAGGCCTCGCTGGCCGACACCCGCACCCTGGCCACGCTGGTCCAGCTCGCCGAACAGGCCGATGCGAAGGTGCTGCTCGTCGGCGACCACCTGCAGCGCGGGGCGGTCGGCGCCGGTGGGGCGTTCGGCATGCTCGCCCGTCGCGGCCCGACCGCCGAGCTCACTGCGCTGCACCGGTTCGTCCACCCGTGGGAGGCCCGCGCCTCGCTCGATCTGCGTCACGGACAGCCAGACTCGCTGGACGCCTACGCCGCGCACGGCGCGATCAGCGCGGGGGACCTGGATCTCGTCATTGACCAGGCGCTGGATGCCGGCGACGCCGCAGCGTCCGCCGGGCGGGTTGCGCTCCTGCAGGCCGCCGACCTCCGCACCGTCCGCGAGCTCAACGCCCGGGCGCGCCAGCGGGCGGTTGTGCGTGGGGAGGCCGGGGCCGACGGTGTCGGCCTGCACGACGGGCTCGTCGCTGGGGTGGGGGACCGCGTCGTGACCCGCTACAACGACCGGCGGCTCCGCGCTGGCGACGGGTACGTCCGCAACGGTGCCCTGTGGGACGTGGCCGCGATCGATCCCGACGGGGCGATGCGGGTCCGGCCTGCCTTGCCGACGCCGCCGCGTGGCGGGACCGGCAGGTGGCGGAAGGGGATTCAGCAGCCGGGCGACGGCACGGTGCGCCTTCCGGCGGAGTACGTCGCTGCCCACGTGGAACTCGGGTACGCCGTGACCACCGCACGCTCGCAGGGCCTGACTGTCGACGAGTCGCACACCATTGCCACGCCAGGGATGGCCCGCGAAGACCTATACGTGGCGCTCACTCGCGGGCGTCAGGCGAACCGTCTGTACGTGGCGACCGACGTCGTCGATGACGACTGCCCGCCCGGCATCGCCGGCACCGACGGCCGCCAGACCGCCCGGCAGGTGCTCGACCAGATTCTCGCGACCAGCCACGCCGAGCTGTCGGCGACCGAGACCTGGGCGGCGTTCCACCCGCTCGAGGACGCCCCGGTGCCGCCGCCCGCGCGGCTGGACGCGCTGTCGCCGCGGTACGTCGAGCGGCTCGAGGCGCGAGGCGCCATCGGCCGGGCCCGCGCGTTCCGGGCGCCGCCGCATCCGGCGCCCGTCAGCCCGCCACCGCCCGTCATCGAACGGGTTGGGCCATGACGGGCGGCGGAGCGACGAGGGACCACCGAGGGAGGGCGTCGCCGCGAGCCCGGTCGACCGACGCCATCCACCCCAACAACTTGGCCACCGATCCGAGTCACCCGAAGGAGGACACCATGGCCATCACCGCGGCGGATCCCACCCGATCACCGTTCCTGACCGTCGCCCAAGCCGCCGACGAGCTCGCCGTGACCGACCGCTTCATCCGCAAGCTCATCGCCGACGGCCAGCTGCGCGCCGTCAAGGTCGGCGAGCGCGTCGTCCGCATCCGCAGGACCGACCTCGAGGACCTCCTCAGGCCGGCCCGCGTCATCCCGCACCTCGGGCGCCGGTGACCAGGCCGTCGAGCCGCGGAACCGTGCTCGACGGGACGTGGCGGCCGAGCCTCGGCCGTGGTCGAGGCTCGACCGTGGTCGAGTTCCTGGCTCCAACTTGATCAGAGACCCATGGGTTCGAGTTCGGGGCGGGGACGGATACCGCTACCGGAGTCACCCGGCGACCTACTTGCAGCGGGTGTCGCGGCTGCTATGGTGAAGCCATTACTCCCCGCCCTCCCCTCTGGGGACTGGCGGGGACTTTTTTCTGGAGGATCGTGCTGCGTGGCGCCGCGGGTGGTGGTCTTCGTCGACTACCAGAACGCCCATGCCTCCGGGCACACCTTGTACTGCGACGCGTCCGACCCGATCTACAACTGCCTGGTCGATCCGCTGAAGTTGGCGCAGCTCCTCGTCGCTAGGCGTGCTCCTGGCGGGACCCTCCAGGAGGTACGCGTCTACCGGGGCCGGCCGGACCCCCGCAAGGAGCCGAAGCTTACGGCAGCCAACGACAAGCACTTCGATGCTTGGAAGAGCGACGCCCGAGTGATGGTGAAGCGGCGCCCGCTCATGTACCCCCAGGACTGGAGCGAGCCGGGGTGCGTCGAACGGCCGCGGGAGAAGGGCATCGATGTCTCGCTCGCGATCGACATGGTGCGGCTGGCTTACGAGAAGAAGTACGACGTTGGCATCCTCTTCTCGCGTGACACCGACCTGAAGCCACCTCTAGAGATGGTGCGCGACCTCAAGCTCGCACACGTCGAAGTGGCGGGTTGGGACGGCGCCTCGGTGTTGAAACTCCCCGGCCTCTACCTGCACAAGCTCAGCAGGCAAGACTTCGTTGCTGTCCGAGACACGCGCCGATACGTCGTCTAGGAGCCCACACGCAGCAGCCGGAGCGCGTGGTCCATGCAAGCCCTCGCTGGCGACGGCGCTTCGAGGCACGGTGCGAACGTGGCGCCCCGACACGGGCCAACCCACTGAGTCAGCCCCTTATGGCATGCCATAACGTGCCATAAGGGGGTTCAGAACCAGCCCTCTCGGTTCATCTCGGTGTAGGCTCGAAAGCGTCTGACCAGCACTTCTACCCGGTCACCCAGGGCCGGAAACCCGGCAGAGTCGATTTCCCAAGCTGAGAGCGCGGGTTCGATTCCCGTCACCCGCTCCGAGGTCCGACCATGGCCATCGCGACCGTAGCCCGACGCCACCGCGGCGCCCCTGGCGCCGTCCGCCCGACTCCCGCCGCCCTCAGCGCGGCGCGAGCGTGCGTCCCGACGCCACCCCCTAACGACTGACCGAGTCCAGCACCTCGGCGAGCTCCGCAGGTCGGCTCACCATCGGCCAGTGCCACGTCGGAAGCTCGACGTAGGTCCAGTCGCCGTCGACCATGTGCGCGAACACCGGCGCGTAGGGAGCCATCTCACGCAGCTGCGCAAGGCTGAAGGTGCACAGCACGCCCGTCCGTGGCAGCCGCTCCCAGGCACCCGTGAGCGAGACCGGCTGGGTGGCGGTATGCCAGGGCTGCGGCTGCGAGCCTTCGACCAGCGCGGCGACGGCGGCGTCGTCGACCTCGGGCACCCCGGCGGCGAGCACGGCCCAGGGCGGCGGCGGCAGCTTCCAGCCCTCGCCGTGCGTCATCACCAGAGCCTCGTTGGCCGCGCGCGCGCCGGGTCCCTCGAAGTCGGCCTGCGCCATCCCGTCCGGCAGGGGCCCCGAGTCGATGTAGACCAGGCGCGCCACGCGCTCAGGCACGCGGTCCGCCGCACCGGTCGTCACGAGGGCGCCGTAGCTGTGGCCGACGAGGACGACGTCGTGCAGGTCCTGCTGCTCGAGCAGGTTCACGACGTCGTCGATGTGGGTCGTCAGGTCGGTCTGCGGCGAGGCGAGGTGGGCGCGCTCGCCCATTCCCGCCAGGTCGACGGCGTGCACGACGTGGCCGCGCTCCCTCAGCGAGTCGGCGACGGGGCGCCAGACCCAGGCGCCGAGCCAGAAGCCGGGGACGAGGACGTAGGTGGCGGTGTTCATGGCGGCAACGCTAGGCTGGATTCTGGACAGATCCCGCCCGGTATGCAGAGCCTGCATCCAGCACTTTCCCAGAAGCGCCGAGGAGGGCCGTGACCAGCCCCACCGCTCGCGTGCTCGCCATGCTGGAGCTGCTCCAGGCGGGCGGGCAGCACACCGTCGGCGATCTCGCTGCTCGGCTCGGGGTCGACAAGCGCACCATCCGGCGCTATGCCGAGCACCTCGCCGACCTCGGCATCCCCGTCCAGGTGCAGCGGGGCAGGTACGGCGGCTATCGCCTCTCACCGGGCTACAAGCTGCCGCCCCTGATGCTCACCGACGACGAGGCCGTTGCCGTCGTCCTGGGCCTGCGGGCTGCGGAACGCGCAGGGCTTGCCACCACCGAGCACGCGGCGACGGCGAGCGCGCTGGCCAAGGTGTCGCGGGTGCTGCCGAAGGCCCTGGGCCGGCGGCTGGACAGCCTGCTCTCGACCGCGCAGTTCACGACCCCGGTGCGTGCCGCCGCTCCCGCAGACGCCGACACGCTGCTCGGTCTCGCCTCGGCTGCGCAAGCGCGGCGCACCGTCGTGATCGCGTACACCGCCTGGGACGGGCGGGAGTCGCAGCGTGAGCTCGACGTCTACGGTCTGGTGTTCCACTCCGGCCGGTGGTACGTCACCGGGCACGACCACGGCCGTGATGCCGTGCGGACCTTCCGCCTGGACCGCATCACCTCAGTCGAGCAGGGCGACGGGTCTTACCTCGTTCCCGCAGACTTTGACGCCAGCACGCAGGTCGTCTCGGGCATCGCGGCGGTCGGGTGGTCGCACGAGGTCTCCGTCGTGCTGAGGACCACCCTTGCGGAGGCGGGCGAACGACTGTCGCCGAGCGCCGGACGGCTGAGCGAGCACGTCGGCGGTGTGCTCCTCGAGACGCGCGCCGAGCACCTCGACGGCATGGCCTGCATGCTGGCCGGGCTCGGCTGGGACTTCGAGGTGATCACCCCGGACGCCCTGCGCGACGAGGTCCTCGCCCTGTCCGACCGCCTCCGGGTCAGCGCGGTGCGCAGCACCGGCGCCGGCACCGGCACCGGCACCACGGCGACGCCGCAGAGTCCTTGAGTCAGTCGGTCGGTCCGCCTCCAGCGCACGTGGCGCACCGGCAGGAGCCCCTTCGGCCGGCGCCGTCACCGACAGTCGTCGGGCACGCGCGGGCAGTCCGGGAGATGCTGATGCGGACCGGCGTCCCTTCCGAAAGGGGTCTGACATGACCCGCGTTCGCCTGGACCTGTTCACCTCGCTGGACGGCTACACGCCGGCCGACCCGACGCCGGACGCTCCGATGGGAGCCGACTGGGGACGCCTCACGGCGTCGTACGCCGCGACCCGCACATTCCGCGAGCGCCTGGGGGAGCCCGGCGGCACGGGCACGACGGGCGTCGACGAGCGATATGCCGCCGCGTTCTTCGAGGGCGTCGGCTCCGAGATCATGGGCGCCGGCATGTTCGGGTTCCACGCCTTTCCCGACGACGCGGACTGGAAAGGGTGGTGGGGTGACGAGCCGCCGTTCGGCACCCCGGTCTACGTCCTCACCCACACCGCACCGCGTCCGTCGATCCCGATGGAGGGCGGGACGACGTTCCACTTCCGGAACGCCACCATCGAGGACGTGCTCGCCGAGGCGAGGCAGGCTGCCGGTGGACTGGACGTGCGCGTCGGCGGCGGGTACAGCACCGCCCGCGACTTTCTGCGTGCCGGCCTGGTCGACGACGTGCACCTCATGGTCGCCCCGATCTTCCTGGGACGGGGGCACCGGCTGTGGGACGACCTGCGCGGCGTCGAGCTCACCCACGAGGTGAGGACGGAAGTGGCCGAGAGCGGCGAGATCCACGTGACGCTGACGCGATAGGACGGGCTCACCACGCAGGTCGCGCCGTCGTCAGCGCGTGCGCTCAACCGGCCTGATCGAGGGTCAGCCCGTATCGGATGGCCTCCCACAGGACCTCGACGTCGACGACCGAGAGGCGCCGGAACTTGATGCAGTAACCCGTGAGGGTGGCCTTGCCGATCGCCTCGCCGTAGGTGCGTGCGAGGTGGGTCTTGTCGTCGAGTCCCAGCACATAGACCGAGATGCCCGCCGTGTTGGCGCTCAGGCCGATGCGAAAGGACTCCCGCGACGACCCGTCGGCATGGGTGCTGGTGTAGGCGCCATAGCCGATGGTGGGGTTGGCCACGACCTTGCCGGCCTCGTTCGTGCCGTCGCTGAACCACAGCCGGCACTCGGGGAACTCCGCCAGCACTCGCGCGTGCAGCGCTCGGAGGTCGGACTGCTTGGGTTCGGGCAGACTGGCGAGGTAGGCCTCGACCCGCTCAGGGATCCCCATCCCGCGGATGCTAGCGATCGGGGGACGGTGCGGAACAGGCCCGGAGAGGAGGTGTCCGTGAGGCGACCGACGCTCTTCCTGACGGTGGGGCTCCCGGCCACCGGGAAGACCACCGCGGCGCGACGCATCGAGACCGAGCAGCGGGCCCTTCGTCTGACGAAGGACGAATGGGTGAAGGCCCTCTATGGGCACGACAACCCGCCGTCGGCCCAGGCCGTGATCGAAGGTCACCTGATCCAGGTCGCCCTGCGAGCCCTCGCGCTCGGCACCAGCGTCGTGATCGACTTCGGCCTCTGGAGCAGGGACGAACGCACCGCTCTGCGGCAGGCGGCGGCGGACCTCGGTGCGCTGGTGGAGATCCACTACTTCGCGCTCAGCCCGGCCGAGCAGCGCCGCCGAGTTGGCGAGCGCCAAGCGGAGGCATCACACACGACGTGGCACATGTCCGACCAGGAGCTCGCCGGTTGGGCCGCGACGTTCGACATCCCCACGCCGGGTGAGCTCGACGGCAGTGAGCCTCTGGACGAGCCACCGGCCGGGTTCGCGACCTGGGACGAGTGGCGGCGGCACCGCTGGCCGCCGTCGGTGCGCACCGACATGCCCGACGACCCGACGCCGACCAACCGGGCGGCCCTGCTGCTCGCCCTGCACGCGGGGCCGGGCTTCGTCCTTCCCAACGCCTGGGACCCGGGGTCCGCCCGGATCCTCGAGCAGGTCGGCTTCCCGGCCATCGCCACCACCAGCGCGGGCATCGCCTGGTCCTGCGGGGTCCCGGACGGCGGAGCGCTGGACCGCGACACGATGCTCGAGCAGGTCGGTCGCATCGTGGCCGCGGTGAACGTCCCAGTGACCGCGGACCTCGAGGCCGGGTACGGCGACACGGCCGACGACGTCGGCCGCACGGTGGCCCTGGCCGCGCAGCTCGGGGCGGCAGGCTGCAACCTGGAGGACGCCCAGGCGGGCAGGTTGTTCGCCGTCGACGAGGCCGTCGACCGCATCGCGGCCGCCCGGGCCGCGGCGCCTGCGGGCACCTTCGTGCTCAACGCCCGCACCGACACCTACTTCGTCGGCACCGCCGGCGACGCGTTCGCCGAGACCGTCGAGCGGGCGGTCCGGTACGCCGAGGCCGGCGCGGACTGCGTCTTCGTGCCCGGAGTCGTCGAGGCGGACACGATCCGGAAGCTCGCCGCGGCCATCCCGGTGCCGCTCAACGTGGTGGCGGGGTTGGCCAACCTCATCGACGCGCCCACGTTGTTCTCGCTCGGCGTCCGACGGGTCAGCCTCGGGGGGAGCCTGGCGCGCGCCTCGCTCAGCCTGCTGGAGCGCGCCGGCCGGGAGCTGCTCGACTCCGGCACCCTCGGATTCCTCGACGGCGTGATCGGGTACGCCGACCTGCAGCGACGCTTCGGCGCCTGACCGAGGAGGTCCTGCACGGCGCGCCTGCGTCGGGAGCAACGGTCGCTACGGCCGGTGCATCCCGACCGTCTCGAGCCCGGCCGGCCCCGCCACCACCGTGACCTCAGCGGCGCCGGACCCCTGCACCGCGGCGACCACGTCGTCGAGCACCCACGGCCCGGCGAGGCCGTCGGCACGTGCCCACAGGTCCACCCGGGCGCCCGTCAGGTGCTCGAGCGCCCCGACGACGGCGGGGTCGGGAGCGCCGATGAGCAGCACGTACCGCGGGCCGAGCCGCGGCGCGGGCGCGGGCAGCCGCCTGCGGTCATCGCGGTAGACGGCCCAGTGGTAGCCGGAGATCGCGGCGGTGGCCGCCAGAACGGCGACCGGGATGCGCAGGTCGCGCGCCACCTGCGCGTCGAAGCCACCCTGCAGGGCGGCCTGGATCGCGATGAAGGCGGCGACCAGCACGGCGATGACCGCCGCGACCCCGCCGAGGCCGAAGAGCACGAACAGGTAGATCCGCCGGGTGGGCGAGCCGAGCTCCTCCGGGCCTTCGGCGTGCGCGACCCGCTCGATGCGCGACCAGAACACCCACCACAACGGCCCCCCGACCAGGAGCAGCGTGACGCCGGACAGCAGCGAGTTCATCACCGAGGTGCCGAACTCGACCTCGGCGGCGGGCAGCAGCGCCTCGACGAGCGCGACGATCACGAGGGCGACGCCGACCGCGGCGGCCAGCAGGGCCACCCCCGCCATCAGGTACTCGTAGATGCGGGTGACCTCGGTGCGGCCGGGTGCCGCGCCGGCCAGGACCTGCCGGTGGTACCACCAGCTGAGCGCACCGACGACGACGCACGCGACCGCCGTCCCCGTGCCGGCGAAGTGGTCGACCGCCCGGGTGGACGCCGGGTCGCCGACGAGCCAGACGAGCAGCTGGTACACCGCGATGCTGGCGCCGACCACGGCCAGCACCAGCGATCCGCCGACCCCGACGGGGAGCACGTAGGCGAACCACAGCGGCGTCCGCTCGGCCGTCGACCAGGTCCGCAGCCAGTACACGATCCAGACCGGCACGCCGACGACGACCGTCGCCGCGGCTTGCGCGATCGGGTTCTGCGGCTCGACGAGCAGGTTCGTCGTGTCGCTCGCGACGAGGGCGGCGACGGACGCGCCGAGCAGCGCGACGAGGCCCGCCACGCTGGTGCCCAGGCCGATGAGCGAGCCGATCACCAGCTGGCCCTGCCGGCGGCCGGCGTCGAGCATCCGGTGCGACACCGTCCAGTGCGCGAGCCAGACCGCGGTCCAGACGACGAATCGGGCCGCCGCCGGCCAGTCGACCGCCTCCCCCGCCAGCGCCGACGCGACGACGTCGTGCAGCGCGAACATCGCCACGACCAGGGCCGTCAGGGGCGCAACCGTGAGGTAGAAGGCCCAGCCGACGGACTGCGCCTCGTCGGGGTCCTGCGTCAGGTGTCGCCTCGACCACGCCGCGAGCAACAGGAACATCGGGATGCCGAAGAGCGAGAAGGTCAGCGCCCGGGCCAGGGTGCTGCGGTCGTCCCCGGCCAGCGCGGCGTCCCGGAACGGCAGGCCGAGCAGCTCGGAGAGGCCGACGGCCACGACGATCAGCAGGCCGAACAGCATCAGGTACTGGAAGAACCGCCGCACGCTGCGGGCGTCGCCGCGCTGACCGCCCGACCGGTTGCCGAGATGCCGCACGGCCCAGACGACCAGGGCGATCGGGACGGCGAGGGTGAGCAACGCGACGAGGATGCTGACGGCGACCATGATCAGCCCTTCGTCGAACCGCAGGGGTACAGCAGCCACGGCGATCCGGCGATCTTCCAGGCCCCGCCGTCGCGCTCGACGACGATGCGCTCGGTGTGGGTGTACCCGGAGTCCCCGAAGGGGCCGCTGTCGGCGCCCTCGGTGACGTCGACCGTCACCACTGCCGTGTCGCCGTCGACGACGGTGTCCGTGAGCACGATGCGTGCCGAGGTGGACACGGTGACGGACGAGACGTCGGACAGGGTGCAGCCGGAGCTCGAGGCGAGCAGCCCGGCGGCGGCCGGGTAGTCCCCGGCGAGCACCGCCTTCAGGTACTCCTGGACCACCCCTTGCGGAGTGTCCGGGTCCAGCGTCGGGGCCGTGCGTCGTGCGGCCACCACCCCGGCGATCGCGGCGAGAAGGACGACGACGCCGACGACGGCGGCGAGGACGCGATTCGGGCCGCTGGCCATGCCTCCAGTGTGGCGGTCCACGGCTAGCGGTGCAGGTCGTCGGCGATGCGTTCGGCGACGAGGCGCCCGGAGACGATCGCCGTCGGCACCCCGGTGCCCGGGTGGGTGCTGGCGCCGGCGAAGTAGAGGTTGCGGTAGCGGGCGTGCCGGTTGTGCGGGCGCAGGTAGGCCAGCTGCGTCAGGGTGTGGGCGAGCCCGTGCGTGGCGCCGCGCGCGAGGTTGTGGCTGGCGCGCCAGGTCAGCGGCGTCGCGGTCGCCTCGACGGTGAGGTGGTCGGCCAGGTCGTCGAGCCCGACCTGCGCGAGCCGGCCGAGGACGAGGCCGCGCGCCCGGCTCAGCTCGGCCGCCCAGGCCTCCTCCTCGCGGGCGAGGGCGTGCGGGTCGTCGCCGTCGTACCTCAGGTGCCCGGTCGGGACGACGGCGATGATCGTGTCCTTGCCGGCAGGCGCCGCCGACGCGTCGAGCCGCGCGGGCGCGTGCACGTAGACGCTCGGCCCGTCGGGGAGGGGCTCGTTCCGCTCCAGGCGGTCGAAGTGCTCGCGGTAGGCGTCGCCGAGGAACAGGGTGTGCGGCGCCAGCTGCGGGCACACCCGGTCCACGCCCCAGAAGAAGCTGATGGCCGACCCCGAGAACGTCTTGCGGTCGATCGCGTCGGCGGCCGCGCGGTCGGGCAGCAGACGCCGGTACACGTACGCCAGGTCCGCGTTCGCGACGACGACGTCCGCGGGGATCGTCCGGCCGTCCTCGAGCAGGACGCCGCTCGCCCGGCCGCCCTCGATCTCGATGCGGCGCACCGCCGCGTCGTACTCGAGGCGGACGCCCGCTTCCTCGGCGAGCGCGGCGAGCACCTCGGCGATCCGGTACATGCCGCGCTTCGGCGACCACACGCCGTGCGCGAGCTCGCTGTACGGGGTCAGGGAGAACGTCGCCGGGGCGTGGAACGGGCTCAGGCCCATGTAGACGTCCTGGTAGGTGAACGCGGCGCGCAGCCGGGGCGAGGCGAAGTACCGCGCCGTGTGGCGGTAGTGCGGCAGCAGTGCCCGCACCCGCAGGGCCAGCACGGCGTTGGCGGGCGTGAAGAAGTCGCGGGCCCGCCGGAAGTCGCGCTCGACGAGGCCCGGCATCGAGAGGCGGTAGTGGTCGCCGCCCTCGGCGAGGTAGCGCAGGAAGGCCTCGAACGCCCCCGGCTCCATCGCCTCGAGCTGGTCCCGCATCACCGTGAGGTCGGAGGTCATCGCGAGCCGTGCGCCGTCGTCGAAGACGACGTCGTAGGTCGGGTCGACCCGCTGCGGCTCGAGCGCCGCGTCCATGTCCACACCCAGGTGGGCCAGCTCGCTGCGGTAGAGCAGCGGCATGATCAGCAGCGTCGGGCCGGTGGAGAAGGTGTGGCCGTCGCGGGTGAACCGTCCCAGGCGGCCCCCGGGGCCTCGGTTCTTCTCCACCACGGTGACCTGCAACCCCTTGCGGGCCAGGTGGATCGCCGCGGACAGGCCCCCGACCCCGGCGCCGACGACGACCGCGGTGGTCATCGCCCGGACCGCGCGGCGACGAGCGCGGAGCGGGCGCCGTCGGCCGCGATCCGCAGCCCACCGCGCAGGGTGGCGCGCTGCGGGTAGCTGGGCCGCAGCCGGTAGCCGTCGGCCTCGACGGCGTCCAGCACCCACTCGAACCGGGCGATGTACGCGTGGCCCGCGAGCCGGCAGCGCGCGCTGTCGGCCCGAGCGAGGCACCGGCGACCCGTGGCGAAGCACGACCGCGCCAGCGCCACCCGGTCCCGGACCCAGGCGCGCAGCTCGGGAGAGAGCAGGTCGTCGCGGGACAGCTGACCGTCGACGAGCAGCTCGGAGGGCACGTTGAGGTAGCCCGCGTCGAGGTCCTCCACCAGGTCGCGCAGCATGTGGGCGACGTGCGCGCCGGTCACCGCCACGTAGCGGGTCTCGTCGTGCGCGCTGCGGCAGCCGTGGCCGATGCAGTGGTGCAGCGCCTCGGTGACGGCGACGGCGAGGTCCTGGGTGTAGTCGTCGAGCTCCTGCTGCGTGACCGGGCGGCCACGGCGCTGCGCGTCGAACTCCATCACGTCGAGCATCGCGTGCAGGGAGAGCAGCACGGCGTCGCCGCGCTGGCCGGCGCGGTCGGGACGGTCAGGACGGGCCAGCCCGACGAGGAGCGCTTCGTCCGGCGAGAGGCCCGACGGCCTCGCACCCGCCGCCGCTCGGACGAGCAGCGCCCGCTGCCGCTCCACGAAGGCCAGCCGCTCGTCCCGGTCGCCCAGACGCTCGTCCACCGTGTCGTCGAGCCAGCGGAAGTAGGCGTACAGCGCGAACGCGTCGGCCCGGTACGCCGGGTCCGCCAGCCACCGGATGGTCAGGTACGACTGCCGGCTCGCGGTCCGGGTCGTCGCGGCGGCCAACGACACCGGACCCACGGCATGGCGCAGCGACATGTCCCGTCTCCCTCGGCGCCCAGTCGCCCCTGGGTGCTCAGTCGGTTCACAGGGAACGCTAGCGAGGGGAGGGCGCGGTGATCACGGGCCTTCCGACCCAGGCGCTCGCGCCGGCGTGTCGGCGCAGCGGCGGTCGAGGACTGTTGGGCGTGTACGTCACCCGTACGTCACCTGGGCGTACCGCCTCGGAGTGACCTGGGCGTACGACCTCGGAGTGACCGGCCGGGCGGTCGAGGACTGTTGAGCGTGTACGTCACCCGTACGTCACCTGGGCGTACGACCTCGGAGTGACCGGCTGAGGAGCCGGCGGGGGCCGGGGCCGACCGGGTCGGCACAGGCCGGGGCCGACCGGGTCGGCACAGGCCGAGCCGGCGCCGGACGGGCCGGTACAGGGCGGGCCGGGGCAGGGCGGGCCGGGGTCGGCACAGGCCGAGCCGGGTCCGGATGGGCGGGACAGGCCGGGTCGGCTCCGGGCGCAGGGGCCGAGACGGGGTGGGGTCGAGGCGGCCAGGCGGGGCGGGGTCGCGCCGAGGTGGCCCAGGGCGCCGGGGGCTATGCGCCGATGTCGTGCAGGTGGTGCAGCTCGTCGTGCAGGAAGTACTGGCCCAGGGTGCGCACGGTGAACGGCGAACCGTTGCTGCGTCGGCCTGGGCGCGCCCAGTCCTCGTCGCGCACGGTGTCGAAGCGCGCCGCGAGCGCGGCCGAGGCGGCGGCGATCTCGGCCGCCACCACCGCCGGGTCCTGCAGGTCGTAGCGGTCCGCCAGCGCCGTGGCGTCCTGGTCCCAGTTGGCGAACTGCGGGTCGTCCTCCTCGAGAAGCAGCCGTAGCCGCTCGTCGAAGATGCGGAGCACGTCGCGCACGTGGGCGCCGTACTCCAGGGTCGACCAGGTGGCCGGCGCCGGGCGGACCCGCGCGTCGGGCCTTGCCAGGGCGGCGGTCCAGCGGGGCACCAGGTCGCGCACCGTGGCGGCGATCGTCGTCGGGTCCACCTGGCCGGCGGCGAGGCCGCACTCGGGGCAGGGCGCGTCGAGCACCCAGGTCCAGTCCTTGGTGTCCGGCGGGACGACGTCGTCGGGGCGGGCGGCTTCAGGGCTCGTCATGGCAGCACGGTACGGGCCGCGTCGGCGTCCGGGCCTGTCCGACCTTGGGGGAGAGCCGCCACGCGGGTCGCGCCCCCGGTGAAAGATGGCGCCCGCCCGGGCTCGCCGCCTGGCCACCGCTGCAGCCTGTCGAGGAGACCTGTGTCCGAGCCCGTTCCGTCCCGAGACGTCGTCACGCCGATCGGTGCTGCGGCAGATCATCCGGCCGCCACCGAGACCGTCGCGGCTGTCCCGCCGGGGCAGGGCAACGTCGTCGCGGGCGCCGTCGTCGCCGCGATGGGCGTCACGCTCTACTGCGTCCCGCACCTGGTCGCCTCGCTCTCGCCCTACCGGGCCCTGGTGCGACAGCACGCCTCCCTGCTCCAGACGATCTCCGGCACCCTCGCCGTGACCCTGGTCGCCCTCGCGCTGGTCACCGCTGGAGCAGCCTGGGCGGCGGACCGGGACGACCGCACCGCCACCTGGCTGACCGGGCTCGCGACGGCGTTGGTGAGCATCCTCGTCCTGACGTTGCTCCCGCAGTTCGACGGCCGGTACATCGCCAGCGGCTGGCACTGGCGCTACATCCTGGGCGTCGGGCTGCCCGCGGTCGGGATGGTGATCGTGTGGCTCGTCGCACGGCGGCGCCAGCGGCTGTGGTGGCTCGGGCTCGTCCCCTCGGTCGTGTTCGCCGTCGTGGTGTGGAGGTTCTGGACCGGGCACGGGGCCCACGCGGCCGCGTGGCTCACGGCGTTCCGCTACTCCGTGCCGCTCCTCGGCCTGCTCATGGTGGTCGTGGCGGTCATCGCCGAGCGCCAGGCACCGGGTGAGTCGACGGCCGCCCGGCGCAGGGCTCGCGACGCGGCGCGCCACGACGTGGCCGCGGCCCACGCTGCCGCCGCCCAGGCCTACGGCATCCCGGCAGCCGGGACCGCCTCGCTCGCGTCCGAGCGCACCAACACCCTGGCGGTCCTCGCGCTGGTGTTCGGCCTGCTCGGAGCCGGCGTGGTCCCCGTGGTGCTCGGTCACGTGGCGCTCGGCCAGATTCGTCGCACCGGCGAGCGGGGCCACGGACTGGCCGTGGCCGGCCTCGTCCTGGGCTACGTCGCGCTCGCCGCCGGCCTTGCCGTGGTCATCTGGTTGGTCGCGGTGGCGAACTCCCTGACCTGACGCCGCCGCCGGAGACTCCCGGCTGACGGTCGGGCTGGTGCACCGGCGAGCGCTCAGCCGGTGATGGTGGCGCGCAGCAGCACCGTGGCGCCGAGACTGACCTCGTCGACCCGGACGTGCAGGCCCTGGGCGGCGGGCAGCAGCAGCGGGACCAGGGCTGCGGCCGCGTCGAGGTCCACCTCCACCACCGTGCGCCCGTCGGCGCTGTGCACGCTGGCCAGGCCGGCCGGTGCGGAGGCCAGCGCCGAGCGGACCGCGTCGGTGACGAACCCGGACAGGTCGAGGCGGACCACGGGGTGGCTGGCACGCACGACGATGGTCCACGTGCGCCCGGCGATGCCCTCGTCGTCCACCCGGACGTCCACCGGCCCGGTGAACCGGGTCGCGGCGCGCACCGCCCCCGAGACGCCGGGCAGCTCGTGCACCGCGACGCGCGCCAGCACGGCCTTCGCCTCGCCGTGCACCTCACGCACCGCGCCGGGCAGCGTCCCGGTGGTGCGCAGCGCGCCGACGGCCTCGTCCAACGGGATCCGTAGCTCCATCCCGCCAGGCTACGTCGCTCGGCGTCCGGGGCGGGGGCGGGGGCTTGCGGGGGTGAGGGCGTGGGTTCCGGCGGTAGGGGGCGTCGGGGTCGAGGGGGGTCGCGACGGCCGGATGCGACAGACTGGCGCGGTGACCGACCTGCTGTCCTCGCCGCGGCCGCGCGCCGCGTCGTCGGGGACGGACGGGCCACAGGCCCCGCGCCGGCACCAACCCGACTGGTCGTGGCTGGCGGACCCGGTCGACGTGCCGACGGCCGTGGACCTGGAGCGCGCGTCCCGGCAGGCCGAGACGCTGCTGGCCGACCATGGCGTCAGCTACGGGCCCGACCGGCCGGATGCGGACCGCCGCTGGCGGCTGGACCCGCAGCCGGTCATCGTCGACGAGGCCGAGTGGGCCGGCCTGGATGCCGCCCTGCAGCAGCGCGCCGAGCTGCTCGACGCGGTGCTCGGTGACCTGTACGGCGCGCGCCGACTGCTCGCCGACGGCGTGCTGCCGCCGGCCGCGGTGCTGTCCCACCCGGGCTTCGTCCGGCAGGTGGACGGGCTGCGGCAGCCGGCCGGCCGGGAGCTGGTGCTCACCGCGACCGACCTGGTGCGCGGCCCGGACGGCGAGTGGTGCGCGGTGGCGGACCGCACGCAGGCCCCGTCCGGCGCCGGCTACGCCATGGCGGACCGCCGGGTGGTCGCGCAGGTGCTGTCCGGGGTGTACCGGCAGGCGTCGATCGCGCGGCTCGGGCCGTTCTTCCGGGCCTTGCGCGGGGCGCTGCGCGCGGCCGCCCCCGAGCGCGCCGGCGACGAGCCGCGCATCGTCCTGCTCACCCCCGGACCGGACAGCGAGACCGCCTTCGACCAGGCCTACCTCGCCTCGATGCTCGGCCTGCCGCTGGTGGAGGGCTCCGACCTGCTGGTGCGAGCGGGCCGTCTGTGGATGCGCGGCATCGACGCGCCGGAGCCCGTGGACGTGGTGCTGCGCCGGGTGGACTCGGAGTGGTGCGACCCCCTGGAGCTGCGCGCCGACTCGAGCCTGGGCGTCGCCGGGCTGGTGCGCGCCGTCCGCGCGGGCACCGTCAGCCTGGTCAACCCGCTCGGCACGCCGGTGCTGGAGAGCCCGGCGCTGCTGCCGTTCCTGCCCGCGCTGTCCCGCGCGGTGCTCGACCAGGACCTGCTGCTGGCGTCCGTGCCCACGTGGTGGTGCGGGGACCCGGCCGGCCTCGACCACGTGCTGCGCCACCTGGACCGGCTGATCGTCAAGCCGACCGCGCGCGGCCCGGGCATCGGCTCGGTGGTCGGGTCGTCGCTGTCCGACGACGAGCGCACCGCGCTCGCGGCACGGATCGCCGCGCAGCCGTGGGCATGGGTGGGCCAGGAGCGGGTGCGGCCCGACGACGACTCCGCGCAGGCGGCGGTGCTGCGCACGTACGCGGTGGCCCACGAGGGGCGGTACACCGTGATGGCCGGCGGCCTGGCCCGCGTGGCCGACGGGCACATCGTGTCCTCGGCGCTGGGCGCTGCCGCGAAGGACGTCTGGGTGCTGGCCGCCGGCACCGAGGTCGGCGCGCCGGCCCGGCCGGGGGGCCTCGAGGTGGAGGAGGCCGGCGCCGCCGCCGCGTTGCGGGGCGCCGGCATCTCGCCGCGCACCGCCGAGAACCTGTTCTGGATGGGCCGGTACGCCGAGCGGGCCGAGGACTCGGTCCGCGTGCTCCGCGCCGTCGCCGACCGCTGGGACGACTACCACGGCCGGCCGGACTCGGCCGGTGGCCGGGCGCTCGCGGTGCTGCTCGAGGTGCTGACGCCACAGGCGCTGCCGGAAGGCGGCGAGGGCTCGTCCGCCGCCGACGAGGGCACCGGGGCGGGCCTGCCCGCCCTGCGCGACCTGCTGCTGGACCCGCAGACGCCGGGCTCGGTGGCCCGGTCGCTGCGCAGCCTGCGCCGGGCCGCCGACACCGTGCGCGACCAGCTGTCCAGCGACACGTTCACCCCGCTGGCCCGCATCGAGCGGGCGCTGCGCACGGAGGCCGGCCGGGTGCGCGGACCGGCGCCAGCGCCGGGCATGGACGCACTGGACCTCGGCGGCTCGACGGGCGGGCCGGCGGACCCGGGCGGCTCGGGCGCGCGCGCGGCGGTGACCGCCGGGCTGCGACCCACCCTGGACCGGGTGCTCGAAGGGCTGCTGGCCATCTCCGGGGTGGCCGCCGAGGGCCTGACCAGGGACGTCGGCTGGCGGTTCCTGGACGCGGGCCGGCGCATCGAGCGGGCGCAGCACGTCGTCGACACCCTGGTGGCGACGCTCGCCGAGCGGCGCGCGCCCGAGGTGGACGACCTGGTGCTGGAGTCTGTGCTGCTCATCCACGAGTCGGGCATCACCTACCGGCGGCGGCACCCGTCCGGGACCGCGGCCGCCGGGGTGCTCGACCTGCTGGTGCACGAACCGACGAACCCCCGCTCGCTGGCCTTCCAGCTGGAGCGGCTGCGCGCCGACCTGGAGGCCGTCCCGACCTCGTGGCGGGCGCCGGACCAGCGCGACCACCTGCTGCGCGACGTCGCCGACCTGGTGGACGAGCTCGACGCCGTCACGGCCGGCCGGTCGGTGTCCGACGAGGGCCGCCGGCTGCGGCTCGCGGAGGCGCTGGAGTCGATCCGGTGGCGGCTGCGGGCCGCCGCCGACGAGATCGAGCGGGTGCACTTCACCCGGCCCGCGCCCAGCCGGGCGCAGGAGGGCATCTGGGGCAGCGACGTGGCCCCGCACGAGGACGAGTCGTGACCGCGCGCACCTACGACCTCGTGCACCGCACGACGTACGTCTACGACCAGCCGGTCACCGAGTCCTACGGCGTGACCGTGCTCACGCCGCGCACGCTGCCCGGGCAGCGTGCGCTCGCCACCGTGGTGGACATCGACCCGGCGCCCGCCGATGTCGCCGTGCACACCGACTACTTCGGCAACACCGCGCGGTACTTCGCCGTCACCACGGCGCACACGCGCCTCGTCGTCACCAGCCGCTCGACCGTCGAGGTCGCCCGCACCGCCCCCGACCCGGCCACGCTGCCGCGCGCGGGCTGGCGTGCCACCGCCGACGCCGTCGCCCGTGCCGACGCCGAGGGCGCCGGCACCGACCCCACCGGGCTCGTCGCGCTCATCGAGATGACGCTGCCGTCGCGGCACGTGGCGCCCGGCGCCGAGGTGCGCGACTGGGCTGCACCGACCTTCGCGGGCGACCGTCCGTTGGCCGACGTGCTCATCGAGCTGGCGCACCGGATCCGCACGGAGCTGACCTACCGGTCGGGTTCGACGACGGTCCAGACGACCCACGCCCAGCTGCTCGACCAGCGCTCCGGGGTGTGCCAGGACTTCGCCCACCTGATGATCGCCGCGCTGCGCGCGCACGGCCTGCCGGCCCGGTACGCGTCGGGCTACCTGGAGACCCGGCCCGCGCCGGGCCGGCCGAAGCTGCGCGGCGCGGACGCGTCGCACGCCTGGGTGTCCGCGTGGCTGCCCGGCGCCGGCTGGCTCGAGGTGGACCCCACCAACGACGCGCTGGTCGACGACCGGTACGTGCTGCTCGGCTGGGGCCGCGACTACGCCGACGTGCCGCCGTTGCGCGGCGTCATCGAGACGGAAGGCCGCGGCGCCCGGCCGCGGGTGGCGGTGGACCTGGTGCCGACAGGGTCGGAGCCCTTCGCCTGACGGGCCTGGGCGCCCCCCTGCGGCGCCCAGGAGCCCGGGTACGCCCGGCGCCCACCGCTACCTCTTGTTCTCCAGGTCCTTCATCTTGATGCCGACGAACACCAGGCCGCCGCCGCCGAGCAGCAGCAGCGCGAGCCACGGCAGGTCGCGGGTGTAGAAGCCCGTCCAGCCCCAGATCAGGCCCGCGAGCGCCAGCACCCCGCCGACCACCTGGAAGGCCGTCGCGCGGTTCACCGCTTCACCCGCTCCGCGGCGGAGAGGACGCGCGTCGTGCAGCTGCCGCCCACCCGGGTCACCGCAGCGTCGATGGACTGCCGCACCCCGGCCATGTCCTTGATGATGCCGTCGGACTGGATGACGCCGTCGTGCAGGGTCCAGTGGGTGACGGTCCACACCCCGGAGGTGCCACCGGCAGCGGCCGGGGTGAACCCTGCCTTCCCGGTCCACTCCGTGCCGATCTTGGAGCCTCGCCGCACCTCGATGCGGCCGGGGGTCTGCTCGGCCAGGTAGAGCTTGCCGATCACCGGCGGCGCCTCGACGGGCAGCGCCAGGGCGGACACCACGGCCGCCTGCACCTCCTGCGGGGTGCCCGGCGCGGTGAACGTCAGCTCCGTCCAGACCTCGTCCTGGCCGCGCGCATTGGTGTTCTTGTAGAGCACCTTCGAGACGCCCCGGTTGATCCCCCGCTTGAGGTAGTACCAGCCCACCCCGATCGCGATGAGCGCGAGCAGAGCCAAGAAGCCTTCCATCGTTGCGTCCCTCCGACCGCCGGCGCGCCCCTGGCGGGCACAAGGTCCGGCACCGATCCTTCGGCGGTCGCGGCGGCCTGGACGAGAGGCGACACCGTCCGGACTTGTCCGGGCGATAGCATCCCGGCGCCGGGCCCAGGGTCCCGGCGCCCCGTTCTGCTGCGGACGTAGCGTGGCCGGTCGGAACCTCACCCCCTTCCTCGGCCACCAGGACCGCAGACATGACGAGCACCACGGGCGCAGCGCCGGCGGACGTCGCCACCCGCGCCGAGCTCGCGCGCCGGCTGACCGAGCTCCGCGAGGCGGGTGGCCTGACCGTGCGGGCCGTGGCGCGCCGGACCGGCCTGCCGGTGGCCACCGTCGGCGGCTGGCTCAGCGGCCGACACCTGCCGCCGATGGCCACCATCGACCAGTTCGAGCGGGTGCTCGTCGAGCTCGGGGTGCCCGCCGACGCGGTCCCGGACTGGGTGGAGGTCGTCGCACGGCTGCGCCGCACCCCCGGGCGCCGGCCGGCGGCCGCCCCGGCGCCCTACCGCGGCCTGGCCGCCTATCAGGTGGACGACGCCGCGCTCTTCGTCGGGCGCGAGGCCGCGACCACGGCGCTCGTCGAGCGCGTGATCGCGCAGCCGGCCACGCCGGTGGTGGTGCTCGGCGCCTCCGGCGCGGGCAAGTCGTCGCTGCTGCGGGCCGGGCTGGTGGCGACGCTCCGGGCCCGGGGCGTGCCGGCGGTCGTCATGACGCCGGGCGAGGACCCCGAGGCCGCCCTGGCGGCGGCCCTGGTCGAGGTCGAAGAGGTCGGCGTGGTCGACGAGGTCGACGGCCGCGGCGCGCCGGTCCCCGGGCCGCGCGTGCTCGTCGTCGACCAGCTGGAGGAGGCGCTCCTCGCGGCTCCGCGGTCCGGGCCGCCGCACCACCCGGCGGAGCGGGCACTGCACCCGGCGGAGCCGGCGCTGAACCCGGCGGAGTCGGCGGACCGGACCGAGGGCGCCGCCGGGCTCGTCGCGCGCCTCGCGGCGGTGCACGCGGCCGGCACCACGGTGGTGCTCGGACTGCGCGCGGACGTGTTCGAGCGGGCGCTGGCCGACGAGGTGCTGGCCGGGTGGCTCGCCGCGCACCAGGTGCTCGTCGGCCCGCTGTCCGGCACCGACCTGCGCCGGGTGGTGGTCGAGCCTGCCGCCGCACTCGGGCTCGACGTCGAGCCGGCGCTCGTCGAGGCGGTCGCCGCCGAGGCCACGGCGGGCTCGTCGTCCGGCGGGCCGACCTCGTCCGGCACCATGCTCGACGCCGGGGTGCTGCCGCTGGTCTCGCACGCCCTGTACGCCACGTGGGCAGCGTCGTCGGGGCGCGCACTGACCCTGGCCGGCTACCGGGCGGTGGGCGGGCTGGCGGGCGCCATCGCGCAGACCGGTGAGCGGGTGGTCGCCGACCTGACGCCGGACCGGCTGGACGCGGTGCGGCGCGCGCTGCTCAACCTGGTGCACGTGCGCGACGGCGCCGCCGACACCCGGCGGGTGGCCAGCCAGGCCGACCTGACCGGTCCGGACGAGGCCGCGGTGGTCGCGGCCCTGGTGGACGCGCGGCTGCTGACGGTGGACCTCGGGCAGGTGCAGCTGGCGCACGAGGCGCTGCTGTCCTCCTGGCCGCGTCTGCGGGCCTGGATCGAGGCCGACCGCGACGCCCTGCGCGTGCACAGCCGCCTTGCCGAGGCCGCGCGGCACTGGGACGAGGCTGCCCGGGACGACGACCTGCTCTACCGCGGCGCCGCGCTCGACGCCGCCACGGCGTGGGCGGCCGACGGCCGGTCGCCGGCCGGTGGGGAGCGGGAGTTCCTCGCCGCCAGCACCGCCGCCGCCCATCGGAACGAGGCCGCCCGACGTCGATCCACCCGTCGGCTGCGCGCCCTCGCCGCCTCGCTCGCCGTGCTCGCGGTCAGCACCGGCGGCCTGGCCGTCACCGCGGTCGCGCAGGGCAGGGCGAGCGTCCGCGAGCGCGACGTGGCGGTGTCCCGGCAGCTCGCGGTCACCGCGCAGTCCCTGGCGGGCACCGACCCCGCGCTCGGCGCTCAGCTGGCGGCCGCGGCCCTGGTCACGGCTGACACGGTGGAGGCCCGCTCCGCCCTGCTGTCGGCGTCCGGGACGCCGGCCTCGTCGCGGCTGGCGACGGTGGACGGCCTCGTCAACCACCTGGACGTCAGCCCGGACGGATCGGTGCTGGCCGTGGCGACGGACCGGTCCCGGGTGCTGCTGTGGTCCACCGGCGACGACCCCCGGATGCTCGCCGACCTGCCCGTCGACGACACCGCGCTCTACGGCCTGACGTTCAGCGCCGACGGCTCGCTGCTGGCGGCCGGCGGCGACGGCGGGACGCTGCACCTGTGGTCGGTGGCGGACCCGGAGCACCCCACGGAGGTCGCCGTGTCCGGGCCGGCCCAGGGCGGCACGCTGTACGGCCTGGCGACCGACGCCGCGGGCACGCTGCTGGCCGGGGCCGTGTCGGACGGCACGGTGCAGCTGTGGCGGCTCGGCGCCGACGGCGCGACGGCGGCCGGCACCATCGCCGCGTTCGGCGACGGCACCGCGCAGGCCGTGGTGCTGGACGGTGACGTGCTGGTGGCGGCGGGCTCGCAGGGGCTCGTCTCGCGGTGGGACGTCGGGGACCCGGACCGGCCGGTGGCCCTCGGTGAGCCGGTGGCCGCTGCGGACGGGCAGATCAACGCCCTCGCGCTGTCGCCCGACGGGCACACCCTCGCCGCGGGCTCCGCCGACACCTTCGTGCACCTGCTCGACCTGACGGACCCCACGGTGCCCGTCGTCGGGCTCACGCTCGCCGGGCCGGCCTCGTGGGTGAACGACGTGGCGTTCAGCCCCGACGGCACCCGGCTGGCGGCCGCCGGCTCGGACAAGACCCTGTGGGTGTGGGACCCGGCCACCGGCGCCGCCGCCGGGACGCTGGCGCATCCCACCACGCTGCTGACGGCGCAGTGGTCGCGCGACGGCGACCTGTTGTTCTCCGGCGGGGCCGACGGCGTGCTGCGCGAGTGGGCCTACCCAGGCTCGGTGCTGGCGGGATTCTCCTCGATCCCCGGTCAGGGCGCCTTCGGCGACGGCATCGTGGTCACGGCCAGCACCGACGGGATCCGGGTGTGGGACGCCCACGACCCGACGCGGTTCGGTCTGCTCGGCAGCGCGCCGGCGCCCGAGGGGGCCCGGCTCGACGGCGCGGTGGACGTGTCCGATGCGCTGCACCTCGTCGTCGCGGGGGACACCACGGGCTCGGTGCACGCCTGGGACATCACCGACCCGAGCGCGCCGGTGCTGGTCACGTCCGTGCACGCGCACACCGACTGGGTGGACACGGTGACCTTCGACGCCTCGGGCACCCGGCTGGCCGCCTCGTCCGACGACGGCAGCGTGACCCTCTGGGACCTGTCCGACGGTGTGCTCGGCGAGCCCACCGCGCGGGTCGACGACCTGGGCGGGGCGGTGTATGTCGTCGCGTTCTCGCCGGACGCCTCGACCCTGGTGGCCTCGGTGCTCAGCGGGTCCGTGCGGCTGATCGACGTGCGCGACCCGGCACACCCGGCCCTCGTCGGCGACCCGATCACCGGACCGACCGGCTACGTGTACAGCGCCGCGTTCAGCCCGGACGGCCGCACCGTCGCCGCCAGCGGCAACGACGGCACCCTGTGGCTGTGGGACGTCACCGACCCGACGGCGCCGGTGGCGCTGGGCAACCCGCTGCGATGGGCCGAGGGATACGGCACCAACACGGCGTTCTCCCCGGACGGCTCGCTGGTGGCGGTCGCGATGACGGACGGCACGGTCCGGGTGTGGAACCTCGCCGACCGGGAGCACCCGTCGCGGTGGGCGGCCCTGTCCGGCGCGCAGGGCACCGTCTACGGCGTCGAGTTCTCCCCGGACGGCACCCACCTGTCGGCGGCGGCCGCCGACCGCACGGTCCGGGTGTGGGACGTCACGATCGGCGGGGCGCTCGACCTGGCGTGCACGAGTGCGGGCCGGGGAGTGGCGATGACCGACGCGGAGTGGCTCCGGATCGCCGGGGATGTGCGGCGACCCAGCACCTGCAGCTGAGCACCGCGGCGCGCGCCCGCGGCGGCACGCGCGCGGGGTGCGCCTGCTGCGGTACGCGCGGGGGGTGCGCCTGCTGCGGTACGCGCGGGGGGTGCGCCTGCTGCGGTACGCGCGGGGGGTGCGCCCGCCGCGAGGCACGGGGGCGGGCGTCGGTAGGGTCCGTGGGGTGACGACGAGCGACGCGGTGCCCCGGCCACCGCTCGTCGTCCCCGCCGTGCTGGTCGCGGCACTGTCCGGTGCCTTCGTCGCCGTGCAGGGCCGCCTCAACGGCGACCTGTCGGCGGCCGGCGCCGGTGCGCTCTTCGCGACCTGGCTGTCCTACGTGGGCACGCTGGTCACCGTCGCGGTGGTCGTCGCGCTGCAGGGCCGGGCCGCGGTCACCGCGCGGATCCTGCGCCACGACGCGCGGTGGTGGTGGTACGCGGTCGGGCTGTGCGGCGTGCCGATCGTCATCACGTTCGCGCTGGGCATCCCGATCGTCGGGGTGGCGGTCGCGTCCGTGTGCGCCGTCGCCGGCCAGACCGTCGCGGGCCTGGGCTTGGACGCCCGCGGGATCGGGGTGCCGGCGCCGTTGCGCCCGACCGGCCGGCGGTTGGTGGCGGCGCTGGTCGCGGTGGCCGGACTGGCCGCCGCGGTCGGCTCCGGCTCCGGGAGCGGGACCGGGTCCACCGGGTCGCGGGTCGGCACCGCCACCGTGGTCGGCCTCGGCGTGCTGATGTTCGTCGGCGGCGCCGTGCTCACCGGGCAGCAGGCCGGCAACGGCCGCGTGAACCTGCTCACCGGCGATGCCGTGCTGCCCGCGCTGACGTCGTCGGCCGGCGGCACCGTGGGCGTCACGCTGCTGGTCGCCCTCGCTGCGGT